>Ga0180429_10000199_pt1 | contig 54284 bp, 29 predicted proteins | sample SS_ome_FD_132428 | JGI IMG/M metagenome (GOLD analysis project Ga0180429, IMG submission 132428) | Hypersaline lake sediment archaeal communities from the Salton Sea, California, USA - SS_1_S_1 metaG | ecosystem: Environmental > Aquatic > Non-marine Saline and Alkaline > Hypersaline > Sediment ... | reverse complement strand
GTCGTTGCGTTCCGAGAGCGCCCGCATGGCGGCAAACGCGCTGACTCCCATCGGGGTCAGGGCGGCTTCGGTTCCGCCGGTAATCATCACGTCGACGTCGTTGTATTGGATTGCCCGCATCGCGTCGCCAATGGCATTGGTCGCGCTGGCGCAAGCCGTGGCCACCGCCGTATTGATACCGCGCAGCCCATAATAGATCGAAAGCTGGCCGGCGGCCGCGTTAGCCATCAACTTGGGGATGGTGAAGGGCGAGACCTTGTCGGGACCCTTGTTGAAGAGGCGCATGTGTTGGAGTTCGATCGTTTCGATGCCGCCAATTCCGGAACCGACGATTGCGCCGCAGCGGAACAGGTCCTCCGCGGCGAAATCGATCCCGGAATCGTTCACCGCATTGATGCCGGCAACCATGGCGAACTGCACGCATCGATCGAGGCGTCGGGCACCCTTGGTTTCGATGTAACCCTCGGTGCTCCAATCCCGAATCTGCCCACCGAAGCGCACGCGAAACTTCGAGAAGTCATACCGGCTAAGCACACTGATACCACTCTCGCCGTCGCAGATGCGAGTCCACAACTCGTCCACCTTGCAACTGAGCGAGGTAACCGCACCGATACCGGTTACGACGACGCGCCGTTTCATGCGATTCCGTCAGGAAGAGGAGGTTTCGCTGTTCTCGACGGCTTGCTCGATGTGTTCGATCGCTTGACCAACGGTCTGGATCTTCTCGGCAGCGTTGTCCGGAATGTTAATGTCGAACTCTTCTTCGAGTTCCATAACCAACTCGACGGTATCAAGCGAGTCGGCCCCCAGATCATTTACGAAAGACGTCTCTCGGGTGATCTGGTCTTTGTTAACGCCAAGTTGGTCGGCAACGATGTCAATTACACGTTCTTCAACTGAGGCCACCTTACGAGTCCTCCTGGTATTCTCACTTTTGGGGGGTGCACTACCGCGGCTACCCCCAGCCTATCGCATCAACGCATCCTACACGGCTCCGAGCATAACGTCCTTTGGCTGCTGTGTCTAGATCGCCTGGGCGTATTCTTATCCCTATTTTCGGCACTTGTGTGCAATTTGCGCAGTCAGCTCGGTTTGGACCCTCCGTATCACCCCCACAACAAGCGGGTGGCACAAGCTATGCAGTCAATCCTCCATCGACGGTGAGTACTTGCCCCGTGATGAATTCGGCTGCCTCGCTCGCCAAGAACAGCACGGCGTCGGCAATATCCCGCGGCTGGCCCAATCGCCCCAAGGGGATCTGTTTCTTGACCTCCGCAAGGATTTCCTCGCCCAAGGCGGCGGTCATCTCGGTGGCGATAAAGCCCGGGGCAACGGCGTTGACGGTGATGTTTCGGCCGGCGAGTTCCCGGGCAACGGTTCGAGTCAAGCCGATCACACCCGCCTTCGACGCGGAGTAGTTGGCTTGTCCGGGATTGCCCATCAACCCCGAAACGCTGGCAATGTTGATGATTCTTCCCCGCCGCCCTTTCATCATCGGCTTGGCGGCCGCCCGGGTGAAAAGAAATGTCCCCCGCAGGTTGATTGCGATCACCGGATCCCACTGGTCGTCCTTCATTCGCATGATGACGTTGTCGCGAGTGATGCCGGCATTGTTGACGAGGATTTGCAGGCCACCCCACTTGTCGGCGACGCCTCGGACTACTTCAGTTACCCGATCACTATCGGTGACGTCGCAGGCTATCGCTTCGGCAACACCGCCGGCCGCTTCGATCGCGGCGACCGCTTCGGCCAAGGTCTCTTCGTTCACGTCGACGCACGCGACCTTGGCACCCGCCGCGGCAAGCGATTGGGCGATCTTACGGCCCAAGCCGCGAGCGGCGCCGGTGACAATCGCCACCTGATCGGTCAAGTCGGTGGAGATTCGCTGCTGGTCCTGGTCCGTCATTGCCGTATCATCCTTTATCGAGTTCCGTCAAGAGGTCTCTACGCGCTCACGCTCTGGCAGGATACTTTCCGCTCGATCCGCCTGAGCAATCCTCGCAGCACACGTCCCGGGCCGACTTCGTAGAACTCGTCGAAACCTTCACCGAGCAGGTATCGCATCGAGTCTTCCCATCGCACCGGATGAAGGACCTGCCGGATGAGCAGTTGGCGGATCTCTTCCGGATCGTCGTGAGGTTGGGCGTCGACGTTCGAGACGACCGGGATCTTCGGTCGGCGCATCGGCACGTCGGCCAGGGCCTCGGCAAGCCGCTCATCGGCCGGACGCATGATTTCCGTGTGGAACGCGCCGGCGACCGCCAGCGGCACTGCTTTCATCGCCCCGAGAGATTGAGCCATTTCGGCCGCCCGCTCACATGCCGCGTTGGTGCCGGAAATCACGATGTTGCCCGGACAAAGAAGATTGGCGATCTGCAGCGTCTCGCCGCCTCGGGCCTTATCGCAGAGCGCCTCGACCTCTACCGGTTCGAGCCCCAGAATGCTCACCATCCCGCTGGGCGTTGCGTTGGAGGCATCCTGCATGGCAACTCCACGCCGCTGAACCAGCATCAGCCCGTCTTCGAAATCGATTACCCCGGCGAAGACCATCGCGGTGTACTCACCCAGACTCAACCCGGCTGCCGCCTCGCAGGAGAGCACCACGTCGGGCGACTCGGTCCGCAGAAACTCCAGGGCCGCCAAACTGGTTACGAACAGGGCCGGCTGGCTGCATACGGTCGAATCGAGTTGATCGGCCGGACCGTTGAAGCAGAGTTCGGCCAGATCGTAGCCAAGCACACCGGCGGCGCGGTCGAAGAACTCTCGCACCGGCGGCAATTCTTCGGCCAACCGCTGCCCCATCCCGACCGTTTGGGCGCCTTGCCCGGGAAAAAGAAAAGCAATCCTACTCAAGACTCGACATCCATCACTTTGCGGCCCATGTAATGGCCACACTTAGGGCAGACCGTATGCGAGGGTATTGCTGCACTGCACTGCTCGCAATACTCCACTTGAGGGGGGCGCTTCGCGTCGTGGGCACGGCGCTTCCCGGTTCGCGAGTTTGAATGTTTTCGTTTGGGAACGGCCATCTCGTCACTAGTACCTGTCCGTTGGGACCCGAAGGCCCTACACTTTGTGCCACCGCTTCTTCATTTCAACCGGAATGGCGTATTCTAGACTGCTCTGGCTGGACTGTCAACCGAGACAGACCTGGTAATCTACATTTGTACGGCCACTGACCCGGTTGCGTGGAGCCTCGCGAAGACTGGATTTCTCCACGCGATGGCAAACAAAATCAGCGAATTGCGGCGAAAATGGGCAAAACGCGACTTTCCACGATATCTCGATCCCTCCCGCAGCGGGGTATGACCTGGATCGCGGCCGGCTCGGCGGCGATCATCGTGCTGCTTGTGGCCATGCTGCTATCGCCCCTGCGTGTTAATCACGACTGCGCGATGTACCTCCAGGAGGCCGAGCTTCTGCTCGATGGTGGCGTGCCTTACGTCGATTTCGTCGAGACCAACCCACCGCTGATCGTATACCTTAGCGCGCTGCCGGTGATGCTGGCTCGCACGACGGGCATCTCGGCGATCGTTTGCTTCCATGGCCTGGTCGTGCTGTTGCTGATTGTCTCCGCTGCTGAGCTGTATTGTCTGATGACACGGCCGTGGCGGCCTTTTCTCCCCCATGAACGCGGAGTTCTCCTGTTCGTCTGGTTGGCACTCGCCTTGGCCGTTCTGCGCCGGCACGAATTCGGCCAACGAGAACACCTGTTCGTGTTGCTCTACGTTCCGTACCTCTTTCTACGGATCGGTCGATATCAAGGCGGTTCCGCACCCTGGCCGCTGGCCGTGCTGCTTGGTCTGCAGGCGGGCGTGGGTGCCGCGATCAAGCCGCATTTTCTGATGACCGCACTGCTGGTCGAGATTGTCCTGTTGTGTACGACTCGGCTGCCGAGAGGGTCTGGTTCTGCCGACGGAAACACTGCTGTCCGGAAGTCGGGGTCTCTTCAATGGGCTGATACTAGCCTTCGTTGCATCGTTTTCCGACCCGAGAACGTTGCCCTGGTTCTGATCGTGCTCGCATATCTGGCGCACTGGCTGTTCGTGCCGGCGGCAATGCGCGAGGCCTTCTTCTATCGTTGGCTGCCGATGATTCGCGAGGGCTATGCCGCCTACGACAGCAGTTACCGCCAGATCGCCGAGGAGATCTTCCGCCGGCCGCTGCTGGTGTTTTTGCTGGCCGCAACGGTTCTTGCCGCCGCCGGGGCCATCGGCGGCCGGTCGCGGCTGCGGGATTATCTGCTGGCACTGGCAGCTTTCACGGCGTCGTCGCTGGCAATGGTCTTCGTTCAGAAGAAAGGCTGGTCGTATCACGCTATTCCGTTGGAAGCCGGCGCCGCCGTGGCGACGAGCCTGGCGGCAATTCAGATACTACGCCGGTTGCATCGGTCTCGGCGGTGGCGATTTATGCGCGTCCGACTCATCCGGGCTGGATTCGCCGCCGGATGGCTGCTGTTGGCGTCCGTCTTGGCGCTGATTCTCAGCGGGAGGTTTCCACCCGAGGGTGAGCCGCCGGTGTTTGCTTCTCTGCGAAGAATCGTCGAGACCCACAGCCGGCCCGGCGAGGCGGTGATGCTGGTGGCCAGCTCTGTTCGGCCGGCCTATCCGATGCTTCTGCAACTCGACCGGAAGCCGGGCAGCCGCTACCTGTGCTGTTTTCCGATCGCCTTTTTCAACCACGGCGGTGATCTCGAAGCGGCGCAGCGGCGGTTCCTGGACGAACTGGCCGAAGACATCGGGCATCGCACCCCCCGCCTGGTCATCATTGCCGACTTCCCCGGCGGCCAAGGACTACCGCGGAGTTTCAATTGCTTCGACTACCTGAGCGAGTCGGGATGGATCGGTGGATCGTTGCACGCGTACGGCGAGATATCCGGTCCGGACGGTTGGCGAGTGTTTGTACGCGACAGCAATTACGGGCGACCGGCAAGTAACTTGTCGGTTTCCTGTAGGAGGCGACTCCAGTCGCCGACGGCGATGCCGAAAACCACTTCAATCGGCAACTGGAGTCGCCTGCTACAATGACCGCCCGAAATTGGCAGGTTGTCTATCGACCGCCCCTCAGTTGGCGGCTTCGAGCATCGATTTGAGTCTCCCCTTGTCGGCAAACCCAACGCACCGGTCGACTACCTTGCCGTCCTTGAAGAGTTGCAGATTGGGTATCGAATTGACGCCGTACCGAATAGCCAACTGCTGATTCTGATCCACGTCGACCTTCACGATCCGGGCGTTGGCCGTCTCCGCGGCGAGTTCCTCCAATACCGGAGCGATCATGCGGCACGGGCCGCACCAGTCGGCGTAGAAGTCGACCAGGACGGGAACGTCCGACTCCAGGACCATTCGATCGAAGTCGGCTTCGTTGGCGTGCTCGACCTCGCGGTGCGCGTCTGGCGGCGGACGAATATCTTCCGCCTCTGTTTCCGGGGACGCAGGTGCTGCGTCATCAGGTGCCGCGGGGGGGAACATGCAGGCGGCCGGCCCACGCAGAGATAGTGCCAAGACCCCGGCCAGCATGACAGCCAACACAATCACAAGCCAGTTCTTACTCAACCATTGCATTGTTGGACCTCGTATTCGTTTTGTGTACTCAAGTTCTGTGTATTCCCAAGACGCTGCTTCGTCGGCGTCTGCCTATTCTGATGTCGAAGCCCTGCGGTTGGTTACACGGGCCCTGCGGTTGGTTACACGGCGTAGAGTATACCAGCCGAATGAGCACAAGGATAGGTGGGAACGCACCTCCTTAATCGCGCGAGCCGCTCAACAATAGTAGTCAAACTGTAAACGGGAGTGAAAAAGGGGGACTGGCTCCGAGCCCGAAACAGGTCAAATCCTCGCAAAAACGGCTGCCGCGAGGTGCCTGCCCCCCTTTTTCACGGTGCTTGCCAATGGCCCGTCCGAAAAAGGGGACAGGCACCGTCGGCAAACGCCTCAACCACTTCAAAACCAGGCTCTCGACGGAGCCAGTCCCCGTTTTCGGACTCCCGTCTTTTCAGTTTGAGTACTATACGAGCCCCACGTCATTGAGCCTTCTGCGGCACCGCAACCACCATCAGCCGCGGATCTTCACCGCCGACGGCCAATTGCTTGCCGTCGGGTGAATAGGCCAACCAGTAGGCGGCCGACACCGGGAGTTGTTGATGGTAGAGCGAGTTTCCGCTCGTGTCCCAGATGAAAAGATGCCCGGAGAAATCGACCGTGGCGATTCGCGAACCGGAAGGGCTGTAGGCCAGATGATGAATTGAATCGTTGTGGCCGCTGACGGTTTGGGAGAGCTTGCCGTCGGCGACGCTGAAGAACTGCCATCTGTGAGACAAGCCGGCGGCCAGCAGATAGTTGCCGTCCGGGGCGTAGGCAATGCCGTACAAGGCGTCCTCGATGCCCTCGGTGATGGTCCTTGTCGGCTTGCCGTCGGCGTCGAAAACTCGAATCGTTCGATCCAGCCCGCAAGTGGCCAGTTGGCTGCCGTCGTGTCGGTAGGCGACGTCGAGCACCTGGCCGCGATGCCCGTCGAGCACCAGCAACTGTTTGCCGTCGATCGCGTTCCACAGCCGGGCCGTCTTATCGGCACCGGCCGTTGCGACCCGGGTGCCGTCGGGACTGAAACGCGCCGCATAGACGGGTCCCTGGTGGCCGGTCAGGCTCAGCCGGACCGATGCCGACGCGAGGAACCAACGCTTCAGCGTCCGGTCGGCGGCGACACTCCAAAGCGTCCGCCCGTCGGCCGACAGCGCCAACGCCGAGAGCGAGTCGGTGTGTCCAAGTAGTTCTTGGGTCAACACCAACTGCCGCTGTTGGGCTTCGCCCGAGAGGGCGTAGGTGCGGATCGTCTTGTCCGTACCGGCGGCGATTACCTTGTCGCCACCGCCGGCCAATGCCACCGCGGCTACCGGCACCGGCGTTTGCACGGTGGCCACGGGCTGTCCGTCGGCCGTGTTCCACAATCGCAGATACCCGTCGTCGCCGCCGGCCGCAACGAGCAGCGAGCCCGAATCGACGGCCACCGATCGCAGCGCCGCGGTTGCACCTAGAAGCCGGCGAGCCGGCTGCCAATCGGCGACGGTCCATTGAGCCGCCTCGCCGTCCTCACCGGCCGAGAACAGCCACTGTCCGTCGGGCGAAAAGGTAACGTCGCGGACCGGGCCCGGATGGGCCACGGCCACGTAAAGCACCGAGGGCGTCCACAGCCGGGCGGAGTTGTCGGCGGCGCCGCTGACGACCTTCCGACCGTCCGGAGTGACGGCGACCGCAAGAACCGCCTGGCTCTGGAGGACCGACCGCTCCATCTCCTTGCCGGTGGCGAGGTCCCATACGTGGACCAGCTTGTCGTCGCCGGCGGTGACCAACTGCCAGCCGTCGTAGTTCAGCGCAACACCTCGAACGGTTGAAGCGTGAGCCAACGTCGCCACGGCCGGCACGTCGGCCGCACCGCTTGCGGCCACGTTCCACACCAGCGCCGTCCCGTCGGCGCTGCCGGCGGCGAGCCGTTGCCCGTCGCGGCTGACCGCCAGGCTGGTCACTTCGGCGGTGTTGCCGGCATAACTGGCCGACTGCTCGCCTTCGGGCAGGTCCCATTGCCTGACAGTCCGGTCGAAGCCGGTGCTGACCAGCTTCTTTCCGTCCGCCGTGTAAGCGACGGCCGTAACCGCGCCCTGGTGTCCCTCGATCACCCGCGCCAGCCGCCGTCGCAGCACGAGGGCCGAGTTGCCGCGGGCGGCCACCAGCGTCTTGCCGTCCGGGCAGAAGACCACGTCGAGCGCCTTCTCGGCGTCGCCGGCAAATCGCTCCAACTCGCGGCCGGTTGCCAGATCCCATACGCGGACCAGTCCGTCGTCGCCGGCCGTGGCGATCCGGTTCGACTCGCGGCCGGCCGATACCGCGCGAACCGCCTCGGGATGCGACATTGTGGCCTGAAGTTGTCCATCGGCCAGCCCGTAGACCCGCACTGACTTATCTTCACTCGCGGCAATAACTCGCCCACCGTCGGCGGTTACCGCCACGGAGGTCACCGTCTGAGAGGCACCGTCGAACTTGCGAATCTCGCTACCGTCGGCCACCAGCCACAGTCGTACCGTCTTGTCCGCGCCACCGGAAAGCAACATCGATCCGTCGGGCGTGAAGCCGACGTGGCCGACCGCGCCGGCGTGCCCCAAAATCGTCCGCAACAGCGAGAGGTGATACACGGCGGTATGATGATCGGCCAGGCCCGCCAGCAGGGAGGCGCCGTCCGGGGCGAAGGCCACGGCATTTACGGCCGCGGTGGTCGATACGTCTTCCAGCAGAAGTCCGTCGGTCGGGCTGTAGATCCGCAGGTGTTCGTCGGCGCCGGCCACCGCCAGACGCGAGCCGTCCGGAGAGAACGCCAGATCGGCGGGCACCGCGGGCGTGGTGATGCTCTTGACCGTTTGGCCGTCCGCAAGTTTCCAGATGATCATCTTTCCGTCGGCACTGACGGCGGCGACTTGCGCGCCGTCTCGACTGACGTCGACGGCGACGATCGCTCCTCCGGCACCGCTGAACTCACGGACCTTCGTGCCGTCGGAACTCCACAGCTTGACCTTTGTGTCGTCACCGCCGCTGACGAAATGCAAGCCGTCGGGCGCAAAGGCCACGTCGTTGACCGCTGCCTCATCGGCGGCTATCACCCGCACGGCCGAGAGCGACCACAGCCGCGCGGCCATGTCGGCACCGCCGCTGACCACAATCTTCTCGCCGGTCTTTCCATCACCGGCAAAGGCCACGCCGAGCGCCGCCTTGGTGTGTCCGGCGAACCGCTCCAACATGCGGCCCGTCACCAGGTCCCAAACGTGGACTGAATTGTCGGCGCCGGCCGTGGCGACACGCGTGCCGTCGGCGCTGAGGCCCAAACCGTTGACAGCCGCCGGGTGCGTAAGCGTGGCAAGCGTTGATCCGTCGCTTTCCTTCCAGACGCGAACCGTCCGGTCGTCCCCGCCGGAAACTACTTTGGCGCCGTCCGGGGTTATCGCCACGCAACGGACCGCATCGGTGTGTCCGCTGAACTGTCGCTTCGAGCTTCCGTCGGCCGTGTTCCACGCCCGCACCGACTTATCGGCCCCGCAACTGACGAGCGTCGAGCCGTCGGGCGAGAAGGCCACGCCGGTTACGGCCCCCTCGTGGTCGGCGATCAACCGCAGCAGCGACGTTTGAAATACCAGCGGCCGCGCGTCGGCGCCGGCCACCAGCAGCGTGTTGCCGTCGGGGGCGAAGGCCACATCGGCGACTGCCGCCGACGTGGCGAGTTGTTCCAGAAGTCGGGTGTTGTCCGGATCGAAGACGCCCAGGTTGCCGTCCGCGCCGGCGGCGGCCAGTTTGCGGTTGTCGGCACTGTAGGCCACCGATTGCACGGCGGCCGACGTGGCGATCTTTGCGGTTTGGCTGCCGTCGGATAGCTTCCAGAGATAGACGTGCTTGTCGGCACTGCCGGCGGCCACCTGGCTGCCGTCCGCGCGCAGAGCCACGCCGAGCACTTCCGCCGCGGGGCCCTGGAACTGTCGGGTAAGATTGCCGCTGGTGTCCCAGAGCTTGACGAGCCGGTCGCTGCCGGCGGTGGCGAAATTCCCGCCCGAGGCCAGGAACACGGCGTCGTTGACCGCGCCCGCGTGTGCGGCGAGCAGTTTCTTCACGGCCAGCGTCCACACTCGGGCCGAACGGTCCGCGCCGGCGGAGACGACCGTTCGGCCGTCGCCGACGAACGCCACGCCGCGGATCGGTTTGCCATGCCCTGCAAACTGTTGTAGCAGGCGGTCGGATTGAAGGTCCCAGACGCTAACGATGTTGTCGTCGCCGCCGGCGACCAGTTTGGTCGAGTCGCTGCTGAATTGAACCGCGCGAACCGCGGCGGGCAACGTCAGCACGGCCCGTTGCGAGGCGTCGGCCAACCACCACAACCGTACCGAGCGGTCGAGCCCGCCGGAGGCCGCCAGTTTTCCGTCGGGGCTCACGGCCACGCAGGTTACCGCGTCGGTGTTGCCCGAGTACGAACGCACGAGCTTCCCGTCCGAGAGGTTCCACAGTCGGACGGACTTATCGGCGGCCCCGCTCAACAGTTGTCCGCCCGAGGCCGCGAAGGCGATTCCGGCGAGCGGCCCCTGGGAGGCCGCGATCGATCGCACGGGCGAGAGCGGTTCTTCTTGATCGGCGTCGGCGTGGAACGGCTCCCAAACGTGGATCGCACCGTCGGCTCCCGCCGAAGCGACCTGCTGGCCTTGGGGATGAAACGCCACCGCGGCAACGGGGCCCTCGTGGGCGTCGATCTGCGGCTTTTCGGCCCCGTCGTTGCGGTTCCAGAACTTGATCGCCCCGGTTTGGCTGCCGGTGGCCACCGTGTTGTTGTCGGCGCTGAGTGCCAGCGCGGTGACCGGGCCCGGTTGCCCCGCCAAGGCACGGACCTGCCGGGCGGCCTGGAGGTCGAAGATCCGCACGGTCCGATCGTCGCCGGCCGTTATGACCTGCGTGCCATCGCTGGTGACCGCAACCGCCGTCACGGTGGCCGTGTGCCCGGTGAGTTGCTTGGCCGCGACCAACGGCAGTTGCCAGAGCTTGGCCGTGCCGTCGGCACCGGCCGAGAGCAACACGTTTTCGCTGGGATGGTACGACAGCGCGGTGACCGGGCCGGCATGGGCACCAAGTTGTCCCAGGTCGGTTCCGTTGGCCGCGCTCCACAGGCGAATCGTTCCCTGCTCGTCTCCGGTGGCAACCTGCTGGTTATCGGACTTCAACGCCGCGCTTCGCACGCTCGACTTGTGGCCGGCAAGACTCCGCACGGCCGCCCCGGTGGCAAGCGTCCAGAGTCGGGCCGTGTTGTCGTCGCCGCCGCTGATGGCGAGTTGTCCGTCGGCGCTGATCGCCACGGTTCGCACCGTCTGGGTGTGTCCGGCCAACGGTCGCGGTGCGCCGGGCAGGCGCCACAAGCGAACCGTCCCATCGGCACCGGCCGAGGCCAACTGCCGGCCGTCGGGATGGAACGCCAGACCATGCACCGCGCCGTCGTGCCCGACCAATTGCAGCCGATCGGCGCCGTCTGCCGCACTGCACAGCTTGATCGTACCGCTTTCGTTGCCCGCGGCCAGGAGTTTCCGGTCGGGCGACAGCGCCAGCGAAGCGATCGCACCGCCGTGGCCCTCCAACGTACGAACCGGCTTTCCGGCGGCGGGATTCTCCAGGAGTTTCACAACCCCGTCGGCACCCCCACAGGCAAGGAGCTTTCCGTCGCTGGAAGCCGACACCGCGTTGATTGCCGCGGCGTGAACGTGTAGCGGGTCGTGTACGGTCGCCAACAAAGGCTCCCAGAGCTTCACCGTGCCGTCGGCACCGCTGGAGACGAGTTGCCCATTGTCGGGATGATAGGCCACTGCGGTAATCGGGCCTTCGTGGGCAGAGATTACGCCCTGGGCGGTGCGATCGGCGGGATTCCAGAAGCGGAGGTTGCCTTGCGAATCGGCGGTGACGATCTGTTTGTTGTCGCCGCGAAACGCCGCGCCGGTGACGTCGGCCGCGTGTCCCGGCAGGTTTCCCAAGGGCTTGCCGGCGGCGAGGTCCCACAACAGGGCGTCGCCGGCCGTTGCGGTGGAGAGGGCCAGTTTCCCGTTGGGGCTGATTGCCACGGCGGCCACGGGTGCCTTGTGTCCGGCCAGCAACGTCGGCGCGGACGGCGGGCGCCACAGGCGGATGGTGCCGTCGGCGCCGGCCGAGGCGATCTGTTTTCCCGCCGGGCTGAAGGCGAGCGAGAGTACGGCCCCTTCGTGCCCTGCGAGCGAGAGCTTATCGGTGCCGTCTTCGGCGGCCCAGAACTTGATTCGGCCTTGATCGTTTCCGGTCGCCAGCAAGAGGCCGTCGCGGGCGAGGGCCAAGCTCGCGACGGGCCCCTGTTGGCCGTCGTAGCTTCGAGTCTGTTTGCCGGTGGCGAGGTCGAACCGTCGCACGGTGGCGTCGGCGCCGCCCGAGATGACGAAACGCCCGTCGCCGGAAACCGCTACCTTCCGCACCGCGTCGGTGTGCCCGGCCAGTTCCACCGGTTCGACGCCCACGGTGTTCCACAGTCTGATCGTCCCGTCCGCGCCGGCCGAGGCGATTTGATTTGATTGGGGATGAATATCGACACCCTGTACCGCGCCGTCGTGTCCGGTGAGGATTCCTCGCTCGGCGGCGTCGGCGGTGTTCCAGAGCCTCACGCCGCCTTTCTCGGTGGCGGCGGCCACCAGTTCACCGTCGGCGCTGAGCGCGATTCCGTTGACCGTACCCGAAAGGCCCGACCAGGACCGCAACGACGTGCCGTCGGCGGCGTTGAAAAGGCGTACGTGTTGATCATCGCCACCGGTGGCGATGATTCGTCCGTCGGCCGAGACGGCCACCGCGGTGACCAGGCCGCCGTGTCCGCCGAGGCCGATCTCCTTGGTCGGGGGCCAGGCCAGCACGCGTAGCAGCCCGTCTTCGCCGCCGGTGGCCAGTAAGTTGCCCGACGGATGCACGGCCAGGGCCGCGGCCTTGGGCAAGTTGAGCAGTTCGACCGCGTCGGGCGATTCAACGTTCCAGCATCGTAGCGATCCGTCGTCCTCGGCGGCCAAGACGAATCTCTTGGGCAATCCGCCTTCCGCATCGGGCCGCTCGATCAGGGCCAGCGCCGTGACGGCCGCCGTCGAGCCGTTGAAAGTGCGTACCGTCGAGCCGCTGCTCGTATTCAATAGCTTCACACTCTTGGCATCGTCGCCGGTGACGGCCAGCGTGCCGTCGGCCGATACGACGAGCGCCGTGGGCGCGCTCGACAGATTCTTGAAGTCGGCCAGGGGGTCGTTCAGCGGCACGTCGAACAGGTTGACCGTGCCGGCCATGTCGCCGCCGGCGAGTTGCAGGCCGTCGTGTGAGATCCCCAGCGACAGGACCGGATGGCGATGCTCGCCGATCGTGCGGATTACGGTGCCGGTTGCGGCGTCGAAAGCCTTGATTGTGCGGTCGAACCCGGCCGAGATGATCGTCTTGCCGTCGGGCGTGTAGACCACGGCGGAAATCGGTCGGCGGTGACCCTCAAAGAACCTCAGCGACGCAACGTCTTGCGCGGCGGCCGGCAGGACCGTACATAGTATGATCAACAACCCAACCAGGTTTTTCGCCGTGTATCTGCTTGGCATCTTGTGCTCGTGTTTGTTGTGTTTGGTCCGAAAAAGGAGACAGGCACCGTCGGCAAACGCCTCAACCACTTCAAGACCAGGCTCTCGACGGAGCCAGTCCCCATTTTCGGACTCCCGTCTTTTCAGTTTGAGTTCCTTAGGGTAACACCTCCAGGCGCTTCCAGTACATGTACGCCGGCGCATCGCCGGCTTGTTCCTGTACGATTGTGATCCATACGTCTTTGCCCGCGTGGGCCGAAAGGTCGACCTCCAGTTGCTGCCATTGCTGCGCGGCGGTTGTCGTCGGCGGGGTCAGTTGAAGCAACGGGAGTCCGCCGGCGCGGATTTCCACTTTCGACGTCGTCTCGGCGTCGTGACCTATCTCGATCAACAACCGGGGCGTTCCGCCTTGCGGCAAGCTGAGGCGCCGGGCAAGCCGTGTCGGAGTATCGGCCGCCTTGGTGACCAGCACGTCCGGCTTGCCGGCCAACTCCGCCTGCAAGCCGGTCTTTTCGTCACGAGAAGTCGACAACATCGACCAGCCGGGTAGGGCCACCGCGACGGCAAGCTGCCTCGAGGCGCCGGGCGTCGACGTCCACGGCGAGGTCGTATTCTCGTGGATGCCGTTGACCGGTCCTTTTGCCACCAGTTCGAGTATGTTTCGTTGCGGCTGCAGCTTGCCTTGATCGTCGAAGGTGCCGGTGAAGCACCACAGCCGGTCGTCGCGGGCCAACAGCGGGCCGACCGCCGGCTGTTTGGCGGCCAGACTCGTCAGCGGGCAACTCCCTTGCGGCTGCCCCGTCTCCGCGTCGAGCCACACGAGCACCGGGCACCACCGCTCGCCGCCGATCGGTTCACGCTTGACGTAGAGAAGCCCTGAATAGTCGCCTTTCGCTTCGCGAAAGGGCGTGCTTTCGCGGAGCGAAAGCCGACTTTGTTCTTCTCGCGTTGCCAAGTAGCCGTCGAGCAGGTGTTCGACCTTGTGAAGCCACAGGCCGTGGCCGTCGCGGGCCGCGATCGCCCGAATTCCACGGTCGGTCTCGATCAGCAGTTTCTCGTCGATCAGTTCCAGTAGGCATCGCAGGCCGGGCATGGCCCGATGCCAGTTGATCCGGCCGGTTTCCAGGTCGATGCAGTCGATGCTCTCCAGCGCCGGATGGATGACATACACGTCGCTGCCGGCCACAATCGGCGGCTGATCGCTCGCTTGCCGGCGGCCGGGATCCAGCGACGGCGGGACCCAGGTGTCTTGCCTCACCCAATGCAATTGGCCAAACGTGTCGCAACAGAGCACGGAGCCGGCAATTGCAGCGACAATCCTCTCGTCCACGATCGTTGCCCGGCAGGTCAACTCGTTGTTCCATCGGCCGCGAAACTCCGCCAGTAGTTCCTCGCTCAACGGGATGCCGGAGACGGGGTCGAGCGAGGTGAGGATCAACTGCGAGGTCGGACGCCCCGCGCCGGAGTCGACCGACAATACGAACACCTGGCCGTGAATTACCAGTGGGTCGGAGACGATGTATCGCGGGCCGCTGTTGGTCCACAATTGCTTGCCGCTTGCCAGGTCGAGGCACACGATCTCCGCCCGGGAGTCTTTCGTCAGCATCCGCGCGTACACGCGGTTGCCGCAAACACGCGGCCACATGCGAACCAACGACCGGTCGTGGGTCGGTCCTTGCCGGTCGCCCAACGAATGGGTCCACTTGATTCTTCCGGTATCCGGCTCGTAGGCCACGACTTGGAAGCGGTTGGCGACGACGATTACACCGTTCGCGGTCACGGCGGCGATTTGCCGGGCGGGCCAATCGAGTTCGCGTATCGGCGACGGCACATTCGCGGGCGAGGTGCCCACGTCGCCCTGGAAGACGGCCCAGGGTTGTGGCGCAAAGCGGGCCGGCGGAGGCGCGGCGTCGGTGCGTGCAACGGCCTCGCCGTTCGGCGAAACCGCCGCACCGGCCGAATGTTGCTCGCGCATGACGGTCACCAACTCTTCGAACTGCCGTGCCGTCATTTGAAAGTCGTTGAAATCGACCGGCCCGGTCGCCGGGGAACCCATCTCCTGGCCGAGCATCGCCGCCGCCAATCGGATTCGCGCGGACAACTGGTACTGCCGCGTCGCCGTTTCCATCGACACGGCTTGCCTGTAGCAGCCTATCGCCGGGGCGAACTGTCCGTCGGCCATAAACCGATCTCCCAGCCAGCAGTGGGCCTCGGCGGCGACCGGCGTGCCGTAGTACTGCACCGTCGCTCCGCGGATGGCGGCTACGTCGCTATCGGCCATTGCCTGGCGCAACCGGATTCGGCTCACGTCGCTGAACTGTTCGTCCAAGGTCTTTCGCAGCAGGGGATGCTCGCGCATCGCCTGGGCAACCGCCGTCGGCAGCGAAACGAAGAGCCGCTCGTCAGTGTTGTCGACGACCAGGCCCCATCCCCGCGAGGCCGAGGTCGACGTTAGAATCTGGCAGGCCATCCGATAAGACTCCTCTCGAAGTGCGACCGCCAATTCGGCCTGCACGTTGTATGCCTCCTTGCCGAGGTAGACGATCAACGGGTGACGCCACTCGGCCGGCGCGGCGGCGACCTGATCGTTCTGCTCCAACGGCAGACCGCGAGACGCCACGTCCTCGGCCCAACCGACCAGAGGCTGCAATCCCTGCTGATCGTTCGGCCAGGCGGCCGACAGCCGGGCCGGTTGGTTCCAGAACCTCAACTGCCGGCAGAAACGGCGTACGGCGGGCCACTCTCGGCGAGCCACCAGCGTCAGCAGTTCGGTTCGGGCAACGCCCGCCAGCGTTGCGTCGACGCGGTCGGAATCCGGCCACAGCGGGGCCGACATCAACGCACGGTGTACGGCGCTGAAACAGGGCCGATCGACGTCGCGCAACTGGTCTTGGCCCAATCGGCCGTAGCCGGCCGCCAGCCACAACGCGTCTTCCTTTCCCCAGCCGTCGTATATCAAGGCCGCGTCCTGCAAGAACCGCAGCTTGTCTTCGAGCGGGGCGGACGAGCAACGGACGTCTTCGATCAGACCTTCGATCAGGGCATTGGCCAACGGCTGTCCGGCGCCGCCGATCAAGGCGCCCACCGCACAAGCGCGCCGCCACGCGGCGGCATCGGTCCCGGCCGCCTGGCTCTCCCAGACCGTTTGCCGCCAGGCCCCCAGGCCGACTTGTTCCGCATCGCGCCGTTGAAGTTGCAACCGTTTCGCTCGTTCCAGCAATTCGACGGGAGCCACGGCCGTTAGCGCGTCGAGACGGCGAACCTCGAGCCGCCTCAGCGTGATGCTTTGCGTCTGTTTTCCCGGCCGGCTATAGAGGCCGATTTGCGAACATGTGCCCGATAGGTCTCGCCGCGGCTGGAGCGCCTCGCGCCAATGTACTCCGTCGCTGCCTGCGAAGCACTTCATCGTGCCGCCGCCCAAGACGAGCCGCAGATGCTGCCGCCGCCCGACGTATGGGGCCGCCGCCGTGTCGATGTTTGGGCTGCCGGCGGTCGACTGGACGTCGGGCAGGTCATAAGCAAAATAGGTCCGGCCGGAATCCGGGTCGCGAAAGTACCCGATTGCCTGCACGGGCCGCCCCCGGTCATCGGCAAGGTAGACGGCCGTACCGGGCGACGGCTCTTCTACTTCCAGGATGACCTCGTAGAGCCCGTTGCGGATCAGCGGCACCCGCGCAAAAGACGGTTCCGTGGGGTTCTTGGCCGCCAATTGCACGCGCCCGTCGGGAAACCGGCGCAGGCGGGCACCGGCAGCAAGGTTCTCCTGCCATCGCAGCGAAGCCGGGCGATCGCCGCGCACGACCACGGTTCGCTTGCGGATCGGCGTCTCGGGCACGGGCCCGCTACGAAAGGCGGCCAGTTCGCGCAGCAACGTGGCCTCGCTTTCAAAATAGACCTCCGCCGGCGGCGCGGCCATCGGCACGGTCAACAGCCGGAAGTCGCCCTTGGTCATCACCAGCGTGCCTTGCTGGTGTTGAATTCTGTAGGTGCCGCCCGCCGTGCGGCCGGATTGCCGTCCGTCGGTTGCCAGCAGCGCGAAGTCGGGATCGGCGGCCACGAGTTGTTCGTCGCCGATGGTCATCTGCCCGTGCGGCCGGCGCATGGTTCGGTACGCCACCCACGAATGCCCGTATCCGCTCGGATAGTATCGCAACGCAACCCCCTGCCGCCCTTGGCAGAAGTGCAGCATGAAGGGTTTGTCGCTTTGCAGCGACAGCCGCAGCGCGGCGTCGGGCACCCATGGCAGGCGGAGTTTCGCCAGGCCCTTCAGCGTGACTGCCTGCCCGACCTCGTTGTTGGATTCCACAAGCGCAAGCGGCCGGTCTTCGACGGCTTCGAGCCAGCGGTTGGCCTCTTCTTCGCTCAATCCGCCCGAGCCGTCCTGGAAGTCGGCGAAACAGGTTTCCTCGAAGGGTCGCGGCTGCGCGGCGAGGTCCCAAGGGTGTTTGGCGTCCTCCGACGTTGCGTGCGACGCCATGCAAGTCGCGAGAACAAGCGCGAAACAGGGCGCTAGAGTCTTGCATCGCAACTTCCGCGCACGGTGCGCGGATATGCAGGGCGGGCCCCAGGCCCGTCCAGTGTGACCAAGAATGATCGCCGTTGGGTTGTTCTGGACGGGCCTGGGGCCCACCCTACGGAGTTCTTGGTTGCGGCTTTGCCAAGTTGGGAAACACTCTTCCGGCAAAAAGGTCCCTGACACCTTTTTCGCGAGGTTTTTCATGCGAATTCCGCCCAATGCGCCGTGGGATTTCACCTTCTCCATGCTAACCCAAATAGTTGCGAAAGACAACTTTTCGGCGAAGGCACGTCCGGGCGTGGTGGCACCCGGCGGCAACAAGTGCATACAGGCACTGCTGGGCAAGCCAGCAGTGGCACCCGGCCGCAAGCCAGCAGTGGCATCCGGCCGCAAGCCAGCAGTGGCACCCGGCGGCAAGCCAGCAGTGGCAGCCGGCGGCTCGGGCGATTGACACGGCGGGGGGCGACGTGTTATACTGTCGACGGGATGCATGTGAATCGGCTTCACATTTACCGCATACGGGAAGCACCAGTTTAGGAGACCTCACCCATGATGCGAGAGTCTGTCTTTTGTTTGGCTGCGGTGATGATGATTGCCGCGGTCGGCACAATCCGGGCCAATGCCCAGACCCCGCGGCGCCAGGTGTATGTGTCGTTCGGACAGGATGAGACCGTGCCGGCCGGATCGAACGACACCGGATCGTCCTTCGTAATCGGAGATGAAGACATCGCCTACCTTGACAACCTCGGCACGGCCGATCATAGCGACAACGTGGCTCAATTCGTGCTGGAGGACGCCGGCGACGACGTTCTGGGCGTCAGCATCAACGGCGACGTCTTGTACTGGACAGTACAGAATTTCAGCGACTTCACGTTTCGCGGGGTGACCGGCGGTCAGGCCGACATCTTCCGCGTGACCGACCACGGCGCGGGCACGGTCAGCCTCCTGCTCGACGGCGACACGAACCCATACTTCCCTGACACGGGCTGGATCGACGGCCTGAGTGTCCTGCCCGACGAGAGCGGCGTGTATCTCTCCTTCTGGGGTTTCCCGAAACTGGGCACGAACGAGCTGCGCCCCCACAACGACGACGTCGTGTTCTTCGACCTGACCACCTTCGAGGCGCGAATGGTTTTCGATTATTCCGAGGAGAACCCGGGGTTGACTGGGGGCATTCTCGCGTTGCACGTTTTTTCCGAAGACCGGATGTTGGTCAGCGGTATCTTCGAGGACGACATTTGGCTAATCGAAAAGGGCCCGAGTGGGCAGTGGAGTCGGCAACTCTGGGCCGACGGCGAGACGTTCGGCTTTCCGGCGGACAGTGTGGGCATGGTCGCCGTTGCGGTGGTGCCCGAGCCGTCCTCGCTATCCCTGGTGTTGTTCGGTCTGGCCGTGCTACTGCCGCTGGGTCTGATCGGTCGGCGGCGCGGTCGGTGAAACTGTTCCCATACCGCGAACACGGCCGCCCGGTCGGTGTATCTCTCGGCCGGGTGTTCTGAGATCCTCCCGTTGCCAAGGCAACAAATGCACACAGACACTGCCGGGCAAGCCGGCAGTGGCACGCGGCGAGACGACTACTCTACGTCTTCATCTCGCGGAGCGAGACGATTACTATACGATGTGACCGGCCTCAGCATGTCGATCCGCCAACTGAACTGGCCGTAACCCTTTCCGGCCTTGTCCTTGTCGAACATGCCTTGGAAGACGAGCCTCAGGTTGCCGGGATCGACGGTTAGCGTCTGATTGTTTCCGTCGCGGATGAGTTCGCCGTGGCTGACGTTGTCGGTCCAGGGCTCCACGCCTCGTGCCGGGCGGATGTTCTTCCAGCCGGCGAAGGGGTTCTCCGCAGTGTCGGCCACCGGCGTCCACTGGCCGTCCAGACGGTCGGCGTCTTCCCATTTCTCGAACGAGCAATACTCGATCGCCGATCTGCCGGGCAGCTTGACGGTCATGAAGACGTGCCACTTCCCGTCATGGAAGACGAGGGTCGGGTCTTTCTGGGCCCGGCTGGAATCGTGGTCCCGCCGCTCGGGTGCAATCAGCGGGGCGCCGTACTCCCACATCGCGGGGACCTCGAACTCGGCCGGCTCCGTGTTGCGGAGATCGTGCCCGCTACGGCTTTCGCGATTCGTCCCGTCTTGCGCCAGTGCCTTTGAAGGTTCGCCCGCGCTTCCGGCCAGACCTTGCAGGAGGGCCGCCCCCAGGATCACGAGGTCGAACACGTGCTGTCGAGTAGGCATGTTGCGGTATCCTCGGTTGGCCGTTCTTCACGCGGAGGTTTCCCGGATTGCGGTTTTCACCTCGCCCCTGTCCCTGCCGAACATTATGGCAGACTTCCGCAACATTGAAAAGCGCCGAGATGGGCGGCCGCCCTCAATGCCCAGAGCCGATTGACACTCCGGCAAAGTCTGCTACGCTATTATCGGGTGTGGGTGTCTAAGAACGTGTTTTGAAATCCACGCTGGACAGAGTGTCGAGTTCGTTCAGATTCATCGAGAACAACATCTGGCAGCATGAAAATCGCAACAGTTATATTGAGTTTGACCTTCGCGTGCCAACTCCAGGCCGCGGAAAGCCGGCCTCCCAACGTCGTCCTGTTTCTGGCCGACGACCTCGGCTGGCGCGACACGACCGTCTACGGAAGCACGTTTTACGAAACGCCCAACATCGAGCGGCTGGCCCGGCGAGGCATGAAGTTCACCAACGCGTACGCCGCTAGTCCGTTGTGTTCACCAACACGCGCCAGCATCCTCACGGGCCAGTATCCGGGACGGCTGCGACTGACAACTCCGGCCTGTCACTTGCCTCAAGTGGTGCTTGATCCCAGGCTGCCCGCCACCGGGCCTCCGACACGAAAGGCGCTGACTCCGCAAACGCGCACGCGGCTGCCGAACCGGTATCTTACGGTTGCCGAAATGCTCAAGACGGCCGGCTATCGCACGGGTTTCTTCGGCAAATGGCACTTGGGACACGCACCGTACCTGCCCGAAAATCAAGGGTTCGACGTAGTCGTCGGCGGGCGTCATCACCCGGGACCGCCACGCAGCTACTTCTCGCCGTGGCCTATCGATACGATCCCTCAGCCGAGCAAGGGCGAACATATAACCGATCGCCTGGCGAAGGAAGCGGTCGAGTTCATTCGCGACAACAAGCAGCAGCCGTTTCTGCTCTGCTTCTGGGATTACTCGGTCCATGCTCCGTTTGAAGCGAAGCAGGAACTGATCGAGAAATATCGCGGGAAGGCCGCTCCCGATAATCCGCAGCGCAACCCGGTCATGGGGGCCATGATTGAACCGCTCGATGACGCGGTCGGCGCATTGCTCGATACACTCGATTCGCTTCGGCTCGCGAAAGATACGATCATCATCCTCTTCTCCGACAACGGCGGCAATATGTACAATACGGTGGAAGGCTTGCCGCCAACCAATAACCGGCCGCTTCGCAACGGGAAAGGCTCGATCTATGAAGGTGGTGTGCGCGTGCCGATGATCGTGGTGTGGCCGGGTGAAGTCTCCTCGAGTACGACCAGCGAGGCGGTTGTTTCGTCGGTCGATCTATATCCGACGATTCTCGAGATGGTCGGCCTCCGCCCGCGGGCGGATCAGGTCCTCGACGGACTGAGCATCGCCGGCGTGTTGCGACGCCAATCGGGGGTTTCCGACCGGCCCGTGTTTTGCCACTTTCCGCATTACGTGAAAGCGACCGGCAATCTGCCGAGCACGTCGGCGCGGCTGGGCGACTGGAAGTTGATTCGTTTCTACGCCGACACGGCTCGGCAGACGGATCGCTTCGAGTTGTACAACCTCGCAAACGATATCGGCGAGGCGAACAATCTTGCCCCGCGGATGCCGGAGAAAGTCAGGGAACTCAATGCCTTGATCGAGCGTCACCTCCGCGACACGCGGTCGCTGGTTCCGATCCCCAACCCCGCCTACGACTCCAACGCGAAACGGCCCGACTTCGGGCGAGCCAAAAACGGTCGGAAGTGAACCGAATGCGGGATGACTATCGCGACGCGCCGTAACAAACGGTCTTCCCATTCATCAACGAGAGAAAGAGCCGGTTGCCGGCTGCGATCATTCCGTCGAAGACGGGCGGGGCTTCAAGATCGACGCAATCCAGGCGGCTGCCGTCCGTCGTGGATACCGCCCACAGCGAGCCGCCGCTAAGCCCTTTCCAGGCTTCGGTCTGTCGGGCCGCTTTTCGCCCGAGGTCGACGTCATTCGGTTTGTGCCAAAGGTCGACTTCGTCGATTACGTCCGGCGGGCCGGCAAGAAACAGAACGTCCTTGGTCAGTACCATGGCACGGACCTGGATCGGCAGGTCGGGCTTGATCCAATGATACTTCAACGCCGTCAACTGCTCGGGCCCGTACAAGCGGCCGCGGCTGAGCCATTGCGTCTGATTCCATTCATATTGGGGATGTTCGGAAGCCGATTTCTTGACCCGGGCCGGGCCGTCGGCGGCCGGACGCCGGTCGGCCTTGTACAGTTGGTATTCGATCGTCGGCGCCTGGGCCAGGAACTGCGGCTTGCGGGCGAAACCGTAGATCGTCTCATCGTCGAACGAGAGGATGCGGCCCGACGGGGCATGCTTCGCCGCCTCGAACCATACGTGCCAGCCGTAGACGGCCGTTACGCCGTACGTCCAGTAGCTGCGGTGGTGCCAGGCGTCGTCGAGCAATCCGACGGGGCTGAATAGGTGAGCGTCGTCGCGATCTTGCCGACTGACGTCCAGGTCGGGTGCGATGCGCAAACGATTACCCTCCAGGTCGAACGGTTGGCTCCGCATGAAGATGCGTTTCCCGTTGCTGGTCAAGATGTCGGCGTTCGCCACCGGCATGGTCAGGCCGAGCCATCCGGCTTGCAGCTTCTGGAGGTTCCGGCCGGTTTCCGGGTCGTTTTCGTCGATCTCGCTCACGGCGAGCAACTCACCCGTTTCGGCGTGAAGCTTGATGAAGCGAAGGCCGCCGTCGAGAAACGCGCTTCGCCCGGCGACGCAGTAAACGGCCTCGCCGATCACCAGCACACTGCCGTGGACGGGCCACACCGATTCGACCTGGCCGTAGGAAACCATCCGCTGTCGGTTCGGCGCGGCCAGGAACCGCCACGCCAGTTCCCCGTCACTCGCGCGCAGGCAGTAGACCCATCCGTCGTGCGATCCGAAGATGACCTTGCCGCCGCGGAAGGTCGGCGGTGAGTCGATGCGGCCGCCGCTGGTGAATTTCCAGATCCGCTCTCCGCTGGCGGCGTCCAGCGCGTGCAGCGTATGGCTTTCCGGCGCGACGGCGATCACGATATCAGCGGCCGATACCAGGCTGCCGAGTTTGCCGCCGGCGTCCCCGCTTGCAACCGGCCCACTTGCAACCAACATTGCCCAGAGCTTCTTCAGTTTCGCGGGAACGCTGAGCGGTGCGTAACCGCTGCGGGCCGCGTCGTGTCGATACATGGGCCACGCCGACGACGCGTCGAGGCTCTCATTGGAAACGTCGCCGTAGGCCGGGCCCTTTTGGCGGCGATCGGAGTCGGATGTTCTGTCGGGGGCATCCCCGCCGCGGCGCGCCGGGGCCATTGCGAGGAAGCCCGATGTCTTGGTCTCCATAAGGCAGGCGCAGGGATGAGGCCCCGTATAGATCAGCCCGTTGGCCGGCATGATCCCGTAGAGGCACGAACCTCGCGTCCAATGATTGACGTCGACCTTTTCGTTGCGGACGTCGACCACCTCGATGCCCGTTCGCGACGCCAGGAGATACCGCGAAGTGCCCTTCGAGCGGTAGCAGCGAGGATGGAACCAGGTCATCTTCGGCGGTGCGAATTCCGACTTCACCTCGCCCGTATGGATGTCTTTGCCGACGAACGTATTCTTGCCCATGCCGGCCGACCAAACCAGGCCGCCGATGACCAACGCGTCGCCCGGCGATACGTGGCCGGAACGCGGATGAGAGGTCTTCCAGAGCAGCGCGCCGGTCTCTCGGGAGTATCCGCTGATGTTCGCGTGGTGTTGATAGAGAAGCACGTCGTCGTAGGAGACCACCGTGGGCGGGTAACGCGTGTTGAGCGACTGGAACTTGCTCACGTCGTCTTGCCGCCATCGCTGTTGGCCCGTCTTGCGATCGAGACACGTCAGGTGCTCGCCGGTGTGGAAGTAGACGCTGTCGGCGTCCACGGTAAGTGTAAGCCGTGCAACGGGCGACTTGACGCGCCACAGTTTCTTGCCGGAGCCGGCGTCGATGGCCGCGATGTGCTGCCTGTCGCCGGGTTTCCACAGTCCGATCGTGCCCATGGCCCGTTTCGACTCGGTCCAGCAGTGTTCGCTCTGGGGTTTGAAGACGTCCGGCTTGAAATCCTCGTTCACGCGCAGAAACAGCACGCCGTCGGCGACGAGAATCTCTTCGGTGCCTTCGGTGTCTTTGTATGTTGCGACGGTTTTGCCGGTGGCGGCGTCCAAGGCGGTCACGGGCTCGGCCAGACCGAGCGTCACGTATACCTTATCTCCCACGGCCACCAGGCGACGCGGTATCGTGGCCGGTCCAGCCTTCAGCGGCCAGAGGTGGGTGTGCCACGAGGGGATCTCGCGCCGCCAGAGGACCACTCCGTTGAAGGCGTCGCGGGCGACGAGTTTCCACTCGGGCGGCAACTGCACCGAGCAGCTCGGCCCCTCGTCCATCACGTAGAAGAGCCGGCCGGCGGCGGAGACCATGGCGTTCATGCCCGACATCTTTTCGTGCGAGCGGGTCCATTTGGGGCCGCCATTCCATTGTAATCGGCGCGGCGAATCGACCACCGTATCATCGGCCACGGCGTTGTTGTCGGCGTCGTGCATGAAATGGGTCCACTCGTCGATCTCGTCGGGCCACGGTTTGACGGTCTTCGTCCAACCGTCGCCGGTTTTCACGTAGGCCACGCCAAGCGGGGCCAGCACCCGTATTAGCTCGCCGGTCGGCACGTCGTAGCGGTCCTCGGCGACGATCAAGTTCACGAGGTTGTCGATGTAGGGAAGATGCTTTCCGTCAAATTGAGCGACCGACACCGGGCCGTAGACGCCGAGCGACTGGATGTGCGCGCGGGCCTTGGCGACCTGATCGGCGTCGCCGTCGAGGCCATGCACGAGATAGCCGTCGCCGGCGTGCAAGGCGGCCGTGAGCCCCCCGTCACCACAGCCGAGGTGGACGATCAACCCGCCCCGGATGCCCGTCTCGACAAGGATGCGGGCGGCCAGGGCGTCAGAAGCGTCGGCGCGGGAACAAATCAAGCATGCCCCGCAGCAGATCGCTAGAAGAGCCGGGATATGGGATACACTTGGATGATTACGGGAACGCATGGTCGAGTCTCGCTTTCTGTTGAACTCCTTAAACAACGTGCTGCCATCCCAATCGGACACGCAGCCACGAACCTGACAGTGTACCCATGAGCATATCACGAGCATTGGCTCAGTTTCAAGCAAGTTTGCCCTGGCCCTCCCCAAAAACTCGTCCGAGGGGGATGGGTTGCACTGATGTGCGGGCATGATGAGGACGCCAGTATTACCCACATTTCTTGCGCAATCATTGCAGTTCAACATGAATTGAGGCCGATACTAGGGCGTGATCGTGCCTTATCGCCCCCCTCAGATTGCACGCAAGCATGGGGAACTCCTGTAAGAACAGTGTCTTGAGTGGCATACTCGTAGTGCTTGCCGCCCTGTTTTCGGCCGGCTGCACTATGCCCGTCTACTTCGGACGCTGTCAGGTGGCAGCGGACCTCGAAGGAAGAATGGGCTATCTGCTCGGACCAGAGAAACCAGCGTGCAATGCCCTTATACCGGAAATCGTTTGCTGCGAAGATGGGCTGTCGGAAGATGAAGCGGCAATTCTGGGGTTGTGGAATAACCCCGAGTATCAAGAGCTGCTGGCCGATCTGCACATCACTCGGGCCGACCTGATCCAAGCGTATCAGATTGCCAACCCGGATATCTCGACGATGTTCCCCGTCGGCGTGAAGCAATGGGAAGTCACGTTGATGGTTCCGCTCGACGTGCTGGTGCTGCGTCCGCATCGCGTTGCCGCGGCACAGATTGAATCGCGACGCGTTGCCCAACGACTGGTGCAAGACGGGTTGAACGTGGTCCGCGACGTGCGCTGCGCCTACGTAGACCTAGTGCTGGCACGGCAGCGGCTTGAACTGGCGGAGAAAGGCCTGCAACTGCGCGGCCAACTTGCCAGAATGGCCGAAGCCCGGCTGCAGGCAGGGGCGGTCGCCGAGTTGGACGTCTCAGCGATGCGGCTCGATGCGATGTTCGGCGAAGAAGAGGTCATGCGGACGGCTCGCGAAGTGGATTTGGCGCAAGAACGATTACGATACTTGCTGGGCCTCGAATCGGAAGACGTCATGATCGAGCCGACGGGCCTGGTGGAAGTGCCGCCGCTGGGAGATGACGTTGACGTGCTGGTCGACAAAGCCGTGGCGTCGCGTCCCGATCTACGGGCGCTAAGACTGGCGTTCGTGGCAGCATGCGAACGGGCGCGATTGGCTCGTTTCGATTACTTCAACATCTGGGGCGCCCTGCCAGATATCAACAGCAAAGGCAAAGAAGGTTTCGAGGCGGGACCCGGCCTGCGGATGACGATTCCGATCTTCAATCAGAACCAAGGGGCCATCGCTCGCGCAGAAGCCGCCGTGGAACGCCTGCGGCGGCGTTACGTCAAGTTGCGCGACAGCGTCACGTTGGAAGTGCGGCAGGCACACACCCGGCTCATGCAGGCCCAAGAGGGACTGTCCGTATGGAGCGAGCAAGTTGTGCCACAGGCCAACCGTGCCGTAGACTCCGCCCGTAATGCCCTCGAGGAGGACAGCGTCTCGCTACTGTTGGTGCTTGAGACAACGCGGCAACTGTTCGATGCCCAACAGCGAGAACTGCAATCCGCGGCCGACGTTCGCCGCACCGTCGCCGAGTTGGAACGAAGCGTGGGGCGGCGTTTGTTGGAGACGTTCGATGAATCGATGATCTACCAGACCGTTGAAGAAATCCCGCTGCCAGAACCGGGAGAAAGCGTCGAGGAGGACGCGCTGTGAAACTTGCGCACATACTGACGTTGTTATGTATATCTCTCGCAATCGGCGGCGGTTGCCACGAGACGACCGATTCTGGGCACAAGAAATCGAAGTCGCCGGCCAAGGTCGCTCATCCCGGCGACGAGCAAAGCCTCAACACGATCACATTGACCGAGCAGGCAAACCAGCGGCTAGGAATCGTGCTTGCCGAAGTGGTCATGGCCGAAGTACGGCGAAAACGCACCGTCGGCGGTGAAGTGGTCATACCGCCGGGACAGACGATCATAGTCTCCGCCCCGATTGCCGGGACCCTTTCGCCGCCGGACGGGGCACCGGTTCCTTTGCCGGGCAGCCAACTTGCGCTGGGACAGCCGGTGTTCCGTTTCACGCCGTTGCTCTCGCCCGAACGCGACGTGCTCACGCCGGCCGAGCGAGTTCGCGTTGCGCGGACCAAAGCCGATATCGCCACCGCCCAGATCGAGGCCCAACGCGAGGTGGAATCGGCGAAGATCAAAATCGAGGCCGCGCAGATCGCCTACGACCGCGCGGTACGGCTTCTGGCAAACAAGGCCGGTAGCCAACGCTCGGTCGATGAGGCCAACGCACAACTGAAACTCGCCCACGAGGCGGCCGCCACCGCCCAGACGCGATTTCAATTCCTCTCGGGCATAAGCCTCGATCAAGACGCGGGGGAACTCGTCAGCCGACCGATACGGTCACCCGTTGCGGGTGTGCTTCAGAATATCGATGCCGCGGCGGGTGAAACCGTGGCGGCAGGCGAGCCGTTGTTCCACGTCGTCAAGTTCGACCAGGTGTGGATCCGCGTGCCGCTCTACGTCGGACACTGGCGCGATATCGACATCGAACAGGAGGCATCGATCGCCGAGTACGGCCAGCCGCCGGAGACCGCGTCCAGTGCAGCGAAGTACGTCGCGGCGCCGCCGTCGGCCGACCCGAACACAACCACCGTGGATCTGTTCTACCAGTTGACCAATTTCGACGGCCGCCTGTACCCGGGACAGAAGGTGGCCGTGACGCTTCCCATGCGAATTCGCGCGAGAAGCCTCGTCGTGCCGTGGGCGGCGATTCTATACGACGTTCACGGCGGCACCTGGGTCTACGAGCAGGTTGCACCGCTGACGTACGCCCGCCGCCGAGTCGAGGTGAAATACGTCGACGGCCAGAGCGCGATCCTGGCGGCCGGTCCCGAGCCGGGGGCGAAGGTTGTAACCGACGGGGCAGCGGAGTTGTTTGGCACCGAGTTTGGAGTCGGCAAATAGTGTTACGCACAATAGTATCAACGTCGCTGCGTCAACCGTTTATGGTACTTGCGCTGGCGGCCGGCCTGTTGGTTGTCGGCTATCGCAATCTGCGCAACGCGCCGCTGGACGTCTTTCCCGAGTTCGCTCCGCCGCTGGTCGAGATTCAGACTGAGGGGCCCGGCCTCTCGACCGTGGAAGTCGAAAGCCTGATTACCGTTCCGCTGGAGAACGCCTTGGGCGGCACGGCAAACCTCAAGACGATCCGCTCGAAGTCGGTGCTGGGGCTTTCTTCGATCGTGCTGATCTTCCAGGATGGCACCGACTTGATGAAAGCCCGGCAGTTGGTACAAGAGCGGCTGGCGATCGAGGCCTCGCGGTTACCCGCCGTGGCGAAGGCGCCGGTCATCCTATCGCCGCTTTCTTCCACCAGCCGGGTGTTGAAGATCGGCATGTGGTCCGACAAGCTCTCGCAAATGGAGATGACCGAACTGGCCAAGTGGACCATTCGCCCACGGCTGATGGCGGTCCCCGGCGTGGCGAACGTTGCTATCTGGGGTGAACGCGACCGCCAGTACCAGGTGCTGGTCGATCCCGAACGGCTGCGCGCCCATGGGCTGACGCTGGCCGACGTCGAACGGGCGGCGGGCGACGCGGCGCTGGTCTCCGGTGGCGGCTTCATCGACACACCCAACCAGCGATTGCCGGTGCGTCACGTTTCAACGATCGTCACCGCGGAAGACCTCGCCCGCGCGGTGGTAGCCTTCCGCGGCGGTGCCCCGTTGCGGCTGGGCGATGTGGCCGAAGTGAAAGACGGTCATCCGCCACCCATCGGCGATGCCATCATCAACGACGTGCCCGGTTTGTTGCTGATCGTCGAGAAGCAGCCGACCGGAAACACGCTCGACGTAACACGCAACGTGGAAGCCGCCTTGGAGGAGATGAAACCGGGCCTGAAGGACGTGCAAGTCGACTCAACGATCTTCCGCCCGGCCACGTTCATCGAGATGTCGCTGGAGAACCTGAGTTGGGCGCTGGTGATCGGCTGCGTGCTCGTGTTGGGTATCCTGGCGGCGTTCTTGTTCGACTGGCGTACCGCATTGATAAGTTCCACGGCGATTCCGCTCTCGCTGGTTGCCGCCGCGCTGGTGCTCAAGCAGTCGGGCGTCACGCTGAACACGATGGTCCTGGCCGGCCTGATTATCGCCCTGGGCGAAGTCGTTGACGACGCGATCATCGACGTGGAGAACATCGTGCGGCGTCTGCGGCTCAACCGCGAGGCCGGCCACCCGCGGTCCGATTTCCGCGTGGTGCTCGGGGCCTCGGTCGAGGTCCGCGGGGCGGTGGTCTACGGCAGTTTCACGGTGATGCTCGTAATCATGCCGGTGTTCTTTCTGGAAGGGCTTGCCGGCTCTTTCTTTCGACCGTTGGCGACGGCCTACGTGTTGGCGATTTTTGCGTCGCTGATCGTGGCCCTGACGGTAACGCCGGCCATGAGCCTGCTGTTGTTGCCGGGCCGATCCGACCAGCGTGGCGAATCGCCGCTGATCGCGCTTCTGAAGCGGCCGTATCGGGCCATGCTGCCGGGGCTGATCTCCCGGCCCGGGCAGATGCTGGTCGCTTTCGCCGGCATCATGGCTGCATGCGTTGTTACCGTTCCGTACCTCGGCGAGGAGTTCATGCCCAAGTTTCAGGAATACGACTTCCTGATGCACTGGGTCGAAAAGCCCGGCACTTCGATCGAGGCCATGGATCGGATCACGGTGGCTGCCAGCAAAGAACTGAGGGCCGTCGACGGCGTGCGCAACTTCGGCTCGCACATCGGCCGCGCGGAAGTAGCGGACGAGGTGGTAGGACCGAATTTCACCGAACTCTGGATCAGTCTCGACCGCGACGTCGACTATCGCAGTAAGGTGGCCGAAATCCAGGAGATCGTCGACGGCTATCCCGGCCTCTACCGCGACCTGCTCACCTACCTGCGCGAACGAATCAAGGAGGTGCTTACCGGGGCAAGTGCCAGCATCGTGATCCGCATCTACGGCGACGACATGGGCAACCTGCGGGAGCACGCCCGGCGCGTGAAAGGCGCAATCGCCGACTTGCCGGGCGTTGCCGATTTGAAGGTCGAGCCGCAGGTGCTCGTGCCACAGATGGACGTCTGCCTGAAACCGGAGGCCGCCGAGCAATTCGGCCTCACGCCAGGCGACGTGCGCCGAGCGGCCACCACATTGATCAAGGGCCGCGTGGTGGGAGAAGTCTACCGGCAGCAGAAGGTCTATCAAGTCGCCGTGTGGGGTGTGCCGGAAATTCGCACCGACCTGGCAGCCGTGCGAGAATGCCTGATCGAAACGCCGGGCGGAGGACACGTTCCGTTGGGCCAGGTTGCAGAAGTGGCCATCGTGGCTGCACCCAACACGGTGAAACGCGAAAGCGCGTCGCGGCGGATCGACGTCACGTGCAACGTGCGCGACCGCGACCTCGGCGGCGTGGCACGCGACATCGAAAACCGGGTCCGGCAACTCGACTTCGATCGCGGATACCACCCCGAGTTTCTCGGCGAATACGCGGCCCAACAGCAGTCGCGGCGGAGGCTGACCGTGATGGGCACGATCGCCCTGCTGGGGATCGTGGTTCTGTTGTATTCCGAGTTCCGTGCCTGGCGACTCGTGTTGTTGGCGATGCTGAGCTTTCTGTTTGCCCTGATTGGCGGCATACTGGGGGTTTGGCTAGGCGGCGGAAACCTCTCGCTCGGATCGCTGGTTGGCTTCGTAACCGTCGTCGGCATAGCCGTGCGTAACGGCATCATGATGATCAGTCACTTCCGACATCTGGAAGAACGAGAAGGCATGGAGTTTGGCGATCAATTGACGATACGAGGGGCCGAAGAGCGATTGGCCCCCGTGCTGATGACCGCACTGACCGCCGCGTTGGCTTTGTTGCCGCTGGTGGTCGCAGGCAACCGCCCCGGTCACGAAATCGAGTTTCCCATGGCCTTGGTGATCCTTGGGGGACTGCTGTCATCGACGCTGATGAACCTGTTCTTCATCCCGTCGCTATACCGTGCCTTTGGGCGAGTCGGCCGGTGGCCAGTCTGGAATAGCGGGTTGTAACGGCGTCTACTTCCCCGCCAGCGGCATCGGCCGGAAACTCTCGTCGTCTTTCCACTTGAGGTTCTTCTTGCCCTGGTGGGTGCCGTAGTAGGGGACGTTCGCATCGATCCAGGTGACGATCTTGATGAACTCCGCCGGGGTGAGATTCGCCTTGCACGGAGCTTTGCGAATCCGCTCGACCATCTTACTCCGATGCGAACCGAACGTTAGTGGAATCTCGGCCGGAACGTTGGCCTCGCCGTAACAGCCGTGGAGGAAGCTGACCAGGTCCTTGTCGAGAAGGTTCTCGTACGAGCGGCAATAAAGCTTGGTCAACTCGCCCGACAGGTCCAACTCCCCCCGAGGCGTCTCGCCGCTGTGGCAGCCGACGCAACGCCGCTGCAGGATCGGCTGAATGTCACGAGGAAAGTGTACCATGTAGGGTCCGGTCTCGCCCGGCTGTGGCGAGAGGGCCGCCGGTTTCCGGCTCAATGCGAGCGGATATCCGCGTACGGATCTGGGGGTTTCTCGTCGCAACTCGTGGCACCCGATGCACGATCTCTGCTCCCCCGGCATCATGTTCACGAACGTCCGCATCCGCTGCAGTTCCATGTAGTTCTCGTCGAGGGCCTGGAAGTAGAGGTTCTTGTGAGCCGGCACGGTGAAGTAGGCCGAACCGTCCTCCTGCACCGGCACGATGCCGTGGACTTTTTTCAGATGCACGTCGCCCCCATGACTTACCGTCGACGCCTGCAGATCCGAAGCGTCACCTTGCTGACGTCCCCGCCAGGCCGCTTCCCAAGACAGGGCCAGAGCCTCCATCACTCTCAAGTACTTGACCCGCCCGCGCTCAATGCCGGTCATTCCCTGGTAGACGTCCTGCATCGACAAGGTGGCCAGATTCTTTTCCCGCATCTTGTCCGCTGGAACGATTCTCTCGATAGCGCCGCCCTTTTTGTTCGCGCCGGCAACCGCGGGAATTTCCGGGGGCTTGTGCCGGGGCCGAAGGGGCATCGGCTGGAAGCACGAGGTGTCCGGGTCCCGGTAAAGCTCTGCGCGGTTACCCCACGCGTCGAGCACGTAGACGCCATAGCCCTTTGGATCGGTCGGCTGCTCGTGGGGATTATGAGCGACGACGAAGAACTTTTCCGAAAATGCGTAAGGTTCCTTGTAGTAGCCGAACTTCTGTGATGTCCGGTGAAGAAACATGCCCGGTAAAGCGATCTCGCGTGTGATGTTGGTCATCGCCTTTGCGGTGCGCCGGGTTTTGCGCGTATCGACCAGCACGACCGGGCCGACGGACATGCCGCAATGGGCCGCTGCGATGGTCACGATCTTTTGGCTGCCGGGGATGCCGCGGCCGTCGACCATCCCGCCCGGCAGGACAACGTTGTTTTTGTATACGTGTGCGGAGCCGCTGCCGTCGGGACGCATCGACCAAAGGCTCTGCACGTTGCCGAAACCTTTGTCGACGTACTCCCATCGCATGTAGACGACGCGGCCGTCGTCCATCACGCACGGGTCGATTTCGGTAATCGGGCCCTCCGAGACGCTGTGGAGATGCTTGCCGTCGCCGTCCATCACGTGCAGCGTGGTGACACTGGTGCCGAGGCAGAAGACCACGCGCTGGGTGCGGGTCGATGCAAACATGATCTTGCCGTTGGACAGATAGCACGGGTCGATATCGTCATAACCGCCGGCGAGGCGTCCGCCCTTGTAGCACTCGGCCACTTTCGGCTCTTCGGAAGAGGCGAAGGTGAGTTGCCGCAGACCTTTGCCGTCGACGCCGATTTCGTAAATGCGGTAGTTGGTCTCAGGGTCTTTCTTGTATGCAAAGACGACTCGCGTGGCGTCGAACGAAAGATCGAAGCGGCCAAACACTCCGCCGGAAAGTTGCGGGGCGATTTCGGTCACCTTCCCGCCGGGCGCCACCGGCGAGAGGATGCACAGGTTGCCGCCCATAGTGCGTCCGGCATAATGGTCCTCGTAGATGTGCCCGGGCGGGTTGGTCATCCGCTTGACGAACAACAGCTTGTCGAATTGCAGCAGCGGATGGGCCAGCATGGCCTCGCGCCGCAGCGCCGCCAGGGCGTCTTCCGCCTTCTGAATCCGTTCCGGCGAGCCGTTCTCGGTCGCGCGCCGCCGATTCTCCAATTCGGCCAGGCGCTTCAGATACTGAGGGCCTTCGGGATATTCCGATCCGAACTCGGCGATCACATCCTCGATGGCCAGGCCCAATGTCGCGACGTTCACGCTGCCCGGCGGCAGAAAGAACGAGCGATAGACGGGCGGGATCCTATTGAGTTTCATCTTGGGATTAGGTTGCCCAAAGGCCAAGTTGTAGCGATTTCTTCCCCTGTAGCGAGGTGTTCCATACACGTTGGCTATCAACGCGGGGCCGACCGGTTTCCAATCGCCCGGAAAGGACACCGACGAATCCAGGCGCAAAGCCGCCACGCGAGGCGGCGGACCCGCGCAAGTGAGTTTCAACGTGTGCTTGCCCCGGGGGACCGGCAGTTTGCAGGCCTCTTCCCACTGTAACCCGTGAAAGTTCTCAGCCGGTCGGGGCTGCTCGTTGTCGGAAAAGCGATCCGGATACGGCGCCGGGTAGCCCGTTGCGCTGCGACAACAGGTAGCCGCCTTTCGATTGTCCAGCCAGAGTTCGACCGGTCGCGACTCGGCCGACGCGTAGCAGATCGACACCGTATAGGTCGCGTCGACCGGAAGCTCGATGTCGTACTCGACCTCCCACGGCGACTTGCCCCCGCCGGTCACGATCAGATTGGGATGCATGTCTCGATAGTCGGCGTAGGTGTCGGGGTTCTCTACGACCCGGCCGTTGCCGCGATCGAAGGACCATGCGGGAATCTCCAGCCGCGTGGCTTCACCCAACGCCGGGCTTCCGGCACTCCACACCGCAATGCATATCAATGTGAACGTCACACACGCCATGGGGCGACATCGACACGATTCTCGCTTCATGCCAGGTCTTTCTTGAAAAAGGCAATGTTCCTTGCCCTCGACGACCCCTCTCCGAACAAAGTCCTATTGTAGCGACTTTGGGCGCCGAACAGACTGACATTTCCCATTTGGCTTCAGCCTGGAACATCTCCAGGCCTCGAATGTCCGCGATTCTAACATCACGCCCGTGCAGAGTCAAGATTGCGATGATTTCGTCGCGGGATCGCAAGCCGGGCAAAATCCTTGCCGTCGCCGCCGGGGCAAACTAGAATGGGTATCGACGCCCGCCATTGTGGAGGGTGATTCCAGTTCACGCCACGTCGAGGAGCATGACCATGCGATTGAACGCCGCGAAGTTGTTGAACCTTTCGTTCGTGTTGCTGGCGTCTATCCTGCTGCAAGGCGGGAATCTGCCGGCCGAGGAGTTTCGCCGCCTGTCCATCGAGCAGTATCGCGACAAGATGGCCGGCGGATGGCTGGGGCAAATGGCCGGCGTGGGCTGGGGCGGGCCCACGGAGTTCCACTGGAAAGGGAAGATCATCCCCGCCGACGCCGTGCCGGTCTGGAAACCCGGCATGATCAACCAGTTCCGTCAGGACGACATCTACGTCGAGATGACCTTCATCCGCACGCTCGAAGTGCACGGCTGGGACGTGTCGCTCGAACAGGCCGGGATCGACTTCGCCAACAGCGGCTATCCGCTCTGGCACGCCAACCGCGCGGGACGCGATAACCTCCGCCGTGGCATCGCCCCGCCCGATTCGGGCCATCCCGAGTTCAACCACCACGCCGACGACATCGACTACCAGATCGAGGCCGACTACTCGGGCCTGATTGCGCCGGGCATGCCGCAGGTGGCCGTCGAGTTGGGCGAAGTCTTCGGCCGGTTGATGAACTACGGCGACGGGCTCTACGGAGGGCAGTTCGTCGGCGGCATGTACGCCGAGGCCTTCTTCGAGGACGATCCCCTGAAAATCGTCGCGGTGGGGCTGAAGTGCATTCCCGCCGGAAGCCAGTACGCCGAGTGTATTCGCGACGTCGTCGCCTGGTACAAGCAGCATCCCGACGACTGGGAAGAGACCTGGGAGTTGGTCAACCAGAAGTACCACCTTAACCCCGATTACCGCCGCTTCTCCTGCAGCGGGCCCAAGGGCGAGTTCAACATCGACGCCAAGATCAACGGGGCCTACATCGTGATCGGCCTGCTCTACGGTGAAGGCGATATGGACAAGACCATCGTCATCTCGACCCGTTGCGGACAGGACAGCGATTGCAACCCGGCCAACTCCGGCGGCGTACTGGGTACCGTGATCGGCAAGGCCAAGCTGCCCGATAAGTTCAAGTCGGACCTGGACCCCAACGGCAAGTTCAGCCACACGCCCTACACGTTCCCCAAGCTGATCGAGGTCTCCGAGCAACTCGTTCGTCAGTCGGTGGTCCGCGCCGGTGGGAAGGTGGAAAGGGATACGTCGGGCACCGAGGTGTTGGTGATCCCCGTGGTCGAGCCCAAGCCGAGCAAGCTCGAACAGTGCTGGGAGCCCGGTCCGGCGGCCGGTTCGAAGTTCAGCGATGAGCAAATGGAGGAGATCTCGGGCGCCATTTCGCCCAAGCATCTCCAGGCCGAACTCGCCAAGGTCCTGCCCGGCTGGGAACTGGGGCATTGCGGCCCCGACATGGAGCCCGGCATTCGGGCAGAGTACCAGGGCAAGAAGAACGTCTTCATGACCCATCCGCTCAATCGCAGCGTCGGCTGCACCCTGACCCACAAGCTCGACGTGCCGTCGGGCAAGACCACCACGCTCAAGGCCGTGGTAGCCCACGACACCCGCGGCGACTTCATGCTGGAAGTTTGGGCGGAAGGCGAGTGCCTGTTGAAGAAAGCCATCGGCCCCGAGACGGCCGAAAACTGTTGGGCCGAGATCGAAGTCGACCTGACGCGCTTCGCCGGCAAGAGCATCAAGCTCTCGCTGGTGAACCAGCCCAGTGATTGGAAATGGGAGGCGGCTTACTGGGCCGCAATCGACATCGAGAGTCGCTGAGGTGCCGCCGCGAAGCCGGCGCCCAGGCGACCGCGACTCCGGCTATCGGAACTTCAAGGGAGGCGAAGATAACGGGAGTGTCGACACTGTGGATGAAGAATGGCCGTCAGCAGTAGTTTTGCGGCACGGCTCCACGGGGTTTTGCCTCAGGGATTGCAGTATCGGATGCCCCGGACACAAGTTGCGTGCTCGGAAGGGATTGCAGCGTCTGAGTCGAGAAACGAACGCAATTCTGGGCCACGCTGCTCTTGTTCGTCACGCCACAGCACGTGTCCGCGGACTTCGTCTTCTGGCACCACGCCGTAGCGGCATCCTGGAGCGAGCCCCAACGCTGGGAACCGGTCGGCGTTCCGGACTTGAACGACAGCGTGTAGAGCGACTCGCCCCGACGCATCTGATGGCAGAGCCACACCGGTTCAAGAACCGTTGCTACCCGCTCTCCCTGCTCCTTATCTCGCACGAAAACCGAAAACAGGGTCTGACCCGATAAACCAATAGACCGCCTGCCCCAAGCCACTTCAACCTAGCGTTGTCGTGCTAGAGAGAACTCTTGACGATTTCGGGGACGTTGAGGACCAGTGCCAGGCGGCCGGCTCCGAGTTGGGTCACGCCATTGATGTGTTCCGTGCCCGGCAGAATGCCCTTCATATCGGTTACCAACACCTGGCGGTGCCCGATTACGTCATCCACCAACAGACACAGAGATCCTTGTTTGCAATTGACCAGAATGGCCGGTGTTGTTGGCCGTTCGGCGATGTCTTCGACCGCCAAGTCGAGGACTTCGGCGAGCGAGCATACCTGGTAAATGTGATTTCGGTGCGTGACTACGCGCTGCCCTAGGGCCGTCCGTAAGCTGCCGGTAGGGATTTTTTCGATTTCATGGACGTGTTCAAAGGGGATCACGAAATGCTGGCCGTTCTGACGCACCATTAGGCCGTTGATGACCAACGTAATGTGGCGTATGGGGATTTCCAGGCAGATGGTTGTTCCCCCGCCGACTTTCGATTCGAGCTTCACTTCGCCGTTGTGCTTGGCTATGGTGGTTCGCACCACGTCCATCCCTACGCCCCGGCCGGAGACGTGGGAAAGTTCCTGCGCCGTCGAGAATCCCGGATGGAAGATCAAATCGAGGGACTCTTGGTGCGAGAGGGCATCGACTTGGGCTCGCGTGAGGGCCCCCTTTTCCACCGCCTTGTTGCGGAGCCGATCCGCATCGATCCCCCGGCCGTCGTCCCGGACGGTGACTCGGATGCGGTCTTTTCTGATTTCCGCTTGCAACCACAGATTTCCCGATTCGCTCATACTGCGGGCCCGCCGCTGGTCGGGGGTCTCGACGCCGTGATCCATGGCGTTGCGAATCAAGTGTGTCAATGGAGAGTCGAGATCTTCGGCCAAGACCTTGTCGATTTCGGTGTCTTCGCCGGAGATGTGCACGTTTACTTTCTTGCCGAGTTCGGAAGCCAGGGTCCTGGCCATTCGAGGGAACTTGGAGAACACCGTGGACATTGGCACACGCCGCAAGGTCATAACACTTTTTTGCAAGGCGGACGTTTGCTCCCGCAGGTCCCGGTTGATCTCAAACATCTCGTCGACTAAGGAACCTAGCTGACTCGTTTCGGACATCCGCGCCTGCAAGTCCTTCAATATCTCCGCCGTGATGAACAGATCGGAGACCTTCTCCAGGAACTCGTCCAAGTGGTCCTGCTTTACGCGCATAAAACGCGGTCTCGCCTTGAGCTTTCGCGAGTTGGGCGCAGGTTGTGTCTGACGTTGCTCGACAGTGCCAGCCCTCTCGATAGTGAAGGCGTTTTCGGGGTCCGGGGCTTCGAGTTTCTCCAACTCGGGCCGGAGCCGCTCCCAGATGATCGAAAGCAAATCCTCGTCAACCTCCAACGGGCTGTCGAGAATCGTACGGAAATCGGCGGCGGCGCCTTCCAATGCTTCCGCCAAGGCGGTTTGGCCGGCTTCCACGGCCCAGGCAGCAAAGGTTTGAGCGTTCTGGAGGAAAGCCTTTCCCACGTCGTCGTCGTACTGACCACTCTGCTGCGCGAGAAACAACTGAAGCAATCCGGCCACACGATCGGTCACGTCTTCTTCGCCGCAACAGCAGCAGACATCGACGAATTTGGCCGGTGTCGGCCCGGCTGGCGTCGGCGATGCGGTTTCGTCGGGAACCGATGCACAAGCGACGTATTCATCGAAGCTGTTCCGCAGGCGCCGTGCCCAGCGGGTTGCCTGCGACAGCCCGCACTTCGACATCTCGTCGGCGAGTTCCCGGACCTCTTCCAAGAGCAGTTCTTCCGCGGTCTGCTGGACCCGGCAACAGGAAGCCGCTTCGTTGATTTGCTGCAACAGTTTCTGTTGCAGCGGGCCAAGTTCCTTGGCGACTTTGCCGTCGAACGCCTCATGGAGCATTGTATCGAGCAGATCAAACCCCTCGACAAACGCCTCCTGCAATTCTTCGCCGAGCGTCACTTTTCCATTGCGGAGTTGTTCCAAGTTGTTTTCCAGCGAGTGGGAAAACGTGTTAATGGCTTCCAGGCCCAGGAACGCGGCACAACCTTTGGTCGAATGGATCGCCCTGAAAACGGCGTGGATCGGCGCCGGGTCTTCGGGCCTCTGGCGGTAAGACTCCAACTGCTGGGGTAAACGTCGCAGGGATTCCAGCGATTCCTCGACAAACTCTTCAAGTAGTTCGCGATTGTTGTTCGTGAGTGTTTCCAATGGGCCAATCCTTGCCAATGCTGTTTTTTCCAGCGGTACGTCTCGGTATACCACCTGAAATCGTGCCGAGAAGTTCGTTAAAAAGCCATGGCTACTTATGTGCTTTGGAGTGCCTGCCGACTGCGAAGATGTTCCAACCGCGACGCCTCGTATGGTAACCCCCGCCTTTCCTACATTGATATTGTTTATAGAATGGGAGGGCGGAAGGAGATAATGTCGCACGCGGATGCGAGTTTTTCGCATCGGTGCATGTTGACTGCAACCCGCAGCTTATACTTGCATACGCATGGGGCGTTCGAAATGAAGTGTAGGACAACACTCCTTTTGTGAATCTGGAAATCTTGGGGGTAATTACACGAATCGGGAAACGTAAACCTTTGGGCCGTTTTTGTGGTTCGGGTGCAAATGCGTTTCTATGTTCCGGATAGCGACGAAAGATCGACCGCGACCGAAAGGCGTGGGGTTAATTTGGTGCCGGTTCACCAATTCATATGCTATGCTATCCGCCAAGTGGCGGCTAAACGGCAATTTGACGCAATTGGGCAGGAGTGTGAATGTCGAAGCTTGCCTCCACCTGCGATAGGATATAGAATGGCCATTTCACCTACCGTGCATGTCATTGATGGTGACACCTCATTCTGTGCGTTGGTGAGTTCGGTGGCCCGCAGTGTGGGCGTGAGCGTCGAGGCTTACGTTTCCGCCGAGGAGTTTCTCGATCGTTATACGAGCATCCCGAATTCTCCCAGGTGCATGGTTCTGGCTGTACGCTTGCCGGGCCTGAGCGGATTAGGGCTGCAGAAGATGCTTGCTGCCGCTGGAAAGCGGATCCCCGTCATTGTTGTTTCAGCTTACGCCGACATTTCGATCGCCGTTCAGGCCGTGAAGGCGGGTGCGGTGGATTTTCTCGTGAAGCCGCTTACTCAGCGACTGCTAGTCGAGCGGATTCAGGAGGCGTTGGACCAGGATGCCCTCCGACAGCGTGAGGAGTTCCGTTGCGCAGGGTTCCTGACACGCCTGGACACGCTCTCTCGCCGGGAGCGTGAGGTGATGGACCTGTTGGTTGTTGGGAATCATGGAAAACAGATAGCCGCCAAGTTCGGGATCGGTGAAAAAACGGTGGCCAAGCACCGCTCCCGCGTGTTTGAAAAGTTGCAAATCGACAGCGTTGCCGAGCTTGTTCACTTGGTTCTCGGCGCCAATTTGCGAGACCATCGACTTGGCCACGTGTAGTTGCTAGGCGGGCGTCCCGCCACAAAACAATAATTCCTGACCTGCGCAAGGAACATTCCATGGAACACCAACTGGTAATTTACGTTGGCGAAGACGAGCGCGTTTTTCGTGAGTTGGAATGCCAACTGGAACCGCGCGGATACGAACTGGAGTGGTTCGATAATGCGACGCCGATTGCAGAGGAGCGGCTTTGCAACTGGCAACGGCTGCTGATAATTGATGCCGATCTGACCACCGCTGCCGGCCTGGAACTTCTGCAATCGGTCAAGGCCCGTGACATGGGTACTCCAGTGATTGTGGTTACCGACAACAAGACCTTGACGAACGTTGGCGTAGCCCGTCTAAACGGCGCCGACGCGCTCTTCTTCAAACCGTTTAGTGATTTTGAGTCGGTACTGGAAGTGATTGAGACGGCCTTCTTCCGCCTGGACTACTGGTGCCACGTCTCGCGAGAGCGCGCAACGCCGATTTAGACCGAACCGGCCGATGCAGAGCCGGCCTCAGTACTCCCGGACCGCCTCGTACATGGCCAGGATGTTTTTGGTTGGGATGAGCGTCAATCCGGCCACGCTACGTGGCCGTATCGCGTAGCCACTTCGACCGGGAGCCCCACGTCGCGCGTCGAGTTGTTCCTCAGCACCACGTGGAAGTGGCCCCCGGGCCGACCCCGCCCGATGCGCCGCCTGCCGCCAGCCGCGGGCACGGCGACGGAGACGGTCAACCCTGATAACGGAAATCAAATTGCCTATCAATCAATTTACTCGGGCGAAACTGATCCGCGAAAATGGGGACTGGCTCCGTCGAGAGCCTGGTCTTGAAGTGGTTGAGGCGTTTGCCGACGGTGCCTGTCCCCTTTTTCGGACCCATACGAAATGGGAATGCAAGTATCATGTGGTGTTGATCCCGAAATGCCGTCGAAAAATGCTTTACGGCAAGATTCGTCGCCACCTCGGGGGAGGTGTTTCACGAACTTGACTACCGTCGGGTCTGATCCAACAGCCTGACGGCTTCTTCATCGCGAGCCAACTGCAAGCCTTGTCCGGGCATGTATACGGCCAGCGGCTCGAAACGGTCTCGTTTCAACGCCATCGACACCAGATCTACCGCGGCGAGCGTCATCCGGCCGGCGCGGGGTGTCAACTCGAAACTCGTGCCGCCGATCCCGTCATAAGACCGGTAGATCACTTCGGTGCAGACGAGGCGGTCGGCCCGGGTGAAATCGAAATCGAAGTCGTACATCTTGCCTTCGTGAAACAGCCCTCGCGCCAGGGCTTCCGCCACATCGGCCCGCGCGAGCCGGGGGCGGATGGCCACCACCGCGTCGGCCGAGAAGGGCGAAGCGGTCGAACGGATCCAGACGCCGTCCTTCAACGATTCGAGCACTCGATGCCGGTCGAGGGCCTCGCCGCCGAGCAGTTTCTCCCAACGCGGTTTCACGGCGTCGTACTCCGCGAGGCCCAATTGCTCCAGCACGGCCGGTTCGCCCAGATAGAGCGCCGCGTGTTTCCAATAGCCCGGCAGAAAGTAGTTCGTGACGGCGTATTCCTTTCGGGTAATCAACACGTCGCCCGGTTCGAGCAGTTGGCGGAAATCGCGGGCGACCTGCTCGGGCAGATTAGGGCGGTGTCCCGGCCGGGTGAAGACGCCCTCGGCCATTGAGGCCGCCAGCTTCTGGATCCCGTACAGTGCCCGGCCAAGCAGGCCGTGCTGCAGCCGGCCGATCGCGCGATTGGCGCGAACCTTCAGCCGCGCCTTCACGTACCGCGAGGCCGGCACCCGCATCCGATCACCGAGCCGATCAATGACGGACATCACCCCCGCCAACAGCGGATCGGACGCCTTGGCCCGAAGCTCTCGCTCGTGCTCGTCGAAGTACCGCATTGCGTGGTACAGATGCCACGCGTGCCGGGGGCTGGTCAACGACTTTTGCACCGTATCGTACATGCCCTGGGGAATGCCGAAACTCGGCTCCGGCTCGTTCAGCTTCTCGCGAACGGCCGGCAGCGGCTCGAACGACTCGCGCAGGAACCGCGCCGCGTGAACCAGCAGCACCGCCGCCGCGTAGGCCACCAGGAAGGCCTCCGGGCGAACGGTCTCCGACAGCTTGCGGTCGTCGCGAAAGGAGAGTGCCACGTCGAACAGCGCGCCTCGCGACTGCCAATACGACACCTGCAGCCGCCGCACCGTTTCTTCTTCGCTGGGAGTGAAGTACCCTCGTCGGCTTGCCCGGGCGTCTTCGAGGAGCTTCTCGACGGTTTGCCCCAATTCGTCGAAGTAGCCGGCCAGGTGGACGATGGTTCGGGCACCGGCGGTGATTTCTTCGGGAGTCATCGTGCCGCGATCTCGGGGGTGAGTAGGATAGCCGTATCGTAACGACTTGCCGCCGATCGGGAAACCTCGATTTATTCGATCAGCGGCGCCACCTTCACCGTTTCTCCGACGGCCGGCGGCACGAAAGGCCGATAGCCGTCGGGCGTCAGTTCGAGCCATCTGAGCGATTGGTCCTCCAACGCCGTGTGGAAGCGAAACGTGGCCGCGGCCGGCCGATTGTCGGCGGTCAGTTCGGTGATCTCGATCGTTGCGGACGATAGCTCGACCGTCTCGCCCAGACCCATCGGACGCTCGACGTTGCGGACCAGTTGATCGAGCACTTGAAGAAAGTAGTAAATCGAGGCCGGCGGCGCCGGCTCGGGCAACCACCCGGCCGGCGGAAGATAGCCGGCCTCGGGTCGAACCACCAGCACGTTGTCGGCCGCGCGAGTCAGAGCGGTGTGGCGGCCGACGGTGGCCAGGTTGAGCACGCTCACCGGCAACGGTCGACCGCGGTAGCCAAGCGTTTGGATCATGCCCGTGTCGATCAGCCAAGACGTCGAATTGACGAACACGACCGTTTGATCTTCGATTTGCGGATCGTTGGGGAAGGTCTCGATGGCACGATCGATCCGCGTGCCGATGGTCATCTTCATCGAGTTCACGCCCACGCACAGCAATAAGGGCGAGAGCACCAGGTGGATTGCGATCAGCAGGTAGCCGAACCCGCGGGCCAAACGCTTCCCAGCCGGCGATGACGGCAGCCACGACGCATCGCTCTGCAGGCCGAAGAAGAACTGCGCCAACAGGCCCATCGCGCCGAGGCCCACGAACATCAGCAAGCGGTCGCTGGGAAAGGTCGCACAAGCGGGCAACAGCGAAAGGAACATGCCGAGTGCCCAGAATCGGGCCAGGCCGTCGCGCCACAGCAGTCGGGCGAACGCGGCGCCGAGCACGGCCAGGAAAACCACGGCCGCCAGCCAGTGAATCCAGAAAACGGAAGTAGACCAGCCCAAACTGACGAGCGAGTTGGGCAGCCCCCATTGCCCCAGCAGGAGGATCGGAGCGTGCCGAAAGACGTGCCGGGCGAAGGCCAACGGCTCGCTGCCCGGATCGACGTAGACACCCGAGCCGGAGCCTCCGTAGCCGAGCGTGCGGTAGACCGCGTACCAGGCAATCGTGGCCGCCAGGCACGGCAGCAGGGCCCTGATGCGCCGGTCCCAGCGTTCACGTTCCAGAAAAAGGGCGTATGCCGCCAGATACGCCATCGCGCAAACGGCCGTTTCTTTGCAGAGCAACCCCGCGAGCAACGCAATCGGGGCCAGCACGGCGCCCGGCCGCCAACCGTCGCGCCGCCAACGGTCGTGGGCGATCAGCGCCAGGATGCCGAACACGCCGGCCAGCGCCGCGTTGCGGTTGGCCAGCCAGCCGACCGGATCGGCGTGGGCGTCGTCGACGGCGAACAGCAGCGCGGCTATCGCCGCCGTCCAGACGGGCATCGAACGGCCGATCAGCCGCCGATACAGTACCGAAGCCGACCAAATCAGCAGAGCGAACCACAGCAGGCTCTGCACGTGCATCAACACCGGCAGCCCCGGCCAGAGACGATGATCGACGATGTGCGTCAGCGCCGTCAGCGGCCGAAGAAACGCCAACCGGCAGTGCGGATCGCTCCACCAGGGCATCGCGCCGCGGTCGATCAGCACCCGCGCGTGCGCGGGATTACCGTCGAGGAAGCTGAACGGATTCCAGGCGCCCCGTGAAGGCATTCCCCAGAGATGGCAATCAAGAATGGTCGCCCGAATCGAGTAGTCGTCGAGTTGCAATCCGCCGTTGAGTGACGGAGCCGCCAGCAGCAATGCCACGATGATCGGCACCGCCGGGAAGCGCCAACGCAGAATCCACTGGCCCAGTCTTTTCAATATATGCACGTTGTGGGTGGGTCAGTCGGGCAAAGGAGCGGTCTTGATTTTCCACTCCTCTCCTTCTTTCACAACCGTCCACTCGACGGTGTCTAAGACGTTGGACTCATTATCCTCAATTCTGAGCTTCACGGTTGCCGTGTCGCCGGAGATGTCGACGTCGGTGGGGCTGAACAGGTAGTCGCCGTACCGCATTATGTCTCCATCGATGGAAGCGTCCTTCGCAAAGAAGATTTCCGGTTGCTCCGGAGCGGCAACGACGTTGTGTGCGTTACCGACGAGCGCCGCGATACTATCGGCCAGGCTAACCGGCGGGTTACGATTCCCCCTGCCGCAGCCGTTGCATCCAACGATAGCAGCAAGCGTCAACACGAACATCCAGCAATCGGCGGAAAGCAGGCATGCAACGAAGGTCTTTCCTCGTGCCATACGATCGACTCCTCATGGAACAGAGCGAGTTGTAGATAGTCGCCGCGCTACGGGGCCTGAACCGTTTCGTCCCCGGCCCGCGACGCCAAGGCCCGCCAGGTGGCGAGATCGATGTGGTTGTGAATGAAGCGGGTCGAGCCATCGGCCATGGCGACGTTCACGCCTCTTCGGTGTCGGCTCCGGGCGGCGGCCCAGATCGTAGCGTCGGTGCGGTTTTCGGTGCAGTAAAGGGGATTGTCCGGCAGGATACCGCCGTAGCTGTACCGCGTTCCTCTACCGTTGAAGGCGTCGTCGCTCACGTCGTAGCAGACGGAAATCCGGTCGTAGTTCTCTTCCGACGGCGAGAGGTACGGTCCCTGAGGGTTGGCGGTGTTGTCGACGTACGTCCCCTCGGCGTTGGGAAGGGTATGGGCCAAGAACGCGGTGGCACCCGGCCCGACGATTACCCAGGCCCCGCGAGCGTCGAAGATGCTGTTGTATGCGAGCACTTCGCTGATCATCATCGTGTTGGAGTAACCGTCGCGGATATCGGCCTGCGTGCATCCTTGGCCGTAGCCCATTTTCCAGGTGCCCTTAAACCAAGTGCTGTCCTGCTTCTGTCGATGGGATTCATAAATATCCGGGCAATGCGGGGGTGGATCGAGCCGGACTACGCTGAAAACCCCCGACATCGCGGGATCGCCACCTTCCTGGTACGGCAGCGCATCCTCGTACACCCCTGCCCCAAAGCAGCCGGCATAGTTCCCCTTTGCGTTCCATTCGTCGTGATACCACGTCCAGTGCGACTGCGAGCTAACGCCCAGGTGCGCTTCGATCGTCTCCGCGCTGGGGCAAATCATGTACTGCGGAGTCGAAGTGCCGACGTTGCCTACATGATAACGGTGCCCGTAGCTCCCATGGGTATGGCCGTCGGGAAACTTCCTGTGGGGAACCCCGTGTTCGAGGTCGTCGGCCGCGCACCACTGGTGTATCATGGTGAAGTGTGCCCATTCCCCCAGCGTCGACTCACCCATTTCGTGGAGGATATTTGCGAGCCAGCAAGGCCCCTGGCAGAAGGCGCCAGAGTTGGTCTGAGTACCACCGGTGCTCCAGGTTACCGAGGAACAGACCGGCACACCCGGTGGAAAACTGCCGTGGTTCTGGGCATGGGCATGTACGGCCAATGCCAACTGCTTCATGTTATTGGCACAATGGGCCTGGCGAGCCGTTTCCCGGGCAGACTGAACGGCCGGCAATAGCAGGGCAATCAAGATGCCGATAATCGTAACGACCACCAGCAGTTCGACCAGGGTGAACCCGGTCCGCCCGACGCAACTGCCAAACAGATGATTCCTACTTGAACGGTACATGGAGTGCCTCCGGATTACCCTCCAGGGGTATTAAGAACTCTGAACCGATCCCGGTCCAACTTGCCCAACCTCTGACCCGTAGATCTCACCTCTGAACCTACACGTATTTATAACCGAAATAGAATAGCAATGGAAGCCCCCCTACACGGGATTTTTTACCAAATGCACCACCGAGGCGCGGGCACCACCGAGGCAGAGGTGACACCGAGCGAGTGGAAAGGTGATCGCAGGCAAGGAAATAAATCCGAGCACCCGTCTTCTCCCTTTCCCCCTTCCACTGGGGTGAACCCCACCGATTTCCAGCCATTTCCCGCCCGCGAGGGAGCCCGCCTTGCAATGCCCGGCGGCTTGTGTATATTGATGTATTCGGCTGCACTAGGCGGATCTGGCAAGTGAATGTAAAATGCACCCGATTGGGTAAGTCGCTCGAGAGACAGTCTGATACAGGAAATCCTTCATGGCAAGACGAATGCAGTTCAACAGGCCCAGCAAACGCCGGGCAAAGGCCAAGGTTCGCGGTAAGAAGAAGGACCCGATCTTCGTCGACGGGCAGCGGCCAAAGCCGATGTATGTCGACTACAAGGACATCGACCTGTTGAAGAAACTCACCAACCGTCAAGGCAAGATCATCGGGCGGCGGAAAAACGGCTGCGGGGCCGTCAGCCAGCACGCGGTGACCAAGGCGATCAAGCGGGCAAGATTCATGGCGATAATGCCTTACGCCGGCGAATAGGTTCTTCTCCGGCAGCGTTGTCTACCACCTGCCAAGAGACTCCTTCCATGTTGAGCATCAAGGAGATCCTCTACGCTCGTCAGCAGCGCATCGATCAACTGCATAGTTGCCGGCCGGGACGGACCGCCTTGCTGGTGGTCGACATGCAGCATGGCTTTCTCGACCCGGGCGCGGCGCTGGAGGTGCCCGACGGCCGCGAGATCGTTCCCAACGTTCGGCGGCTGGTAGATGCCTGTCGCGAGCATGACGTGCCGGTCGTATTCACCGAATTTGTCTATTCCGGCACGGTTCCTTGTCTTCGCGGCGAACCGTTCGGCGTCGAGCATCTTCCGGCCGTCGAGGGCCAGGCGATTGGTTTCGGGCACCCATCGGGAAACTGCCTGATTGGCCCGCGGGCCGGCGAAGGACCGAACGCGGCCGACACGATTCCGCAGTTGGCCCCGCGCCCCGATGAACTGGTGGTCCGCAGCCACACTTACGACAAGTTCTACGACACGCCGCTCGATCTGGCCTTGCGCAGCCGTGACATCCGATACCTGGCGATCACCGGCGTGGTGACCGACGTGTGTGTGAACGCCACGCTGATGACGGCCGCCACGCGGAACTACCGCGTCACGGCAGTGACCGACGCGGTGGCAACCCTCTGGCCGGAGTTGCAGCAGGCCTGTTTCGACATCTGGCAGCGCAAGTTCGCCCGACTGCGTACCAGCCAGGAATTGATCGATGAGATAGGTCGGTTCTGAGGATCGCCGTCGCTCCTGACATGCAGGAGAAAGCCGATGAGAGTCCACCTCGCCACGAAAGCCCTTGCTGTTTCCCTTACGATCGGGTGTTCGGGAGATTCCGACGCAGTTCCGCGCGACAATCCATCGGAAGAACCTGCCGTCGTCGAACAAACTTGTGCCATCGATGCGAGTGACGAACTAACCGCCGGTACCGACGCCGGTACGGTGGCGAAAGCCGCGGCGTTGGGCAACTGGCCGAACTGGCGAGGCCCGGCGGCATCTCGCGCGAGACCGATTGGACGTCCAAGTGGTCCGGCGACGGCCCCGAGACCCCGTGGAGAAAGAGCATCGGCATCGGTTTCAGTTCGATGTCGGTGGCCGACGGACGGCTCTACGAAGGCGACCTGTACGGCATCGACGGCAATTCCAACTCCGGCCGCAACTGCAAGCTCGTTTGCATGAATTGGAAAACCGGCGGCGTGAAGTGGGAACACGCCCGGCGATCTGGTTTGCCTCGACGTGCGGAAGTGAGGCGTCGCCGATTGCATCGTTCCGGTGTTCCTCGACATCTGGGCCCAACGGATCGGGGACATCTGGGCCCAACGGATCGGACGACCACTGTGTTGGCTGCGGTGCGTGCCAGCGGGGTGTCCTTTCATGGTCCAGATGCAAACCCGGCAATTGGTGGACATTCCGCGAGTTTTATGGTAGAACAACGGCCGTACGCGGGTCGGGGGCTGCACCAACTGTGAGGTAGTATACATGAAACTCCTGTTCTTCGTCGCGGCGATGCTATGGATGCCCGGCATCACATGGGCTACACCCACCGACACGGCCTGGCAGGGCGACCCCGCCGCGCAAGGCTCGTGGCACGAAGGCACAAATTGGACCGTTGGCGTGCCCGGCAACAGCAACTCGGCCAAGATCGATAACGGCGGCACAGCCGTGATATCGGCCGACGCCGATGTGCGATATCTCTACGTCGGCGACGACAACAGCGGCACGATCCTCCAAGCGACGGGGTGGCTTCATCCGGTGTGGGAGGTCCACCTCGGATATGGCGCGAATTCGCTCGGCCGGTACGAACTATCCGGCACCGGTGTAGTTGCTAAGTACTATCAGGACCTCTACGTGGGCGGCTACGGCAGTGGCCAGTTCGTGCAGACCGGCCAGAGCATTTGCAGCATGGGCGACATCACCCTGGGGCAACAGGAGGGCTCACACGGCACATACGAACTGACCGACGCCACGGTCAACGCCCAACAGATGTTCATCGGAAGAGATGGCACCGGCGTCTTTACGCAGAACAGCGGGACCGTCAGCGTCACCCGGGGCAGCCCGGCGTATCTCCGCGTGGGCTACGGATACTGGGGTGGCACCGGCCAGGGAACCTACGAACTGAAGTCAGGTGACCTAGATACGAACACGGTGCTGGTCGGCAACGGGTCCGTGGGCCTGATCGACAACACGGGCGGACGTCACTTCATGCACAGCTACGACATGTTGCTGGGCAACAGCGGCTACCCACACGGGGAGGGGACTTATCATCTTGGTGGCAACGCCGAACTCGACCATTGCGATCAGTTGCGGCTCGGGCTGGGTGCTGAAGGGCTGGGAAAGTTCAAGCAGAGCGGCGGAACCAGCCTGTTCAACTTCGTCGAACTGGGCACAAGGGTCGGCGCAGGCGAATTCGAGGTCGCCGGCGGCGGCAGCAGCACCATCCGCACCGGCCAGTTTACCCAGGGCAACAACGGCACCCTGGTGTCGACGGTAATGCAGGACGGCCTTAGCACGATCGAAGTCGCCCGAGTCGAGAATTTCTACGGCGATGGGAGCGCCTTGCTGCAGGGCACGTGGCGAGTCGAGGACGGCGGCGCCCCGGCGGGCATGTGGAACGTACTGACGGCTGCCGGCGGCATTTCGATCTCCGGCGACTTCGACGTCAGCCTGCCCGATGATACCCATTGGGCGTGGGGGAACGACGGCAACACGCTTTGGGTGGAACACGTCCCCGAACCCTCCACGCTCACCCTGCTGGCGATAGCCGTCGCATGCTTGGCGTTCCGCACCCGCCGTCTCCGAAAGTCGCAAACGAAGAACGAGTAGAACCGCCATGATCGACCGCCGCGACTTCTTCGCAACGTGCGTTTCGGCAATGCCCGCGGCCGTGGCATCCTCGGCCGCCGTTGCCCAATCGCAAGAACTCCAAGAGACCGAGCCCACGATCGACGCCGATTTCCCCGGCGGAAACATCATTGTCGAACGAATCCAGCGCGATCACGTCTATCTCCGCCAGGACCAACGCGACACGCCCGGGTTCTGGTTCTATTGGTATTTCCGCGTTCGCGGCGCGGCCGGCCGCAGGCTGACGTTTCACTTTACCGGCGGCAACGTCCTCGGCGTGCGCGGGCCGGCCGTCAGCGGCGACGACGGAAAGACCTGGTGTTGGGCCGCGCCGGACGCCGCTGGGGCAGCGTCGTTCGCGCATGCCTTCCCGGAACAGGCCGAAGCGGTTCGCTTCTGCCTGGCCGTGCCGTATCAAGAGGCCGACCTGCACCGGTTTCTTCGGCGCCACGCGGGCAACGCGCACCTGAAGGTCGAGCAGCACTCGACAACCGCCGCCGGCCGCAAGACCGAACGTTTGCGATTCGGCAAACTCGACGGCGAGCCCGCTCATCGCGTATTGTTGACTTGCCGGCACCACAGTTGCGAGATGATGGCCAGCTACGTGCTCGAAGGCGTCGTCGAAGCCGTGCTGGCCGACACGGCCGATGGCCGGTGGTTCCGGCAAAACGTCGAACTGGCGGCCGTTCCGATGATGGATAAAGACGGCGTCGAAGCGGGCGACCAGGGCAAAAACCGCCGGCCGCACGACCACAACCGCGATTACCTGGGCGAGAGCATCTATCCCGCCGTGGCGGCACTGAAGCGGTTCGTGCCGAAATGGTCGGACGGAAAACTGAAGATCAGCCTCGACCTGCATTGCCCTTGGATCCGCGGCGGCGGCAACGAGCAGGTCTTCTTCGTCGGCAGCCGGATACCCGAGATGTGGAAGCGGCAGCAGCACTTCAGCCGGATTCTCCACGAGGTGCAGACCGGCCCGTTGAAGCACGATCCCCGGCACAACGTTCCCTGGGGAAAGGGGTGGAATAGCGCCACCGAGCCGAAGAGTTGTTCCAGTTGGATGGCCCTGCGGCCGGAGGTCCTCGTCGGCGTGACGATCGAGGTTCCCTACGCCAACGCCGGCGGGCGGCCGGTGACCGCCGAGAGCGCCCGGCTGCTGGGGCACGATTTGGCCCGGGCGATGCGGCGGTATGTTTGCACTGGCGACTGACATGCGATATCCTGTCAGGCGTCTTGTCGCCGATGGAGAACCAGCGCGGCACGGCCGCATCCGGAGGAAGGAGCGTTCGAGATAGTCGTGGTTCGCTCTGCGAACCAGCGTTTTGTTCGCGGAGCGAACAACGACTATGGGAAAGTCCAGGGTTTAGGAGCACCGCCAATGTCACGCGCCGAAAACGAATCATCTCGACCTGGCCGGTTGCCCTCAAAGCAGGGCAACCACGAAACGAGTTGCCGTGCCGGCTCGGGCGACTGCAGCCCGGGCGACTCCAACCCGGGCGATTCCACCCGACGAGAGTTTCTCAAGCTGGCGGGCACGTCAACGGCATCACTGATTGCGTGCGGATCGGCGGGCGCCGAGCCGAGTGGCGCCGAGCCGAGCGGCGCCGAACCGAGTGGCGCCGAAACGAGCGGCGCCGAAGTGGCACCCGACCACTTCGTTCCCATCGACAAGAAGCTCGACCCCGCCTGGCTGCGCGCCCTGACCGCCAAGGGCGAATCCACCTGGTACGAAGGCGGCGACCTGGACACTATCGCCATGCCCATCGGCGGGATCTGCGCCGGGCAGGTGTATCTCGCCGGCGACGGCCGGTTGATGCACTGGGACATCTTCAACAAGCGCAACTTCACCGGATACGGGCACACCTGCTACGACGCCGGGCAAAAGCCCGTGGCGCGGCTGAAGCAGGGCTTCGCCGTGAAGATCGAAAGCGGCGACGACGCGCTCATCCGCTCGCTTGACCGTAGCGGCTTTCCCGCCGTGCGGTTCCGTGGCGAGTATCCCATCGGTACGGTCGAGTACGCCGACGACAAGCTGCCGGTGGCAATCACGCTCGCAGCCTTCTCGCCGTTCATTCCGCTGAACACCGATGACTCGGCCCTGCCGGCCACACTCATGCAGTTCCGGCTGAAAAACACGTCGAACACACCGGCAACAGTCACACTGGCCGGGTGGCTCGAAAACGCCGTCTGCGACGACAGCGCCGCCGAGATGCTCGGCACGCGCGTTAATCGGATCGTGAAGCGCAACGGGATGACGATGATCGCCGGCAGCGCCAAGCCCATCGAAGCACCCCAAGAGAAACGGCCGCCGATCGTCTTCGAGGACTTCGAGGGCGAGGGCTACGCACCGTGGACCGTCGAAGGCGAGGCCTTCGGCCGCGGGCCCGCCCACGGCACGCTGCCGCGACAGCAGGAGGTCAGCGGATTCGCCGGCAAGGGTCTCGTCAACACGTACCTCGGCGGCGACGATCTGCTCACCGGCAAGCTCACCTCGCCGGCATTCACGATCGAGCGGAATTTCATCAGCTTCCTGATCGGCGGCGGCAAGCTACAGGGAAAGACATGCATCAACTTGCTGGTCGATGGCCGTGTCGCCCACACTGCCGTCGGGAAGGAAGAAGAGAAGCTCATTTGGCACAACTGGAACGTGGCCGGCCTGGTCGGCAAAGAGGCGCGGATCGAGATCGTCGACCGGGAGACGGGCCCCTGGGGGCACATCAATATCGACCGGATCGAGTTTCGCGACGTGCCGCGTTCGCCGGGCAGCGGGACGCTTCAATTGCAGCCCGACTTCGGCACAATGGGCCTGGCACTGCTCGACGCGGAAGGCGAAACGTTCGCCACCGCGTCACTGCCCGCGGCTGCTTTGCACGACATGCCCGAGCCGCTTTTCGCCGACGACCTGCCAATAACGCCCGACGCCGATGCGGCCTTCGGCCGCACGCTGTGCGGGGCGCTCGGCAAGCGGTGCAAGCTCGCGCCGGGTGAAGAGGTCCGGGTCACGTTCGTCGCCGCGTGGTGTTTTCCGAACCGTCCGCAACGCGGCAACCGCTACGCCGAGCATTTCAACGATGCCACGGAAGTGGCCTCGTACGTTGCCGAGAACCTCGACCGTCTCGCCGAACTCACCCGGCTGTGGCACGATACGTGGTACGATTCGACGCTGCCGCACTGGCTCTTGGACCGGTTGTTCTCGACCGTCTCGACCCTTGCCACGTCGACCTGCCAGTGGTGGGCCAACGGCCGCTTTTGGGCCTGGGAGGGCGTCGGCTGCTGTCACGGCACCTGCGCGCACGTTTGGAACTACGAGCACGCCATGGCTCGGCTTTTTCCCGAGTTGGAACGCTCCTGCCGCGAGATGCAGGACTTTGGCACGGGGTTCGTCGAGGAGACCGGCATGGTCAGCTTCCGCGGCGAAGGATGGGGAAAGTGGGCCGCCGACTCTCAAGCCGGAACCGTGCTGAAGGCCTATCGCGAGCACCAGGTGTCGCCCGACCGCAAGTTCCTGGAGCGCAACTGGAAGAAGATCCGCAAGACGCTCGAGTTCCTTATCGGCGAAGACGCAAACGACGACGGCCTGATCGAAGGCCGTCAGCACAACACCTACGACATCGACTTCTACGGCGCCAACACGATGGCCGGCTCGCTCTACCTGGCCGCATTGCTGGCCGCCGAGCAGATGGCCGTGGAGATCGGCGACGCCCGGTTCGCCGCAACGTGCCGCAGGCTTTTCGAAAGCGGCAGCCGGCTGAGCATCGAGCAACTCTTCAACGGCGAGTACTTCATCCAGCAGGTCGATCTTCAGGAGCACCCCAAGGCCCAATACGGCGAAGGCTGCCTTGCCGATCAGCTCTTCGGCCAAGGTTGGGCCCATCAGGTCGGGCTCGGCTACGTCTTTCCGGAAGAGATCGTCAAGAAGACGCTGGCAGCCATTTGGAAATACAACTGGGCCCCCGACGTCGCTCGGCAGAACGCCGCCCACAAGCCCGAACGCTGGTTCGCCAGACCCGGCGAAGCAGGCTTGTTCACCTGCACCTGGCCGAAGACGAAGCACCTGGCGGCGGGTGTCCGATACAAGAACGAGGTCTGGACCGGCATCGAGTACCAGGTGGCCGGAAACATGGCCTTCGACGGCATGGTCACCGAAGCCCTGGCGATCTGCCGCGCAATCGACCAGCGGTATCACCCCTCGAAACGCAACCCCTTCAACGAAGTTGAATGCGGCGATCACTATGCCCGGGCGATGGCCAGCTACGGCGTTTTTCTCGGGCTCTGCGGCTTCCAGTACCACGGCCCCAAGGGTCACGTCGGATTCAGCCCGCGGATAACACCCCGGCGGTTCCGTGCCGCCTTCACTACTGCGGAAGCGTGGGGCACACTATCGCAGGAGCAGACCGAGCATGGGCAGGCCGACCGCTTCGAGGTGAAGTGGGGTAAGCTGAAGGTGAAAACGCTGTCGTTTGATCTGCCCGACGGGGTCAAACTTCAAGAAACCTCGGTTGTCGTGGCCGGCGCGCCATGCCGGGCCGCCGCCAAGCAAGACGGCCGCCGGGTGATCGTTACGCTCGACGACGACGCTACGATCGGCGTGGGACAGGAGATCGCCGTGGAGATTAAGTTCTGATTCAGCGAGCCCACTTTGTGTTTTGGACCGGCAGTCAGATTCTCCGCCGTCGCTGTGCGTACCAGCCGAGCGTCAGCAGGGCAATGCACGCCAGCACC
>Ga0180429_10000198_pt1 | contig 54318 bp, 46 predicted proteins | sample SS_ome_FD_132428 | JGI IMG/M metagenome (GOLD analysis project Ga0180429, IMG submission 132428) | Hypersaline lake sediment archaeal communities from the Salton Sea, California, USA - SS_1_S_1 metaG | ecosystem: Environmental > Aquatic > Non-marine Saline and Alkaline > Hypersaline > Sediment ... | reverse complement strand
CGCCCGCCCACGTGCCACTCGTCGTGTGGCCTAACGCCCTTCGGCAGCTGCGGGAAGCCTCCCAGCAGGCGCGCCACAGGCGCAATGCGCCACCTGCTGCGCCGCAGAACCATAGCGCCCCCCAAAAAGGCCGCCTGGCTTCCGGCTGCAACTCAACCATGAAGACCGCTAGCAGTTGGCAAGGTTACGATCAAGGCCGCTGAAAGCAACCTATGTATCCTCTGTATCCTCAAATTCCCAGAACTGGGATGGAGGAATGATGGGAATGCCCGACACAGCATTCAGGACAAGGAGATCGTTGTCACCGGTCACGATGCAGGCGCACGAGCCGGAGACTGCCGTGGCGATGATGTTGTCATCATCCGGATCGCGGCAGACACTTTCGGGGAGTTTCTTGGGGTTGATGATGATGCAACGGGACTTCAGCAGACGGACGGCGCGACTGGCCTCCGCGGCGGTCAATCCGAATTTCTCGACGAGCTTTTCCTTGAATTCCCTGATAATGAAGGGCGCAAGGATGACCTCGTGACTGAGCACACAGTGTTCCAGAAGCTCATTACACGCTCCATGTGCGACAAAAGCCGCGACGAGAACATTGGTGTCCAGGACAACCCTCATGAGATCCGGTCAAACACATCTTGGTCGGTGTGGACTTTGCGTCGGGATGCCTTTACCACCATGGATTTGCGGAGTGTGCGGAACTGTCGGACAAACAGGAAATCCCGAATTGATTCCCGCACGATATCGCTTCTGGACACGCCTTCGGCTTTGGAGACCCGGTCGAGTTCCTCGCGGACCTCTTCCGGGACGCTGATCGTGATGGTACTTCTCATGGTCGATTCTCCTCCAGTCTGTAATAGAATACATTACAGGCGAGCAACGGTCAAGCTGACCACTTCGTAGGCAGCCGGCCCGAGCGATCGTCCGAGGTGCTTTCGCCCGGTCAGCGAGGCTTAAAGAGCAAGACTTCAAGGGACCTTCCGGGGCATTCTAGGCGTTTGCGGCGGACCCTCGGCCCTACTCGCCTCCAAACAATGCCCGCAGGCAAATCCGCGACCACGTCTCGAAGCCCGACAGGTCGGCCAGCAGTTCCTCGACCGGGCGGAATCCGGCATCGATGATGTCCGGCTCGCGGGGCTGCACCTCGGGACGTTCCAGGTCGAACAGGTGGACCACGCCCAGATGCACCCGGCCCACGTCGGTCTGGTCGTCGTTGATCAGCCCCACGCAACGGGCCGTGTAGGGTGAGCCGATGGCCACTTCCTCGTCGAGTTCGCGTCGCATGCCCTCCTCGTAGGTCGAGCCATCGCCCCGGACATCGTCGGCCGAGATGTGTCCGCCAACGCCCACACTCCGCTTACTATGAAGCCGGCCCTCGCCCTGCCCCTTGCCGCGGGTGTATTGGAACACGTTGATCGTGCCGCCGGCGTCGACGTGCTGGAAGATCACGTACGGGATGAGTTGCTTGAAGCTCGGGTCCGGTTCCACCTCCGCCCGCGGACGGAAACTGATGTTCGACTCGGCGAACAACTCATCGAAATAGCGTTCCACCTCGCCGGAAAACCCTTGGAAATGGCCCAGGCGGTGGAACAGTTCGGTGGGGACGACCAGGACGCGTTCGGTTTCGACGGCGGACATGCTGGGCTCGGGGCTCGGGGGGATATTTTGACACACAAGCCCACGGGCACGGCCCGGTGGGACTCGGCCATCCCAATATACGCCATCCGACGCCCTTGTCGACCGGGTGGTCAGCCGGGCGTTCGCCCGCTAAAATCGCGGCTTTCGACCAAACAAGCCAACCAACCGCACACCCTACGAGCCGGATTGCCGCATGCCCGTCCAGCCGCTCACCGATCTCTCCCGCCTCTGCGTTCATACCATCACCACGAAGCCGTGGTCGATCGAGGAGGCCATCGAGCACTACGCCGCCGGCGGCGTGCGTGGCATCACCGTGTGGCGGCAATGGCTCGAAGGGCGCGAGCCGGCCGCGGTGGGCGAGCGAATCCGCGCCGCCGGGCTGGAGGTGGTCTCGCTCTGCCGTGGCGGGTTCTTCCCCACGGCGGACGAGGCCCAACGACAGGCGGCCATCGACGACAACCGCCGGGCAATCGACGAGGCGGCCGCCTTGGGCACCTCGCTGTTGGTGCTCGTCTGCGGCGCCGCCCCAGGCCAGCCACTGGAGAAGTCGCGCGACCAGATCGCCGAGGGAATCGCCGCCGTTCTGCCCCACGCCGCGGCGTGTGATGTGCGATTGAGCATCGAGCCGCTGCACCCGATGTACGCCGACACGCGTTCGGCCATCAACACCATGGCCCAGGCTAACGAGATGTGTCGCCGGCTGGACGACCCGCGGGTGGGTGTGACCGTCGACGTCTATCACCTCTGGTGGGATCCCGACCTGCAGCGCGAGATCGCCGCCTGTGGCGAGATGGGGCGGCTGTTCTCGTACCATGTATGCGACTGGCGAACGCCCACCGAAGACCTGCTGAACGACCGCGGCCTGATGGGCGAGGGCTGCATCGATCTGCGACAAATCCGCGGCTGGGTCGAGCAAATCGGTTTCCAAGGGCCCATCGAGGTGGAGATCTTCTCCAACCGCTATTGGGCCATGGATCAGCACGAGTTCCTCGCCAAGATCAAACAGGCCTACCTGGAGCACGTGTAACCCGCGGGCAGGAAGCCTGGCCCCAACCCCGAATCCCAAATCCCAACCCTCTAGCCCCGAGTTCCAATGAAAACCCACTCGATCGGCATTATTCTCAACGGCGTCACCGGACGCATGGGCACCAATCAGCACCTCGAGCGCTCACTGGTGGCGATTCGCCAGCAGGGCGGCGTGCGGCTGGGGCCCGACGAGCGGATCATGCCCGAGCCGCTCCTGCTGGTCGGCCGCAACGAGAACAAGTTGCGGGAACTGTCGCAACGCTACGGCGTCGACCGCTACACCACGGATCTCGACGCCGCATTGGGCGACGACCGGTATTCCGTCTACTTCGATGCCCTGGCCACCACGCTTCGCTACGATTGCCTGCGCAAAGCCATCGCCGCCGGGAAGCACATCTACACCGAGAAGCCGGTGGCCGAGTCGCTCGATCAGGCCCTCACCCTCTATCGCGAGGCCCAGACGGCCGGCATCAAACACGGCGTCGTGCAGGACAAGCTCTGGCTGCCCGGACTGCTGAAGCTGAAATACCTGATCGACACGGGCTTCTTCGGCCGCATACTTTCCGTGCGCGGCGAGTTCGGTTACTGGGTCTTCGAGGGTTTTCAGCAGACTTGCCAGCGACCAAGCTGGAACTATCGCAAGGAGGACGGCGGCAGCATCCTCATCGACATGTTCTGCCACTGGCGCTACGTGATCGACAACCTCTTTGGGCCGATCCAATCGCTGGTCACCTGGGCCGATACGCACATCCCTCAACGCGTCGACGAGCAGGGCAACACCTACGACTGCACGGCCGACGATGCCGCCTACGGTATCTTCCGGCTGAAGAACGGATTGCCCGTGCAGATGAATTCTTCCTGGTGTACCCGCGTGCGGCGCGACGATCTGCTCACCCTGCACGTGGACGGCACGAAGGGCTCGGCCGTCGCCGGGCTGCGCGAGGCGTGGGTGCAAACCGACGCGATGACGCCCAAGCCCGTTTGGAACCCCGACGTGCCGCAGCCGATCGACTTCTACTCCGACTGGTCGCAGGTACCCAACAACCGGCCGTACGATAACGCATTCAAGGCCGAATGGGAGCTGTTCCTCCGCCACGTGGCGACCGACGAGCCGTTCCGCTGGGGCCTGCTCGAAGGGGCCAAGGGCGTGCAACTGGCCGAACTGGGCATCCGTTCGTGGCAAGACCGCTGCTGGGTCGACGTGCCCGAGATTGAGTGAAACCAGGCCGCTCGTCAACGCCACCGGCGGCCGTTAGATGGGAGAACACCATGCAACTGGAAACCAGCTACGGCACATCGCACTCCGACCCGGGCGACGCCGAATTCCGCGAAGCCCTCGCGCACCTCAACCTCCAGCGCGACGGTGAAGGATTCGCCATCTATTCGCGCGACCAGATGTCGTATGTGCAGGTGGGCGGCGATCAGCACTCCGGCTTCGAGATGGAGTATCAGGAGGGCTCGACCGATCAGCATTTCCGCGCCCAGCGGACCGACTTCAGCCTGGATGAGGTTCTGCGTGCCATGAGCGAGTACCGCGCGGGCACAATCCAGTGGGCCGACTACGGCCCCTGGGAGCGGATTTCGTGGTGAGCGGGCCGGGCGACGCCCCTCCCCCGGCCGCCCGTCGCCCACGGTGCGCCAGCCGCGCGAACGCCAGTGCAGCGGCGATGCTGAAGCCTCCCGCAAAAGCGGTACCCCCCGGAATCGTCAACTGACACAAGGTGTTAGCGTGCAGAACATAAGCCTGCGATTCGCCCCCAGTCTGCACGAAGAATAGCGACTAACCGCCGGTGGCGGATTTGCTATCGCTGCCGGGATTTAGCGGGGCATTCTGTTGACAATGCCTGCCCGCCAAGATAGGGTGGGCTTCATCGAGGATGGCCTACCCCCCATCGTGGCCGGTGCGAATCTGACCTTTTCGGGAAACGGGAAGTGTAACGCATGATACCTTTGCTAATTCTCTTATTGGTTGCCTCTCTGGCTGCCATGGCGATTACCGGGCACCACGCATTCCAATTGCACATTAAGGCGGCCCGCCTGGAGACAACGCTCGAGTCCCAGCAAGCGCGTTATTCTCAGGAGCAAAAGAAGTTCAACGACTACGTCACGGCAGTGAAGGCCAAGTATCGGGCTCTTTCCGACCAGTTCACAAACCTCCAAGCAGAGAACCGGCGGCTTTTGAAATGGAAGGACATGGCCGATGCCGAGTTGAAGGCCGAGGAGATGCGGCGAAACGCAAGCTCGCTTCTCGAGCAAGCCAAGTCGCGGGCCGATCAGCTAACCTCAGATGCGGAACAACGTGCTGCCAAGATGCTTGCTGACGCCGAGGAGAAGGCATCCACGGAAGTAGCTGACGCGAACGAGGCAGCGAAGAACGCGGCATCCGAGGCAAAGGCCAAGGCAAAGGCGCTAAAGGAAGAGGCCCGAGCGATACTTGATTCAGCGAGTCGAGAGGGGGCTAGGATCGTCGACAATGCAAACAGGAAAGCTGAGGAAGCTGCAGGTGGTGCGCTGGATGCCCTTAAGAACGCCTCACTCTATGAACGCACCGCAAAGGCCATGAAGAATACGATTCGGGGATACGGAAACGAATACATCGTCCCCGGACAGAGCCTTCTCGACGAACTTGCCGAGGGCTTCGGCTACACGGACGCAGGGCGGGAGTTGAAGCGGGCACGGGAACTAACGAAGACGATGATGCGTAATGGCACCGCTGCGGCATGTGACTACGCCGAATCGAGTCGCCGCGAAACTGCGGTCAATTTCGTCGTCGATGCCTTCTGCGGCAAAGTTGACTCTATCTTGTCACGAGTGAAGCACGATAACGCTGGTAAGCTGGAACAGCAGATCCGCGACGCCATGGCACTCGTCAACTTCAACGGTAAAGCTTTCCGTAACGCGCGGATCAGAGACGAGTTTCTGGCTGCTAGGCTTGACGAGCTGAAATGGGCAGCAATCGCGCAACAGCTCGCGTTGCGCGAGCGCGAAGAACAACGCCAGACGAGAGAAGAGGCGCGAGAAGAGGCGCGCGCCGAGCGTGAGCGCGACCGTGCTCTGCGTGAAGCTGCCAAAGAAGAGCAAATGCTGCAAAAAGCCATCGAGCAAGCGCGACAGCAGTTTGAGCAGGCAAGTGACGATCAGAAAGCCATGTACGAGGTACGGCTTCGGGAGATGACTGAAAAGCTTAATGAAGCGGAAGAGCGAAAGGCGCGTGCAACATCCATGGCGCAGCAAACCACCAAAGGGCACGTGTATATCATTTCGAATATCGGCTCGTTTGGGGAGGAGATGTACAAGATCGGGTTGACGCGTCGCTGGGACCCGTATGATAGAGTTCGCGAATTGGGGGATGCCAGCGTGCCATTTGAGTTCGACGTACACGCCATGATTTTGGCAGAGGACGCACCGGCATTGGAAGAGAAACTCCACAAGTGCTTTGTTCTGTCCCAAGTCAACAAGGTGAATCACCGAAAGGAGTTCTTCCGTGTAGCGCTTCGCGAGATTCGTGAGCAAGTGGAGCACCTGGAACAGGCGGATGAGTTGGGGCTGACCGGTGTCAAGTGGACGATGACCGCCGAGGCAAAGGAGTACTACGAAAGCCAAGCCATCGATAAGGCAATCGAGAACGATCCCGCCATGCGTGAGGCATGGTTAAACCGGCAACTGACCATGGACCTAGCAACCGCCGGACAAGGACAGTTGGTGCCAGGAGATGACGAAGAGGAGATGGAATGAGACGCCTTGGTTTCCGCACCGCTTCCAGCCACTTTTGGATCACAGTCGCCGTGTAGATCGTTGCCACCCTCTCACCTCCCGGCCAGCCATTTCGCCAGCGATTGGGTGGATTCGGCCGAGCGGCGGCCGGCCAGCAGGCCCTCGACGCTGATGTCCTCGTCCAGCCGCGGCCAGTGGATCCCCTCGCCGTCGCCAATCAGTTCGTACTCGCCCCGCTCGTCGGGAGTGCCGTGCAGCAATCGAGGGAACCAGGTGAGCGGCACGGAGATCGCCCGCCCATCGTCGAGTTGGACGACCATCGATTCGTCGGTGAACCAAACCGACTGGGCGAAGCTATCGCGTTCAGTGTGCAAAATGCTCATGCCAGACCTCCAGTATCCGCTGCTGATTCTCTTCGACGATCCGTTGGATCTCGCGAAGCTGATGATCGACCAGTCGCTTGGATCGGGCCAGCCGAACCGGTTCCAACCAGAATTTGGCCGTCGCCCGCCCCGCGCGGACGTGGACGTGCGGCGGTTCGCTGCCGTCGTCGGAGTAGAAGTACAGCCGATATGGCCCGATGTCGGCGACCTTAGGCAAATCTATTGCGCCCCTGCTCACATAACTGCCGCGAAACCTCAAGTCCACGAGACAAACCAATTCTAACCAGAAGCAGCCCCCGACGAAACACGGAGCCTGCCTGGGTCCCCCCTGCCTGAACGGCCCATCAGCCTTGGGCCGCGACCCCGCCGCTTGCCTGCCCCGCTTGCCTGCCCCGCTTGCCTGCCCCGCTTGCCTGCCCCGCTTGCCTGCCCCGCTTGCCTCCCCGGCTGCCGGGGCGCGCCCGTGGGACTACCTGACCGGCGCGGAGTTCGTTATGATCGGGATGAGGTGGCATCTCCGTCGGTTTTGTCCGCCGGTTTTGGGTGCGTGCCACATCCGGCGGTCTCGTCGCCCTCGCATGTCAGTTTCGCTCCGGATCACCCCATGAATTCGATGAAGATATTCACCGGCCGTGCCCATCCCGCCTTGGCTCGCAAAGTCTGCGAGTACCTGGGTTTACCACTCGGGCGGGTCGTGGTGGGCAACTTCCCCGACGGGGAAATCTCCTGCAAGATCGACGAAGACGTCCGCGGCCGCGACGTCTTCCTGGTGCAGCCCACCTGCCCCCCGGTCAACGAAAACCTGATGGAACTCTTGATCATGATCGAGAGCTTCAAGCGGGCCAGCGCGGAGCGGATCACGGCCGTGATGCCCTACTTCGGCTACGCCCGACAGGATCGCAAGGACGAGGGCCGGGTGCCGATCACCGCCAAGCTAGTGGCTAACCTGATCACCCGCGCCGGGGTGGATCGGGTGCTGGCGATGGACCTGCACGCCGCCCAGATTCAGGGTTTTTTCGACATCCCGGTGGATCACCTCTACGCCTCGCCGGTGATTGACGACTACTTCGTCTCGATGGAACTGGCCCCGGACGATCTGGTCGTGGTCAGCCCGGACGAGGGGAGCATCAAGCGGGCATTGGACCACATGAATCGCCTGGGCGGCCACTTGGCGATCATCGACAAACGCCGCGCCTCGGCCGAAAAGACCAAGCAGGAGCACATCATCGGGGCCGAGGTGAAGGGCAAAACGGCCCTGGTGTTCGACGACATGATCAGCACGGCCGGGTCGATCGTGGGTGCCGCCCGAGTGATGCACGAGCACGGCGCCGCCCAGGTCTACCTGGCCGCAACGCACGGCGTGCTCTGCGGACCGGCGGTGGAGCGGCTGGAATCGGCGCCCATCGATGGGCTGATCCTGACCGATACCGTGCCGCTGGCACCGGAGAAACAGGTCTCGAAGCTGACGACGCTAAGCGTAGCCCCCCTGTTGGGTGAGGCGATCAAACGTATTCACCGGAACGAGTCGGTCAGCCGTTTGTTCGTTTGAACGCCCCGAGTAAGCCGCCCTGGACGCGGGATTAGGGGCGAAGGGCCGGGAGCGGTCGGCGGGCACGTGCCCCTTTGGCACCAACTTTGCCCGCCGGGGGCTTGAATTTCGACAGAGATGCGGCAAAATGATGAGATTCGGCTGCCCTCCGTGGGCCCTCGCCAACGGGCGGAGCGCGGGCGGTGGCTGTTTGTCGGCCGGCCCTTGTTCCGATCGCCTTGGCGACCGGAGTCGCCGCCCCCCATTCCACGACCAACACAGTTTCCACGACCAGCACAGTCCACGAACAACATAACCCTTTGCCACGTCGGGATATTGGTCGCCGCGACGCAACCTCCCCCGAGTGGCACGAGGCGGTTTTCCCGAAGACCATTTCACCCGAGGATGCGTGATGTCCGAGCAGTTGAAGGTTGAAGTTCGAGATCAGTTTGGAACGCGGAGCAACCGCCGACTGCGTGCCAAAGGCACCTTGCCGGCCATCCTCTATGGCCACGGCAAGGAAAACGTCGCCCTGTCGGTCGCTGCCGACGATTTCGACGCCGTGCTGCGCCACGGCAACCGGCTGGTGTCGCTCACCGGCGGGGTGAACGAATCGGCCTTTATCCGCGACTTGCAATGGGATACCTGGGGCCAGGAAGTCCTGCACATCGACTTCACTCGCATGGCCGCCGACGAGAAGGTCGAAGTGGCCGTGCCGATCGAGCTGCGCGGCGAAGCCCCCGGCTTGCGTGAAGGGGGCGTGGTGGAGCAGACCCTGCACGAGTTGCGGATGGAATGCCGGGCGGATCAAGTGCCCGAGTCGATCGAAGTCAGCGTGAATGAACTGAACCTCGGCGATTCGATCAGCGTGACCGCGCTGGACGTGCCAACGGGCGCCACCATCCTCGACGACATCGAGGGCACGGTGGTCCACTGCATCGAGCCGGTCGAAATACCCGAGGAAGGCGAAGAAGCCGCCGAGCCCGGCGCCGGCGAACCGGAAGTGATCGGCGAGAAGGAAGGCGACGAATCGGGCGAAGGCGAGTCGGAGGAGAAGTAATCTAGGAGCGATTCAACGCAGCGGCGCGCGGACAGCAGCTCCGCGGAAACCGACATCGTGGACCCCAGCCGGATCCGATGGGTTGGCAAGATGAAGCTAATCGTTGGGCTGGGCAACCCGGGGCGACGTTATCGCGACACACGACACAACGTGGGCTACATGGTGCTGGCGGAATTGGCCCGCCGGACCGGGGCTTCCTCGGCCAAGAAAAAGTTTCACGGCGAGGTGGTCGAAACCCGGCTCGGTTCCCAGCGGGTCACCCTGCTCAGCCCGACAACCTACATGAACCGCAGCGGCAGCAGCGTGCAGGCGGCTCAGGCGTTTTACAAGTTGCCGCTGGAAGACATTTTAATCGTCTGCGACGACCTGAACCTGGCGGCGGGTCGGCTGCGGCTGCGGCGAGGTGGGTCCGCCGGTGGACAAAAGGGACTGGCCGACATCATCAACAAACTCGGCGACGAAGCGGTGCCGCGGTTGAGAATCGGCATCGGCTCGCCGCCTGAAGGCTGGGACGGGGCCGACTATGTCCTCGGCTCGTTCACCCGCCAAGAACGTGAAGAGGTCGACCCGGCCATCCAGCGGGCGGCCGACGCGGCGTCCGACTGGGTCGCCCTGGGTATCGACGAGTGCATGAACCGACACAACTGATCGGCGACGATCGTCGCACCATATCGAACCGCAAACCTCAATCCCGGCCGAGCCATTTTGCCGACGCAACCCTGGCATTCCCCAAGTCGCACCATCGGCGGAATCACGAATCACACTGTCGCCCCAAATCACACTGTCGCCCCAGCGGGCATTCAATATCGACACACCAAAACCGAGACACCGAAAGTAACGAGGAGTCGAGCGTGGCCGAAAACGTTTACGAGGGCATGTTTATCCTGGACGCCAACCAATACGGCCGCGACGCCAACGGCGTGTCGGGCCAGATCCCGCAAATGATCGAGGCCGCCGGCGGCACGATGATGGTCAGCCGCCTATGGGAGGAGCGTCGCTTGGCGTACCCCATCAAGGGCCACCGTAAGGGAACCTACTGGCTGACCTACTTCAAGCTCGACGGCTCGCGGCTGGCCGACGTGCAACGTCAGTGCGAACTGAGCGGCGTGATCCTCCGCAGCCTGATGCTCAAGGTCGATCCGCGCATCGTCGACGCCCTGGTGGCCCACGCCCAGGAGGCGCCGGTTCGGACGTCGGACGAAGAAGCCGCCGAAGCGGCGGAAGGCGGGAAGACCGAAGGCGACACAGACGACACGTCAAACGACACGTCATCCAATACGCCGGAAGAATCGGACGAGAAATCCGAGTGATGCCGCGGCTCTGGGTGGCCTCAAACCAAGCGCAGTGCGGCTGAAGCCGTCCACCCGCCCATCGCCCCCGAAGCCGGCCCTTGAAACCGAATCGACCCACTGGACCAGATCAGCCCCGTCCCCCGCCGCATTCCGCTAGCAAAGGAAGGATTGCCCAACGATGGCCAGTAGCTACAACCGCGTGATCTTGCTGGGAAATCTTACCCGCGACGTGGAACTGAAGTACACCCAAAGTGGGCTAGCCGTCACGGAAGTCGGTATCGCCGTCAACGATCGGCGGAAGAACGCCAGCGGGGAGTGGATCGAGGAGACGACGTTCGTCGACGTGACCCTCTGGGGACGCACGGCCGAAGTGGCCAGCGAATATCTCGGCAAGGGCTCGTCTTTGCTGATCGAAGGACGCCTGAAGCTCGATCAGTGGGAGAACCGCGACGGCGAGAAACGCTCCAAGCTCCGCGTGGTGGGCGAGAAGATGCAGATGCTCGGCAGCCGATCCGGTGGAGGCGGGGGCGGAGGAGGAGGTGGTGGTGGTGGTGGGCCGCGCGGCGGCGGTGGCCGGCCGGCCGCCAATCGCGGCGGTTACGACCAAGGCCCCCCGCCGGACGACTACGAAAACCAATCGCAAGCCCCAGCGGACGACGAAATCCCCTTCTGAGCACGTCGCTCCCGAGGAAAACGAACACACGGCAACCACGCGACACGGCAACCACGCGACACGGCAACCACGCGACACAGAAACCACGCGACACAGAAACCACGCGACACAGAAAACCAGCGACACGGCAAACACACGACACAACGACGAGGACCCATCCCCATGCCCATGACAAAACCCCGGGCGAAGAAGCGCAATCGGCCAAAGCGGCGGAATCGGCTACCCCACGGCCCCAACGGCGGCGTGGAACTGTTGTTGATCCAATCCATCGAGGGCCTGGGCGACCAGGGGGACGTGGTCGAGGTGAAGCCCGGCTACGCCAACAACTACCTGCTGCCGCAAGGGCTGGCCACCGTGGCCACCGATCACCATAAGCGGATGGTGGAGAAGCACAAGGCCAAGCTCGCCGCGATCGAGAAAGCCCGCCTGGCCGACCTCCGCAAGCTGGCCGACGAGATCGGCAAGCAGAGCATCACCATCGAGGCCAACGCCAACGACGAGGGCCACCTCTACGGTTCGGTCGGGGCGCCGGAAATCGTCGACGCTCTGAAGGCCAACGGCGTCACCGTCGGGCCCGAGCAAGTCAAACTCCAGGGTCCACTGAAGGAACTGGGGCTCTACACGATCCCCGTCCACCTGGCGCAAGAGGTCGACGCCGAGTTGAAAGTTTGGGTTGTGCCCTCGGTAGGCGAAGAAAGCGTCTGATCCACCCCAGGCGGCCGGATCGAGTGGGTCCGATCCCCGAAGACGCCGTAGTGCGGGATCGACCCACCCAGGCGGGGCCGGTTGTTGACGCCCCCGTTTCGGCCTAGGATCGTCTGCATCGCGTGCGGCGCGGTCGTGTGAATGATCCCGCCGCGCGCAGTCCCGCTGTCCCCAGGCGCGCTCGGTCGCGTGGCACGCCTTCCCCTCTCCCCTAGCACGGAGCACGCCGCGCCATGGCTACGGTGCATCGCTCGGATCAAGGTCGGCAAGCGACCCGCGGGAAATCGCAAGCGAAAATCTCGGCCGAGTTGCTCGATCGGCTGCCGCCGCAGAGTCTCGACGCGGAACGCGGCGTGTTGGGTAGCCTGCTGATCGACCCGGAACTCTGCGACGAAGTGGCCCTGCTGCTTCGCGCCGACGACTTCTACTCCGACGCCCACGCGAAGATCTTCCACCACATGGTGGCCATGCGCGACGAGGGCAAACGGCTCGACGCCATGCTGCTGGTCGAGCGGCTCAAACAGGCTGGCGAACTCGAAACCGTCGGCGGCATGGCCTACGTGGGCGAGCTGGCCACCGCCGTGCCGGTCGCCGCCCACGCGGTCTACTACGCCAACATTGTGCGCGACAAGTCCACCCTGCGGGCCCTGATCCACACCAGCACGGAAATCCTGCGCGAAGCTTGGGACCCTACCGTCGAACCGCGCGACGCGTTGAATCAGGCCGAAGAGAAGATCTTCTCCGTCCACGATCGCCGCAGCAACGATCAGGTGGCCAACATCCGCGACGTATTGGTCGAAACTTTCGCGCGGATCGACGCCCGGCTCGACGGTTCCGAGGGCGCCGGCGTGCCCAGCGGCTTCACCGAGCTGGACTCGCTGACCGGAGGGCTGCACGGCTCGGAGTTGATCATCCTGGCCGCCCGCCCCAGCATGGGCAAGACGGCCCTGGCAACCAACATCCTGGAAAACGTGGCCATCGACCTCGGCGTGCCCGCCCTGTTCATCTCGCTGGAAATGGCCCGGCTGGAACTGGCCCAGCGCATGCTCTGCTCGCGCGGAAAAATCGATGCCAACAAGTTCCGCAACGGGTTCCTCTCCGGCAGCGATCACCAGAAGCTCACCGAGGTCTCCTCTAGCTTGGGCGAGGCGCCCATCTTCATCGACGACACGCCCAGTCGCACGGTCACCGAGGTGGCCGCCACCGCCCGACGCATCAAACGCAAGCACGGCCTCGGGCTGCTGGTGATCGACTATCTCCAGTTACTCGAACCGGACGACCCACGCGATCCGCGCCAGGAACAAGTGGCCAAGATGGCGCGCCGGCTGAAGGCGCTCGCCCGGGAACTCAAGATCCCCCTGGTCTGCCTGGCGCAGCTCAACCGGCAAGTGGAGGCGGGCCGCGAGGGTCACCGACCGCGGCTGAGCAATCTCCGCGAGTCAGGGGCCATCGAGCAGGACGCCGATGTCGTCATGTTCATCCACCGCGAGGAATACTATCTCAAACGCGACGAGGCCGAGGAACGCGGCCTGCAAGGGATCGGCGAGGTGATTATCGCCAAGCAGCGCAACGGCCCCACCGGCGACGTGAAGCTGGCCTGGTTCGATCGCTTCACCCGCTTCGAGAACCTCGAACAGCGACCCTACGACGACTTCGACTGATCGCCGCCACCCTCCTGTTCACCACTTGGCCCGGTCGACTGCGGCATTCATTCCACCGCGCCAACGAACTCCGGCACGATCAGCTCGGGCAGCACGCCGGCGGCGTGGCCCTGAGCGAGTAGCCGACCAACGGCCTCGCGGCCGCGGGGCCCGAAATCGAGCGTCCAGTCGTTGACGTACATGCCGACGAAGCGATCGGCCTTTTCCGGGTCGAGCCCTCGGCCGAATTGCAGGGCGTAGCGGACCGACTCGTCGCGATGCTCCAACCCCCACCGGATGCTCTCGAGCAGCAAGCGGTGGACATCTTCGATGACCGCCGGGCCCAGGTCCTTCCGCACGGCATTGGCGCCCAGCGGCAAGGGTAGGCCGGTGTCTTCCAGCCACCAGCGGCCCAGATCGACCGCCAGATGCAGTTGCTGCTCGGCGTAGGTGAGCTGGCCCTCGTGAATCACTAGTCCGGCCTCCACCGGTTGGCCCTGGAAATTGCCGGCCGCGACCACGTCGAGAATCTGGTCGAAGGGCACGACAACGTACTCGAACTCGCGGCCCAGGCACAGCCGCAACGCCAGGAAGGCGGTGGTCAGGGTGCCGGGCACGGCGATGGCACCCCCACCCAACCGCTCCAGCGCGAGCGGCTCGCGCGTGACGACGATCGGCCCATAGCCATCGCCCATGCTTGCGCCGCAGTTGCACAGCAGATAGTGGTCGGTCAGATAGGCATAGGCGTGGAGGCTGACGGCGGTCAGCTCCAACTCGGCCTCGAACGCCCGACGGTTGAGCGTTTCGATGTCGACCAGTTCGTGCTCGAAGCGATAAGGGCCGGTGTCGATGGTGCCGGCCGCGAGGGCGTGGAACATGAAGGCGTCGTCCGGATCGGGGCTGTGGCCGACGCGGATCAGTTTCTTCTCGTCGTTGGTCATCCGAGGCTCACCAAGGGATAAAGGCACGGCGGCTTACCGAGCGTTCGCGACACCCGATTCAACCCTCGGTTATAGCACGAAGAAAGCGCAACCGCCATGGCGGGCAGGGCAAGATGCCAGTGCACCCCTGATTCTTAGCCGTGACGAAGCATTAGGCTTCCAGCGAGAAGCCGCCCGGGGTGGCGTCGACCGGGCCGGTGTCGACGATCGGCCCTGCGGTCGGGCCCGAGGCGGGGGAATGAGCCGTATCGACGATGCCGGCCCCCGGTACATCCTGGGGATCGCATTGCGAGCCGAACTTTTCGCACACCTGACGCCAGGTTTCGCGCTCGGTGTGGAGGACTTTGAGCGCCTCGTCGAGTTTCTGCTCGTCGCGGTTGTTGTTCGCGTCGACGATCTGTCGGAAGATGAACATATAGACGGAGGCCATCTTGCCGACCCAGGGCAATCCCGATTCCTGGTTGAGCGTGGCCAGCAACTCGCCCACGCAGTCCTGGGCGTGAATCAGGGCCTCGCAGGCGGCCATGGGATCGTCCTGTTGCCAATAGCTCCGCCCTTTTTCGCATGAGCGGATCGCCGCCTCGAGCACCATCAGGTGCAACTTCTGCGGCGTGGCGGTCATCACTTCCGTGTTCAGGTATTGATTACGAACCGAGGCGTCCATGCGGGTTTCCTTGGGGTGCGAAGCTGAATGGGGATGGCAGTTGGTGTTTGTCCGTTGGGTTAGGCAGTGTGCTTTTCAAGCTGGCGATCGTGAAGCCACCGGCCTGCCGCGCGCTAGTTCTTGCTGTTCGAACGCTTATTCTGCTCAGTGATCCAGGAGATCGAATCGAGTGCGTTCAGATTGGTCTGGATTCGGGAAACGGCCAGCTCCATGTTGTAGAACTGCGTGAGCAAACGCTCGCGCTCGTTGGACAACGAGGCGGTCATCCGCTCGATTCGCTCTTCGTTGTCGGCAATCCGGTCATCGAGCGACTCCATCCGCCGCTCGAGGAGCGAATTGTCCTCGCCGGCCAGTTGTTCAATCAGTTCGCCAAAGCGGGCGGACACCCCCGTGTCTTCAGTGGCGAACAACTGCTCGACGGCTTCGGGATCAGTGGCCAGGGCCTCGTTGAACTTGGACTCGTTGAAGCTCAGCTTGCCGGTCTCGTTGAAGGTGATGCCCACCTCCTCCAGCGAGTGATACCGACCGCCGACCTCGAAGCGACTGGTGACCAACGTGGTCATGTCGGTATCCATCCGCAAGGCCGTGGAATCGCCCGTGAGAACGGCGCCCTTGTTGTTCGTGGTATCGTAGCGGGTCAGTCTTTCCAGCTCGTCGCGGAAGCGATTGTAGTTGTCGACAAAGCTCTTCGCGCTGGCCGAGAGAGTGGCATACGACTCGGTGACCGCCACGGAGACGGTCGTCCCCGTGGCCGAGTGCATCTCCAGCGACATCCCATCCACGACGTCTTCGAATTTGTTGTCGGACGAAGTGACCAGCATCGCCGAAGAGGCGTAAGCCGCCGGCCCATAGGCCAGCACGGAGTCGCGGGCCGTGCTCATTTGGGCGAAGTCGAAGGTGGCTTGCGAGGTGTCGACCACCAGGGAGCCGGCCTCGCCCGCCCGCCCGCTGACAAGCGTTAGGTGCCAGGGCCGTGTGGAGCCGTCGCTGAGCGTGCTAGCGGAGAAACCCGCGTCGAGGGCGTTGATTTTGTCGCGGAAATCGGCAAGTGAATCGTCGCCGCCCGCCACAATGGTATAGGTCATCGAGCCGTCGATGTGCTGCTGGGTCTCGCCGTCCACCTCGACCTCCTCGGCCTTGCGGAGCAAACCCAGGTCGCGGGCGGTGGTGCTGCCCGACTCGGTAACAGTGAGCGACTCGGCCCCGCCGGCCGTATCGCGGAGCAGGATGCCGTCGCCGGTTTCGTTCAGTTCGGCCCTGACGCCGAGATACTGCTGATTGATCTTGTCGATGACGTCGCCCACGGTTTCGATGTCGTCGGACGTGAGCCGTATGGTTCGTTCGCGCCCGGTGCTGTCCTTGAGCACGAATCTGCCGCGCGTGACGCCCGCCCCCCCGTTGAGATCATCCAGTCGCGTGCTCTCGCTGACGATTTGCAGATGCAAGTCGCCGCTATTGACGGAGGTGATGGACGTATCGGCGGCGATTTGCAGCCGGGTGGCCGACTCGGTGTCGTCGGCATCGGCTACGATCAGGTTGCTCGCCGTGCCACCGGAGGTATCCACCAGTTCAATGCCGTTCTTGGCGTCGTTGATTCGCGCGGTGATAGCGACCGCGGCCGTATTGATCGTCTCGACCACGTCTTCAAGCGTTTCCGCCGCGGAGAGGTCGACCGTGGCGGTGGCTCCCGATCGATCGGTCAGATCGACCGACCCCAGCCCGTCGATCCCCTGGCCGCCGTCGAGGTTCCGCAGGGCCACGGTTCGCAGCCCGCCGATGAGCACGTCGCCGGTGATTACGCCGTCGACCGCCGCGTTGTCCAGTCCGAGGTCTTCGAGTGCCTGCGACTCGTAGAGCGATTCCAGCGTGAACTCCTCGGTTCCCGTGGTGGTATCGGTCAGTTGCAGACGGCGGCCGTCGGCGGCGATCTCAGCCTGAATCTTGCCGTCGGTTTCCTCGTTGATTCGATCGATAATCTTGCCGATGGTATCGTCGTTTTCGTCGTATGCCGACCCAGCCTGATCCACGGAGAAGTCGATCCTACCGGTGGTGCCGTCGCGGAGTGTGTAGCTGATATCGGCGAGTGTCTTGTCAATGCCGACCCCGTTGCCATCATTCAGTTGATCGAGATCGATGTCGTCGAACAATGAAAAGATGTCGCTGCCGGTGGCCACGTTGGCCGCGGTGTCGATCCCGGCAAGGCCGAGCGAGGCAGCCGTCATTCCCCCGCTGACTTCGAGCACTTGCAGGTTGGTTACGCTCTGACCGGTGTTGTCGGTCAGTCGGACCTGCCCGCCGCGGGTGTCGGCCGTGACGTTGACGCCGTCGGCGCCGTTGATCGCCTCGATCACGTCGTCGATACTCCGGGCGGTGGAGAGGTCCACGTCGGCCCAGGCCCCGCTGCGGTCGCCGATGCGGATTTTGCCTCGGACGAACCCGGCCCCGGAATTGATCATATCCAGCGAGACGCCTCGTTGGACGTGGTCGCCGAAGCGAACCGTGATCGTATTCGAGCCGATTGCATCGGACTTCGACTTGAACCCCGTGCTGAGCAGTTTTTCGCTCTGGGCCATTTGCAGCGGGGTGAACTCGTAGATGCCCTTGGCCGGCTGGCCATCGAGCTTGACCGACAGCGCGTCGGGATTGCTGGACGCGGCCTTCAGTTGGTCGTATGTTCCCGACTTGCCCAGGTTGTTCACCGAGATCTTGGTGGCGTAAATCAGACTACCCAACGTACCGACGGCGACTTGACGCTTGCGCAGCTCTTCGGTGCGCGTTTGCAGACGGTCGCGGTTGATCGCGGCCAAGTCCATGAGCTGATCGACCATGTCCTGGATCGGGACGCCGGTGATCAGGCCGATGTTGGTTTGGATTTGTCCCATGGGCGGTTTCCGACTCTTTCGGGCTGGGGTCCGCCGTGGGGGGCACGCATGACGGGCGACTTGCCGCCGCGATGGCCGTGTGGTGAGCGCGCACGCGCAGACCCTACCCATCTTATCGACAGAGCGCCGGGGTAAGGCTAAGCGATTGTGCCGAATTTGGCGTCTCGATCTGAAGGACGCGTCCACCCGACGTCTTTTCCAATCGGGACGGCGAATTCGTTTCAGATTGCCTGATCGGACCAACCGATACCAAGGGAAGACGATCGGTCGTCTTGCCAGCCGGACGTCTGGGGCAGAATCGCGGGGCTAAAGATCCACGGCGATTCGTCGGCTGAACGCCCCAGAGGCCCACTCGGTTTCGCCCGCGTCCCTTCGTTCGTACGCATCCTTTCGTCCGCGATTTCCAAGACGGACCCATGCAGCAGCAGCTTTCCTCCACGATGCTCTCATCCCGCTGCCCGGCTTGCGCCCATACGGTGGCCGTGCCATTTCACGACGGCGGCACGCAACCGCTGGCAACGCTAGCATTTCCCGCCTCGCACCGCGAAGCCGTGGAACTGCCGAGATACCCGTTGCGTTTCGTCCGCTGTGTGGATTGCGGGCACGTTTACAATCCGGAGTTCGACTACGATCAGGTGCCCTACTCCAAGCATCCCAACAAGATGTTCAATCTGGGAGCCATCTGGCGGGATCACCTGACCGCGGTTAAACGGTTGATCCTGGAGGCCGTCGGCCCACTGTCCCGGCCGTGTATTGTCGAAATCGGCTGCGGCGACGGCCACTTGCTCCGCTCGCTGGCCGAGGACCGACCGGAAGGTCGCTACCTGGGGTTCGATCCCAACGCCGAGGTGGACACGGCCGGTGGCGCGATCGAAGCCCGGGCCGAGCTTTTTCTGCCGGATCGGCACATGGCCGAATGCCGGCCGGACGTGATCGTCGCCCGGCACGTGCTGGAACACCTGGTCGACCCGCTGTCGCTCCTGCAGGGGATCGCCTTCGCCGCGGCCGCGCTGCATCGCCCGACGCGGTTGTTCGTCGAGGTCCCCTGCGTCGACCTCGCCATTCGCAACGGGAGGACGGCCGACTTCTTCTACGAACACAACTCCCACTTCACCTCGAACTCGCTAGCCCGGATGATGGAGCGGGCCGGCGCTGCCATCGAATCGCTCGAAAAGGGCTACGGCGGCGAGGTGGTCCACGCCCTGGCCACGCTGAAGCCAACCAGCCACCAGCGAGAATTCAGCGGACAGGCCGCCGCCTTCATTGACCAATCGCGGCGAGCGGTCAAAACACTGGCCGTTCAGCTCGACGCAATCGAGCGGAGCGGCCAACGCGTCGCCATCTGGGGCGGAACTGGCAAAGCGGCCGCGCTCATCCACCAGTGCGGGATGGATGCCGAGCGATTTCCGCTGGTGGTCGACTCCGACCCACAGAAAGTGGGCACGTTCGTCCCCGGCACGGGCCAGGAAATCCGCTTCCGCGACGTGCTGGTCGACCGGCCGGCCGAGATCATCATTATCGCCACGCAATGGCGGGCGGCGGATATCGTGCTGGAGATGCAGCGGCATGGCATCGGCGCGAAGGCCGTGCTGATCGAGCACCGCGGACGTTTGATCGACTACTTCCGCGACGATCACCCCTACCGCCAAGTCGCCCGGCCGACCGGACAAGCATGGCACCGCCCCGAGAGCCACCCCGCCCTACCCTCGCCGAACATCCTGCATCCGTGGGACGTGCGGAGTTCGACGACAGACTAAGCGGCGGTAGGAGCCGGGCGCAATAGCCGGCGACCGATCCGACGGAAGGGACCGGGGAGTTGTCAGAGTCTGTCCGAAAACGGCGACTGGCTCCCGGATGTCGTGCCTGTTGCCGGACTCTGATGCAAGATGCAGGGGGCTTGGCTCCCTTTTCGGACACAGCTCCGCGGGGCTATTATCTCGCTCTCACCCACGCGCGGCCAAGCTGTGACGCGTGGCCACCCTGTGACTCCGGGCCCGTATGACTCGGGGCCGTCGCTCTCAGGTGATGAAGATCGGCTCGCGGCTTGGCTCGCGCTGGAGGCGTTCGTGGTGCTCGATCAGGTAGTCGATCGCCTTGCGGAAGTATTGCGTGCTGTCGTCGCGGAAGATGCGGGCATCGAGGTCCGTCTCGCGGAGTTGCTGCGAGATTTCCTCGCGATAGCCGTCGTCGTTGGCCAATCGTACGGCTTTGGCCACATACTCGGCCGGGCTGTGGGCAATCAACTCGTCCAGCCCCACCCGACGCAGCAGCGCGGAGCTGGCCCGGTTATAGAACCGCTCGCCCTCGAGCGTCACGATCGGCTTGCCCAGGTGGAGCGAGTCGATGATCGTGTTATAGCCGCCAAAGGGGTGTGAATCGAGCGTGAAGTGCCCTCGCTCCTGAATCTCCATGTACTCCAAATAAGCCCGCTGCCCGTAAACGCATGCCGACTTGCCAAAGATGCTTCCAAGATCGCGCATCACCTTGGGCACGGCGCTGTAGCGGTCCAGTCCGGAGCCGGGGAAGAACTGGAAGGTCACCGGGCGGGCCGTTTGCTCCTCAATCGCCCGCAGCACTTTCATCATCGGATAGTTGATTTTGGCGACGCTCCAGGGCAGATTGACGATGATTCGATCGCGATCGGTCTCCGGATACTTTGCGTCGTAGGCGGGGTACAAGGGCACAGCGGCCAACCCGGGGATCAACACAAGACGTTCGGTGTAGAAGTCGCGAGCCTTCTTGGGCAGTTCCACCTCAGCTCCACCGATGAAATAATCGATCTGGCTGCCGGCCGTCGTCGTGGGATGCCCGTAGCCGGTCACCTGGATGGGGGCTAGTCGCATGTTGGAGAGCCATATCGACTCCTTTGTCATCCCCACGTCCGGATAGAAGGCCACCTGAAAATCGGTCTCTTGCAATTCATTGCAATCGATGATCCGTCCGCGTTGGACGACGGATCGGGTTTCGGCAAAGCCATCGGTAAGTGGCGGGGCGTCGAGTTCACCTAGGGTCACCAACGTCATCCGATAGCCGTCGCGGAGCGTCTCCACCAGGGGCGACATGCTCCGATGCACGGCCGTCCCCGCGTACCACTTGCCAGAAATGACAGCTACGCGATTACGCACGGGCACGACTTTCGCCGCGCGGCGGTTGCCAATCTGACGCTGGATCGCATGGTTGAACCGCGACTTGAGCACCCGCGTCTGATCATCATTGACATAAGTCGCACGAAAGACCATGCCAGTCACCCGGTGGTCGGGCACGCAGAGACGCTCGTCGATGTGATTGAGGTGCCGGATCGCCGTGTTCCAGTCATGCTCCGACACAAGGCACACGGCCCCCAGATCGAACGTGGTGTACCACATCGAGGCCAGTTCCGGGTCAGCATCAAAGAACTGTTTCGGGTCGATCCAGCGCGTGTTGTACACCGAGTAGAGGAACAGAACTTTGCCGAAGTTGCCGCCCTGCTCGCAGACGATTGATAGCTGAGGATCCGTGGTGCCGAAGTCGGAGATCGCCACCAGGTTGGCAAAGACGTGATGCCCGCCAAGCAGGCGCCTTGTCATCTGCCGCGAGAGGACTACTTCGGGGCGCGTGAGCAGATAAAGGAACGTCTCGACAAACGCATTCACGGCCCGCTTTGTCTCCGGTTTGACCTCCGCGATGGTCACCTCGGTGTACGCGTTGAGGGTGCGTCCGCAAAGGTCGAATGCTGCATCATGGTCGCCGGCCAGATAACGCCGCAACACCTCTTCGGGCCGGAACGATGGCAAATCGGGTTCCGCCGGATCGGAACTGCACGCCGCCGTGGGTTCGCCAGCCGCCCGCCCCACTGTGCCGCCAATTACCGTATCGACGCGCCGGGAACGATGGCCGCGAGGTGCAATTTGGGCGGGAACCGTCGGCGGTCCGTCGGGTGTCCCACCCTGAGCTAGCAAAAAATCAAGCACCGAAGAATTGGTCTCAGCGGGAGTGCCGGGCGAACCGACGCCGTCGCGATTGCCCAATGCGGCTGGGGCCAACCGGGCGCGGGAGCCGCGACTCTTGTTGTTTCGGGCCATGGTTCCTCCTGAGAGAAAAATCGGCGCAATCCGGTAGCCAGTTTGAGGCGAACAGTCCGCCGTATCGTCATAATCGGCACATTTTGCCTGGTTCTTTGACGGGATTGGTGACCGGCGCAACCCAAGTGTCGGCGTGCCTCCACACGTCCCGCCCGTGCGTCTGTCGAGGACCTCGTCTGCGGTTGATGCCGGAGTCGGTGGACGCCGCGTTTCCCCCAAACGAACAATGGTCAAGGCAAACGGCCCGCCCTGGCGTTGGCCAAGGCGGGCCGTGTTAAGTTACGCTTTGGAACCGCGGAGGTCGGCTTAGCCGAGCAGCGAGAGGATATTCCGCGGGTTCTGGTTGGCGATCGAGAGGACCGTCGTACCCGACTGCACGAGCACCTGCGATCGGGTCAGGTTGGCCGTCTCGACGGCGAAGTCCGCGTCGCGGATTTCGCTTTCCGCCTGGATCATGTTCTCCAGCGTGTCTTCCATGGTCTTGATGTTGGTGTCCATGGTCAGACTCTGGAGAGCACCCAGTCGACCGCGAAGTTCGGTGACCACGTCGATCGCGTCGCCCACGATCTTGGCCGCCTGGTTCGGGTCGGTGCTCAAGTCGGCGGAACCGCCGGTCTGGAGCTGGAACATCTTGCCGTTCACGCCACCCAACCGAGCCGTGTTGAGGCTTTGGATCCCCATGCGGATCTGCTGGTTGGTCACCACGTCGGGCCCCAACTGGAACTGGGCACCGCCGCCGGTGATCGAGAACTTGAAGTCGTCGGTGGTCTCGGCGGCAAGGTCGATCGTCATGTCCAGCATGGACGTGTTGATCCACATCTTATTGCCGTCGGCCGTGGCCTGAACACCGTTGATCTTGGCAACCACGTCGGTGCCCGTTTCACGGAAGCCGCTCACGCTCCGTTCCATCATCCCGCTGGAGCCTTCCTCGATGATGCTCAAGGCGACGAAGGCATCGGAGCCGTACTTGTTCGACTTGATCGTGATCAACTCGTTATTCTGCGTGGCCTCAGCGCCAATGGCGTCGGAGACGGCGTTGATGGCCGCGGCCACCTGGTTCGAGGTCGTCCCCTCGTTGAAGGTGAACACCTCCATGCCGTCGGTACCAGCCACTTCGAGGACCAGGTCGTCCAGCAGGGTGTTGCCACCGCTGGAACCACTGTTGCCGATCGCCGTGGCGTCGACTCCACCACCGAACATCCGGCCGATGCCATCGTCGACGTAGTAGGAAGCGAAGCCTTCGACCGAGTCGATCGCGTCAGCGATATCCTCGAGCGTGGTCGGATCGTCGGCATCATAGTCCACGGTGATCGTGAAGGTATTGGCGTCACGATCATACTTGGCCGTAGGCGTGGTTAGACCCTGGCCTTCCTTGGCTTCAAAGAGGACCTGCATGTTGTTGAAGTTCGCCCCCGGCTCAATCGCCTCGACCGTGAGGGTATCGATACCCGTGCGGACAGCGGTCTGGGTGGTGGCGGCCTTCATCGTGTCGGTGCCGGTCTCACCGGACTTCAACACGGCATCCCACTCGCCGGTGGCATCGATGGCGTCGATGACTTGGTTGATCGTCGAGGCGCCCGCCTTGTAGTGGACGATCAGCGACTTGGCCGACGCATCCCACTCAGCCGTTTCCGAACCGGCGGCGGAGGCGTCGTTGACGAATTCGATGTCCACCTGGTCGTAGGCGGAGCCGAGCGACTTGGCCTTGATGTAGACATCCTGGTCACCGGCCGTGCCGACGAAGGACTTCATCACGCCCGCGGCGAAGTCGATCGTGGCCTGGGCCCGGGTGGCGTCGGAGAACGCGCTCTTCAAGTAGCCACTCGCACCGGTCGTGGCCTTGGTCATCGTGTCCGAGGTGAAGGAACCGAAGACGTAGGTGCCGGCCGTGCTGGCCGCGGCCCCGAAGTCCGTCAACCCGTCGATGGCAGTGGCGATGTTCGCCATCGTCACATAGCCGTTGTCGAATACGTCGGTTGCGTTGCTCGCGACCTTGACAGTGATTTCCTTGGCATTGGAATCGTAGGTGGCCGTCGGGGCTTCCTCCACCAGACTGGTGTCGGCCTCGACCTTGATCTTCACATCGTTGAAGTCCACACCCTTGTCCGCGGCCGTGACGGTCACGTAGTCCTGGGTGAAGGCGACTTCGCTGATAGCGTCGGCGGTATCGCTGGTGTCGGCACTGTCCGTATAGGCGGTGAATAACCCCGTGTCGGTGATGTTCTGAAGGATATCAGCGATCGTGCTCGCATCGTTGTCGAACGAGATCGACAGGATTTTTTCGCCCGCGTCGTAGCTGACGTCGATGGCGGTGGCATTGTTATCGACCGCAACCGTCACACCGTCGAACTCCTCGGAGAGCGAGTTGGCTTGGATGTAGATGTCGCCGTCGTTGGCCGCGTTCGTCGCGGTCAACGCCACCTTGGTGCGGGCACCGAAATACAACTTGGCTTCGGCGTTTGATTCGCCCGACGAGGTGGTGATGTCGGCCTTGGTGGCGGCCGTCTCGACCTCGACGGCGACGGGCATCTCGCCGGTGGCGCCCAGGTTGGCCTGGTCGATCTTGAGGTTCTCGATCTGCGGGATCGTGTTGGCGTCGGTCACGAAGTCCAGACTGCCATCCAGCACGCGGCGGCCTTGGAACTTGGTTACCTGGGCGATCCGGTTGATCGCTTCCAGAGCCGAGTCGACCTGCAACTGGTTGGCTGCAATCTGCTCGTCGCTCATCACGGCCGTGTTGGCGGCCTCGGTCACAAGCGAGCGAACGTCGTGCAGCAACCCACCGATCGAACCCAGGGCACTGTCGGTGGTGGCAATCATCTGGTTGCCACGCTGGGTGTTGCTGATGGCCTTCTCGGTGGCCACGATGTTGTTGTGCAGAATCTCCGCGGCAATCAAACCGGCCGGGTCATCCTTACCCGAGTTGATTCGCAAACCAGTGCTAAGCCGGGTCAACGCCTTTTGCAGGTCCTGCGTGTTGCGCGCCAACGACTTCTGGCCGTTCAGCGAGCTGATGTTCGTGTTGATTCGGGTCATTACAGATACCCCTCCGTTTTAGGACTTGGACCAAGCTTCACCGGATTGCGGGGAGACACTTCTCCGGACCAGCTTTGTGCTGTTTGCCACGCTCAAATGCGGGGTTCGGCGATGGCGGTGTACGTTAACGGTAGACGAAATACGGTTCGAGGGATTCGCACCGTGCGTTGCGATGAATGAACCGGCACTGGAAGCATGCTGGTTTCATCCCTGTCGTTCTGCCCCACACGGCATGTCATAGGAGCAGTATCGAACTTGTTAAACTGGACACTTTAGGCGATATGGGTTCTCGCCCGATTTTTTTTGCACTTGCTCCCAATGATCCTTCTCGGCACCGCATACAGACTAGGAAAGGAAATCCGGCCTTTTAGCCGCCGCCAATCTCACCGGGGCCCCTACCAGCGGCACAATCGATAGCGCCTAACATTCCAACAAGCGGAACGGGAAAAAATCCCGCCCGCGTAATCCCGTCAAAGCATCCCGGCACGGGCGGCGTCGTGGGTTCCAAGAAACCGAAAGCCACCGTGCGAAGGGTCCCGGGGGAGGGCAGCCAAAGTGAGCGGCCCCCGCTTGCTAGCGGGTCGACATCGGGTCGCCCCATGCCGCGAGTGCGAGCCTGATAGGACAAAGGGCCAGAAGAAGGCGACTAATTGCGCGCCGGACGAAGCGGAGCGGTTGAGCCGGGGTCGAGAGCGGCCGCCTGGCGATTCTCGCGCTGGATGGCCTCGTAGACCTCGTGGCGGTGGACGGGGATTTCCGTCGGGGCGTCGATGCCCAGCCGCACCTTGTCGCCACGGACGTCGACCACGGTCACGACAACCTGATCGCCGATCATGATGCTCTCGTCACGTTGTCGCGAAAGTACCAGCATCGCCCACCTCCGTTCGGGGGGACCCAATTCAGGTCCCCGCTTGTCGCAAATTGCCTTCAGCCACCTTTCCGCACGGAAGGCGGTCTCCCTTCTTAAGCCACGGATCGCAGACGGCTCACCGCGGAGTCCAACGACCAACGCAGCGGCACGTCGGCCAGGTTGATGACTTGCCGGGCAACGCGTCGCCGGGTGTCGACGACGATCGGAGCCTTCGCATTCAACCAAAGCTCGTCGCCTTCGCCGCCAACAATCGTCAGTAGTTCCGCCCCATCCAGACTGCCCATGCCCAGGGCCTCCAAATCGCGTCGGCCAACCCGTGCTTGAAAACCCGCGATGAAGCGGCGTGGGCTCACCACGGCCAAGGCCAACTCCGACGCGTCGATCGATTGCAACCACGCCATGTTTTTCGATTGCCGGTCGCTCAGCAATACCCAACGTTGGCACTGTTCCATTCCCATCAAACCCGACGGAAAGAGAATCACATCGTCGGTGTCGACCAGCATCTCGCCAAAGTGAGCTGTTTCGATTCGCATGGTGGTCATCCGTTACGCGGCCCAAATGAAGCAGTCTACACAAGATGTATCGGTGCAGATAAACGCGCGAGGCCAGTAAAAACGGGCGGACTAGCGATGACATCGCGCTTTGCTGCGGATGGCTACTGCCAGAACGCCGAACAGGCCCAACATTCAGCGTGCCATTCACGATTCGCGCAACGCAGGCAGGCCGCAAGCCGAAGGTTTCGGATGGCCAAAGTCCGACGGGCGGACAGCTTCGGCTTGCCACATTTCCCGCCTGGAAGTTGCCAAATCAACTGACTTGGCAGCCGATGCAACCGGCGCGATGCGCTCCCTCCGCTGGGGAGAAATCCGGCGCGCCTCGCCAGAAGAAGAGCACGATTACAGATAGTTGAGCAGCGTCATCTGGAAGATGCTACCCATCGAACGTAGCGAGGCCTCGAAGGCCGCTTGTCGCGCGGTCAGCTCGGAGATCACATTCACCATGTCGGCATCGTACTCGTCGGAGAGGATTTCCTTCAATTCCACGTCCTCGTCTTCCAATCGCATGGTGAGCGTATCGAGCGACTGCTGAGCCGCCCCCAATTCCGCCCGGACGAAATTGAGGTCAATCACTCTCTCGTCGAGCATCTCGATTGCCCGCTGCATCTCCGGCACATCGTTTTCGCGCAGCGCGGTACTGAGGCGGAGCAGCGAAGTGAAGACCCCCTCGGTGTCGATCTGGTGAACATCGGCACCGGTGAGGGTCTGCTCGCCGCCGACCATTGGCACGTCGTTCGCCGTCACGTTGTTGGAACCGTTGTTGGGGCTGGCGTCGTTGGGGTCGAAGGTGACCTGCCAGTCGGCATTCGCCCCGCCATGAGCAACCACGGCCGCCTGGATGTCCTGCGCGGTGTGGGACGCGGCCGAGTCGAACTGGATGGTCAGGTTCACGCCCGGTGTATAACTGCTGACGGTGGCCGCGCCACTGCCAGGGTTATCCACCAATTCGATCTCGATGCTATTAGACGAAGCGCCCAGGTGCCGCGAGGTGAAGATCATGTCGTTATCGAAGCCCGTGGACGTGATCGTCGCCGTGGCGTAGTTCGTGGTATTGCCGCCGGAGGTTTGGGGCGGATTGGCCGGATCGGTGGCCTCCACGTTGCCGGTGCCGTCGTTGCCGCTATCGTCGTCCGGGTCGAGTGTGGCCTGGAAGAGGGCCGAGGCGGTGGGATCGGCGGCCAAATCGCCGATGATCTGCGAAGCCGTCCGCCCGCCCTGGATACCGAACGTGAGGGTTTTGACCCCCGCATTGTACACGGCCGGACCTGGCGGGATCGCCGCATCGAAGACAACGCGTGTGTCGTTATACTCCGCGCCGTCATTCAGCGCGGTGAAGATCAGGTCGTTTTTCGCTCCGGCGGATGTGACCAGAGCCTCGGGCGTTCCGCTGGCCACCGGCGGCAGACTGGCCTCCGCCCCGTCCGGGACAAGGCCCAGGTCGATGGCCGCGTGGCTCATGATGGTCCGCTCGACGGTCAGCGTTCCACTGCCGGTGCTGGTATCGATCAGCTCGATACCATTGCCGAACTCCGCCAGACGGGCTTCCAACGAAGCGGGTGCCAGGGTATTCAGATAGGCGAGCACCTCCCCGATGGTTTCCAGGCCGCTGATGTCGGCCTCCAGCGGCGTCGAGCCGTCGGCTAGCGCGATGGTGAAATCGGTACCATCGGCCGTATTCACCCCTCGCCCATAGTTGAGCGAGTCCAGCGAAGTATCGCTAGTGAAGGTGCGCAGTCCCAGTTCCGTGGCGGTGGTTCCGCCGTTCTCGCCGATCATGAAGTCGGCACCACTGACTCGCGAGCGGATATCGATCGAGCGGGCATCGGCGTCGATCTCGGCAAGCAACCCGGCCCCGAATCCATTGAGGGTGTTGAGCATATCCTGCACGGTTTCGGCGGCGGAAAAGCTGATATCGTATGTATTGCCCTGGTTTGTCACGCGTAGGCCGCTGTCTTTATCGAACTCGATCCCGCTGCCACCGCTGGTGGTGGCGGTGGTGCCGACGGTGACGAATCCGGCCCCGCCTTCCACGTCATCCAGGCGGTCCATGCTGGCGGTGAAGGGCAGATTGGCCGTGGTATTGATTGCTTGGATGACGTCGGCCGCAGTGCTGAACCCGCCGTCGACATGGACCGTCAGCGTATTGGCCACGTCGTCGTAGTCGGCGTATTCATTGCCGACCACGATGCTCGCGTCGTCGACGATGCTCACGGCCAACCCGTTCAGGGCGACGCCGTCCTCGGTCGTGGGGCCGTTGACGTTGGCCTCGATGCGGATGTCGGAGTCTTCCGTGTCGGAACGCAAAATCGCGGCAGCCTTTACCCCGAACATATTGCCGAGCAGCGTGGTCTCGCGCAGCACGGGGTCGAGATCTCGCCCAGGTATTTTCGCATTCCCAACGCCTGTCTCCCGCAGGATCCCCAACTCATTGGCGACGGTTCCGCTGCCCACCTCGAGGATGGTCAAATCCGTCCCCGGCTGGTTGTCGAGTTGCAGGGTAATCGTCTCGTTGGTGACCTCGACGAAAAGTTCCCGGCCTGTAGGCGGATTGTTGCGGATCAGTTGTGCCACCTCGCCAATCGTGGTGGCGGAACTCAGATCGATCGTGCTGACACTCGTACCGTCGGAGATCTTGATGCTCCCCTTGCTCAACCCTTGGCCGTGCCGAATGTCGGCAAGTCGGGTGTCGAAGGTCAACACCGGATCGAGGTCCTCGGTCGCCCGGACCGGATCGCTGACGGCGCCAAACACTTCGGAGCCGGTGAAGTTGGTTTGGAAGAGCAGATCGATATCGCCATAGGCCTCCAGGTGCTTCTCGTTGCCATCGTAGACAATGTGACCTTCTTCGGTTTGGCGAAACGGCTGGGTCGACGTCCAGGTGCCGGCAAAGAGATATCGGCCGCGAAACTTCTGATTGCCCGTATCGACCAACTGGCGCAAGGCCTCGTCCACCTGCTGGGCCACGGCGTCGCGCTGCGTTTGGGTCGAGATGGTGTCGATCACCGTGAGCGCTTGCCCACGCATCTCGGCCAGCAGGCTGGAGGTGTCGGAGAGCGTGACGTCGGTATTGCTCAGATAGGAGCCGTTGGTCTTGATGTTCGACATCACCTGCGACTTGCGCTCCAACAGCCGCTGCAGGCTCATCACGCGGAGGGCGGCGACCGGGTCTTCACTCGGCGCCTCGAATCGCCGCCCCGTGCTTAACTGCGTCTGTATGCGGAACAGTTCCGCCTGGTCGTAGGTGACCTGGTTCAGCAAGCGCGTGCGGATGAACTGGTCGCTCACGCGGGTCGTCGGGATGCCGATAATGGACGTAGACATGGTTCCCCTGGCCTCTCAATCGCGCGGTTTCAGCTTCACGGGTCACCAGTTCACAGAGTCACCAGAATATTGAACAACTCGTTCAACGTGGAAATATACCGGGCCGAGGCCTGATAAGATCGCTGATAGGCGATCATCTTGACCGCTTCCTCGTCCAGGTTCACGCCGCTGACGGACAGTTTCTGGCCCCGCAGTGAAATCTCGAACACGCGGGCCCCTTCGGCGTCGGCCGAGGCCACGGTGGCACCCTGGGTGGTCTCGCCGGTGAGCCGGTCGTACATCACGGCGATCGACTCGTTGTTGTGATCTTCCAAGGGCCGGTCGAGGAAGTTGGCCATTTCCACGCCCATCTCCGTGTCGTTGCCAATCCCGTTCTTGGAAACGGCGAAGAGCGACGGGTCGGTCTGGATCGTGTCGTTGACGGCCATGTCCAGGGCCGCGGTACCCGTGAACAGGGTGGCCACCCCCAGGCTGGCCAGCACGCCACTGGAGTCGGCACCAAAGGCGAACTGCTGGTCGCTGGCGTCGGAAGTGATCTCGAGTTTGCGGTCGCTGTTGATCGTGGCCGTGATGCCGTCGACGGCGTCGAGTTTGTCGCGGAGGTCCGTGAGCGTGGTGTCGTTTTCGCCCAATCCGTCAAGATCCACGTAGATGTCCGTCTTCTCGGTCAGGTTGGTCTTCTTGTTGAAGACCAACACCTCGAAGCTGCCGCTTTTCGGCGTGAACTCCAAGCCGGCTTCATTCAGGGCCAGGTCTTCGTCGTCCACGGCGAACTCGCTGGTGACCTCATCGTAACCCTTCAAGCCCTGCGCGCTAGTGTGCAACTTGTTGAATTCGTAGATGAATGTGCTGGCGAAGTCGTTTAACTGATCGTGGAACGTGCCGAGCACCTCGTCCCGAGCGTCGAGCAACCCACGCAGCTCGCCCGAGGTTGGCTTCAGCGCGGCGTCGGTATCTTTCATGTGGATATCGGCCACGGTCATGCCGCGGTCGGTGTCGAGCACCACTTCCACCTCCCGCTTGGTGCCCTCGAAGACAAGGAAATCGCCACCGCGATAGACCGTCACACCGCCACTCTGCTGCTCGATCACACGGATGTCGATCAGCTTGGCCAACGACTCCAGGGCGTTGAGTCGTTGGTCGCGCAGCCCCACGGCGTCGCTGTTCGAGGTGTCGCCGCCTTCGACTTCGGCGATACGGACGTTGAGAACCCGCACCTCTTCGAGCAGTCGGTTGATATCCTCGGCCATGTCCTGCACGCGGTCGTTCAGGTCCTTGCGCAGCGACTGGGCCCGTTCGGCCACGCGGTTCACGTCCTGAGACAGCGTTTTGCCCTGGAGCATGGCCAGGTTGCGTACCGACACGCTTTCCGGCTGGTTGAGCACCTCGTGGACCGCGGCGAAGAAGTTGTCCATCGACGTGCTCAGGTCGTTTTCGCTGAGTTCGCCGATGATCGATTCGAGTTGGGCGTAAGCCTGTTCGAGCGTTTCGGAGCTGGCCTGCTCGCTGACCGCGCCGCGGAGCCGCTCTTCGAGAAACTCGTCGATCTGCTGGGTGACGGCCAATACTTGGACGCCCATCCCCAGCAGGAGCCCACCGTACCGCTGAGTCCGCGCGGGGGTCAGTTCAACCTCCTCGCGGATATAGCCTTCCGTATTGGCGTTGGCTATATTCTGCCCAACCACCTGCAAGGCAATCTGATTGGCCTTGAGGGTGTTGGCGCCCAGTCGAATGGAACTATAGAGCGACATGCCGTGCCTTCCTTGGCTTGCCCGGCGAGTCTACCCAGATTAGCTATGCCGCCCTGTCGACCAGGGCGCCGCTCGCCGAAGACTTCTCTCCTTCTCCATATGTCGGCTGAATGCGGCCCCCGGTCGCGATAATCTCCAGCATCTGAGACAGATGGATCAATGTACGTTGCACGACCATCCAGTTGACAAGGCTCTTGTGCTGTAAAATTCGGGAGTTTGAACGCGCCTGGGCAACCTGGGGATGAAGGCGATGCCGTTCCGCTTGCGGCAGCGATCGACTGAGTTCCTCGATGCTGCCGGCCGGACGCCCTTGCTCGCCAGCCTGCTCGAGGAGCTGCTGCCGCCGTTCGACACATGCTGTCAGTGCTTGCACGAGCCGCTCTTCCTCACCGGCCAACGCGTCGAGTGCGGCCGTGTCGCCGGCCACGATGAGGTCTCGCTTGCGGCCAAGCAGATTGAGCAGTTCGCCCTGCACGCCCAGCAGGTCGTCCAGCAGCGAAGCGATATCCGTTTCCCAGGTGGTAGACATGGATTCCCCTATTCCTCGGTTTTAAATGTCAGCCGCTTGGTGGCCGCTGACTCCCGACGCCCGTTGCGGCCGTGCTCGCGGATACCAGGATCGGCGCCCCGGCGATTGCCCGAGCGGTAGCGACCGGCTATCTACGATTGCCTTATTGAGGGTTGCATTGCTAATGAACGACTGAGCGGGGTCGGGACAGGTAGACTCAGCGGAAATCTCCGGAGTTCAGCCCAATCGTGCCCATTCTGTTCTCGGAATCGGGAACATTGGCCGCGTCGGCATCAATAACCGTCGCCACGCATTCACCGCTCATCACTCGTCACTCGTCAATCATCACTCGCCAGTCCGCGCGTTGCACGCCTTGCGCCGCGGCGCTCGCTCACCGGTTCGCCCAGGCGTCGTACATCGGACCGAAGTATTCCTCGCCGTATGTCTCGCCGAGTTTCTGCGAAAGCACCTGGTCCAAACGGCCGGTGAACATGTCTTCGGCATGCCCGCCGTGGAAGTAGGCCGGCTTGTCCAGCGAGCGACGCATCGACTTGACCATCTCATGGAAGAGCATTTCACCCATCACGGACGTAAACGTCTCGCGCGCCGCGTCGTCGTCGTCAGCCGCCGCTTGGGGGCCCTGCGCAGCTCCTGGCATCGGCGAAGCCGCTTCCCGGGCCATTCCCGCTGCCGCACTGGGTAGCGCTGGAGCGCGGAACTGGGCGGTCTGCATGGCCGTCGGTTGGATGAAATTCATGCTCATCGTTTTGGTTCCCTCAGCAGTTTCACTCGACAATGAGTTTGGCGTAGAGTTGGCCGTTGCGGTCCAGCCCCTTGATGATCTCAATGATGTCCTCGGTTGGCACGCGGACGGCGTTCAACGCCTCGACCAGTGCCTTGAGTTTCGGCGTGGCCGTTTCGCCCGGATCGACCGGCACGAAGCCGGGCGCCGCTGCTCCGCCCGCCTCGATGACCAAGTTCTTGTGCGAAACGACGACCGGTCCGATCTCCACGTCGCCACCGATCACAATGCTGCCGGCCCGCTCGTTCACCACGACTCGCGCCTGCGGTTGAGGCTCCATCAGTTGCAGCCGCATAACCAGCGAGACGAACAACACCGGATCCTCGCGATACTGCGAGGGGATGGTCACTTCGATATTCTGCTGATTAACGGCTCGGGCGAGCGGCAACCCGCCGGCGCCAAAGCTCAGCTGGCTGTTGATCAACTCGGCCACTTCCTGGGCCATCTCGAAGCCCGCGTGGTTGCGATCGAGCACGAGCGTAATCCGGCCATCCTTCGAGAAGGCGTTGAAGAAATCGACCTCCAATTGGCATCCGCCCGCCACGGTGGCCGTGGTCAACATTTCCGGATTGTCGATTGTCAGCGGTCCGCGAGCGAAGGCGTAGACCTGCCGGTCGTTCGGGTCGGGGCCGACCAGCGGGGTGAGAAACAACACGCCACCTTTGAGGCTTTTCGCGGCGCCCACCGACGCGACATGGCAGTCGATGCGGTCGCCCTGCCGGGCCCCCGCCGGGGGAACGGTGGCGGTGACGCTCACCAGCGCGATGTTCTTCGCGTTCTTCAGTTCCGCCAGACCTGATGGGCCGAGTTGTTCACCCATCATGCTCATCATCTTGGCAAGGCTGCGCACGGTGGGCAGATAGCCACCGCCGTCGCCTTTTCCGTCGAGCCCCACGACCATGCCCAGCCCATGCAGGGTATTGCTCTCCTGGCCCTTCAGGCGGCAGATGCTTTTGAGCATCGTGCGCGCGGCGACCGGCTCGGCGATCAACCATGTGGCGATCAAGCTGACAATCCAAACGAAACAGCGAGTCTTGCTGGCGGCTTTCATCATCATCTTATCGTTTAGTGGACTTTCCCCGAGAGAACCACGTCCGGCGAGTATCATGAAGCGTCCGAGCCCTTCGCCCGTTCCAACGCCCCACGATCGTCGCCCCCTGCCCTTCTCCGCTCAGAATACCTGATACTTGTCCAGCAGGGTTTGCAGCCAACCGCGGCGATAACCGTCGCGGACGATCCCGCCCTCGCGCTTCGTGATCCGCAACTGCGACACGGCTTCGCTCTGCACGGTGTTGGTCTGCTGGTTGATGTCGTCCGGCCGAACCAACCCGGAAAGCGAGTAATCCCACTGCTCATCGTTGTTGCGAATTGTGCGATGCCCTTCGACAACCAGCGTTCCGTTCGGGCGGATGTCGACCACTTCGACGGCGATCCGAAAGATCATCGAGTCGCGGGTCTCCAGCTCGGCCTCGGCCCGATACTTCTTGTCCAGCTTCCCCTTAATGGCCGGGTCGCCCGCACTTTGCGGATCGGGGAACAGCTTCAGGCCACGCAGGAGCACCCAGTCTTCAAGCACCGCGTCGATGTTGGCCTTCTTCCGCCGGTCCAGTTCGCCCTCGCTGATGACGACCGACTTCTCGTCGACCAGGACCGTGATGATATCGTGGACCTGGATCGGTCGTGGCTCGGGCTTGGGCTCGAACGTCCAACTGGAGTTCTGTAGCGTCAGGCCACGTGCCCGGGCGGGGCTGAAGAGGCTGGAGTCTTGCGCCGCGGCCGGGGTGACGGCCGCCAGGCAAGTCGCCAGACCGAGCAGGCTGCCGGCGACGATACGAACGATTGCCCGATTCCGTCCCATTTGTATCCCCTTGTTCTGAATGATTCCTTGAGGCACGCATCAATACTGTGCGACGCGTTGGACTTTGCCCAGCGGTTCGCGCACCGCCGACTCGTCCGGCTCCGCCCGCACCGCGCGGGCGAACACTTCCACCTCGCGAATTCCGCACACGCGGGCGAAAAACGTCTTTCGATCGTTCAGCGACTCGACGGCCACCAACTCGCCGCGGCTGCCGTCGTCGCGAGCCCGCGCTTGCGTGCGGACCCGAATGCCGGCCGCCCGAGCGTAGACCGTCACCACTTCGCCCCGACGGACCCAAAGCGGCGGGCGAACCATGTCACCGCTGAGCAGCCTCCCCTCGGGCACCGATTGAGTGGTTTCCATACCCACGACCGATTCCAGATCGTGGAACACGGCGGCGATTGCCGAGGCATCCGCGTCGTGACGCAACTCCACGTCGGCCCGACGCACCAGCACGCCGCGCGGTAGACTATGCCGCACCACCACGACCGCGTCGGGGATGGTCACCTGGGCATCGACCGGCACGCGGACCACACCCTCGGCCGTCTGCACCGACAACTCGAATTGCTGTGGTCCCGTCCATGGCTCGGCTCCGCCGCGGGCGATCACCTGATGACCGGGGTCGGCCACCTGGCGGACGTGTTCCGTCGCCACTGTGGCCTCCACGTTCCATGGCGTATCCGGCGAGACATACTCGCGGAGCAGCGTGCAAATCGCCTCCGCGGCCCGCTGGTTCGCCCGACGTTGCCGGGAAAAGGACGGCGCCTCGGTCGGGAGGTCGGGCAAGTCGCCAGCCGCGCCGACGATCTTTACCTGACTGCTGCCGGAAAACTGAATCCGGGCCAGGTTCACGCCCTTGAGCAACAACAGGTCCTGGAGTTCTCGTGCTCGCACGAAACGCGACTGCCCCGGCGCGGGCGCGGGAAACAGGGGCGTGGCGCCCAGTTCCTTCGCTTTGTCCGGATCGGTGGCCCGGACCTCTGCCAAGTCGGAAAGCCGCACCATCGACCCCGTTGGCGTGCATTGAGGACGGATACTGACCGTGGCCGCTCGGGCGACGCAGAGTCCGCCCAACACCGAACAGACGGAAATGCACAAGGCGAGAAGGCAAGATTTGGGCAACCGGTCGAACATGGCAAGTTATTGGGTCGTGTCGGGAGGTTCGTTGGCGAGACGCTTCAATAGCGACGCAGATTTGTCACCGACTGGAGGACTTCATCGCTGGTTTTGACCGACTGCGAGTTCAGCTCGAAAGCCCGCTGCGTGAGGATCAGGTCGATCATTTCATTGACCGGCTCGACGTTGGACCGTTCGAGGAAGTTTTGACGGACCATGCCCAGGCCGTCCTGACCGGGGTTGCCGAGGATGGGTGCTCCGGACGAGTCGGTCTCGGCGTAAAGGTTCTCGCCAAGCTTCATCAAGCCCTGGGGGTTGACGAAGTAGGCCAACTCGATCTGTCCCACCTGCGAGAGCTGCTGGTTGCCCGGCTGACGAACCGAGACGATCCCCTCGCCGGAAATGACGACGTTCGTGGCGTCTTCGGGAATCGTGATCGGCGGCTGCAAGAGGCGGCCGATGCTGGCCGAACTCATCACCACGTTGCCATTGGCGTTCTTATAGAAGTTGCCGGCCCGGGTGTAGTAGGTTTCGCCCGAGGGATCGAGCACCTGGAAGAAGCCGTTACCTTCGATGACCACATCGAGTTCGTTGCCCGTGTTCTCGAAGGCTCCTTGCCGGAAGTCGGACTGAATGCTTTCCACGCGGGTACCCAGTCCGATCTGGATACCGGTGGGCGTGTATTGGCCGGTGGTGTCCTCGGCGCCGGGCATCTTCTCGTGGCGGTAGAACAGGTCCTCGAAGTTGACCCGGTCCTTCTTGAACCCGCTGGTTTCGAGGTTCGCCAGGTTGTTGGAGATAACGTCGAGCTTGGTTTCCATGGCCACCATGCCCGTCGCCGCGGAGTAGAGTGCTTGGATTGACATGTCTTCGCCCGGGGGGTTGGTCGATTTGTCGATAAGGGTTGGAGGTCGGCCGCGTTCGCCGTCATGGCGGAGGTCACACTCTCAGCACGCGGTTAACCAGTCCATTGAGCATTTCGTCTTGCGTTTTCATCATTTGGATATTGGCCTCGAAGAACCGCGACGTTTCGATCATCGAGATCATTTCATTGGCGGCCTTCACGCCGGAACCTTCCAAAAAGCCGACGGCCACACGCCGCTCCGGCAAGGGGATCGGCTCCGGCTCCGATTGCGGCCGGAAGAGATTCTCGCCCACCTTGATCAGCTCCCCGTTGGAGGCGGGCCGCACAATGGCCAAATCCTGCATCGCACCGCCCTGCCGCAGTTGACCATTGCGGTTGAACTGCCAGTCGGGATCGAGCGGGTTGAGCACGATCGGTGCCCCGCCGGCGCCCAGCACGGAGTAGCCTTGCTGGGTCTTCAGTTCGCCCACGCTGTTGACCACGAAGTTGCCGGCCCGAGTCAGGAGTTGTTCGTCGCCCTTTTGCACGAGGAAGAAGCCTTCGCCTTCGATGGCCAAATCGGCCCGGCCACCCGTGTTCTTCAAGGGGCCCTCGCCGAAGTCCGTCACCGTGGCGAGAAACTCGATCCCGCCGCCCTGGTTCTCCAGGTCGCCTTGGCCCGGACTGATCAGCCCCTCCTCGATGGCCTCGGCATATCGGGCCTTGAAGATGGCCAACTCGCGCTTGAAGCCCACCGTGTCGACGTTCGCCAGATTGTTGGCGATCACATCGAGCCGCTTCGTTTGGGCATGAGCGCCCTCGGCCGACATGTAGAGTCCGTATGGCATGGCTGGTTGAGTTGGATAAGGCTGATGCTAGAAAAGTGCCGCTAGCCGGGAATCGACTGGGGCACCGTGAAAAGCAACCAACGTGCCAAACGGCCGAGAACTGGCCAGAAACCGCAAGACCAACGCCACGGAATCGCGGCTAACTCCATCCATGCCAACGACTAACGTCGCCGGAGAGCTGCCCCAAGATCGGCGAGGGTGAGAGACCGTTCGGCACCAAGAGCGGCACGAAAGCGACCGGCACTTTTTGCCCAACCCGCAAAGATTGCCGACTCGTCGGCCGAGCGGACCGGCTTGGCCATGCGACGAACCGTGGCACGTCATTCCCGCGCCCAGCCCCCGCTCGCGGACACGGGGGAGATTTCCGTCATTCCCGCGCACGCGGGAATCCATTGCAGGTCGAGGAAGCCGAGTTCGGCGAAACACGTCATTCCCGCGCACGCGGGAATCCAGGGTCCAGCGCAGTTCGTCATTCCCGCGCACACGCCGGGTGCCTGGGGCAAAGGCGTGAGGAACGAACGCCGTGCCCCGGCCTGGGTCCATTCGAAGCCAGCCAAGCCGGGGCACGCGGCTCGCACGACTCGCCGCTTTGCCCCAGCCACCCGCCGCGCCTAGCGGGCGGCGGTCGAGACAGGACGTGCCCGGCGATCGGCCCGCTTCCGCAGCTCGGCCACCAGTCGCTTCGCCTGCTCGATCTCGCGGTCGCTGTAGCGCGGCCGGGTGCCGATGCTCAGCTTGACCCGCTCGGCGGCCAACGATTCCCAACTGACCCCGTTGGCCAAGTTCCAGACGGCCAGTTGGGCCACGTTGCGTTCCACCCGCTCGGTGGCAAACAGCCTTACGATGGCCGGCACTTCCTCGCTCGGCAGCGTCTGATCGATCGGCATCAACACCACGGGCAGGCGTGCATTGGGCTCCGGGGCCCCATGGTCCAGGCAGAGACCCACCATTTCCACGCGGACCACCCGTTCCGGCGGGACGTTGAACAAGGCGTTCATGTTCACATTGAACGGATTGAACTGCTGCTGGCCGCGCTGAAACGGCTGCTGCCATGGCCCCTGGGGACCAGCGCCGACCCGTTGCGGGGCGTCGTCGGTCTTGGGACGCAAGTCGTCCCAGTCGAAGCCGTCCGCGAACTGGGCCAACGCCGGCACCACCGAGACGGCAGCCGGGACGGCCACCTCCAGCGGTTCGGCCGTCTTGTTGGTCACCAGCACGTTGACCTTCTTCGCGTTGGGTGCGAAAGCCTCGACCTCGAGCTGCCCGGCTGCGATCCCGGCAAACAAGCCGACTTGTCGCGGCGTGGTCTCGGCGCCGTGGACAACGCAGGCGGGGAGCGCCAGAGCGGTCGCCAACGCGGCGAGCGCAGCGGTGCGGGAGTGCCTTAGCATGGCACACCTCCTTTCTCTGTTCCGAGTCTGCCCGGACACGGATCACCCAGACCCGATCTGACCCGGGCGGGAAATAGAAAAGCGCGTGGGTGCCTCAAACCCACGCCCGCCAGAATAGCAGAAATCCGTGGCCCTGGCAATACCCGGCCGAACGAAATGCGTTGCGCCGATCGTCAACCTCGGCGGGTACTGAGCGTGGACCGGCGCCCCGGCCGATTTCCCCGACCCGCAAACGGTTGCCCTTTTCGCGCCTCAGCGCCAAGCCGTTTCGCGGTTGAGCGCGGAACTGATCGATGGCTTGGGCACCTTGACCGGCAGCGGCTGGATGTCGAAGGGGATACCCACGAGCGTCTTCGGTTCCATCATGGGTGCCCTACCCGGGACGTTCACCGGCTGGGCACCAAACTTTTTCATCAGCCAGTGAATTTTCGGATTGATCTCCGTCTTGCCGTCCTGGCGAGGCGAGCCGACCGACTTGAAGCTACCCACGCAAACGATACTCGCCTTGCGATCGTGGAACTCGTAGGCCTCGTAACCTTTCATCCGCAGGGCCACCGTGAGTCGATGGGCCTTGTCGGCGGCTTCGTCGAGGCTGCTCTTCATCTCCTCCCGCCCGCTCTCGATCGCGGCGATCTTGTCCTGCTTGATCAGCACCCTGCCTTTGAAGGTGGCCACCTGAACGCTATACGGACCGGGGCAGTCCAAGAGGCTGTATTTGACCGGCTCGTTCCACTCGACCACGTCCGGATCAACGCCCCCTGGGGCGAAGAACTCCCGGGGCAGTAGCGGATTGGTAGTGACGAAGGCCTTCGACATCGGGCCGGGCCGCTCGTCGCCCTGCTCGCCCAGACTGGTCAACAATCGCCAGGCGGCCAGGGTTCGCGTCGTCGGGCGCGATTCGTCGAGCTTTAAGCTGTCCGGCCGGTAGTGTTTGATCCGCTCCAGCGTGCGTTGCGCCTCGGGATCGTCGACGGCCGCATAATCGCCCACCAGGACGGCGACCTCGCGAATCTCGTCGCCTCGACGGTAGCGCATCCGCACCGGCCCGCCATAGCGATTCAGCCCGCGGCCATCGGTGTCGTCCAACTCGAACTCCATCTCGTGGACGTAGGCCGGGAGCTTGTAGCGGCGACGCAGCTCCAGCACCAAATCGTGAGCTTGGGCCTCGGCCCCATCGCCGGAGAAGGAGCAGGCGAAGATCAGCCAGGGTCCATTCTCCTCGGTTAACTGATAATCCTTGCTGGCGTCGGCCTCGATTTTCTTCCCGGTCAGCAGATCGATCCAGGGTGGCGCGGCATGGCACCACCCGCTCGCCAGCGCCAAGAATCCAGCCAACAAAGAGCACCTCAACGCCAACCCACGCCAAAACGTCCTGTTCTGTCTCATTGCTTCCGTCCTCTTCCTTGAGGGCAGGGGTCAATAATTCCGCGTGGAAGCATCCATGGCCGCTTCTTCCGAGTTTCGCCAACGGCTTCGTGCGGGTTGCCGACGGCGACTGCCAAGGCCCTGCCATGGACTCCGGGGAATGGTAACGTCGGGATGTTAGACAATTCCGGCAGACGACGCCAGACCAATCTCCGCGTTCCAGTGGAGCGGTTTTGGGACAGGGTTGTCCGCAAAATGCCCGATCAGCCGGATCCCGGATTGACCCAGGCGGCCATACCTGTCAGGTTATTTGGGACTTCGTGCGTTCTGAAAGCTAGCAACTGCGATGCCACGGGCATCTCGCCAGTCCGCGCGACCGGCTGATTGCGGAGCCGCGCTCAGCCGGCAGCGGCAGACGTGCCATCCATCCACGCAGTAGCCGACCATCGCTCGGGAACCGACCATCGCCAGGGAAAAGGAGATCCACTGATGTCAATCCAGATTGCGTTCGTACCCATCTTGCTATTAGGACAGCTTTCCGGCGAATTTTCCAGCGGCGGATCGACGGGCTTCTCGATGTCCGGACGATTCGACACCACGGCGGAAGAAGCCGCGGAGCAGGAGCGGCAACAACCGGCCGGCGGGGCTGCTGCCCCAGGTTTTCGCGCACCGGTCGCGACACCAGCCGGCAGCGATTCCGAGCGTCCGGCGGAATTGAGACCCGAATCGTCGGCCGATGCCGCCGCAGGCTCCAGCGCGGAAGCAGCATCACGCCAACCGACAAACCCCGCCCCCCCATCGTCCTTCGAGCCACCCGTTCAACCCCACACTGCCTCGCAGGACCGCATTTCGCCAGCTTCAACGGCCAATCCGGCTCGGCCCCAAACGACTCCTCCGGAGATGATCGGCCAGGCGCTGACGCTTCCTGAGGGCCACGACCTGGACGGCCAGCCGATGCCCTTGGCCACGCTACTGGGCGGAATCGCCGACCGGCCTCACCAACTCGAAGTGATTCGCTCCTACTGGCGACTGGCCGAGGCGGTGGCCGTTTACCGCTTCCACTTCGAGCACGCCCGCGCGCTGCGAGGTCTCGCCTCAGCCATGGTCGCGCGCGGATCGTTGGGCGGAATGGAACGCATCGGCTCGCTCTCCGGCGAGCGATCGTCCGCGAGCAACGGAGGAACGGATGAAGCCTGGGGCCGGCGCCCCGGGGCGGCAAGGATTCGAGCCGCGTTCGCTTCGGCCGAAGCCGATCTCGGTCGGGCCAGGCTGGCGGTGATTCAATCGCAACATGATTTGGCGATGACGGCCCGCCTCGCGGCCGACGCCGAACTCCCATTGCCGGTCGACCACCCCCACGTGGCCGAGTATCACACCCGTTTCGATCAGCTTTTCGCCCGTCGGCTACCACCGCTAGCCGCTCGCCGAGTTGACCGCACGCTGCCCCTGGCGTTTCGCGCAATCGACCGTCAGGCCCTTGCCGTGGCCGCGGCCGAGGAGGCGGACGCCGACGCCGATCGGGCTTACGAAGATTCACCGGACGACGAGAACCTGGCGCGACGGATTCGCGCGGCGTCCGAATTGCTCCATGCCCGACGCACTTGGATCGATCTGGTATGCCGCTACAACGAGAGCATCGCCCAGTACGTGGTCGCGGTGGCCAAGCCGTCGCGAACCGGTAGCGAGTTAGTCCGAATGCTGATCAAGCCGACCCAGGATTCGGCCGGGCCAATGACCGATTCCGACCACTCGCCGGTCGCCCCGGCCGGACATGTTGAATCGCCGGGCGAGGGCACACCTCACTCAACGCCGCCATCTGATCGGCCGCGATGGTTGAGCCAACCGCCGGCAGGCGTGCGACCGGGTCAGCCGATTCCGCTCCGGCCCACACCGGCGATCAGACCGCTTGGCTCGCGTGGTTCGGGGCAGCCGACACCCGCCGTCCGACCTGGAGGGCCAGCCGCGGCCGGCCAACCGACCCCCGCCGTGCGGCCGTCCGAGACCATCTCGCCAAACTGGCCAACGCCGGCCGTTCGGCCAATTCAGTCTCCGCCGAGCGGACAGCCCACGCCCGCGGTCCGGCCAAGTCAATCTCCGCCAAGCGGACAGCCGACGCCCGCTGTTCGGCCAGCCCAATCGGGAGACGCCGATCGATCGGCCGGTTCACCCGTCCAGCAGCCGATACCCGCGATCCCAGCGGACGATTGGCGGCCGTCCGCTCCACGGATGAGCAGCCCCTTTTCTCCGAGACCGGAGGTTGAGCAGGGCCGAGATCAATCTTCACCCACGATCGATGGCGACCCCGCGGCCTCGGCGGATGAATCCGTGCCGGAGCAGCCGGCGGCGGGCGAGCGCGACGCCCGTGCGGCCGATCCCTCGCCGACCGAGGACTCCGGGGCCGGACCGGCGGCTCTCGCCCCCGAAGACACGGAGCCGCGGCTGCTGCCCATGCGGCCAATGGTCCCAATCGAAGAAAGCATGCCAGCCGCCCAGCGTTTGCGGCCCTCGGACGAAGATCGCCCCCTTCCGCGGCGAGAACCCGCTGCCGGACAGCGAGGAGACAACCGTCGTGTGGCGAAGCCGGTCCTCTATCCGGGAGCCGCTTCGACCAAGCCAGCCTGTGGTGGTTCAGCCCTGTACCCGGCGTTGGCGACGGCCGACCCAGCCAAGCGGGCGAAGCAACTCACCACGACCTTGCATTGGCATCGCTGCTTGCCGGACGATGCGGGCCCGTCGATCACCCTGCGTGAGTGTTTGCAAGCATGCCCGCGTGAGGAACGTCTTGACACGATCGAGGCGTATTGGTCGGCTGCGTCGCGAGCCGCCGAGTATCAGGTGTGGCGGCAGAATCTGGAATGGCTTGAGATGCTGACGTTTGCCTTGACCGCCGCGGAGGAGGATGGCGCCGATTCTGCGTCGACCAGTATGCCCGATTCCTCCACCACGGCCGTGCGTGAACGGGCTGCCAGGCATTCGCTGTTGGAAGCGGCAAAGGCGTCTGCCAGCGCGGCCGTGGATCAGGCGCACGCGAATCTGGTCGCGGCGCAGTTCGAGCTAGCACAACACATTGGCCGCCATGCCGACGCGAATCTTCCAGTGCCGGCCACCACACCTCACTCCGGCCGTTACGCGCTCCGGGCGGAGGTGCTGCCGCCAGGGCTGGCACGCACCTGGCCGTTGCGTCGGCTGCTGGCTACCATTCCCCGGTGGAGCGACCAAGCCCGGCGCAGGACAACTGCCGTGATCGCCTCGGACCAACTCCGCGCCGAACTGGAAGCGGAAACCTTCGCCGGACGTGTGGCGGGCCGCGCGACGATCGACGCAATCCATCAGCAAACACGCGAGACGCTAGCGCTTCTCGACGTGCTGGAACAATACAATCGAGCAATCAGTCGTTACGTGCTGGCCGTCTTGCCCTCGTCGGCCAGTGCGGATGATTTGGCCGCCTCGATGGTGATCGAGGGTTGACCGCCAAGCAGCCGCCACCGATTGCCGCCACGCCCGCACGACGCACGGAGGCGATTGCCATCCAATTCACTAACGACGTTTCCCCCAAGGGCGCTTCTATGCAGGTGATTCGTTCCGCCGATCGGCCGTTCGTGGCAGCCGGCCACGAGGACCCGCGCGATCCGGGCGTGTGGAAACGCGTGCTTTTCGATCGCGCCGACTTGCAGCCGGGCGGCGTGCAGATGATCAACTGGGCGCGGATGCCGGCGGGTCGAGAGTTTGCCGCCCACTATCACGAAGACATGCAGGAGGTGTTCATCATCCTGCGCGGCGAGGCGGAACTCACTGTCGGCGATGACACGGTGACACTCCGCGCCGGCGACGCCGTGCGGATCGATCCCCGCGAGGCCCATCAGATGGCGAATGCCACCGACGACGATTGCGACTATCTGGCGCTGGGCATCACCGCCGACACGGGCGGCCGAACCGTGGTGGTGGAGCCAGATCGATAGCCCGCGGATTTCCTTGCGGGCACACGGAGTTCATATCAGGCAGGTTGCGTGGCCGTTACCCGCTCCTGGCCAGCCCTTCTCCCTGCCTCACCCCCACGCGCCGTCAGCCGGCAGGACTTGTCGTCAGCAGGAACTCCCAGTCCCCGTCTGGCAAGCGTCGCAGGACGGCCGTACCGATCGTCTGCTCGCCATGCAGTTCAACCGTCCACGATTCTTCACCTCGCTCGACGATGCGGCAGGTGCCATGGTCCCACCGCGAGACATGGCCCCGATCGCCGGACACCGGCCCCTCATAGTCCAAATATAGCGGCCGGTGGTCGGGCAGACGGCGAGCGGGAATCGGACGGCTCTCGACCGGCGGGCCGTCCAGCGCCCAAGTGGCCAGCATGGCCGCGTCGGGCTGCTCGACGAGCAGATCCCAATGCCGGCCCCGCGGGTGATCGTGTTGGAGGATGTTCATCCGCATGGGAGGCAAGCCGGGGGCATTAGACGCCGTGTGTCCGGGAGCTGGTGGTTAGGTCCGCGAGACCGTCACCTTGCATAGCCGGCTCGGCGCTGACTCAACGCCTTACCAACGATTCCTGCCGTCTACCGCGCTTGGACAAGCGTCTTCGCCGTGGCCGTAACCGGTTGCGGGTGCCGACGACTGGTCGCCTGCACGGCGAACTCCATCTGTCCGGCTTGGCTAGTGCGAACGCGCACCCGATAGATCAGCGTCTTGCCCGGGGCCACTTCCGGCACCACGGGAAAGCGGACCTGCTGTCCGACAATTTGGGCCTGGAGCACGCTGCCGTCAAGCCGGGGGCCGATGGTTCCCATGGGCACGGGCACCATGCCCGCCGGTACGCTGGCCACCACCTGCACGTCGCCGTCCGGCACGATGCCCCCGTTGGTCACCTGCACGACATACGTCATCTCCTTGCCCACGGAAATCGGGTCGTGCAAGTCGGTGGCGGTGATGCTGAGCCCTCCGCCTGGGCGCCCTGGTGCGGGGCGCAAGTCGGTCGGCGAGGCCGAGATGGGGAAACACACCTCGTCCGACGCGAGCGTGCCGTCGCGGCTGGTCGACACGTCGACTCGATTGCAGGCGCGGGCCGTCGCCCGCAGGCATTCGCAGCGCACCTCGAAGCGGCTCACCTGCCCCGGGCCCAGGCGGTCGATTTGCCAGACGAGTTGCCCGTCGACCGGCTCGTAGCCGTCGCTTGCCAGTTTCGGGTGGAGTGCCGGATCATACTGATCAGCCACCCGCAAACCGATGGCCGGCCGGCTGCCCGTATTCGTGACTTCAATGACGAACTGCGCCATTTGGCCGGCGGTGGCCTGGGTCGGGCCGCGCTTGCGCACTGAAACTCTGGGCGGCGACTGCTCGCTCGGCTGTTGTGTCGGCTGCTCGCCGGGCGATGGGCGGCTCGGGGCGGTGTCGCCATTGGGCTGGCCAAGGTCCAACTCTGCGTCTCCCCCGAACTGTCCGCCGCCAGGAGGCCTGGCCGCGGCAGTGGCTTCGAGGCACGCCTGCCCAGTTGCCCGCGCGCCAGCCGGGTCTAGCACCTCGACCGTATGGCACCAGCGTCCCGCCTGGGCGACGGTGAAGTCGATGTTCACCTGCTGCGACTGACCAGGCTCCAGGCTTCCCAAATCGGCCTCGATAACACGATTCGGATCGTTCAGTTCGTGCTGGAAACCTTCGTCGTAGCGATCGCGAATCAGCAGCATGCCGGACGGGGCCTCGCCACGATTGGTGACGATCACCGCAAATCGCACGCTCTGGCCTACCCGCGCCTGACGAGGGCCGTTGACCTGCACGTCGAGCGACGGACCCGACGTGATTTGCGTGGTCGCACATGCGTTGGCCGATAGCCCGCCAGACGCCGTGGCCTCGGCGCAGTTGGTAATGCTGCCCGCCGTGTTGGCACGGAAGTCGACTTGCAGCGTGCGTTGCTCGCCGGGAGCCAAGACGCCAATAGCCCATTGCGGATTGCCCTCTTGCAGTTCGGCGGGCGGATTGCTGCCGACGTAGTCGAGGCCTTCCGGGACCGTGTCCCGAACAGTGACGCCTTCGGCCGGCATGTCGCCCGGGTTGGCTACGGTGATCTGGTACGAGAGGGTTGCGCCGACGGAACCAACTTGGGGTCCGGTCTTCCGGACGGTGAGTGAAGCGGCGGTCCAGGTCTTGGTGGTCGTGCTGTTGCCGACAAGCAGTCGCCCGGCGGGGCCGCAACCGGCGCAATCGGCGCCGCTGGCCGGCGCGCCGGGTACTCTGCCAGGCCGAAAGATTTCGACGCCGATGGTATTCGTCCCCGCGGCGGGTTCGATCTGTAGCAGATCGACGGTGGCCCGCCCGGACGCGTCGGTCGGCACTTCGACCGACTGGCCACCCTCGGCCCCGAGCACGGCTGACGGGCCGGACAGAATCCGGTAGCGCACGATCCACCCCGGCAGCGGCGTGCCATCGCTCTGGCGGGTAACGGTGGTCACGAGCGGATGGACGGTGCCCGCCCGATTAATCGCCGGCGAGGGGAAGTTGAACTGGGCGTCGATCCAGTGGACCGTGGCCGTCCGCGTGCGGCATTGCCAGGCATGCACCTCGGGCGCGTGAACGCTCACATGGCTGGTACCCTCGACCGGAGAAGTCAAACTCACCCAACCCTGCCCCCGGGCCACGCATACATCGTCGCCCGGGTCGGGCGTGCCGCGTTCCAGCCGATAGTACTGCCGGAGCGTGCTGCCGATGGCGTAGCGATTGTCGACCTTCCGGGGCCAGTTGAAATCGCCTAGCAAGACGTCGACCGCGCCGGTGCGTCCGACATCGAGAAAATAGCCGGGACCGCCGGGGGCAATGGACCATTCCAAGCGGCGGTTGGTCTGCAGGAAGTTGTCTTCACCCAGCACGCCGGCCACCAGCACCACTTGGCTGCCGATCGGTGCGACCACGGCTCCGGGCGTGAGGGTGACGGCCACCGGGTCCCAGGCCAGACGTACGCCCGGCTCGTCGATCGTATCGGGGGCCAGCCGGACGGGTGGTTCCAGAAAGACGCTTTCACCGGTCGGGTCGATCCGCGGCACCTGGAACTGCACGCAACCACTCGCGAGGACAAGCCCGATGAGCACCAGGCAACAGCCGGGCGCGAGCGGAGCGTCGGCGCGCGGCCCACTCGATGGGCGGCGTCGCACCCTGGGGGCGACATCATGTCGTCGGCATGTGCTGTCCCTGCGCATGGCCTCGTCCTTCGGCCGTGGGGCTCCTTCGAGCGCATTACATCGCTGAGCGCAAACGATCTCTGCGATTTCCTACGGAAAGCATACCGTAGGGTTCAGGCAACGCGGGGATTTTCGGCAACATTTTCCGTTGCCTGGCGGAAACATGTCGACATAATCGCCATGATCCGCAACACCGGAACGGAGCCGGCAAGCGTGCCAACTTCACCGCGCAAGAAACGAGACAACGAGCCAATCGAGCGGAGCACTGGCAAAACGCCAGTAGCGGCCAAGAGAGGGGACTGCCCAAACGCCTCTCCCACGCAAGACCGGAATTGGCGAGGCACTCTAGGCTCCCGACATTTGCGCCGTCAAACCCCGCGGGCAGCACCGCCCGCCGCTTTGGGGGTCATCCGTCGAACTGCTTCACCACCAGAGCGATATTCTGGCCGCCGAAGCCGAAGCTGTTCGTGAGCACGGTGGAACAAGGGACCTCACGCGCCTCGTTGGGCACGTAATCGAGGTCGCAGTCGGGATCGGGGGTTTCGTAGTTGATCGTGGGCGGCAGCACGTTGTCGCGGAGGACAAACAGCGAGACGATCAATTCCGTCGCCCCGGCAGCGGCGATCAAGTGCCCCATCATGCCCTTCGTGCTGGAGACCGGCACCTTGTAGGCCCGCTCGCCGAAGGCCTGCTTGATGGCCAACGATTCCACTTTGTCGTTCACGCTGGTGCTGGTACCGTGGGCGTTGATGTAGTCGATCTGTTCGGGCGTCACCCGAGCGTCGGCCAGGGCCATCTTGATGCAGGCGATCGCGCCGCGCCCTTCGGGATGCGTGTCGGTGATGCGGAAGGCGTCGGCCGTGGAGCCGAAACCGGAAATCTCACCGTAGATTTTCGCCCCGCGTGCCTTGGCGTGCTCCAGCTCTTCGAGGATGACCATGCCAGCCCCTTCTCCCAACACGAACCCGTCGCGATTGCGGTCGAACGGTCGGGAGGAACCTTTGGGGTCGTCGTTGCGCGTGGAGAGGGCCGTCAGCAGATTGAAGCCGGTGACGCCGAAGGGATGGATCATCGTATGGGTTCCACCGGAGAGCATCACGTCGGCCTCGCCCCGGCGGATGATCTCCACCGCCTCGCCCACCGCCTGGCTGCTGGCGGCACAAGCCGTCAGGCAGTTCATGTTGGGGCCCTCGGCCCCAAACAGGCTGGCCAAATGCCCGGCCGGCATGTTGGGTTCCTGCTCCAGCTCGGCCACCGGGTGCAAGGTTTCCAACCCGGCGCGGGTGAAGGCGGCCAGATCGATGCCTTCATCCTCCTGCAAGGCGGCCACCATCATGGTGGTGAAGCGGCCGAAGTCCTGCTGCCCCTCGCCGCTACCGGTGTAGACGCCGAACCGCGTGGGGTCGAGCTTCCCAACCTCCACACCCGCGTCGGCCATCGCCTTTTTGGCCGCGCCGATGGCGAAATGAGTATGCCGCCCCTGATGCTCCCATTGGGCGGGATCCTCGCCCACGTCGGAGACGTCCCAATCGCGAACCTCGGCGGCGATCTTGGTGGGAAAGCTCGACGCGTCGAACAGGCTGATCATCCCAATGCCCGACTCCCCGGCCTTCAACCGCTTCCAGAGAGTTTCCGTCTCCGTGCCCAAGGGCGTAACGCATCCGACTCCGGTGACGACAACGCGGCGTTGCATCATGGCTTGGTGTCCTCGCGAATTGGTCGGGGTGAGAGGGGGGGGTGAGGGAGAACTCGTCGGACGGGCGGGCGATCACCGGGCGGTTGGTGCTTTGTCGAGGCTAGTGCTTTCTCACGGCTAAGAGTTCGGGTGCCACTGACATCTTGCCAGTGCTGTAGGTCGTTCTGCCATTACGGCTTGCACTGGCGTCTCGCCATGGCAATCAATAACACCGAACGGCTGGGCTTTCTTCTGCTTGGCTTCTTCACGATCAATGCACGGGATGTGCGGACTACGCTCCGCCATTCGCGCCGAGCAGCGCGGGCGGCGGTTGCAAGGGGGTGCCGTCCGGGGCCAGCCCCACGTCATAAGCCCCAAGCAAACGCATCATCCGGAGGAAAATATCCGGATCGAACAGCGATTGAAGCGTGGGGTCGTTGAGATGGGCAAAGACGATTTCCAGCTCGGCGTGCAGCTCGTCGCCTTTGTGGCTCGTGCCCGAGATCATCGCCCCTTCGGTTTTGATGTACTGCACTTCAACCCGATAAGTGAGCGTATCGCCGGGCCTCGCCTCGCAGTGGAAGACGGCCTTGGGTACCTTCGCCAGCACCACCTTCTCGGCGAAACCGCCGTGCTCGCAAACCAACAGCCCGCCGGTTTGGGCCAGACCCTCGACCACTAACGAATGCGGGATGACCGGGTAGTTCGGGAAGTGGTCGTGCAGATGGTCCTCGGCGAGCGAGATGTTCTTGATCGCCGTCGCCCGCCGGCCACTCTCGAACTCAAGAAAGCGGTCAATCCAGTACCATCGCATCGAACTTGTCCTTGGGTCCGCGACGCTCAATCAAGCTGCCAATACACCTCGTCCGGGGGCACGGGGCACCGCGTGGCCGGGGCCCGCCGTCGCCTTGCCAGCCCCGCGCCTCCAGCCCCGCGCCGTCTCGGGGTCAGTCGGTCACCTCGACCTTTTGCTCGATGAAGCGGCACATGTCGGCCACGGTCAGCAGATTGCCGAAGTCCTGGACCGAGGGGTTCTTCTCGAACTCCGAGAGGTCGGCAAAGGGCATCCGCTTTTTCAATTCCTCCAAACCGGCCGGCGTCACCTTGCCGTCCTGCACGTACTCCGGGTTGGTGAGCACGTCCTCGGGGAACAATTCGCCGCGCGGGATCTTGATGTCGAACGACTTCTCGAGCCGGAAGACGATGTCGAGAAAGTCAATCGATTCGGCGCCCAGGTCGCCGACCAACGTGGCTTCCGGCGTCACCTCATCGTCATCGACCCCGAGGGCGTCGACCAAGGCGGCCTGGATCTTTTCAAAGATTTCGTCTTTCGTGGGCATTCGCGTCTTTCCTCCTCGATAGGTCCGCCCGAGATGCCGTCAGCAGAGGCTCGGGCTAGTCGTTAGTAGTGTGCTTCAATTTCAATCAGCGGCTGGGTGGAACCGACCACCGATGGTCCCCCAGCGGGCGGCGTTTGCGAGTTTTCCCCCGGTTGAATCAGTAACCTCCCAGACTCAGCCCGCCGTCAACTCGGATCACCTGACCGGTCAAGTAGCTCGCCTCGTCGCTGGCGAGGAAGGCCACGACGGCAGCGATTTCCTCCGGTTGGCCAATTCGCTTCAATGGCACCACCTTCTTGATCTGATCGCCGGCCACCCCCCGGACGACCTGACTCATGTCCGTTTCGATCATGCCCGGGGCCACGGCGTTCACGCGAATCTTCCGCTGCGCCAACTCCTTGGCCAGCCCTCGCGTCAGCCCGTTGATCCCGCCCTTGCTTGCCGCGTAATTCACCTGACCGCGGGCCGCGAATTCGGCCGCCGTGCTGGAAAGGTTCACGATGCTGCCCTTGCGGGCCATCATCATCGGCTGGGTGACGGCGTGGCAGTAGTTGAACGTCCCGCCCAGGTTGGTTTCCAGAACTTGCTGCCATTGCTCGGCCGTCATCATGCCCAGCAGACCGTCCTGCACGATGCCCGCGGAATTGATCAATACATCCAGCCCTTCCCACTCCTCGACCAGCTGATCAACCAACTCGTGGGCGCGGCGGTAGTCGGTCACGTCGGCCTGCTCCAGGCGAGTCTCGCCCGGCGCGTCGGCTAGTTCGGCGGCCAGACTCTCGGCCGCTTCGCGATTGCCACGATAGACCACGGCCACCTTGGCGCCCTCGCTGACCAGTCGGGCAACGCAAGCGCGGCCAATCCCGCGGCTTCCACCGGTTACCAACGCCGTTTTGCCTTCAAATCGCATCCGTTGTGCTCACTCCATTCGGCTCTGTATAAACGCCGCCTAAACGCCGCTCGGACAGGTCTGTTTTTGTTCGATTCTCTTCTGCGTCTTTTAGTCTTAGCCGTGTCTGTTTCGCCGCAAGGGGGCATTCAGGCTCTTCTTGCGATTGCCTGACCGCTCAGCCCCCCCCACACCGCCAAACACCCAAACATCCCAGGCACCCCAATACCCGCCCCCCCCCACGCAGCAGGGCGGCCACGCTAACCATTGCCTTACATCGCCAAGATGCAACGCAACGCACTACATAAAACGCCCGCTGCCAGCGGGCGGCCACCTGATTCAAACGGATACCGGCGACTCCACGGCCTGCATGCCCCGGCAGAGCAGCTTGAACCGCGTTTTCAATCCCTCGATGGTAGCACGATCCACTTCGGCTCCGCCGGTAATCTTGCCATCCAGGTTGTAGGCCACCAGAACCAACCGGGCACTGACGGATATCCGCCCGTCGATCTTACCGTTGGCCTTCAGTTTGGCTTCACCGTCCTCGATCTTCAGCAACTCGGCGGAAACGGTCAAGGTATGGCCCGGCTCGACGAAACTGCCGTATTTCACGTTATTGGCCTGCCGCAACTGGACCATGCTATGGGCGAAGTCCTCGGTGGCCCGCACCAGCCATGCCCCGGCCTGGGTCATGGCCTCGAGCATCAAGACGCCAGGCATGACCGGGAAATGGGGGAAGTGATCCGCCAGATACTCTTCCGCCATGGTCAGGTTTTTCAGCCCGACGATCCGCTTGCCGGGTTCGATCTCACAAATGCGATCTAGCAATTCGAACCGCATGAGGGCTACCGTGGCTTCAATCCAAGGGGCGGCAAGGGCTTGCAACCCCACGAGAACGCACCGGGCCAACGGCGGCCCGAATAGGCTAAACGGCATAGTATAACGAGCCCAAGGGCCACCCACAACAGGCAAAAGGTCGATATTCGTGGCCTTGTGGCACGATCCGGGGCACGGAAGCCCCAGGTATCGAACTCAACACTGGTCACCTGTAGGAGCGGCTTTGCCCCTTTCGACCCGATAGGGGGGTAAAGTTCAATGCCGATCGGATAATCGGCAAGGCTTACCCCAATTACCCCCGCAACCCAGCCGTAAGTCTTTGCGAAGTTGGGACTTGCGGCTCGATTGATCACGCTTCGCCTCAACCCGGCGGCTTGGCGGGGCCGATGAGCTGCTAGTGGGGCCGGGCTCCTTCGGACAAACAGCCATCCTGCCACCGTCATACCCGCCCCGCTCCGACAGGCCAACCAGCATCCTCGCGGCGAACGGCACCCATGACCTACGAAAACCCGGCCCTCGAAAAACTCCTGGAACTCGATCGGCGGCACGACGAGCTGCTCGAGAAGCTCGACGATCTGGACCGCCGCGTGAGCGAAGTCCTCCTCCAATTTCGGCCTGGCGGCGAGCAGAAGCCCGGGACGGCCCGCGCCCTCGAAGGTACCTCCGACAAGGAAGGGGCTGATCCGCTGTCGGCCAACATGGCCGCGGACGCCGCTCTGTTGGTCGATTCAACCGAGAGTTCAACCGGCGATTCAACCGGCGAACCGCCCAGCTATCGGCGTGCCGCGTGAGCCACCGGGCAATCACCCGGTGAAGCTCGGGCCGTCGCCTGACGTCTTGCTCTTGCCCCACCGCTGCCCGCCCGCAGGAGGATTGCAAAGTCGATTGATTGCGTCATTCCCGAGAAGCTTGTGCCCACGAAAGCGGGTATCGGGAATCCATTGATTCGTCCCAATTCTCTGGATTCCCGCGTGCGCGGGAATGACGTGTGGAGGCTCAACGCCAGTTGCAATCGACTTTGCAATCCTGCGCCCCCGGGCCCTGTTTTTTGCCCGGCCGGCGGTTGATCTTGTCCCGCGGGCCCGGTCTCGGATACAAGTCCGTGGCTTCCAAGCTTCGGGCCACCGAGCCCCCAAAATACTTCCAACGGCACGCGGTTCATGAACTTGTATCACCAAGGCTCCGCCGGCGACCGTCGCGAGCCGGCGGCTTCTCCAGCAACCCTGGCGGCAACAGCAATGCGAGCACTGCTGGCTGGAGCGATTTGCGCCTCTTGCATGGTGACCTTCGCCAACCCGCATGGCACCGCCGACAAGAGTGCCGCGGTGGACGCCGCGCTCGTGGAGCACCGTGGAACTACCACGCCAGCGGCCGGGGCCGAGGAATCACTCAGCCAGGGGCGGCCCGACGCGGGCCAACAGCCGAAGTCCACCGCTCCCGCGGAAACCACCGAGCGGTCGGAAAACACGGAGAATGCTGGAACCACGGAGCAGCCAACCACGGCCAACCGGGATGTTACGGTCAAACAAGTCGAGGACCGACTCGCGGAGTTGGATCGCGCGGGCGACCCGGAAGGATCGGACAAGCCAGACGACACGGCCGCTCGCGAGGCCTATCGGCGGGCGTTGAAGCAACTGGGAACGGCTCAAGAGAAGAGGGCCGAAGCGGAGCGGTATTCACAACTGGCGGCCTCGGCGCCCGAGGAGATTAAGGACGCTCGGACGTCGCTAGCTGACCAGCCCCAGCAGTTCGCCTCGCCGATCCCCGACGTCAGCCTCGCCCAGATGGAGCAAGCCATCTCGCGAATCGAGGGCGAAGTTAGCCCAAGTTCCACAGTTGCCGGTCGAAATGGGTTTTTCGGAAGATTTTTTCCGGCGGGTTGACTGGCTTGGTGGTAAGACGGGCGGGTTGGTGAGAGGTCCTGGGAAGCTACGGAAGGATCGTG
>Ga0180429_10000197_pt1 | contig 54330 bp, 47 predicted proteins | sample SS_ome_FD_132428 | JGI IMG/M metagenome (GOLD analysis project Ga0180429, IMG submission 132428) | Hypersaline lake sediment archaeal communities from the Salton Sea, California, USA - SS_1_S_1 metaG | ecosystem: Environmental > Aquatic > Non-marine Saline and Alkaline > Hypersaline > Sediment ... | reverse complement strand
TCACCGCAGGATCGGGTTGAGATCGGGGACAGGCACCGATCTCCGAAATCCAAGCATTACAGTTGCTTAGGAGATCGGTGCCTGTCCCCGATCTCAACCATAGGCTATCTCCTTGCCTCGCTAAACTTTGCACAGGTATTTCTGAGACACAACACTAGGGGAGTTGATTACACTCTCCCGTATTCGAAGTCTGCGTCACGCCCAGGAGCAAGCCGTCGGTCGTGTCAGCGAATTCCAGGAGGTACAGGTTCGCGTGGCCGGTCACCGATATCGCCCCTACACAGATCCTGTCTCCTTCTCTCACGGTGAACGCCTGTAGATCCCAGAGGAAAGCGGCTGTCTCGCTGTCGTATGTGGGCTCTCCTCTGGATCCTCCGTTCCAGAGAGCCTTGATCTGGTTCAACTCCGACACGTTTGCGAAAATCGTCGCCTGCACGATGAGGCCGTCCGGATCCACGATATCGCCGTTGTTCAAGCCGGTCAGGACCACATTCGGCCCACTGGCTTCCGGCAGGGAGACCGAGACCTTGTAGACTTCTTCTTCCGGTTCCGGCTCGAGATCGATCTCGATCCCGGAGAATTTCGCTTCCGGCCTGTCCTCTTCTTCGTCCACCTTTTCGGTGGCCCGCAAGACGCCGATGCTTTCCTGGGTCTCGGATGCGGGCTCGACCACGATCCACTCCCAGGGGTCCTGGGGGAACTCCCCCCCTGCATTCAATTCCCCAATGCCCACGAGTTCACAAGGACATCGGTCCCCGTTGATCAACGGCTCTTCCGCCAGGCAGTGACACTCCCAACCCGACAATTCGGGCTGGCCCCGGTCGTCCGCAGCCCTCGCACGGACCCGCAATTCCTCTCCGAAGGGCAGCGTTGTTTCCTGGTCCTCGTCGAACACAGCAGGGAAGATCTCGAGTATTTGAAGCTCCGGGGGGCCGTCCGCACTCGTTGAAGGAAGGAACACGATGGGCACGGTTGTGTACGTCCAGTTCCCCTGCACATCGAGGGCGAGCGCATCGAGGGTGTTCGGGATCCCCTCCTCCTCGCTCCATTCGTCCACGACCCCGTCTCCATCCCAGTCCGAAACGTAGACCATGGTGGTCGCAAACGTGCCCGAAAGAGAAATATCGGTTGTGTCGAAATAGAGAAGCCGGTTCCTGCTGCCTTCCGGTCCGTCGGACAACCTGAAGGCCAGGGACCGAACTTCCCCGCTGAAGCTCTGCACCTTTCCACTGATACTCTCTGCTGACAATGAGGTTTCGACCAGCTCTTCATCCTCTCCGTCCACTTCGAGGTCCGGCTCCTGGGTCGCCGCTTCGGGCGAAAACAGGAGCTCGCGCGCTACTTGTGAATACCGAAACTCCTCGGTCTTCTGATCGGGCACGTCCTCTGCGGAAACCACATAGCGATATGTTGCCGCTCCCACTCCGCCGAGCACGTCTTGCGGGTCTCTCGGATCGAAGACCTGGAACTCCTCTGTGAAGTCTCCCGTCTTGGCATCCCAGTTCAGGAAGTAATCATTGTTCCACTTGACCAGGGAACTCCATGTGGCGGACGGAGGGCCGTCCATCTCCACCCCTTCCGGCACCTCGACCGCTATCTGGAACGCCTCGTCCCCCGCTCCGAGGGCCAGGAAGTCACCCGAGCGGAGAGGCAGCCACGGCCCGCCGGCGACCTTCCGCTGAAGAAGGGACCAGAGAAACGGATTCGGCTCCTCTGTCAGGCTGAGGATCCGCAGGATTCGGTAGTCTTCCACGATCTGAATCGGATCGCTCTCCGACTCCGGAACGAGGAGGTCCTGCGCCTCCGACACTTCGACCTGCAACTCGTGTTCCTCGCCCCCGCTCGTCACGAGGGTCAACAGGAACAGATCTCCCCGAATCAGTCTTCCGGCAGGCAGCAGGGGATTGCACTCGAAGAAACCCTCCTGGGTCTCTTCACAGCTCATCTCACATTCGTAGACGTCCTTCGTCCCCTCCGAACACTGCGTGAACCCGGACTCATCCACATCCTCACGCTCGCCGATCCAGGTAATCCTCGGGTTCACCACCGCCGTATTGTCCGTTATGTTTCCCTGGATGCGGACGGGCGATTGAGGCGCAACCTCCCCGTCCTCGATGAACACCCAGCTCCCGTCACCCGTTATGGAATCCCAATAGGAAAGACGCACGTTCGTGACTTGCGGTGCTTCCGGGTTTCCGCAGCCGAAGGACAGGAGGGAAACAACAAAGAACACCCCGCCGATTGCGACCGCTGCCCGAAGATTGCTTGTTCGCATTGCTCTCCCGTTTCTTTTTGGCCAAGAAGGACCCGTTACGCTTCGGAAGCCTTACTCATCCCGTTCGCGGACGGCATCGTGAAACAGCGTGAGTTCCGGCTGGAAGATCAGATGAACCGTTCCGACCGGGCCGTTACGCTGCTTTCCTATGATCAGCTCTGCCTTGCCTCTACACTCGGGCTTGTCCCGGAAGTAGAATTCCTCCCGGTAGATGAAGGCGATTACGTCCGCATCCTGTTCGATCGCCCCTGACTCGCGCAAGTCTGCCAGCATCGGCCTCTTGTCCGGCCGGTTCTCAACCGCTCGGTTGAGCTGTGAAAGGGCCAGGATGGGTATGTTCAGTTCCTTTGCCAGTTGCTTCAAGGAACGAGAGATCTCGGAGATCTCCTGAACGCGGTTCTCGACCCTTCCCGTCCCCTGCATGAGTTGCAGATAGTCCACGACAACGAGTTCGATCCCGTGTTCCAGCTTCATCTGGCGCGCCTTGCCGCGCATTTCTCTCACGTGCATGCTCGGCGAGTCATCGATGAAGATGGGCGCCCTGGAAAGGAGGTCGGCCGCCTTGGTGAGTTTCGGAAAGTCCGATTTCTTGAGATACCCGGAACGCAGCTTGGAGGCGTCGATCCCGGCCTCTGCGCAAAGCAGGCGCGTGGCCAGCTGTGCCCTGGACATCTCCAGGGAGAAGACCGCTACCGGAACGCTGCCCGTGACAGCAACGTTGCGGGCGATGTTCAGGGCAAGGGCCGTCTTTCCCATGCTCGGCCTGCCCGCGAGGATGATGAGATCCGAACGCTGCAAACCGGCCGTCTTGTGATCGAAGTCCGCAAATCCGGTTCCAACTCCGGAGGGCGTTCCCTGCTGGGCGTAGAGCTCCTCGATGGACTGGAACGTCTCCTGCAACACCGAGCGCAGGGGCACGAAGCCCTGTCGCTGCTGCCTGCGGGAGATCTCCAGAATGGCCTGCTCCGCCGTGTCGAGGAAGCCGACCGCATCCTCGGGCTCCTCGTAGCCTTGCCGGGCGACCTCTGTGGCAGCCTCGATCAACTGCCGTAAGACGGATTTTTCCTTTACGATCTTCGCGTAGTAGAGGATGTTGGCGGCCGTGGGCACCTCGTCCGCGAGCGCGGCAAGGTAGACGGCACCCCCCACGTCCTGCAGTGCGCCCTTACGGTTGACTTCCTCGGTAAGCGTGATCAGATCCACCGGGTCGCGTCGCTCGGAAAGATCGACCATGGCCCGATAGATCTTGCGGTGGGAATCCCGGTAGAAATCCTCATCCTGGAGAATCTCCATGACGTTGGGCATCGCCTGGTTTTCGAGAAGGATCCCACCGAGGACCGAACGTTCCGCCTCGAGGTTCTGTGGGGGCACCCTTTCCAGAAATCCCATACCCCGTGTCCCTCAATCGAGTGGGATCCTGATCATTCCTTGACGACCCAGACTTTGATGTTTCCCGTCACGTCCGTGTGGAGCTTCACAGGCACGGTGTAGACCCCGAGCTTCTTGATCGGTTCGTCGAGCAAGATCCGCTTTCGGTCGATCGAGACACCTTCCTCTCGGAGGGCCTCCTCGATGTCCCGGGAGGTGACGGACCCGTAGAGCTTCTCTTCTTCCCCGGTCTTCCTCGTGATCGTGCAGGAGACGGAATCCAGGCTCCCCGCCAACTCCTCGGCATCCTTCTTTTGTCTGTCCATCCTTGCCTGGATGAGTTTCTTCTGATGCTCCTGTTCTTTCACGTTCTTCATGGATGCCTTGACGGCCAGCCCGCGTGGCAACAGGTAGTTCCTGCCGTATCCGCCGGCCACATCCACGATCTCGCCGATCTTGCCCAGATTCTCTACATCTTCTCGTAATAGCAGCTTCACGCTAGATCTCCATGTTCGTATAGGGCATCAACGCCAGGTGTCGTGCCCGTTTGACGGCCAACGTGATCTTCCGCTGATGCTTTGCGCAGTTGCCGGAGATCCTCCTCGGGATGATCTTCCCTCGTTCCGTGATGAAATACCTCAGCTGCCTGGGGTCCTTGTAGTTGATCTGCAGCGTCGCGTCCGCACAGAACCGGCAGACCTTCTTCCTGACATAAAGTTTTCTCTTCGTCTTTCTACCTTCTTTTCGACCTATCATGCTTCTTTCCCTCTCCCCGACGGGTGGATCCTTATTCTTCCAGAGACCCCTATCCTTCTATCTTCTTGTCGTCCTGAGCCTCTTCCTCGGCCTCTTCCGGCGAATCCGGCTCCGGGCTGGACGCCTCTTCCGGCTCCGGGCTGGACGTCTCTTCCGCCTCCGGGCTGGACGTCTCTTCCGCCTCCGGGCTGGACGTCTCTTCCGGCTCCGTCGCTTCGGGCTCGGGCAAGGCAGCCTCCCTCTCGGCGGCCTCCTTTGCAGCCGCCGCTTTCGCGGCCGCCTCCTTTTCGGCAGCCTCTTTCGCGGCCGCCGCTTTCGCCAATTCTTTGTCCTTTTCTTCTGCCTGCTCTTTCTGGGCAGCTTCCAGGTCTACGCGATCATCCGTCTTCACCGTGAGGAAACGATAGACGTCCTCGAGCATCCGCATGTGCCTTTCCAGCTCGGCAACAATCTGGGCCGTTCCCACAAAGTCGAGCAGAAAGTAGTGGCCTTTCGGCTGGTTCTTCACCGGGTAGGCCAGCCTGCGGACGCCCCAATCCTCCCTCTTGATGCGGATCCCTCCGCCTTTCTCCACGACCCCGTCCAACCGGTCGAGGATGTCCTTCTTCTTGCCTTCATCCGAATCGGATGGAAGGATGAAGACCGTTTCGTATCTCCGATTCCTCATTTTCCCTCCTTCTGGTCAAATGGCCCCGCACGATACGGAGGCTGTCCGCAGACGCCCCCGGGTGGGAGCAAGGGGGTTCAGGTTACCCATTTAGAAACTTGCCGTTGCCTAACCTATGGAATGTACCAGCCCTGAACTGGATTTTCAACCTTTCCTTCCTAGAACCCTATACTTCCTAGAACCCTTCATGTCTGAAACCGTATTCGAACGATGTCCCCGTCCTGGACCGAATAGTCTCTGCCTTCCACATGCGCGAGACCCTGCCGGCGGACCTCCTCTTCGGACGCTGCGCGACGGAAATCTTCGAAATGCATGATCTCGGCCTTGATGAACCCTCGCTGCATATCGGAATGGATCTTGCCCGCCGCCTGCGCCACGGTCTCCCCTCGCCGGAGCGTCCAGGCGCGGACCTCTGTTCCCACGACCGTGTAGAACGTGATCTGGTCCAGGAGCCGGTAGCCTTGCTCGACCAGTCGCTCGAGCCCCGAAGGGCCCCACTCCATTTCTTCCCGGAAACGCTCCCGTTCGGCCGGATCCAGGTCCATGACTTCCTTCTCCACCGCAGCGCCCAGGGGGAGGAAAACGCAATCCACGTCTCGCACCTTGTCCTGCACCTCTGCGAGGAGTTCCTCCTGCTTCTGAATCTGCTCTTCCCCGAGGTTGAGGACGTACAGGACGGGTCGGTCCGTCAGGAAGCCCCACTCCTTGGTTCTCCCCGCAAGCCCTTCTACCTCACCGGCCAAACGTCTCAACGGGATTCCCTGATTCAGCGCTTCCAGGACCCGTTCCAAGGCCGCAAGTTCCTGTCGTGCCTCTTTCTGGCCCACCCTGGCCAGCCTCTCCGCCTTCTCCTTGCGCCTTTCAGCCACCTCGATGTCGGCAAGGACAAGCTCGGTTTGTACGATCTCAATGTCCCGGACCGGGTCCGGCCTGCCCGTCACGTGGACGATCTCGGGGTCCTCGAACAGCCGGACCACGTGGACGACCGCATCCACCGCCCGCAAATGGCCCAGAAAGGCATTGCCAAGCCCCTCCCCCTGGCTCGCTCCCTCCACCAGGCCCGCCACGTCCAAGAATTCGAGCGTAGTCGGCGTAAGCTTCTCGGGTCTCAGCCGGGCTCCCAGAATCACCAACCGCTTGTCTGGGACGGCCACCCGGCCCCGGTTCGGCTCCACCGTGCAAAAAGGGTAGTTCGAGGCCTCTGCGCATCCTCCTGCGAGGGCGTTGAACACCGTCGATTTGCCCACGTTCGGCAGTCCGACTATTCCACAGGTGAAACCCATCGAACCTCGCTTCATCCTATCGAGGGGAAGGGCATCGCACAAAAAAACTCGCCAGAGGTCGTTCCCGGCCCCTGGCGAGCGTTACTCGTTGCTGTTGCATCCTTACAGACAGCTGTTTATCGACAGCTCCTACAGGAGGGGCGCGATCACCAGCGACACAACCGACATCAGCTTGATCAGGATGTTCATCGACGGTCCGGAGGTGTCCTTGAAAGGATCGCCCACGGTGTCACCGATGACGGCCGCCTTGTGACTGTCACTCCCCTTGCCGCCCATAGCGCCTGCCTCGATGTACTTCTTCGCGTTGTCCCAGGCACCGCCGCCGTTGGACATCATGAGCGCCAACAGAACCCCTGCTGCGGTCGCCCCGGCCAGGGCGCCGGCCAACGCCACCGGCCCCATCCAGAAACCGATGATCGGAGGCGTGATGACTGCGATCACACCGGGAACCACCATGCGTCGAAGCGCTCCCTTGGTAGCAATGTCAACGCACTTGGCAGGATCCGGCTTGCCGGTCCCCTCCAGCAGTCCCGGAATCTCCTTGAACTGCCGGCGAATCTCGTTGACCATGTCCATGGCCGCCGAGCCCACCGCCAACATCGTCCGGCTGGCGATCAGGAACGGGACCATGGCACCGATCAGGAGCCCGATCACCGCCTTCGGCTGCGTGATGTTCACGATCAGCCATTCCTTGATGTCCGTCGAGGGGAGGTCAACATCCACGGCCTGCGTATACGCTGAGAAAAGCGCCAGTGCAGTCAACGCCGCACTGCCGATCGCAAAGCCCTTGCCGATCGCCGCCGTCGTGTTGCCCAGAGCGTCCAGGCTGTCCGTAATCTCGCGCGTTTCCGGTCCAAGCTCGGCCATCTCGGAGATGCCGCCCGCGTTGTCCGCGATCGGCCCGTAGGAGTCCACGCTCATCGTGATCCCTACCGTGGCCAGCATGCCCACGGCCGCGATGCCGATCCCGTAGAGACCTGCATAGTGGTTCGCGAAGAAGATACCCACGCAGATGAACAGCACTGGCGCAACCACACTCTCCATACCTACCGCCAGGCCCTGGATGATCACCGTCGCAGCACCCGTCTCCGAGCTCTTCGCGATATCACGTACAGGCTTCCCGGCCGTGTAATACTCGGTCACCAGACCGATCACGACTCCCACGATACAGCCAATCGTAACCGCCAGCCATATGTTGGCTCGTCCCGCCAGGTCTGCCAGGGCGGCCCCTGGTCCGGCCCCCTGCGCAGCGGCGGCGGCTGCTGCAGCCCCTTCGCGCATCATGCCGTTCACGCCGAACAGCCAGATCCAGACCCCGGAGCCCACGATGAAAAGGCCCGCGGCGATAAACATCGAGTACCGCAGCGCCGCTGCCGGGCTGTACTGCTTCAGCCAGTCGATGCTCTTGACTCCCACGAAGGAGCAGACCAGACCGATGGCCACCATGAAAATCGGCAAGCTCATGAAATAGAACGCATTGTCCCCTGCCGTGGCCGCCCACGTTGCCCCGATGGCGATCGTGGCGATGATCGAGCCTACATAGGATTCAAAGATGTCCGCGCCCATACCGGCCGTGTCCCCAACGCAGTCCCCCACGTTGTCCGCGATCACGCCCGGGTTCCGAGGATCGTCCTCCGGGATGCCTGCCTCTACCTTACCGACCAGGTCCGCGCCCACATCCGCGGCCTTCGTGTAAATCCCGCCACCCACACGGGCGAACAGTGCGATCGAACTTGCGCCCATGGCGAAACCGTTGATGTCCTGGGTCTCGAAAAACCCGAACCAACGGGAAAGCAGATAAAGGATCGTGACCCCCAGCATCCCCAGGCTGGCCACGGTCAAGCCCATCACCGCCCCACCGTTGAAGGCCACTTCCAACGCGCTGCCCTGGCCTTCCTGATTCGCCATCCAGGAAGTCCGGACGTTCGCTTTCGTAGCCGCCTGCATGCCTATGAACCCGGCGGTCATCGAACAGCCCGCGCCCAGCAGGAAGCACAAGGCCGTCACGATCGAGATCTTCCACCCCAGCAGCAGGAACACAATCCCGATGAACACGGCCAGATACGTGTACTCCGTCTTCAAGAAGGCCATCGCGCCTTCGTGGATCATCTCGGCGATCTCGCGCATCTTGTCGTTGCCCGGATCCTTCGCCTCGATGTCGCCGTAGAGCTTACGCGCCAACACGAGGCCAACGGCCGCCACGACCAACACGGCCATCAACCCGATCCCGTACATTCCCCAAGTCCTGCAGAACTCCGCAAACGCTTCCATGCAACTCTCCTCCTTTGCTCGGTGGTTTCCCGTCTAGCCCACGTTCGCTTCCACGTTGGAAAGCCTATTCCTCAACCGTTGCTCCTCGCTCCGCCTCTTCCCCCTCTCCCCGAATCCGGGTATTGAAAAGGTTCATGGCCCGATCGATGCCTCGCTCCAGGATACATTCCAGGGCCTCGGCTCCTCGTGTTACAAACTTGGGAAGCCTCTCTGCCTGCTCATCGGGGAAAGTCCCCAATACGTAATCCTCAGGTTGCTCACCAGCCTCCGGTCGGCCAATCCCCATCTTGACGCGTAGAAAACGGTCGGAACCGAGCTCCCACAGGATGGACTCGATTCCTCTGTGTCCACCGGCCCCTCCCCCCTTCTTGAGCTTCATCGTCTCGAAAGGAAGGTCCATGTCGTCGTGCACGACGATGACTGAGCCCGCGGGCACATCCGACTCGTCGAGTATTCTGCCTACCACCTCTCCGCTTCGATTCATGTAGGTCTGCGGCTTGACGAGAAGGATCTTGGTATCGTCCAGGACGTGTGATCCGATGGTCGCAAATCGCTTTCGTTCTTCCCACGGGCACTTCTGTCTGGAGGCGAAAAGATCCAGCACCCAAAATCCGATATTGTGGCGGGTCCTCGAATAGCGGCGACCCGGGTTCCCGAGTCCAACAATCAACCACAACCGACTCAGTTTTCTTCTTCCTTCTCCGGTTCCTTTTCCTTTTCTTTCCCCTCTTCTCCTTCCACCTCTTCCTCGCCCGGCTCAACCTCTTCCGGTACTTCTTCCTCTTCTTCCACAGGAGCAGAGATGACGACGACCGCCTCCTTCGCATCGGTGATAATACGGCTCCCTTCGGGAACCTTCAGTTCCCCCACATGGACGGATTCACCCATGTTCAAGTGCGCGATCTCCGCGTCCACGGATTCCGGGATGTCGCCCGGCAAGCACTCCAATTCGACCACTCGTCTCAATTGTTGAACCATCGCCCCTTCCCGGAGGGCCTCTATGGGCTCGCCGACCAATCTCACGGCCACCTCGACCGTGATGAGCTGATCCATCAAGACCCCCATGAAATCCGCGTGAAGCATTCGGTTGAGAGGGTCCTTCTGGACTTCCTTGACGATGACGGTTTCCTGATCCTCGGAGGCTGCTTCACCCTTGATATTGAGCTGGATGAGGATGTTCTGTCCGGCGGCCGCCTGCAGAATCTTCTCCAGCTCCCTCTTCTCCAGGCTCAGGAGAATGGGGTCGAGACCTTTTCGATAGCAGACTGCCGGGACATAACCTTTGGCACGCAACTTACGGGCCGTGCCCTTCCCGGTTTCCGATCTTCTTCTGACTTCCAAATCCTGCTGTTGCATTCCAGGGAACTCCTTTCCTGGGTTTGGTAAAGGGCACGAACAAGGCCCGGACGTCTTTAGATAAAAAGGCCGCTCACCGACTCACTGAAGTAGGTTCGCTTGATCCCCTCGGCAAGCAACCTGGCGATCGAAAAGCTTCTGATCTTCCCACACGCCCGTGCCTCTTCGCTCAGGGGAATCGAATTCGTCACGATCAATTCCGTCAGGTGGGAATTCTCGAGGCGATCCAAGGCCGGCCCGGAGAGAACCGGGTGCGTACAGCAGGCATACACCTCTTTCGCACCCGCCTGGTACAGTGCCTCCGCCCCCTGTACCAGCGTCCCGGCCGTGTCCACGATGTCATCCACCACCACGGCACGGCAGCCCTCCACCTCGCCGATGATGTTCATACTTCGGGAGACATTCGGCGCATCTCGTCGCTTGTCGATGATCGCCATGGGCCGGTCGAGTCGCTTGGCAAAGGCGAGGGTCCGCTCCACCCCTCCCGCATCCGGAGCTACAAGAACGACATTATCTGAGAGATGGTCACGGATATAGGGAAGCAGGACAGGCGTGGCAAAGAGGTTGTCCACCGGGATGTCGAAGAAGCCCTGGATCTGTCCCGCATGAAGGTCCAGGCAGAGTATGCGCGTGGCCCCGGCGACGGTAAGCAGATCCGCAATCAACTTCGCAGAGATCGGCGCCCGAGGCGCTGCTTTCCGGTCCTGGCGCGCATAGCCGTAGTACGGCACGACCGCCGCGATCGTCTTGGCGGACGCGCGCTTCAGGGCATCGATCATGATCAGCAGTTCCATCAAATTGGTGTCCGTCGGCCGGCAGACCGACTGGAGGACGAAAACATCAAGCCCACGCACATTTTCTTCGATGGAAACAGACGTCTCCCCATCGCTGAATTGCTTGACCACCGCGCTGCCGGGCTTGATGCCGAGTTCGTCACAGATTTCCTGAAACAGTTTCCGGTTTGAATTCCCGGAGAAAATGCGCAGTTTTTTCATGTGTTTTCGATCTCGTATACTTGGACAAAGAGTGGCGGGAATCGAGAAATTGCTAGCTTACCAGAGGGGTGAAGAAAAGTAAAGGGTTTGCGCCTTCGGCCCTTTCACGAACGAGGGGCCCAAGGGGCAGGATGGCTGGGGTGGGAGGATTCGAACCTCCGAATGCAGGAGCCAAAGTCCTGTGACTTACCGCTTGTCGACACCCCAATCAAGCATCGATGTGCTTCACATTTCAGGTTATTATAATCTCTTTAGGCTGGAAAATGCAAAACAAACAAGGAAGCCCCATGACGGGCTTGCGGGTCAGGTCTCGGTGCCGGTCGGCGAATCACGCAGCCGATCCAGTTCCTTGCGGTATTCGTCGAGCACTCTCTCTTCGATCATCCTGCGGGTGGAATTGTTGAGGGGATGTGCCGTATCCTTGAAGGTTCCGTCTTTTCTCTTCTTGCTCGGCATGGCCACAAACAGCCCGGTATTTCCGTGAATGATCTTCAAGTCTCGGACGATAAAACAGTCATCGAAGATGATGGTCGCATAGCCCTTCAGACGCTCCTCGCTCACAGGGAACACTCTCACTTCTGTAATCTTCATGATGTCTACTCCCTTGCTCGCCTTTTTTCTTGCGAATCCGGGTGTGCCGACTCTACAAAGCTGTTTCCGAGGGCCCTGATTACAGAGGGACGGGCATATACTCCGCGGTCCATCCCCCCACGAGCATGAGCAGGCCTTCCCTGCCCCAACGCCGCCCTTTTTCGACGAGTTGGAAAGACGCTCTTCGGGTCCCTCTCCGAAGGAAGAACGAGTCGAAGGGCTAATAGATAAATTGGCTTTTTATGTTTGAGGTAAGCATAGGATCCTCGGTCAGAATTGTCAACAAGAAAATCACGCCAATCCTCCGCAGGGAAGGCAAGGGATCTCGGAATCGGGGGCATCGGCGAAGAGGGCCTGATAAATGCCGGCGATAGATGCTGAAGTGATTATACAATCGATTCGGCGGGACTGTATTCGCCTCGACGGCGGGCCCTTGCATTCGGAGAAGCGGATTCATATCATATTGCCTCACCCGGTGTGCTAAAACAACTTTCTCAAATCCTTGGCCCTGGCGGAAGAATGCGGAAAACCTTTGAAACAACAAATCTGCGATATGTGATCACGGGCGGAGGGACCGCCGGGCACGTATACCCGGGCCTCGCCCTGGCGGAAGGAATCCAACGGCACGAACCGGATGCCAGGTTTCTGTTCGTGGGAGCACGAAACGGGGCCGAAGAGAGAATCGTACCCGCCCAAGGACACGAGCTCCGCACCCTTGCAGTAAAAGGGCTTCCACCTAAGGCCGGACCCTTCATCTGGCTTCAGAGGATCTGGCTGCTCGGCATGTCTCTCCTGCAGGCGGCAAGGCTCATTCTACGATTCAAACCCCATGTGATCATCGGCACCGGGGGATACGCAAGCGCACCTGTCCTCCTGGCGGCCATCGTCATGAGGTCCCTGGGGCTCTGGAAGGGCCTGCTGAGCCTCCACGAGGCAAACATCATCCCGGGCAGGTTCAACCGATGGGCCTCCGGGTGGGTCGATTTCACGGGCACGAGCTTTCCGGAAACCCTTCGGTTTCTCTCGAAGAACAAGGCGTTCTGGACAGGCTATCCCCTTCGAAAGGATCTGGAGTCATCCTCTGAGCGGAAGGGGGAAGGCAGTGGAGAGAAACGCGAGCGTCTGGGGGTTCCCCCGGGCGGAAAGGTCCTGATCGTGTTCGGAGGAAGCTCTGGGGCCCGAACAATCAACCGAGCGGTTTTCGAGGCCCTTCCCAGGCTCCTGAAGCGCCAGGACCTCCACATTTTTCATGCAACCGGGAACCCCCAGGGCGCATATGATCCGAGGGCGGAATTCGGTGAGATTCTGCCGGGTCTGCCGGTGGAAAAGAAGGACGTGGAAGAACGGTACCACCAGGAACCATACCTCCATCACATCGAGCGCTACTACGAAATCGCAGATCTGGTGGTCTGCCGATCGGGTGCGGGCGCTGTCTGGGAGATCGCCTGTTACGGTATTCCGGCCGTTCTCATACCGAAATCGAACCTCCCGGGGGATCATCAGGTAAAGAATGCCTATTTTCTCACGCGGCAAGGAAGAGCCCGCCTTCTCTTCGAAACAAGACCTGTACCCCCGGAGGGAGGAGCATCGGAATCGGTCGATTCGGATGCTCTGGTGGACGCCATTTACTCGATCCTCTATCCACCGGCAGGCCGCGACGAGATGAGGACCGCGGGGAACAGGGGGCTCCCTTCCGGAAAAGACCCGTTCTACGGTCTGATCCGGGATCTCAGGGAAGGAAAGCGGGGAGCACCTCCGCAGGCCCCGATGACGGGCCCTTCGGGGCCGGAGGGGGAGACTCCGGGGAGGGTCCGGACAGGGATCGAGTGGCTCGGAACCGACGCACTCCTGGCACACGTCGAGAGCCAATGGCAACGAAAACAGGATCTGTCCGAGAGCGACAAGGCATACCTCGAGTACAAAACCGATCAACTGCTCTGCTCGCCCCGGTGGCAGGACAGGAACACGGGCATCAAGCTCGTCGGGCTCATCGCCTATGGGAAACGACTGCCCACGTTGTTGCACGCCGTCACGGACCGGACCCCAGTCGCCTGGCATCGGAGGCTCCTGGGGGGGGACTTCGAGCAGGTCGGATTCATACGACGGAATGCATTGCAGGCCATCTGGCGGATCCGGGCGTACGGTCCGGAGGTCCGGGAGGCGTTCCTCCTTGGCTTGAGCGACCCCTATTACGAAGTGAGGTCCTGGGCGGCCCGTGGGGTCGACCGCCTCTCCTCTTCCATCGGCGAGGACGCGGAATTGGTGCGCCGGTTAAGAGAAAACCTCGAGGACCGCTGGTTCGAGGTGGTGGTATCCTCCTTGAGGGCTCTTGGGAAGATCACGAAGGACCCGACCATCCTCAACGATCTCATCCCCTTGTTCGCTCACAAGAATTGGAAGGTACAGCAGGCGACGGTCCGTTGTCTGATGAGACTCATGCAGGCCGATGTTGTCCGCCTGCCGCCGGAGGCGGAGGAATGGATGCACAAGATCCCCATGAAGGGCCTCGATTTCTTCCCCCGCTTTCCTCTCAAACAGACCTGGGACGACTTCCAGCGTCTGCGGTCCGAGAAGATGGAATGCGACCACCCGCCGAACACGGAAAAAGGGGCCTGTTGACATGTTCCACGCACTTTACGGTTGGTTCTACGACCCCGAGGGCCCTTTCTCATTCATAAGGCTCTTCAACTACATAAGCAGCCGCGCCATCTTCGCCATCATTACCTCTTTCGCATTCACGCTCCTGGCGGGGCGTCCGTTGATCCGGGCGCTCTACAGAATGGGCATGCGGGACACCCAGCGGACGGAGATGGAAGAAGCTCAGGAACACAAGAAGGGCGGCACACCAACCATGGGGGGCGTCATCCTCTTCTCGGCGACAACGCTGTCCACGCTCCTGTGGTGCGACCTGACGAATCCCTTCATCCTCTTCCTGCTTCTGGCCTCCGGCTGGTTCTTCACACTGGGGTTCTGGGACGACAGTCAGAAGATCAAATACCAGGACAGCAACAAGGGGCTGTCCCGGGGCATGAAGTACCTGGGGCAGATCTCCTTCGGCCTGCTCTTCAGCCTGCTCTTCCTCCATCCGGCAACGTCCCCTGTACCGACCGATGTCGTTTCGAAGCTCTACTTTCCCTTCTACAAGTATCCCGTGCTGGATCTCGCCTGGGGATACACATTCGTGATCGTCCTGTTCATCGTGTACGCGGCCAACGCGATCAACTTCGCGGACGGGATGGACGGCCTCGCCATCGTGCCCTCTGCTTACGCCATCGGCGTATACGGAATCTTCGCTTACTGCCTGGGAAACACGAAACTCAGCCAGTACCTGATGTTCGATTACCTGCCTGGGTGCGGGGAGGTGACCATCCTGTGCGCTGCCCTTCTCGGTGCCTGCGTGGGGTTTCTCTGGTACAACACCTACCCTGCAGAGATCTTCATGGGAGACACCGGATCCATGTACCTGGGCGGTGTTCTCGGGACCATGGTTGTTCTCCTGAAACAGGAGATCCTCTTCCTCATCGTGGGCGGCATTTTCCTCGCGGAGATTCTTTCCGTGGTGCTTCAGGACTGGATAGGGATCCAGCGAACAGGCCGCCGATTCCTCTACCGGGCACCCCTCCACCACTCTTTCCAGTACCAGGGGCTGGCAGAAACCAAGATCACGGTGCGATTCTGGATTATCTCAGGCATTCTCGCGCTGGTGGCTCTTGCCTCTCTCAAGATCAGATAGTTCTGCGTCTCGAGCGTGGCGACAACTGGTCCTCGTCCTCTTCCTCGGCCTCGTCCTCGAAAGACCACAACGTACTTTCCTCACGCACGCCATTTAACACAGACAAGCAATGACCTTTTATTGGCTTCCGGGGGAGCCCGCAGTGCCACGATCAGATAGGCAGCCAAGGCTGCCAAGGGCAGATTGAGTAGATAAACCATGATGGAATCCTCTCTCTTTGGCTCGAGGACGAGGAGGAGGACACGGGGAGCATCAAGGGGACGGTCTTTACCTTATTTGAATTTAGGGGACGTTCTTGACTAATTGGACTTATTGAGTTTGTCCAATTAGTCAAGAACGTCCCCTGCTTTGGAACAGAGGCTTCTCATTGACACGGGAAATCGTTTGCGGCTAGAGTGCGAGGTTAGGTTTTTTTTCGCGGGAGGATTCCCGTACATTCCCTCTCCATGCGTAACAGGAAAGGATACGGTGATGGCCGGATATAGCGTAGCGGTCGTCGGCGCCACGGGCGCTGTTGGACAAGAAATGCTCTCCATCCTCCAGGAAAGGAAATTCCCGGTAAAGTCCCTGCGGTTGCTCGCATCGAAACGCTCCGTGGGGAAGTCCTTTCCCTTCGGCGGGGAATCGGTGCCGGTGGAGGAACTGAAAAGAACCTCCTTTCGAGGCATCGACATCGCCCTCTTCTCGGCCGGCGGCGACAGGAGCAAGCAGTTCGCACCGGCCGCCGTGAAGGCGGGCGCCGTGGTCATCGACAATAGCTCCGCATTTCGTATGGAGGCCAAGGTGCCCCTTGTGGTCCCGGAAATCAATGCGGAAGAGATCCGGAGCCACAATGGCATCATCGCCAACCCGAACTGTACGACCATTGTCACCCTCATGGGGCTGTATCCCCTTCGATCCTATGGAATCCGCCGGGTCATCCTCTCGAGCTACCAGGCGGTGTCCGGGGCCGGAGCCTGGGCCATCGAAGAACTCCGGAGACAGACCCTCGAGTGGGCCCTGCAAGAAATGAAGAACGCGACCATGGGCACTGAGGACGAGGCCGTCTTGCGACCCGAGAAGTTCCCGCACCCGATCGCGTTCAACCTGATTCCCCATATCGACAAGTTCCTGGAGGGGGGCTACACCAAGGAAGAGATGAAATGCCTGCACGAATCCAGGAAGATCCTGGAGCAGCCGGATCTTCAGGTTTCGGCCACCACCGTCCGGGTGCCCGTCTTTCGTTCACACTCCGTTTCCGTGCACATAGAGACCGAGAAGCCCCTGTCTGTCGCCAAGGCTCGCTCGTTGATCCGCAAGGCCAAGGGGGTGGGACTTTCCGACCAGCCGGAGAAATCGAAGTACCCGACGCCCGTCCAGGTGGCCGGCAAAGATGATTGTCTCGTGGGCAGGATTCGCAAGGACGAAAGTGTACCGAACGGGCTGTGCATGTGGATCGTCGGGGATCAAATCCGAAAAGGAGCGGCCCTCAATGCGATTCAGATCGCGGAGTCCCTGCTCGGCATCGCTCCGGGTTGAAACGGGCTGTTGCATGCCCGAATGCCGATGATCAGGAAGCGGCCTGGAGATAGTCTCTGTTCCTCCCCAAGGGAAAGGGCAGGATCTTTCTCTGATCGACCGTCCCGTTTGCCTCGAAGGCCGTATCCTCCGACGGTCTCTTCAAGACAATTCCGTAGGCATCCAGGATTCGCCGGAGGGGGTGGTACTTCCTCTCGATCGATTCGAACACCGAGTCATACCCTCGTCTGGCCGCCCGCTGCCTTTCCCGCAGGGCAAGGGGATTCATGTCGAAGAACTTGTAATCATACTCCGTGGGCTCGATCAGGATGATGTCACCCCGGAAACGAGGGTCCCTCCGGTACAGGTCGATTCCGTAATCGAGCCTCGTATGCAGCAGGATCCGAAAGACCTGATTCAGGACCGAGAAGACGCCCTGGTCTGCGATGTGCTCGCCTTCGACCACATGCTTCTTCTTCTCCTGGGAATACCGTGAAATGACCTTGTTGTTGAAGGGCCGAAACGGGTTGTAGCAGATGATCAGGTCCGCCCCGCTTTCGACAGCCACGTCGATGTTGGCCGTCTTTCGGACCCCGCCGTCAACATAATCCACCCCCTGGATCCGGGCGGGCCGGTAGAACCCCGGCAGGGCCGTAGAGGCCTGAACGGCCTGGGAGATGGTGAGATTGTTGTTCTGGTCGTAACCGAAGACCACCCTTTCGGCCGTATCCAGGTTGCCCGCAACGATATAGAGTTCCTTTCCCGTCAAGCGATAGAGGGACGTGAAATCGTTGGGCAGGCGGTTCCCTTCGAAGGCCCTTCGGAGGGCGGACTCGATTCGATCGTTCTTGAAGATGCCCCGGGGCAGATAGCTCAGGGGGGACGGGAACTGCCGGGTCAGCCCCAGGACCCGCCCATACCGACTGAGCAGACGCTTGCAGTTCTCATAGGAAGGATGCCGCACCAGTTTGAAGACGGATTTCCGGAAATCCTCCTTCAGCAGGCTGTTGGACAGAATGGACCCGAGCAGGAAGTCCGGGACGTAATTCAGAAAATCCCATAGGAAGTGAAAGGGACCTTTGATAAACTCTTCCAGGTTGGGATTGTAGAAATCGAGGAACTTGATGAAGTCCAGTTGATCGGAGCCTCCCTCGATGCTGTCCAACATCTCTGCGGGGCGGATACCGTTCGCCAGAAGGGACGCAATGATCGAACCGGCGCTCAACCCGACGAAGCTATCGAAATCGGTTACCTTTCGGTTTTCGAGGCAGCTGTCCAGTGCATGGAGGCCGCCTACTTTGTACGCCCCCCCGGTGACGGCCCCGCCGGCCAGTACAATGGCAATCTTCGGGTTGTCCTTGGGGCGGCTGAGATCGCTCTTCTGTACGATGGTTATACCCATATCACCACCTATGACAGAATCCTGGCGTTTCGTCTACCCTCGACCGGCGATGGACCGGTTGCGTTTCGCATTGCATCATTTTAGTATCTTGACGGGAAAAGTAAAGGAAATTCCGTAAAGTCCGTCTACTCCTTCATTCTCCATCTTAACCTTCATGTATAAGCGTGAAAGAGACATAAAGTTTATGGACTCTGACAGCAAGCAGAAACCGACCTCCCCCCCTGTTGACACGCCTTTCGCATACGGGGAGTCCCTCGGACAGTTGGACTGGCCCTGGCTCGTTGAACAAATCCAGAAGAGGCTCCGAACCATTCCTGCTCGCGAGGGCTGTGCAGATCTCCTCTGGGTGCCGACCCGGGACGCTGCCATCCAGACCATGCGAGAAGTCGAGGAGGCCCGGGCCCTGCTCGCGGCGGGGCACTCGTTTCCCCTGGGAGATCCGCCTGACATACGGCCCCTGCAGCCTCGCATTTACAAGGGCGCGATCCTCGGGCCCGAGGAGCTTCTGGACATCGCCTCCTGGATGGAGACCACAGAGGCCCTCCGGAAATTTCTGGTCCTTCGCCGCCAGCAGGCACCTCTGCTCTACCGGTACGCCGAAACAGCCCCGTCCTTCTCTCATCTCATCTATGACATCCGAAGCTGCGTGGACGAGAAGGGAGAGGTGCGCGACGAGGCAAGCCCGGAACTGGCTACGCTCCGGAAGAAGGCGAAGAAGGTCCACCAGGAGATCCATCAGAGGCTCCACGCCTATCTCACGGAGAAGGACTTTGAAAGCCTCCTGCAGGACAGATTCTACACGATCAAAGAAGACCGCTACGTGCTGCCCATCAAGACGAACCAGCGAGCGTTCGTTGACGGGATCGTCCTGGGCAGCTCGAACAGCGGGGCCACGCTCTTCATCGAGCCCCGGGAGGTCGTTGAACTCAACAACACCTACAAGATGGCACAACTCGAGTCCCAGCGGGAAATCAACAGGATTCTTCTGGGCATCTGCGACCACCTTCGACAGGATGCCTCGGAGATGGAGAAGGGCCATGCCTTCCTGACCCGGCTCGACCTCTTCCAGGCGCGAGCGGACTTCTCCAATGCCCTCGAGGCGAAGGTGCCGACCCTGGACCGTGAGGAGGGCATCCGGCTCCACCAGGCCCGGCACCCTTTCCTCTTCCTGACAAAGGGGCGCGTGGTTGCCAACGACATCCTGATCACGCCACCCTACCGTACTTCACTGATCACGGGTCCCAACGCAGGGGGCAAGACGGTCATTCTCAAGACCGTGGGTCTGCTTTCCCTGATGGTAAGGGCAGGATTTGCCCTGCCCGTCGGCGAGGGCTCGAACCTCCCCTTCTTCGACCGCATCTTTTCGGACATAGGCGACAGTCAGAGCCTGGAGGAAAACCGGTCCACCTTTTCGGGCCATGTCCAGAGGATCGTGGACTTCCTGGTTTCCGTGGAGGATACGAACCTTGCGCTTCTGGACGAAATCATGATCGGCACCGACCCGGAGGAAGGAAGTTCTCTGGCTCAGGCCGTCCTCGAGTATCTTGCGGACACAGGCGCCTTTACCCTTGCGACCACCCACTATCTTGCCCTGAAAACACTGGCGACCCGACAGTCCAGCATCCAAAACGCGGCCCTCGGCTTTGATCCCCATACCCTGGAGCCCACGTATCAGTTGACCCCGGGCGTACCCGGAACGAGTAACGCCCTGTACATCGCCGGCCAACTCGGTCTTCCTGCAGGAATTCTCGCCAGGGCCCGATCCCTGCGCGGCGAGACCGGCGTGGACATCGAAGGGCTCCTGGTCCAGATTCAGGCCGCAAAGAAGGAGGCCGAGGAAGAGCGGGATCACTGCAAGAAGGCGTCTGAGGAGGCAGAGGCAACCCGGCAAGCGGCCCGGCAGGAACTCGGGGAGGTGGAGAAGCGCGAGAGGGAATTGAAGAGGAAGTACAAGGACAAGCTGGAGGAGGCCTTTCGGGAGGCCCTGAGAGAGATTGAGCGACTGCGTCGACAACAGGCCGGGGCCGAAGCCACCCCCTCGCGTGCGGCGGCGTCCAAAACGATCAGAGAATACAGGGACACATTGCTCTCGGAGGAGGGGCTCTTCCATGAACCGCCCCCGGTCCCTGACGCGGGAAGCGAGGTCGACTGGTCGGCGATTCGTTGTGGGGACATGGTCTACGTTCCGGAGTTACAGACCGACGCGAGGATCCTGAGCCTGCCGGACCGTAAGGGCACGGTCGTCGTAGAGGCAAAGGGGTTCCGAATGCAGGTGGAGACAGACAAGGTCTGGAAGCCCGCTGTACAGAGAAGGACCATCAGGAAGGAGGACAGCGGGCGCCGCCCGAAGAAACAGGCCTCCTGGGTCCTCCAGGCCTCTGAAACCTTCGCTGCAGAGGGGAGCGATCGCTGTGATCTGAGGGGGCTGACCGTGGAAGAGGCGCTGGATCGCACCTCGAAGCTTCTGGACAAGGGCTTTCGTGAACAGGCGCCGCGCGTGGTCCTGATTCACGGCCTCGGGAAAGGAATCCTGCGCGATGCGATCCGGCAGTCGCTCTCAGAGGTACCCTACCCGATCTCCTACAGGCCCGGAAAACGTGCAGAGGGCGGGGACGGAGTTACCGTCGTCGAATTCGAACCCGCAGGGTTCCCAAATCGATAGACTTGAGGACCGGCGCCCTCTTTCTGGGCGAAAGGGAAAAGGGTCAAGGGGGAGTGTCCTCGACCTGATCGAGACGGCGAGACACCCCTTGATTCACGCTTCAGTACTTGATCCATCCCTTTCGCCTTTCGCCCTTGCCCTTTCGCCTCGGATACTGAGCGCAGCGTCGTACAGGGCGTTTTTCAGCGGCCTGCCAGGGCTCGCCAGCCGATCCTGTCCCCCGCCTTCAGAATCAAGAAAACCGCGGCACCGATAAGCAACACGTCTTCCATGAGAAGCTTCAACCCGACCTTCCGACCCGCCTCCGCGTTAAGGCAACCGCAGTTGATGTCCAGCCCACGGGCGAGGGTGATGCTCACCGCGACCACAAAGACGCCCAGAAGGAAGGCGGACACCAGGGCAGCGGATCGGACCCACTGCCCGGCGAGCAGGAGCAGGCCACAGACCAGTTCGATCCAGGGAAGGATCACGGCGACCGGATTGACGAGGACCTCGGGCAACAGCCTGTAATTTTCGATGGCCTGCGCAAAATCGTCCGGATGGGCAATCTTGTCGATGCCGTACAGGAGGAATACCAGGCCTACCACGATACGCGCGGCGAATTCGATCACCCTGTAGATACCGGTATTCGGGCCCGGCTCCATGGCTCATCCTCCTTCCGGCCGAGAGATCTCCCGGTTCGATTGCAGCTGCGACACGCCCTCCGGCTCCTTCCCCGTCTGCGCTTCCTTTTCCACCGGGTATCCCGCACCCTTCCACTTCTCCCACCCACCGAAGAAGACCTTTACCTGTGAATAGCCCTCCTCCTTCAGCAACTCCGCCACATCCAAACTGGAGTCGCAGCCCGCGCCGTCACAGTAGGTAACCAGCAGGGTCTCGAGAGGGATCAGATCCATCCAGGAAGACACCACCTCGTCGAAGTCATCCAGAGGGAGCAGCAATGCCCCGGGGATATGTCCCGCACCGAATTGCTCTGCTGAGCGAGCGTCAACGAACACACCCGTTCGTTCCTTGTGCAGGGCCCAGGCCTCTTCCAGCCCGAGTTCACCGACCCCCTTTACCTCCCGGTGGGGGACCGGTCCCAGCAGGTCAATGCCCCGGGGTGAGAGAGCATTGAACAGCACCCCAAAGACCGCCCCTACCAGACAGATCATCACCCCCCGTCGCCCGGCGGCGAACAGGGTTCCCGCATCGAGAAAGAATCGACTCTTCAACTTGCAGATGCTCCTTTTTTTGATCGAATACCATAGGATACCAAAAATCCCTGCCGGGAGGAAATCGGCGGGAGAATAGGGGCCCTTTACTTTTCTTATCGGCTGTCGTAAGATTTTCATGATAAAAATCAACATGTTAGGACAAGCTTTCCAGGAGATGACCCATACAAAGAATATTTGGTAACACACTCGGGCTCAAGCCCAGTCAGAACAAGAGAATCCAGCATATCTATCGGAGGCGGATTCCCCTCACCAAGATATGTACCCCGGAACTTGCACGCTATCTCTCTGAGATCTCCTGGGAAATCGGAAGGCAGGTCGGAATCCTGGTCGACCGAAGGGGCTACATCCAGCAAGTGGTCGTCGGGGATGCGAAGCAGATTCTGTTGCCCGACCGGAAGCGCTCGCGGTCTTCTGCCGGGAGGCTCTCCGGGATTCGATACATCCACACCCACCTCCGACCGGAACCCCTGAGCGAGGAAGACCTGGCCGACCTGGCCCTCCTGAGGTTCGACTGCATCGCCGCCATAGAGGTAGGACACGAGGGCCTGCCGGAAAGCGTGCACGTGGCGCTCCTTGCCCCGGGTGACCGACCGACAGACCCCTGGGACGTGTGGAAGGCACTCTCTCCGGTCGATGCGGCCGCTATCGACTTCGGCGCACTGGTTCGCGATCTGGAAAAGGAGCTTGCTCGAACGACCCCCCTTTCGGCAGACACCGAGACAGGGGTCGAAAACCGGGGCGCAATTCTCGTGGGCGTGGCCCTGGGAGGCGTCACCGAAGCAGAGGAATCCCTCGAGGAACTCGGATCCCTGGCGGATTCCTGCGGCGTAGCCGTGCTCGACACGATCCTCCAGCGAAGGCCGTCCATGCACCCACAGTTCGTCGTGGGCAAGGGCAAGCTCAAGGACCTGGTGATTCAGGCCTTGCAGACCGGTGCGGAAATGATCATCTTCGACCACGACCTGACCCCGAACCAGATGCGCTGTGTCACGGATTTCACGGAGATCAAGGTTCTCGATCGCACGCAGTTGATCCTGGACATCTTCGCTCAGAGAGCAAGAACACGGGACGGCAAGATTCAGGTAGAACTCGCACAGCTGCGCTATCGGCTGCCACGCCTGCTGCACCGCAACACGGGCCTTTCCCGGCTCGCAGGGGGGATCGGCGGCACGGGGCCCGGGGAAACGAAGCTCGAGATCGACAGACGGCGTGTGAGGGACAGGATTCATCGCCTGGAGAAGCAGGTCGAAAGGCTCCGCAAGGGAAGAAGAACCCGCCGCGCGCGCCGCAATGAGAGCGGGCTCCCCCTGGTCTGCCTCGTGGGCTACACCAACGCGGGGAAATCGACCCTCCTGAACGCCCTGACCCAGAGCGACGTGTACACGGAGAATCGATTGTTCGCCACCCTGGACCCGGCAACACGCCGACTGCATCTCGACGAAACTCGCGAAGCCCTGATCACCGACACGGTGGGGTTCATCCGAGATCTACCCCCCGACCTGATCGCAGCCTTCCTGGCCACGCTGGAGGAGTTGCGTGACGCCGCTCTTCTGGTCCATGTGATCGACGGATCGTCGGATCGCTGCGAAAAACAGTTGGCCGTCGTAGAGGACCTCCTGGGCGCCTTGGAACTGGGGGAGATCCCTACCTTGCGGGTCTTCAACAAGGCAGACAAGGCCGCCCCTGAACTGTTGAGCAATCTCTGCCGCCGATATCAGGGCATTCCGGTTTCTGCGTTGGACCGATCCACGCTGCCCACGTTCCTAGACAGGCTGAGGGGCGTTCTGGCCACCGGGAACAACGGTTCCGCTCTGAAGAAGACCCTGACCGAGCCTTGTGGCGAGCCCGCCTCTTCCCGTTAGCAAGCCGGTAACAATGTCCCAACTCGTCGCGCACGAAGCAGCGGCCTAGCCCTAGGCGAAAGGAAAAAGGGTCAAGGGTCGGGAGAAAGTGAAAGCACGTTCAAACGGAAGGAAGCACCAAGAACTCCTTTGATTGCCTCGTCAATACTTGATCCGTCCCTTTCGCCTTTCCCCTTTACCCTCTTTCTTGGCACGCGACTAGACGGGGAAGAACACGTACCGCAACACGAACAGCAACGCGACCACATAGATCACCGGAGAGACCTCCCGACCCTTCCCGGCCAGGAGCTTGAGAATCGGGTACGTCACGAGACCGGCGGCGATGCCGTCCGAGATGTTGTAGAAGAAGGGGATCCCGGTCATGATGAAGAAGGAGGGAATGGCCTCCGTGTAGTCTCCCCATTCGATGCGGCGCATGTTCCCGGCCATCATGCACCCGACGAAGAACAAGGCGGGGGCCGTAATCGGCGGGTATCCCCCCAGGCTCCGGGCCAGGGGAGTGAAAAAGAGCGCAAGCAGAAAGAGCAGTCCTGTCGTGACGGCCACGAGCCCTGTCCTACCGCCACAGGCCACCCCTGAAGAGCTTTCGATGTACGAGGTAACCGTGCTCGTGCCCAGGCACGAACCGGCCACCGTTGCCATGGCGTCCGACAATAGCGCCGGCTTGGCCCTGGGCAGACGATTCCCCTCGATGAACCCCGCCTGCTCGCCGACCCCGATCAGCGTCCCGGCCGTATCGAAGACGTCCATGAAGAGAAAGACCACCACATAGGGCAGGACCGTAAGATAGGCCTCGGGACGGGCCATCCAACCGAAATCGAACGAGAAGAGCGCCACCTCCCTCGGAAAACCCACAATGCCCTGCCACTCGAGCTGCCCGGCCAGAAGGGCGAGGATCGCGTTGATCAAGATGCCCCAGAGGATCGCGCCTCGCACGTTCAGGGAGGCGAAGACGCCCGTGGCAATCAGCCCCACCAGGAAGATCAGGACGCCCGGATCGGTAACAGCAGGATTCAGGCGTACCGCCGTCCCAGGCGATTCGATCACCAGGCCTGCTCCCTTGAGCCCGATGAAGCAGATGAACAGGCCGATGCCGACCGCAATGCCGTTCTTCAGGCTGGGGCTGATCGCATCGATGATGGCCGACTGAAACCCCAGCACACAGAGCAACAGAAAGAGAAGTCCTGCCAGGAGGGTAACCCCGAGTGCAACCTTCCATGCATCCGCAAACCCGGCTGCCGTAAGCCCCATGACGACCGTAACGAAGAAGAAATTCTCCCCCATGCCCGGCGCCTGTGCGATCGGATAGTTGGCCAGCAGGCCCATGAGGAAGCACCCCAGGAAGGCAGCCACACAGGTTGCGAAGAGGACCGCCTCGGGCGACAGGCCTGTCGGGTTGCCCGAGAAATCCTGGGACAAGACCGCCGGTTGGACGAACAGGATGTAAGCCATGGTCATGAAGGTCGTCACCCCGGCCAGGACCTCCGTCCGAAAGGTGGTCTGATTCTCCTTCAGCCGAAAGAACCGTTCGATCATTTCATCCTCCTGCGGTTTTCGTTCCCCCTCCCCACCACACGCATTCCTACATCAACCGCCGGTACGGTTCAACCCGGCTGAGTTCGGGGATAGCCACCGATCTCCTTCAAACAGCCGTCAGGAATAACAGACATCGGTGGCTATCCCCGAACTCAGCCCAACCATCTAGACCTAGGTGTCAGGCCAACACATTTGACGAAGTCAGGCCATGAGGCTCACGATCGCCGTTTCGCCGGAATACTTGGAGACTTTGTCAAATGTGTAAGTCTGACCCCCTACCGGCTACGGAGGTGTGGGCAGCAGGCAGAACGGGAATCACGCGACCACCGGAGGAGCCAGCGATATGGGGAAGGCCCCCAAGAGGGATCGAATGGACATCGTGCCCGTGTCCGTGCCCGTGCCCGGAACAAGGGTGCCGAGCGGCATGCGAATGGTCCTGTTGCCTCAAGTTCCTGGTTGTCCACGTGTTCTTCAGCTTTCTCAGCGTTATTGATTCGGGCACGGGCACCGGCCTCCGGCGTAGGCACGGACGCGGGCACGAATTCTCGACGGATTCCAACTGGAACAGGCAGAGCAGGTGTCTTGGTATTTTCGATGTTGAGGGAAGTGTCTTAGCGGAGAAGATCAGTGAGGGGCGCGGGACGGATCCCCCAGAACCCTGAACAACTGGGGGCGAAGATCGTCGATCGTGTAGGGCTTGTCGATCACTGCCTGAACCCCAAGGGAGAGGAGGTCCTGCATGGTGCCCCCGGCGACCTTCTCGCTGAGGACAATGATCTTCGTGGTCTTCGCCTCAGGGATGTTTCGAAGGGATCGGCAGAACTTCACGATTTCCTGCCCCTTCGGAATCGACCCGAGGATCACCAGGTCGGGTTGCAGCAAACCGATCTTGATCCCACTTTCGTAGAGGTCCCTGGCGACGATGATCTCATGGGTGTCGGAGGAGCGCCGAAGAATCTGTTTCAGGAGTCCCTCCAGGAATCGTTTGCTTTCGACCACGAGGATCTTCTTCTTCTCACCGCTCGGCTTGACGGAGAATGGGATCTGATAGCGGTCCAGAAACTTCACCAAATCCGCTTCCCGGACACGACGATGCCCCCCCGGGGTCCGAAAAGAAGTCAGTTTTCCCTCGTCCACCCAGCGGATCACCGTCCGAAGGGAGACCTTGCAGACCTTTGCCAGGTCCACCGTGGTGTACACGCGCTCGGTCATAAACCCACCGTCTCTCCGCACACAAGCCGTTGCCGGAAACCGTCCGTCCTCTGTTTCTCTTCCCATTCGTCACGTCGGCGGGTTTTCTTTAGCAAAAACCTTGACGAGCTCGTCGCTCACGAACTCGGGCAGTTCTGTTTCTCTTCCTCCCCGATCCCACTTGAGGCCTTGTTCCACCGGGCATGTCCGGCCGATAGGAACACAAGAGATGCCGGCGCCTTCCAGGGCGTCCCGAACCCTCCCCTCACCACGGGGGGTCACCACGATCAGCAGGGACCCCGAGGCAAGGAGGCCCATCGGATCGATCCCGAAATGCCCGGCCAGGGCTTTTGTCTCCGGCAACACCGGAATCCTCTCCCCTTCGAGCCGGATGCCCACGCCCGCACGGGTGGCCAATTCTCGTACACCCTGGACGAGGCCTCCCTCGGTAGGATCATGCATGCCATGGATGGCCGGGCCCGCAGCCTCCAGGGCAACCCTGGCGTCCTTGACCACGCTGATCCCCGGCTCCTGGAGAAACCCTCTGGCCTTCTCCAGGACCTTCTCACTCACCCTCTCCCGCAGAAGATCGCCCCGCTCGCGAGCGATGACACAGGTACCTTCAACGGCGATCCCCTTTGTCAACAGAATCCGATCCCCTGGGCGTATGTCGCGCTTGTCCACGAATCGCTCTTTCGCCATCTCGCCGAGTAACTGCCCGACGAGAATCGGCCGATCGAGTCCCAGGGTGATCTCCGTATGCCCCCCACAGAGCGTGATTCCCAACTCGGAACAGGCAGCCGAAAGGTCGTCGAACAGGGACTCCACCCTTCCAGCGTCCGTATCGTGCTCGGGCAGGAGACAGGTCACGAGCAACCACTTCGGATCCGCCCCCATACAGGCCACATCATTGGCGTTGATGTTCACGAGATACCAGCCGATCCGGTCGGTGGCAAACGTGATCGGATCGGTCTTGGCCACCAGATACCGATCCCCCATGTCGATCACCGCAGCGTCTTCCCCCACCCGGGGCCCGATTCGTACGCGATCATCGCCCGAAGGCAGCTTGTGGAGAAGGCGTTCCAAGAAGTCCTGGGGAAGCTTTCCTGCAGAAAATGTCTTCTTCATGGCTCAAGGCCCCGGCACGGCTGTTAGTATTCGCCAGGAGGCTGTCGAGAAATGGTCATATGCAAGGCGCACGACTTCCTGAGGAATGAGGCGTACATCGTACGCCGCAGTGACAAAGGATGAGTGCAACGCCGCAGATGGCCGTTTATCGACAGCCTCCTAGGGTATGTTGGGTATGCAGCATAGGAAGGCGAGGCCACTCTCTCCGGCCTGGAACCGGTGTCTCTCCTCGGCGGGCACGTACACGGCGGTGCCGATTTCGAGGGGCTGGTTCCCTCCTTCACCGATCACCTGCCCTTCCCCCTCGATGACGAACACCTCGTGCTCCCACCCGTGAACGTGAAACGGTGTATACCCACCAGGCTCCAGCCGGAAGAGTCTCATGGCAAAATGTCTCGCACCGTCATTTTCCGTGATCAGAGGCCTCAGTTCCACGCCCTTCAGATCGTGTTCAGTCGAAAGGTCCGCGGGCTGCACATCTTTCTCATGCTTCACGAAAATCATCGAGCACCTCCCTCTGAAAACCGGCCGCCCTTTGAGCCTGTTGTGGGTGGACTGGATGGAAAATACCACACGTCTTCCGCAACCCGCAAATCCCCGAACGGCAATGCTGACCCTGCGCTACGGTTCTGGTATGATGGTGCCTGCCGGAAGCGGAAGCTGAAACCCTGCACACCCCTGATGGGACGTTGAGGACCGTGAGAAAAGAAACTCGTCACCCCCCTCCCGAGAACGTATCGTGCCGCCCCTGGAACAGGCGAGACATCCCTGAACTGGCCAGATTGGCCAGGGAACTCTATGCTTACATCGAGTCGATCGATCCGGTCTGGCGTACATCGCCCGGCGCGGAAGACCACCTGAGGGTCCATCTCACAGAGCTCTTCACCACCCGGCACGCCATGTCGTACATAGCCTTCGACAGAGAGGAGATTGTCGGATTCATCACGGGAAGCATTACTCAGCGCCCGCCCGTGATCCTGCCTCACCGGGATGGCCTCGTCGACAACGCCTACGTGACCCCCCGCTGGAGGAAGCAGGGCGTCGGCACCCGGCTCTGCCGCATGATGCTGGCTTGGTTTGCAGAGCAAGGCGTCGACGAGGTTCGGATTCATTATCAGGTGAGCAACCCGGATGCATGCAGGTTCTGGGAAAGGTTCGGGTTTCGCCCCTGGACCATTCAGGCCCATCTCCGGCTGCCCGAGAAGAACGAACCGGAAACCTGAGCCCCCCCTATTGCACGAAGCCTTCGGCTGCGAGCGGCGTAAACACAGCGGAGTTCGGGGACAGCCACTTATCTCCCGAAGTCTCGCGCAATATGCGTGCTGGGCAGGAGGAAAGATACGGGGGGCCCGTAGAAGCGCACGGTGTTCCTGGAAGACAACGGCCCCAGCTCCAGCACGTCTTTCAACTCCTCTGCGACCCAGATCGTGCCGTCTTGTTCCACGAAGACCCCCCTTGCACCCGGGAATTCCCCCAGCATGGCGATCCCCTCCTGCCTGCCTTTGACCATGATCGCCGTAGCCAGCCCGTCGGCGATAAACGACTCATCCGCAATCACCGTGGCGCTCAGGAGGCCTTCGATGGGCCGCCCCGTCGCGGGGTCCAGAATGTGGGCAAACCTCCTTCCTTCCTCTTCGAAGTAGCGTTCATAGGTACCCGACGTAACCACCGCGCCCTGCTGCAACGAGAAAAACCCCAGCAAGCGGCCCTTTTCGAATGGATCCCGTACCCCGATGCGCCACCGGGGGCTCTCGGCCGTGCCGGAGGCGCGAATATCGCCTCCTGCATTGATCAGTACGTCCCGGAGCCCCCTGCCGTTCAGCCCGGCCATGGCCTGGTCCACGATGTAGCCCTTCGCAATCCCTCCCAGGTCGAGACGCATTCCTTCTTTCTCAAGGAAGACCGTCCTCATCTTCCGGTCTACCCGCACCCGCTCGTAGCCGACCCGATCCAGCGCGTCCCGAACGGCCTCCTCCCCTGGCAGCCTGCCTCCTCCCTCTCGCTGAATGTCTCCCCAGACGACCTCCACCGACCCAACCGTCGCATCGAAGGCACCCCCTGTCATGCGGGAGAGGGCCAGGGCTTTTTCAATCAGATCCAGAAGCTCGTGAGAGACCTTCACCGGCGCCTCGCCCGCTGCCTCATTGATCTTGACGATCTCTGAGGCAGGGCCGTACAGGCTCATTCGGGAGGAAAGCTCCTCCATGCGATCCAGGGTCGACCGAACCGCTTCGGCCTCGGTTCCCTCCCCTGTCGCCCGCCATACGACCTCCACCAGGGTGCCCATCATCGGCCGGGTGATTCGCCTGGTTTCCTGTTTTGCGGGGCCCTTCGGGGAACAGTTGCACAAGAGGCAACAGGCCAGCAGGGCCAAGAAACAGGAGCAGGCCCTCCAGGCTTCAACTCGGGGCTTCAGAAGATGATCCATCCGCCTTCGCAGGCGACCACGATCTTGGCCGTAGATGACTGGGAATGCATCCCGGGGACTCGTTGTTGAGAGCTTCGGTCTGATCTCGCCCCAAGGGCGCTGTGATGGTACCACGGGTTTATTCGTAGGGCTCCATTCGACAATGGGGGGCGGCCCGTTTCAGGCCGGCTCGCAGCCCCCGTCTCCCTCCGTTCTTTGGATCTTCCCCTCCTTGACCAGCTTCACCAGGTGGGCCTCCACGGAGAAGTAGGCCATGGTGTGGAAGGATTCCGGTATATCCGTATAGATGGCCTTCACGAGTTCCTCTGTTCGACGAGTGCCGGAACGAACACCCGCCAGGATGGCCCTTTCCCTCTCTTTTCGGTGCTCTATGTACTCCTCGATCTTTTCCCTGGCGGTCCAGACGATCGGCCCGTGGCCTGGACAGATGATCTTGGCAGGATAGGACAGCAACGCCTCCAGGGAAGCCATGTAGAGCTCCATGTCCCCGTCCGGAGGAACGATGATCGAGGTCCCCAGTCCAAGGATGTGATCCCCTGTAAACAACACCCCTTCCTCCCGCAGGAAGAAGCAACAGTGGCCCGAAGAATGCCCGGGCGTATGAATGACTTCGAGCCTTCTCGTGTCAAAGGGGATTTCGTCGCCGTGCCGGAAGGTGAAATCAGCCGACACGGGCGCCACCTTGTCCGCCTCGTTCACGTGGACCCCCACCCTGCAGCCCGACCTCTCCTTGATCTTGTCGGCACCGATCAAGTGGTCCGGATGCCAGTGGGTCAAGATCAGCCAGCTCAGTTTTCTCCCCGTGTCCTTTCCAAAGTGACGGATCAGGGCATCCACGCCCTTTTCGTCCCAGAGGCCTGCGTCGATCATCCCGATTTCCCGGCGTCCCACCAGGAAACTGTTGGTGTCCCGGTGGGGCGGCAGGGTCTGGGTAGGCACGGGAATCGGGTGGACAAAATCGATCTTTTCCGATAGGGGCTTCCATTCCATGGCAGTAATCTCTCGATCTCGGATCAGGAAGAGGGTTGCAGGAGAGACTCGATGACCTTCTCGGACAAGTAGTCCGGATGGCCATGCCAGCGTATCCGACCCTGAGAATCCACGGCGACTACACAGGGAATGCTCTTGACTGCCATTGCCTGGGATGTTTTTCCGTCTTCGTCCATGGCCGTTGGATAGTCCATCGGATGGCTGCCGACAAACGCCCTGACCTTCTCGACCCCCTGCCCCTCCTTTTCTCGAGTAACCCCCACAACGGACACGCCCTTTGTCGCGTACGTCTCGAGCAGTCCCTCGATCTTGGGGATGTTTCTCTTGCAGTGCGGGCACCAGATGGCCCAGAAGCTCAACAGCGTGAGCTTGCCTCGATAGATGCCGCCCTCCGGGGGGGCCTCACCGACCCATTCCTTGGCTTGCAGCAGCGGCGCCTGAGACCCCACCAGCTCGATCCCTTCCAGCTTCTGGCCCGCCTTGCCGGCCAGGCGCGTTTCCGGATACCGATCCATGATCTCTCTGAAGGCCTTTTCGGCACCCTTCAGATCCGCATCGCTCAGTTTCAGGCCTGCCAGTGCGTAGAGGGACTTGCCGCCGAAGGGAGTGTCTCCATACGCATCGACCACCTTCCGAAAGGACTCCTTGGCCCGGTCAGGCTCCTTCAGGGAAGAGTAGACGTCCCCCAGATAGAACAGGGCCTCCGAGTCCATCTCCCGGTTGTTCGGGCAGTCTTTCGATACCTGCAGGAAGATCTCTTTCGCTTTCTGCAGGTACTGCTCGCCCGCCGGGTCCTCGGGTTTCAACGAACGCTGCTGTTTCCCGATCGCCAGGTAGATCTGCCCCTTGCTCACCAGGAACCGGGGGACCGCCGGGCTCTCCGGATACTCAAGGAGCAGCGCATCGAGCTGTCGGAGCGCATTCCCGTATTGCCGCAATGCCGTCCATGCCTGTACCCGGTAGAATTCTACCGCTTCGGTCCAGGGCGCCTGGGGAGACCGTTTGAGGAGTTCCTGGATATCTTGAAATGCCAACGAACGCTTCCCTGTCCGGAACTCGCCCTGAATACGCTTGAACTCCTTCTCGCTCTCTGGATCGTCCTTGAACAGGGACTGCAAGTACTCCTTGATCGACATCTCCGGCTCTGTCCGGGGCTGTTCTTGCGGCATGGAATCCTTGCAGCCCGGCAGGGTCGCTACGAAAAGAGCAACAAGAAGCATTCCCAAAAGCATGAGCCCGAGGGGAGCCACGGTCTTCCAACTCCTCATTCGCATTTTCCCGGTCCACCCTGTCTTTTCCATCGAGGCCCTTCCTTCTCTTTCATCCTTTCCATGGGGTTGGTCCAGCACCGGCCGAAAATCTCTATATTATTCCTCTGGGCCGGCCGGCGCAAATCGGTGCGCACAGCATTCGCCGGCTGGACCCGACTGTGCAAGGGTTTTGGCGAGTTGGCTCCGTGGGTATTAGGTATTAGGTATTAGCCCACCCCTCACCACCACAGATTCGCGGCCATCCCCTCCCGGGGGGCGGCTGGGAGCTAATACCTAACTGCCAATACCTAACTGCAAGGCCATCAAATTGAGCTCAGTCACTGCATTCGAGTCGCAAACGGCACACGGGGCTTTCACGAGGTTCGGATATGCGGTAGACTTCCCCGATACCACCAAGCAAGGGCCCCTTTTCTGACCCGGGAGGATATTGTCGTGAAGATCGATGGCAAATCGCGCGTCTGCGCCGTGATCGGAAACCCGGTGGAGCATTCCCTTTCCCCTGCCCTTCACAATGCGGCCTTCGCGCAGAAGAAGCTCAACATGTGCTACGTGGCCTTTCACGTAGAGGACCTGGCGGCTGCCATGGCCGGCGTGAAAGGCCTGAACCTGCTCGGCTTGAGCGTAACCATTCCGCACAAGGTGGCGGTTCTGGATTATCTCGACGAAGTCGAGGAGACCGCGGGAAGGATCGGCTCCGTGAACACGGTCCTTCACAAGGAGGGGCGGCTGATTGGCTACAACAGCGACGGAATGGGCGCTGTACGCGCCCTCCGTGAGGCGGACGTCCCGCTCTCAGGCGAGAAGGTCACGATCCTCGGCTCGGGAGGCGCCGCCCGGGCAATCGCCTTTACCCTCGGAAGGGAGGCCGCCCTCAAGGAGATGGTGCTTCTGGGGGTCGAAGCCGAGGAGTGCGGGCGCCTGGCGGACGATCTCGAAAAGGCGATGCCCTTCCCGGTCCGGTGGGAGACCATGAGCATCGAGACTCTGGGCAGGCACGTGCCGGACTCGGCCGGGCTCATCCACTGCACCCCTGTGGGGATGAGTCCTCACGAGGAGCGGAGCGTGCTGGACCGGCAGATTCTCCGGCCGGGGCAATTCGTCTTCGACATCGTCTACAACCCGTTGAAAACCCGCCTGTTGCGGGAAGCAGAGTCCGTGGGCTGCCGGATCGTACCCGGCGTGGAGATGTTCATCCACCAGGCGGTGTTCCAGTTCGAACTCTGGACGGGCGAATCGGCACCTGTTGACTGCATGCGCCGGGTTGTGATGGAGGCCCTCTCATGAACATCGTGCTCATTGGGTACCGGGGAACCGGGAAGTCCACGGTGGCCACCCTGCTCGCCTCCGAACTCCGGATGCCGCAGATCTGCCTGGACGAAGAGATCGTCAAGAGGGCCGGAAAGCGCATCCCCGAAATCGTGGCCGCTCACGGGTGGGAGTACTTCCGGGACCTGGAGAGCGAAGTCGCGGCAGATTACGGGAACAGGGATGGCTGGGTGATCGATGCCGGCGGCGGCGTGATCCTGCGCAACGAGAACGTGCAGAACCTTCGCCGCAACGGTACCCTCCTGTGGCTTACTGCCCCTCCCTCGGTTCTGATCGACCGCATCAAGGACGACACGGAGCGCCCCGCACTGAAGGACGGGAAGACTTTTCTGGAGGAGGTGGAAGAGGTATTGGAGGAACGCCTGCCGCTCTATCGATCGGCAGCTCACGTATCGATCGACGTGTCCTCGAGCACACCCGAGGAGGTCTCCTCCCGGATTCAAGCCATCCTGAAAGAACAAGGCCTCCTAACGCCGTAAGAACCCTCAGGGGGCGAACTCCCCCCTTTCCTTCTTTCCCACCGGCACCACGTGGAAGCCGATCCGGGCGAGCGCGTCCGGATCCAGAAGGTTGCGGCCGTCAAAGACAAAGGCCGGCTTTTCCATGCGTTTGAAAATCTTCTCGAAATCGACGTCTTGGAAGGTCTTCCACTCCGTCAACACCACCAGGGCGTGGGCGCCCTCGGCCGCCTTGTAGATGTCCCGCTCGTAGGCCACATTCTGGTCGATGCCCTCCAGGTCTTTCCGGGCATTTTCCAGGGCCTTCGGGTCCACGATGCTCAGCCTCGCCCCCTCTTCGAGCAACCTCTTGCAGATGTAGACCGCCGGTGCTTCCCGGGTGTCGCCCGTATCCGGCTTGAAGGCAAACCCCAGAACGGCGATTCGCTTGTCCGTAACGGTGTGAAACATCTTTTCGATGATGTGGTGAACGAACCTGCGCTTCTGATACTCGTTGATCTGAACCACCGATTCCCAGTAGTCGGCCACTTCATGCATTCCGTAGCTGCGACACAGGTAGACCAGGCTCAGAATGTCCTTCTGAAAGCAGGACCCCCCAAACCCCACACCTGCCCGCAGGAAGTCCTTTCCGATGCGTCCGTCCATTCCGATCGCCCGGGATACCTCATCGATGTTCGCACCGGTTCTTTCACACAGGGCGGAGATGCTGTTGATCGACGAGATGCGTTGCGCAAGGAAAGCGTTGGCCGTCAGCTTGGAAAGCTCACTGCTCCAGATGTTGGTCTCCACGATCCGGTCTCTCTCGACCCACCGGGCATACATGTCGGCCAGGACACGGCGAGCCTTCCTGCCGGCCGGGGTCTCCCTCGAACCGATCAGGACTCGATCCGGTTCCTCCAGATCCCGGACGGCCGTGCCCTCCGCCAGGAATTCGGGATTCGACAGGACTTCGATCGGTTTTCCCTCGGTCGCCCCGGAGCAGAAGATGCGTTCGATGGCCTCCGCCGTCCGGACCGGAACCGTACTCTTCTCGACCACGATCGTCTCGGGCCGTGCATGCCGCAGGATCATGCGGGCCGTCTTTTCGACGTATTGCATGTCCGAGGCATATCCCTCCCCGTATCCGAAGACCTTTGTCGGGGTGTTTACACAGACAAAGATCATGTCGGCCCGTTCGATTTCCCCCGGGATGTCCGTTGAGAAGAAGAGGTTCTTGCCGCGTGTCCGCTTGACGATCTTGTCGAGGCCGGGCTCGAAGATCGGCAGCTTCGACCCTTTCCAGGCCCGGATCTTCGCAGCATTCACATCCACCACAGTGACCTTCTTGCTCCGGCATCGATCCGCCAGGACGGCCATGGAGGGGCCGCCAACGTATCCGGCTCCGATACAGAGGATGTTCTTCGCCCGGGCATCCTTCACGCTCCCTTTTCTCATCATCTATCCTTTTCGTTTTCAGAAATTCGACACCCTCATTATAGGGGCGGCCCTTCGGAAGACAAGTGGCAGGGGAAAAGCCTCCGGCAAGGCGCCCGGAGGGCCCCGAGGCTTGACAGGTCAGATTTAGTACGATAACGTATTATCTTTAAAGTGTACTATTTTTACTCCCCCACGACCGTGACCGGAAGGCGAAATGATCCGATTCGAGGACAACCTCGGGATCCACCTTTTCAAGGCCTATTTCAGCATTTACAAGTACTTGAAGAGGACTTTCTCTGATCACCAGATCGAGAACATGAATCCCACCCGGTTGGGTATCCTGCTGGCCCTGGCGGACAGCGACGGCGTCATTATGTCCAAACTGGGTCAGAGGCTCTTCCTGGAGAAATCCACCATGACCGGGGTCATCGACAAGATGGAGGCGGACGGTCTGGTGGAAAGGCGCAGTGACCTTTCGGATCGCCGGGCGCTCCGCATCTACCTTACTCCGAAGGCGAAAAAACTGAACGAGCGGATCCTCAAGATCATCGACAAGGCCTACGGCGAGTTGAGCCTGGACCTGACCGCCAAAGACCTGGCCGCCTCGGTGAAGGTTTCGAAGAAGATCGGGCAGGCCGCTCACGACCTCTGCTCGAACAACGACAAGAAGGGCTGAACGGCCCTACCGGTTTGTTGACAGGCGCCCGGAAAATAACCCCGGGAAGGGCTCGGTACCCTCTACCGGTTTGTTGACAAGCGCCCTCCGTGCCGATATATTTTCGGCAGTTCTGACGATCAGCGTTACCGAAACGTCCTACAGGGAGCTGACGAGCCTATGAAGATTCTCGAGGAAGCGGTTGCAAAGGGTCAGAAAAGCCTGTCCGAATTCGCGTCCAAGCAAGTTCTGACGTCCTACGGAATCCCGGTCTGCCAGGAGGCCCTCGTTCAGTCCGAGGAAGAGGCCGTGGAGAAGGCACGTGCCTTCGGTTTCCCCGTAGTGCTGAAGGGTTGCGGAGAGAAACTCACGCACAAGACCGAGGGAAACCTCATTCGCCTGTGGCTCAGGGGACCCGAGGAGGTCCAGGAAGCCTATCGGGACCTGACCAAGGACACGCCGGAAGGCCTCGAGGGCATCCTCGTCCAGGAGATGGTCTCGGGCAACCGGGAACTGGTCATCGGCCTCATTCGGGATGCGCAGTTCGGCCCTTGTGTGATGTTCGGGTTCGGCGGCGTCTTCACCGAGGTACTCAACGACGTCTCTTTCCGCGTGGCGCCCCTGGAGGAATGGGACGCCATGGAGATGATGGAAGAAATCAGAGCGAAGAAGATCCTGGAAGAATTCCGCGGCGAAAAGGCGGTAGACAGGCGCCTCCTGGCGGAATCGCTGATCGCCCTGGGAAAGATCGGACTCGAGAACGACTCTGTGGAAGAGATCGACGTGAATCCACTGAAGTTCCGGGACGGCAAGCCGGTGGCGGTGGATGCCCTCGTGGTTCTCGCAGACAAGGCGGGCTAGCGCTTCCCCAGCTTCACTCTGTACTTTGTTCCGCCCTCTTCAAAGACGATACCGTTTTCCTGGATTTCGACCAAGGTAAGGCCTTCGAGCTGGTCCCCCTCGTGAACGGTCTTCAGATTGACCACGGCGAAACGGTTCCTTGCATCACCGCTGTACGCGATCGCGTTGATCCTGATTTCCGATCCCCTCCACTCCTCGAAAACCTCGTCTTCCAATGGTTCCCGTGATGTGGCAGCCCTAGCCGCCCGGCCGTCGAGCGTGTCTTCGCCGGTGGGGACCACGGGCCGGCTTTCCGCTTCGGCCCGCATCGGGGGGGCCGGCTCAGCAACTTCCGCGGGTTTCCTCAGCGGAGGCGGGGGGGAAGGCGCACCGGGGTGCGAGGACGTCATCCTCGTCGGCGAGGGAGCCCGTCGTTCCCGGTCTGATGGGAATGGCTGAAAGGAGGAGGGTGCCGCCTCCGGCGAGGGAGCAGGAGGAGGCTCGTATCCGGGTTGCGCCGAGGAGACCTGTGGAACCGAACCCTCCTGGGCATGCTCGGCGGGAGGGACGAGGGTGTGTCGCGTAATCCAGTACGTAAGCGCAATGACCGCCACGAGCAGAACGACACCGGCACCTACCCACCGAAGACGCATTCGCTCCGGCTCCTCCGCCCCTTCGATATCCGGGACGAGAACCGCCTCCATGGGACTCGCGCCCCTCTTTGCCAGTTCCTTGTCCTGCTCGAGCCTTCTCAAGGCGTCGAGGATATAGCTCATTCTACCCTACCCCTGCCCCACAGGCATAACGAGTCGATTGGCAGACTCCCACGCATTCCCCAGGTGAAAGGGAAAAGGTGAAAGGCGAAAGCATGGCGCTGCATGGAGTCGGAGAGTCCTTTCCCATTCCGTGTCCTCGCAGATTCGAGAGAATCGCTTTGACCTTTTTCCTTTCACCTTGTCTCTATTAAGAGGCTCCTCCCAACGTCGGCATCTGGAAGCGCTTCAATGCTTGATAGAGCACGATCCTCGTCTGAGGGCCGAGTATGCCGTCTTCGTCCAGGAAGTGATCCCTCTGAAAGGCCCTGACCGCATCCATCGTCTTCTCGTCGAAGACACCGCTCGGCTTCTGCCTGTAATATCCCAAATCCTTCAGCGAGGACTGCAGATCTCCTACGGACCCCCCCTTCATTCCCTTTGCCAGGTACCGCCTCCCACCCCATACATCCCTCCAGAGCACGTAGGCGGTTCCGTACCACAAGGACTCCAGCACGTCCAGAGATAGAAGAGAGGAACCGTCCGGCAGGGGAGGGGCAATCCTTCCGTAGGCCCCTTCAAAGGCGAGCATGGCCACGTAGCGCTTGGTCATGGTCTTGCCCAGCCTCAATTCCAGCAGGACGGGCAGATCCAGCGCGCGTACCCGATTGATGTTCCCCCGAAAACGAAGACACTGGAATCCCAAGGCCTTGGCCGCCTTGTACAGGTCCGGGGCGGCCCCGTAGAGTCTTTTCTCTTCCTCCCTGGAAGTCCCGGAGCCCCATTGTCCCACAACAGCGAGAAAGGCTTCTTCTCTCGTTTCCAGGAGCGTCTTGGAATAGAACGCGCGAAGGACCCGCTCTTCCATCTCGCCCGCAGCACTCTCCACCTTCACGGCCCCGCCCAACGATTCACCCTGCAGGGACGCCTCTTCCCCACTTGCTTCCGTCTGTTCCGTCAGGGCCTCTCCCTGCGGGGAAGGTCCGAGTGAGGGCGCGACGGCATGAGGAGTCGAGGAAGCACGGGCAAGGGCCCCCACATCGTCCGGGGGACTCGGTGCCGGCGCAAGGTCATCCAGCGACGGGACAGGGGCCTCGTTCGAGCTTCCCACCTGCGCCTGGGAGGGCTTGTCTCCCTCTGTTATTCGACCTTCGCCGAGGTAGTAGCGGAAACCGATCAGGAGCAGAACAAGGAAGATCCCCAGGAGAGAAGCCGGGACCAGGCCGCTGCGCACGGTTCGAATGAAATTCGAAGGCCCGGCCCATGCCGAACGTCCCGTGACCTCCTTGCGTGCCTGGTCGATAATCGGGCCGTCGATGTGTTTCTTCTTCCTTCCGTAACCGGCCAACAGCGCACGATCGCACAGAACATTGATGAGTCGCGGCACCCCTCGTGTGGATCGCCAGATCTTCTTCAGCGCTTCCGGCGTGAAGAAGACCTTGTCGGCTCCGTCGATAACGGACAAGCGGTGATGAATGTACTCGGCCGTCTCTTCCGGGGAAAGGGCCTTCAGATGGTATCGAACGGTGACGCGCTGATTGAGCTGCAGGAGACGTGGCTGTTCCAGGATGTGCCGGAACTCGGGCTGGCCGATCAGGATGATCTGCAGGAGCTTTTCCGTCTCCGTCTCCAGGTTGGACAACAACCGGATCTGCTCCAGAACCTCGCCGTCGAGGCTCTGTGATTCATCAATGATGAGAACGGTGTTCTTCCCCTCTTTTCGCTTCGCAAGGAGGAACTGATTGAGCTCGTCGATCAGCTCCTTCTTCGTCGTGCCCTTGGAGGGAATACCGAAATCCTCGTTGATACTCTTGAGCAACTCGAGAGCAGACAAAGTGGGATTGAAGATGAAGGCCACCAGGGTGTCTTCGTCGAGATGGCTCAGGAGCCCCCGACAGAGGGTGGTCTTTCCTGCGCCGATCTCTCCCGTGACCACGATGAAACCGCCACGCTCCCGGATCCCATACAGGAGGTGAGCGAAGGCCTCTTTGTGTGTCTTGCCCAGATACAGAAACTTCGGATCCGGAGTGATCGAGAAGGGCTTCTCGGTAATTCCGTAGAATGAACAATACATAACCGGATTCCCATCCTCTGGTTTCTGAATGCAACAATGAGGATCTTAAGAAAAACGAGTCACAATAGCAAGGGACTCTCCGTGCAACGTACCGCCATTCCACCGTTATCCTTCGTTGACAGGAATTCCATGCCTGTGCTAGACAGTTTTCAGTTCTGTTCCCCTCGGGATCGGGAGGCAAGGGATGCGAGAAAGGCTCGCTTCGAGGATCAAGAAGATCCTGTCATCTGAGGAGATGCTCCCTCTGGGTGGCCGACATGCGAAGGTGATCTCCATCTCCAACCAGAAGGGAGGGGTAGGCAAGACAACGACTTCCGTGAACCTCGGTGCCGGCCTGGCCCTCTTCCATCACAAGAAGGTGCTTCTCGTCGATATGGATGCCCAGGGCCACATCGGCACCAGCCTGAATCACCTCACCTCACACGGAGGAGGCATCGGGCAGGTGCTGGGGGCCAAGAACGGCTCCATCATGGACGTGATCGTTCCGACCGATGTGCCCCAACTGGACATGACCCCGTCGGATCATTCCCTTCTGGAGACGGAATCCCAACTGGCCAGCAAGATCGGCAGGGAATTCATCCTTCGCAAGGCCCTCACGAGGGCGCGAACCTACTATGACTACATCCTGATCGACTGCCCTCCCAACCTCGGCAACCTGACCATCAACGCCTACGTTGCGTCCGACTATCTCCTGATTCCCTGCGACCTGTCTGCACTGGCCCTGGAGGGAATGGAAGGGATCCTGGAGGCCGTGGACACGGTCAATTTCCGCCTCAACCATCCCCTGGAGTTACTGGGCGTCCTGACAACCCGCGTGGACCGCCGAAACCTGGTCATGAACGAGACCGTGTTCGCCAGGCTGAAGGAGGCCTTCAGCGACAAGCTGTTCAGAACCCAGATCACGGTCAACACGGATCTGAACAAGGCGCAGCTCCGGGGGAAGCCAATCTTCATGGTCGCCAGAAGCTCGGCCGGAGCCAGGGATTATCGAGCCCTTGCCGACGAATTGATGGAGCGGCTCGACTCGCCGTCAGCCCTGGCCCACGCCTAGACGCGGCCGGGTCACTCGTCTTGTCTCCAGCGGCCACATCTGCTATTTATCCACACTGGTACGCAAACAGAAGTCCCCGGGCTTCCTTCCCGGGGTTGAGGGCGAAATGGCAGGGAATTCCTTTGGCAGGGCCTTTCGGATAACCACCTGGGGCGAGTCCCACGGACGGGCCATCGGCGTTGTCGTGGACGGCTGCCCACCCGGGCTCCCCCTCGACGAGCCGTCGATCCAGAAGGACCTGGACCGCAGGAAGCCGGGCCAGAGTGCGTTGACCACTGCCCGGGAAGAGGGCGATAAGGTGGAGATCCTCTCAGGGGTCTTCGAGGGAAAGACCCTGGGCACGCCGATCTGCCTCATGGTCCTGAACAAGGGACAGCAATCGAACCGCTACGACCATCTTCGTGATGTGTTTCGGCCCGGTCATGCAGAGGCAACCTACTATCAGAAATACGGAATCTACGATCATAGGGGCGGGGGTCGCGCCTCGGCGAGAGAGACGGCTGCCAGGGTTGCCGCAGGCGCCGTCGCCAGGCAGATCCTCCTGAAAAAAGGAATCGAGGTAATCGGGTATACCCGTCAGGTGGGGCCCATCGAGGCCGAAACATTCGATTTCCAGGAGATCGAGAAGAACCCGGTGAGGTGCCCTGACCCGGTCCGGGCGAAGAAGATGGCGGATCTCATCCGGCAGGTCCGTGACGAAGACGACTCCATCGGAGGTGTTGTCGAGGTCGTCGCCCGAGGCCTGCCCCCAGGCCTCGGAGAGCCCGTCTACGACAAGATGGACGCCGACCTGGCAAAGGGCCTGATGAGCATCAATGCGATCAAGGGCGTCGAGATCGGAGCAGGCTTCAGCGCGGCCGGAATGAGGGGCTCCGAGAACAACGACCCCTGGATCTTCCAAGACGGGAGATTCCGCACGAAGACGAATCAGGCCGGCGGCATCATTGGAGGAATCACCACCGGCGAAGATCTGGTCGTTCGAATAGCCGTCAAGCCTCCCTCCACAATCGGCATCCCCCAACAGACCGTGGATCGGACAGGGCAAACCGTGACCGTAACCCCGGGAGACAAAGAAGCCCGGAGACGGCACGATCCTTGCATATGTCCGAGAGTGGTCCCGGTCGCAGAGGCCATGGTCGCCATCGTTCTGGCAGACCATCTTCAGCGACAGCGAGGCTTGAGGGGAGCCGGACCCGGCGCAGAATAGGCCCCCCGAGAGCCCCGAAGCGGGACCGGCGGAAGAAACGGAAGCTTCGATCCCGATTTGCATCCCAACCGCCTCTTCGCCAAGCCCTCTTGCCTTTGCGAAAGCAAGCAGAGAGAATGGAGTTAGGGACTTTGACAACGGGTCCGGAGGCTCCCGTTCCTTTCTCGGAGGCTTCGAGAGAGAGACGGCATCACAGGAGATAAAGTAACCGCCCATGAAAACTTCTTCGCCCAAAGAACCTGCCTCAAAACGCGCAAAGAGAAGACTCTCCTCAGTGGCCGCAAGGGGAATGCGGGCAACCCTCGAACGCACGAGCGTACAGAAAATCTACGAAAGCATGGTCTGGAACCAGATCCAGGGCGGGCCGATTCCCGGACACATCGGCGTAATCCTGGACGGCAACCGGCGCTGGGCACGCAGCCGGGGGCTGGCCCCTTGGAAGGGACACGAGCAGGGGGCCAAGAAGATGGAGGACTTCCTGGACTGGTGCGGCGATATCGACGAGATCCGATCCGTCACCCTGTACGCCTTTTCCACGGAGAACTTCAAGCGGTCCGAAAAGGAGGTCGAGGAGATCTTCAGGCTCCTCAAAGAATACCTGAACAGCCTTCTCAAGGATGAACGGGTCGTCAAGAACCAGATCCGCGTCAAGATGCTGGGAAGGATCGAAATGCTTCCGCAGGAGTTCCGGGAATTGATCCGGGAGGTGGAGGAGAAGACGGCCGACTACAAGAGGCAATACTTCAACTTTGCCATCGCTTACGGGGGAAGGACGGAGATCGTCGATGCGGTGAGATCCCTGGCAGAGAACGTGAAAGAGGAGAAGCTCTCCCTCGACGACATCAACGAAGAAGTGATCGAAAGCTACCTCTACACCGCCCACCTGCCGAATTGCAGCCCGGACATGATCATCCGCACCTCCGGCGAGGTACGGCTGAGCAATTTCCTGACCTGGCAGGGAGCCTACAGCGAGCTCTGTTTCGTGGACGTCTACTGGCCGGACTTCCGAAAACTCGATCTGCTCCGGGCCATCCGCATGTACCAGCATCGCCAGCGGCGCTTCGGCGGGTAGTTAGCCGAGGGGAGCGAACTGCTCCATCCGCGCCCGTATTTCCTCACGGGTGACCACGGCCGTCCCGAGTTTCTCGACCACGAGCCCCCCGGCAACATTGCTCAGAATGGCTGCCTGCCGAAAGGTGGCCCCCGCCACCAGGGCGGAGGTAAAGACGGCAATGACCGTGTCGCCCGCCCCTGAAACGTCGTACACCTCTCTCGCCCGGGCCGGGATCTTCAGAGGCGCGTCCCCGTCTTTGAACAGACACATGCCCTGATCCCCCATCGTGATCAGCGCCGCGTCGCATTGAAGCCTCTCGATCAACTGAGCGCCCGCCTCGTGGAGCCCTTTCTCATCGGAGATATGAATGCCGGTTGCCTCTTCGGCTTCGAGCCTGTTCGGAGTGATCGCCGTGACACCCTTGTAGAACGGAAAGTGGTCCCTTTTCGGGTCTACGGTCACAATTTTTCCCAGGCCCCTTGCCATGGGAATGATTTCACTCAGGAGCCCCTCCTGAATGACGCCCTTCCCGTAGTCCTCCAGAATCATGGCGTCCACGTTCGGGATCGTCTCCTTCAGGTGCTCCTTCATTCTTGCCAGCCCTTCTCCCTCGAGAGACCTCGTGTCCTCCCGGTCCACCCGTACGACCTGCTGCTTGTGAGCGATGATCCGCGTCTTCAGGATCGTGGGCCTGTCCGGGTCCCTCACGACGAGACGGGTGTCGATCCCCTTTTCCTTCAACATGCCGAGCAGCATCTCTCCGTGGGAATCGCATCCTACGACCCCGCAGATCTCGACAGAGGCCCCGAGTGCATTCAGGTTGCTGGCCACGTTCGCGGCACCTCCCAGGGTGAAGTTCTCCCGAACAACCTCCACCACGGGGATGGGCGCCTCAGGGGAAATCCGGCTCACCTTTCCCCAGATGTACTGGTCGATGATAAGATCGCCGAGAATAACGACTCTGGCCCGATCGAACTTATCGAGAATGAGTCCAAACCCTTCCATCAAACCCCCTCCATAGACAATCCCTTGACACCGAGTACGGGCTTTGTTGACGCATGAAGCAGGAAACAGGCAAATCGAGGCGCCTCGCCGGCGCAACGATCGGGCCTGATTATACGGGAGCGGCAACCGCAGGGTCAACGCGTCACCCTGCCCGGAGCAGCAGCGTCCCTTCTTCCTCCCTGCGAGTCGAAAACCGCTTATTTTCAGACGGGTTGAATGCCAAGGGCCGACCCCTTTTCGTTTGTCTTTTCCCAGGGGGACGAATATAATGCCACCTATCCTCGGACAGGGCCCTGATCGGACCCCGGGAAGACGGAACCAACACAGAGGAAGACGTCTCGTGATGTTCAAAGCAAAGATACTCGTCGTTGACGACGAAGAGGACATCCTCAACACGCTGAGAGGGAGCCTGGAGGATGAGGGCTTCGAGGTCTGGACGGCCGGCGACGGGGCAGATGCCATGCAGCTGGTCCGCACGAAACACCCGGACATCATCTTCCTGGACATCTGGCTGCCCGGCATGGACGGGATCCAGACGCTGAAGGCGATCAAAGAATTCGATGCAGACATCGAAGTGGTGATCATGACGGGCCACGGAACCGTGAATACGGCCGTTCAGGCGATCAAGCTCGGCGCGGCGGATTTCCTCGAAAAACCCCTGTCCCTTGACGCTGTCCTCGAGACGATCCGAAGGGTCCTCGAGCAGCACCTTCTCCAGAGAGAGGGCGGACCCGAAGCGAGGCTCCGCGTCCCCCGAAGAGATGAGCTGATCGGAAGCAGTCCCGCCGTACGAGAACTCCGAAAAGAAACGGGACGGCTGGGAAGAGTGGAGGGACCGGTTCTCATCGTCGGGGAGCCGGGCACCGGCAAGGAACTGGTCGCACGGATTCTCCACGGCAAGAACCATGGCAAGAGAAGGCCCCTGATCAAGTTTGCAACCAACATATGGCCCCAGGAGGAGTTGGAGGAGGAGATCTTCGGCCAGGGCCCGAATGGCGCGGCAAAACGCAAGGAGACAAAGAAGTCGTTGTTCGAGCAGGCCTCAGGAAGGATTCTTTACCTGGACGCCATCGACGAATTGCCCATGGCTGCCCAGACGCGACTCGCCCGGTACCTGAAGGAACGGATCAAGGCCCGTTCCGCCCCGTCCGGGCTGCCGCGGGGCCCGGTCCGCATTATCGCTTCCACCACCAAGGATCTGGAAACGGCAAGGCGCGAGGGCGTTTTCAGCGAAGAACTCCTGGAGTGCTTCCAGGGACGCATCCTGAAGATCTCCCCCCTGTCGGAAAGGAAGTCCGACATACCGGACCTGACCCGGTTCTTCCTGAAAACCTTCTGCATGGATTACGGAAGGAAACCGAAAGAGATCGACGATGAAGCCCTTCAGGTGCTCGTGGCCTTCGACTGGCCCGGAAACGTGAAGGAACTGAAGAATATCGTGGAGCGCCTCGTCATCTCCGTACCCATTTCCAGGATCACGGAGAAAGACATCCCGCCCTCGATCCGAAGCACCACCGCCGTGCAGGGAGAGGGGACAAGAAGCCGGGCGTACGAAATGTGGGATTCCTACCAGGAAGCTTCCGACTCCTGGGAAAAAGACTACCTGCTCTACCACCTCAAGAAGCACGAGGGCGACCTGAAGACAGCGGCAAAGGCCCTCCACATGGACCCAAGAAGGCTGACACGAAAGGTGGACAAGCTGGGGCTCCTGACCGAGCCGGAGTCCTCGAAACCGATCCTCCGGCAGAGGACCCTGAGACGAAGCGTCGTCCTTGCCGGACAGGGCCTTCATTCCGGCGTGAAGACAGGCCTGATCCTCACGCCGCTGCCCCCCGACAGCGGGATCCTCTTCGGCAACATCTCGACAGGGGAGGTCGTCCCCGTCCATGTAGACAACGTGCAGTCCACCGGGTACGCGACTTGCCTCCGAAAGGGCGCAACCTCTGCGAAGACGACGGAACATTTTCTCGCGGTGCTTCACAGCTATCGCATCTGCAATCTGCTCGTAAAGATCGAAGACGAAGTACCCATCATGGACGGCTCCTCCCTGGACTTCTGTGCCATCGTCGAAGATGCAGGCATCGAGGAGCAGGACGTCGCCGTGGAGGAGATCGTCATCGATAAGAAGTACGTGATCGGCAAAGAAGGGCCCGACGAGAAATTCCTTCGCGTGGAGCCTTCGGACACCTTCCAGGTCCACTACCTTCTCAACTATCCGGAGCCTATCGGAAGACAGGAAGTGGATTTCACGCTGAAGAACGAGAAAGCATTCAAGGACCTGATCGCTCCGGCCAGGACCTTCGGTTTTGTAAAGGACGTGGAGATGCTGGAAAGCATGGGGCTCGCGAGCGGGGGCAAGCTCACAAACCTCATCCTCGTGGACGAAGAGAAGGTCGTGAACACGACCCTCCGGTTTCCGGATGAATTCGCACGACACAAGATCCTGGATATCCTGGGGGACTTCTACCTGCTCGGCAGACCGATACGAGGCAAGGTCACGGCCCAGATGACGGGCCATTCAGAAAATGTGGCCATGATGAAGATGCTCCGGGAGCAGATGAAAATTGTCTGACAGGACTCCCAAGAAGGTTGACGACACCTCTACCGTGATCCGCCCCTGGCCCCTTCTGGCCTCCAAGGTTCTCAATGCCTTTTCGATCTACACGCTCCGCCAGGACCGGCGTCGATCCCCTCGAACCGGGAAAGAGCACGACTTCCTCGTCCTCGATTCGAGAGACTGGATAAACGTGGTGCCCGTAACGCCCGCAGGAAACCTGGTCCTCATTCGGCAGTTTCGCCACGGCACAGCGTCTCTGGTCTGGGAGATCCCCGGGGGAATGATGGACGCGGAGGACGAGAGCCCGGCACAAGCCGCCCAGCGTGAACTGCTGGAGGAGACCGGCTACGCGCCGGAAGAGATGAAATTTCTCGGCGCGGTTCACCCCAACCCGGCCATCCAGAATAACCGGTGCCACACCTTCCTGGCCCGCAACGTCCGCCCTCGCCAGACCCAGCGACTGGACGGCGCCGAAGACATCGAAGTCCAAGAAGCCCCATGGTCAGAGGTCTCGAGAATGGTCGATGAGGGGGAGATCTCGCACTCCCTCGTGCTCACGGCCCTCTTCTGGTATCAGAGACACCTGACGAACCTGCCGCCTCCCCCGTTGACCGAAACCTTGAACAACAAAACAGATACGACCTAGAATCGCCGCACGAGGATACTCATGCAAAGAGCATGCATCAGAGGAACCGGGTTCTATGTGCCTGAGCAGATCGTCACAAACGACGATCTTGCAGAACGCATGGATACGAGCGACGAGTGGATCCGACAACGATCCGGGATCGAGCGAAGGCGATACGCGCCGGACGACGTGGGATGCGCTGAACTCGCTTATCAGGCTTCGCTTCGAGCCCTGGGTGAGGCAGGGTTGGAACCAAACGCGATCGACTGCATCATCCTGGCCACGCTGAGCCCTGACTACCATTTCCCGGGCAGCGCCTGTGTGCTCGGCCGGAAGCTGGGGCTTCCCGGGGTACCGGCCATTGACATTCGCGCCCAGTGCTCGGGGTTCATCTACTCGCTCTCAACGGCGGACAATTTCATACGGGGCGGCCAGTTCAAGTCCGTGCTGGTGGTGGGCTCGGAGAAGCATTCCATGGCTCTGGAGTTTGCGGATCGGGGCCGGGACGTGACCGTCCTGTTCGGCGACGGCGCCGGCGCGGTGATCATGGGACCCACGGAGGAAGATCGGGGCGTCCTTTCCTCCCATCTCCATGCCGACGGCGGGCTGGCGGACGCCCTTTGGCTGGAGTGCCCGGGCTCCGCCCATCCCCGCTGGATTACCCGGGAGATGGTCGATGAGGGAAGAACCTATCCCAAGATGAAGGGCAGACTGGTCTTCAAGAACGCCCTGGAGAAGCTCCCACAGGTCATCATGGAGGCCCTCGCCCAGAACCGGATGACCATCGATGAGGTCGACCTCTTCATCTTCCATCAGGCCAATCTCCGGATCAACGAGCACGTGGTCGCGCACATGGGCATTCCTCCGGAGAAGGTCTACAACAATATCCAGGAATACGGGAACACCACCGCAGCCTCCATCCCCATTGCCCTCCACGAGGCGTTGAACAAGGGTCTCCTTCGAGCGGGGCAGCATGTTCTGATAGCGAGTTTCGGCTCCGGCTTCACCTGGGCCTCTGCCGTGATCCGCTGGTAGGCCGCTAAGACCGCTTTTTGCCGTTGAAGTAGTAAGGGGAAAGCTCTTTGACGATTCTTCTCGAAGGGTTGATCTGCTCGATGGGGAGTTCGAAGACACGCTCCATGAAGTTCATCAGGATCTTGAACGTGGCGCCCCAGAGAATTTCCTCCCCCGTCGGCTCGTTGATGACCAGGCAGGGGTATTCCCATTCAAGGGTCTCTTGCCCCTCCTCCGAGGGCATTTGGACGAGGAATCTGCAGATCGCATAGTTCTCGGGGTCGAGGAACGCCCGAAGGGGAAGACGCAGGACGCTTTCCACTTCCCAGTTCGGCCGAGCCTTCCAACCCGGCCGGACCCTCCCCACGACCGGGAAGATGACCCGGGGAAAACTCTGCATCCAGAGCGTGGGCAGGGCTCCCATGTACTCGACCTTCCAGGGAGGCAGGCGCATCTCTTCCCAACTCTCTCGCAGCACGCCGGCGAACACGAACAGGAAGACCTCCCTCGCCCGGGGAGAGGACCGCAACAACCTCCGAAGAGGCTCTGAGCGCCCTGTGGGAACAATTCCCCAAGCCAGGAGACGGCTAAGGATCCGGTCAAGCCTTCGGTCCGTTCCGCCCCCGGGAAAACAGAGATCCCCTGCCTGCTGAACGTAAGTGGAACGCTTGTTCAAGATGACCGTGTATTCCTGACTCGAAGCATCGAGCTCCAGGGGCAACAAGACCGCCGAGGCAGCGTATTTCTCGCCCGCCTGCTGTTTCTCCTCCACGAACTGCATCTGTTCCAGGAAGTCGACCGGCCCGTCCTCCAGCCTCTCCACCACACGAGCCCGGAACGCCTCCGGTTGCCTTACGAAGGCCTCAAGAACCATTGGCCATCGCCTCCACGAGATAGATGTCGTCACCTTTCAGGGCGAAGTAGTGGAGGCTCGAGAAGGAATCAAAGACTATCCTGCTTTCTCCGAGGGCAACGATTGCATCGTAAGGTGGCCCTTCCTTCCCGTTGACGACCGCGAACCACTCTTCGTCCCGTCTGGCCCCGTAAGCGAACCCCCTGCCGTTCGAGCTGAAGACGGGCGAAGGCTCGATTTCATCGTACCGGGCCCCCTCGGCCCCGTTCACGACCACGAAACGGCCGTCTCCCTGTCGGGCTTCATAAGCGATCCTCTTGCCGTTCGCACTGAACACGGGGGCATGGCCAAGACCACCGTACCGTTTCCCCTCCTTCCCATCGAGGACCAGAAAATAATCCTTTCCCTCCCCGGCCCCGTAGGCGACACGCCGGCTGTCCGGGCTGAACACGGGGGAAAAGGGGATGCCCTCGTACCGCTTCCCCTCTTTTCCATCGATCACCGCGAACTTCTCCTCGCCCGCTCCGGCCACGTAGGCTACGCGCCGGCTGTCCGGGCTGAACACGGGCGAAAAAAGGATGCCCTTGTATTGCTTCCCCGCTTCATCATCGACCACTACGAACCTCTCCTCGCCCGCTCCGGCCACGTAGGCTACGCGCCGGCTGTCCGGGCTGAACACGGGAGCACAGCTGATTCCGTCGTATTTCTTCCCCTCCGCTCCGTCCACCACCGCAACCCAGGAACCCTCCTTCAACGCCGCATAGGCCAACCGCTTGCCGTCCGGGCTGAACACCGGCAGTGTGCCGATCCCCTCGTATCGCCTTTCCTCCTTCCCGTCCACCACGACGAACCACGCATCCCCCTCGACGGCAACATAGGCCACACGTTTGCCGGTGGGGCTGAAAATGGGAGCGCAACCGATCCCATCGTATGGTTTCCCCTCGTTGCCATCCACCACCACGGTCCAACGATTCCCCACCTCCGCCACGTAGGCCAGTCGTTCGCCGTTCGGGCTGAACGCCGGCGGGGTCCCGATCCCTACGTACGGTTTTTCCCCTTTTCCCCCTACCACGACGAACCACCTCTCCTTTTCCTTCGCCACGTACCCCACCTGCCGACCGTCTTTGGTGAAGATGAGGGTCTGGCCGATGGCGTCGTACCGCGGCCCCCCTTGCCCATCCACCACCACATGCCATTTCTCCCCCTCAGCGGTCACGTAGGCGGCATGCCGGTTATCCCTGCTCACCGCAAAGCTCTCCTTCACCCACGAGGAGAAGTCGATTTGGGCAATGCGCTTTTCAGACACCACCCAATCCCGATCTTCCTGCTTCGTGCATCCCGCAAAGGCAACAAGCAGGATCGAGGCGAGGAGTACAAGCCCTCGGGTCGCATTCATCATGGAGAACCCTCCCTGTCTCTGCCCTCTGTCGACACAAAACCGTGTTCGACGACTGTAAAGGAGGTGACGCGGGGCTGTCAACGCGGGAGGGTCCGGCCTGGAGCACCCGGCCGGCAAACAGAATTCTTCGAATGAAAGGGTTCAGGATTTTGGAGGGGATGTTTGCGAGGCCTGATCGATCGGTTCCATATCCCAAGCCTCCGAGGGGAGCCTCTGTTCGATTCGCCGGATCCGGGGAGGCAACCGGTTGGATGCCTCTTTGAATTCCCATACCAGGCCTGTTCTCTCGTCGGTCCAGACGTTGTCCCTATAGCGCATGCCATGAGGCATGGTCCACCCTTCTTCCAGGAGTCCCATCAGTTCCTCGCCATTCTCTACCCATTCCGCCCCCCGAAGATAGTGGTTCGCCGTATTGACAGTTAGTACATTGTGCAGGGCTCGGATGTAGCCATGGGCTTCCGCTTCCTGCGCTTCTCGCCGCCTGTCCTCTCTTGTTTCAATGTATCGTGGGATCGCGACGACCGAAAGGAGACCCAGGATGATCAGGATCGCAAGAACCTGGAGCAGGCCGGTTCCCTTGTACTCGCCTACAGCATGTTCACCCATCGTCATTTTGCTTCTCCCCCTCTTTGCCTTGGGTCCCCGAATTCGTGAATATTCAGTTACCATTGCCAGCCTCCGACTTGACCCCTGGATACTTCAGGCCCGCCCCGTAGGGCATTCCGGTCGATCAGACTCCGTCGGGGGAAGATCAAAGATGCAGGGCAGTAGCCCTTAGACAGCAACACGTCAGTATGAAACCCACAACATTCCGGCAACCTTACATCTTTTGGCCGAAAGATGTCAAGAGAAGATCTCGAAATCTCCCTTTTTTGCTTGACAACTTCTTTTATGTATCGTAAGCAGATCTGTAGCTGCAGTGAATACTGCAAGCAGCGACAATGGCTGACTCATTAGGGTCTCGAGAAAGAAGAGGCGGATTTCACATGAGCAATATCGTTGAGAAGACCAAGGAGAAGTTGGTGGAGTACGAGAAGAGACACCAGGGAATCCTGAACGCTGCGATGCGCCTGTTCAACGCCAAGGGCTATGCCGCAACAACGACTGCGAGCATCGCCAAGGCGGCAGGCGTTACGGAAAAGACCATGTACAGGCATTTCAAGAACAAGGAGGTCCTCTTCGAGGCATGTGTCTCCTCCATCACGGTAGACATGGCCGCCATCTGGCAGAACGCCCTGGAAAGAAACAAGGGCGACGGCCTCGCTTACCTGAAGGCCATTTCGAGTTCCTATGTGGAATTCGTCATCAACAACCCGGACAAGTCCATGTTCCTGGTTCATCTTTACAGCTACCGGGTCATTCCGGAGTTGGACAAGGGCTTTCGGGAAACCATGGAAGCACAACTGGACGAACTGGAGAGGGTCATCGAGTCCCTGCAAAAGAAGGGCCTGGTCCGGTCCAACATCCACCCGCGCCTGGTCGCCGGGGTGTTCATAGGCAATTACTTCACGGCGGTCTTCCTGAACGAGTTCATCGGACCGGAACTGTATAACACCGACTCGGCCATGGAAATGACCAAGCACTTCCTCGGGATCGATTGAGGGCATTTACCTCTTGACATCCTTCCCGGGAATGTATTATTTTGCCCCAGAATTTAGACAAAACGATTTTTTATGAATTTCCACAGTTTATTGGCTGTGTGTTTTTTTTATTCTTGTTCGGTCCTTCGGGGTCGCTGTTCATGTAAAGGAATAACAAAAGGGAATCGGGAATATCAGACAAGGAGACGCGAGATGATCACGATGAAGTCACTGAAGCACGGCGCCCTGGCCCTGCTCCTCGTCGCAGCATTCATGACCGTGGGAGTGTACGAAGCTGCGGCGGAACTCGAGTTGCTCGGCACAACCGGTGTGGGGAACTCCAACAGCAGGCTGGTGGAAATCGACCCGTCCACCGGCGAGGTTATTCGGGAGATCGGCAGGGTGGGCTTCACGGTCAACGGACTGGCATGGGACCAGACCAACGGTAAGCTGTACGCTTCGACGGCATACAAAGACCCGAATTACAACGGCCTGATCGAAATCGATCCGGGGACAGGAGTTGGCACCATCATCGGTGTACACGGATGGGGATTCGGCTATACCCTATCGATCACGAACATCACAGTGAATTCCTTCGGCCAGATGTACGGCTGGTCCGAGTGGGGCGACGACCTGGTCAGCATCAACAAGTACACAGGCGTCGCGACTGTGGTAGGAGAATCCGGTTTAAGCACGGCCACGAACGGCCTGGCCTTCGACAACACGGGCACCCTGTACATGGTCAATTCGGGTGGCAGCTACTACATCATCAATACTTCCACCGGAGCGGCAACCCATCAGGGCGATTTCGGCCCGACAGCCCATCACGGCGTCTTTCATCCCAATACCAACGTCTATTACGGTCTCGACCAGACCAAGGCACCGGCAGATCTCGTACGGGCCAATCTCTCTACGGGAACATTGCTCAGCCGGGTTGAGATGTGCTGTGACTACGTACACACCCTCGCATTCATGGACAACACACACTGCTTTCTGGACCTCGATCTCGATTACGACGGCTTCGACAACGTGCTCGATATGGAGTTCACGCTGCGCGAAGGGACCCCGGCAATCATGTCCGTCTGGCTCCACGTGTTTCATCAGGAGTTTCTGCTCTGGTCTGTAGGCATTCCACCCCACGATTCCCGGGAGACCTTCAGTGTCCCGATGCCATTGCCGCGTTGCGGAAATATAGGGATCATGGCAACTCTCGCGACGCAGAATGCAGGGATCGCTTGTTCTACATTGGAGACTGTGGATACGGGCTTTTGAACTCCTTGACCGATAACGATTGAGAGTCCTTGAAAGGCAGGGTCACCCGACCCTGCCTTTTTTCTCTTATGGGCAGACTGGCAAGGAAGGAAAGAAACATGAAGAAAGCGCATTTCAAAGACGTCAAGCTGGATCCGCTGATTGCTGAAGGTTTCGTCAATTTCGCAATCGGCAGCTTCACGCACTTCACCGACGCCCCGCTCAATTGTTCCGTCTCCATCATTCGACTGGATAGAGGCAGCACGCCCTACCACAACCATGAGCAGGCAAACCAGCACGAGGTGATATTTGCTCTGTCCGGCCACGGAATTCTGAAGACAGATGACAAGGAAGAAGAAGTTCGGGAAGGGGATGTCATGTATTTTTCACCGAACGAAAATCATCAACTGGCAAGCCCGGACGCAAGCATTGTCATCGCATCCATTCACATCAACGCGATGTAGAGAGAACTGCCGATTCAATTGGCGAGGTATGCACGCGGAAAGCGCTTGCTAAGCAAGGATTCCAGCGATCTGTCCCTGCCGTAGATGTCGTCACGAAAGTGTGTCGTCCCGGTCTCATCGACCCAGGCTGTCCAGTACGAAAGATGCACGGGGATTCTTTTTGACAACCGGACGACTTGCGTCTTCCCACTGCGGACCGTGTTGACGATCCTCTTTCGTGTCCATCCCGGTTCGCCCTTGAGTAGAAGGCTTGCCAACTCTATCGGCTTT
>Ga0180429_10000196_pt1 | contig 54455 bp, 40 predicted proteins | sample SS_ome_FD_132428 | JGI IMG/M metagenome (GOLD analysis project Ga0180429, IMG submission 132428) | Hypersaline lake sediment archaeal communities from the Salton Sea, California, USA - SS_1_S_1 metaG | ecosystem: Environmental > Aquatic > Non-marine Saline and Alkaline > Hypersaline > Sediment ... | reverse complement strand
TGACGGAATAGCACCGACAACAAACCACACGAACGAAACCACACTTTGCCACAAAAACACCGCGGTGCGGAGTGCTACTATCCCAACAGCCTCCTTCGGCTACCGGTTAAACGATTCCTCCATTCTATCCGACCACCGGAAACGAGCCATGCCCCGGTCGGCACGCCGAAAAATCGTAAAATCTCACCCAAACCTCCCGGTTTAGATAATCCTGGCCGCCGCTCCGGGCCGATATTCTGGGGAAGTCCCTCGTTGCATCCTCATTTCTTTCCGGCTTTCGCCGACATGCCCGGAGGTTTCGCTGTCATGAACGTGATGGAAATCGTCTCGAACACGGGAATGAACGGGGCCATAAAGCATTGCCTGACGCTCACGCGGGAACTGCGGCAACGCGGAAACCGACTAACATTGGTCTGTCACGGCGACGCGTGGATCGCCGAACAAGCAGCCGCCGAAGGGGTCGACGTCGTTGCTTCGGACCTGCATCGCTGGCCGACCGACGAGTTGCGGCGAATCGCGGCCATCGTCCGCGAAAAGAAGATTGACGTCATACATACGCACATGAGTCGGGCACACTTCTTCGGCGTCCTCTTGCGATGGCTCTGCAAGGTGCCTTGCGTGGCCACCGCCCACAACCGCCTGTTTCAACCGCATTGGATGTTCAACGATCACGTGATCGCCGTTTCGGAGGCCACGCGCCGTTATCATCAGAGCTACAACCTGGTGCGTTCCAGCCGGATCGAGACCATCTACAACTTCATCGATCATCGCCGTGCACGCCGTGTCCCGGGAGACGCGCGTGCCCGGGTGAGAGACGCCTTCGGTGTCGACGACTCATCGCCGCTGATCGGCACGATTGGCTTGATCCGTGCGAAAAAGGGGCAGATCCACCTCGTTCGCGCCATGCCGCGGATCCTTGCCGAGTGTCCGAGGGCAAGGCTGCTGATCGTCGGCAGCGAGATAGACGACGCCTACGTGTCTCAAGTGAAGGCCGTGGCCGATCGATTGGGCGTCGGCGCAAACATCACCTGGAGCGGACATCGCGACGACGCGGCCGAGATCATGTCGGCGTTGGATCTGTGCGTTTCATCGTCGTTGGAAGAGAACCTCAGCACGGTGATACTCGAAGCAATGGCCGCCGCTCTGCCGGTGGTCGCCACCTCCGTGGGCGGGAACCCGGAATGCGTGGTGCCCGGCACGACGGGAACCCTGGTGCCGCCGGGCGACAGCAATGCACTGGGCCGGGCGATCGTCGACATGTTGAGCGATCCGGAGCGATGCCGCCGATTCGGCGAGGCCGGACGAGAACGCGTGCGGAACCACTTCTCGACAGAACGGGTAATTCCCCGCATTGAGGCCACGCTGGAACGTGTTGCCCAGCGACGCCGGGCGGCGTAGTCCTCGCCCGCCCGCACCGACTAGGATCAGGTTGCATCCCGGAACCTGGGATCGTATAGTACTGTGGGGTTTTGTAATACACGGTATGCCGATGAAAACGATCCGATACGTCCACTGGCAAGATGAGGATATGTGGCTGGGGTATCTTGAGGACTATCCCGACTATATAATACAGGGCGAGACCATCGAAGAGCTTCAGGAGAACCTGAAGGATCTTTATGCGGATCTCACCGGGGGGCACATTCCCGGCGCGCGCAAAGTGGCGGAGCTTCAAATCGCATGAAGCGAAAGGACTTGATCGGTCAACTCGAATAGACCGGATGTGTTCTCATTCGTCACGGTGGCCGACACGATTGGTATCAAAATCCCGACACGGGGATGTGTCAGCCCGTGCCTCGTCATCGCGACATCAAGTATTGCAGCGCCTGCTGTGTGCCCGTGTCGAAAAAAGCCAATCAAAGACTCCCGTCCCCTTTTCTTTCAAGCAGAGGAGTTTGTCATATCAAACCTGACTGACGCGTCGCGTGAACTGTTCAAGCGGCAGCCGGACGAGTGCTTTCCGTCGCTTACGGCATTGTGGGAACATTGCCAGCGGCAAAAGGAAGCGTGTGTCGATCGCTGGGTTGCACCGCGATCGATCCGAACCAACCCCCACGACGCCGGCCGGCTGCTGTTGGCCGCCGGCGACGACGGGGCGTTCGAGATGAACGACTGGAGTTTTGGCCAGCTTTGCCGGCTGGCCGGCGTTGCCAAGGAGACGGTCAATCGGCTCGTCCCGGACACGACCGCCCGGGTCTTCGCCACCGACTTCGAGGCCCCGCCCGAGGGCGTCAATGGCAGCGCCGGACTCTACGCCAGTGAACAGGACATGTTCACCTTCGTGATCGAGCCGACCGGTTGCTGGCGAGCCATTATGGAGTATGCCTGCCCCCTGGTAGTGCTGCTAGCTGGGGACACCCCGGTGACACAAATAGCGAAAACCCCGAAGAAAACGTGTTTTTCGTGTGTTTCAATAGACTGCTAGCAATCCGCCTGGATCACTGTTGCCGTAATTGTCCCACACAATCGGAAAAATCCGCAAGTTCAACGCAGTTTTACACGATATCTAGTCTAACCGCGGCGTGGGCCGTCGCTGGCTACCATTGCTGGGGGGGAAGGACAACTTCCGAAGACAGCGGGTACGCCGCCCGACTGTCCTACTTGTCAACGATCAGTCGAGGAATCACGGATGTCCAGAAATAACTTCCGCGTTGCCGTCTGTACGCCGGTACTGTTACTGTTGTTGCTTTCGGCGACCGGCTGCGTTCACACGACGTTGGGGCCGAATCTCGGGCTCCTCGGCTGGCCGGTCCCGATGTCGCCTTACGCTCAGAAGATGGGCGAAGACAACTACTACGAACACGAGCGGTACGAGCGCGTACCGATAATGGGCCCGATCACGGCAGGCGGGCCTGCCATCGCACTGGATCCGCCGTCGGAAGACGAGATCATGCGGGCGTTGGAAGACGCCCGGGGTATAGAGGGCGGGGTGCCTTTCCTGCACGAGGTCCAACGCAACAACGTGCGTATCGTGGTCGAGCCGATCGCCGACTATGTGGATCCTCCGCGGGTGTATCCGCTGGTCGGACCGGCACAACTCCATCATGCCCAGTATAAGTGCATCATCTACTTCAGCGAGGCGACTTGGGTCGGCTGGCCGATCCCATACAAGACAGTCGACGAGGACGTACAAGAGGTGGTCTACATCGACCACAGCCACCTCCACATGGTCGGCAACGTGGACGGCGGGCCGGGCGCACCTTTCTAGGGGATCAGAGGGCTTTCGGGTTTCGGGCTTTCGGGCTTCGGGCCGGAGGCACGCGGAGAATACCAAGCCCCATCGGCCACGATTCGCGGCCGGTGGGGTTTTTCGGTGTCGGGCGATAGTAGCCCGTTGAAAACGGTGTAGGAGGCGACTCCAGTCGCCGATAGAACGTCGAAAACCCGGCAAACCGGGCTTGCAAGACAGGGCCGAACGAACATACGATTGGATGCGTATCGAAGGAGGCGAGGAGGTAGCGTTCCGTGTCGCCGAGGAATCTACGAGAAACCGTGGTGGTGCTGTTGCTCGCCGTGGCTGCGGTGCCGGTCCAGGCGAATGAGGCCGATGATCACTTCAGGGTGGCCATGGGCCACTATGCCGTCAAGCGTTGGAAGTTGGCCGCCGAGGAGTTTGAAGCACTTCTCCAACGGTCGCCCAACTATCCAAAGGCCGGCCAGAGCATCTTTCTGCTGGGCGAGGCACTGTTGCAGTCGGGCGACTGCCAGCGGGCAAGCGTCCAGTTTCGCCGCTATCTCGATCGGAACCCGGAAGGTGAGTATACCAGGGCGGCGCTGTTTCGCGTCGGCGAGGCCACCTACATGGCCGGCAAGTCGGCGGCGGCCGCCGCCGATCTGAAACGCTTCCAGTTGGAGTACCCCGCCGACAAGCTCAACGCCTACGTCTTGACGTATCTCGGCGACGTCGAGATGGAACGAGAGAACACCGCGGCGGCGGCGAATTACTTCCGCCGCTGTCTGACGCAATTCCCCAACGGACGCTTGCAGGACGATTGTCGCTTCGGACTCGCCAGGGCTCTGGAACGACTCGACAAGAACGAGGAGGCAAAGCGGTTCTATCTGGCCGTGGCCGGCAAGTCGGGCAACCCGCTGGCCGACGACGCACAGTTCCATCTCGGCGTTCTCCACTACACCACGGGCGATTACGCCAAGGCGATCGAGACATACAATGCCTTCGAGACCGGCCTGGCCAACAGCCCATGGCGGCCGAAGGCCCGGCTCGGACGCGGTTGGGCGCTGATGAAACTCGACCGGCTCGACGAGGCGAAGGCGACGTTCCTGAGGATTGCCGACGATCCGGAGGTCGGCGTCGACGCGAAGTGTTGGCTGGGAATGGTCCAGCGACGGCAAGAGGACTGGGCGGCCGCCGCCAAGACCTTGCTGGAGGCCCTCGAAACGGCCGAGACCGAAGGCCGTTCGGTCGCGGACGTCGACGTCGCCACGCTGCGTTTCTACGCCGGCGATTCGCTGCGCCGTTGCGGCCGGGCGGAAGCCGCCGGCAAGCAGTTCAACATGCTGATGGCCTCCACGCGGGGATCGGAAACTCGCGGCAGCCAGTGGCTCGACGACGCAATGCACGGACAAATGCAGGTGGCCGCCGCGGCGAACGACCATCAGACGATCGACCGCCTGGCGAAGACGTTCGAGAGCCAGTGTCCTCGAAGCTCGCTTCGAGGCGACGTCCACCGCTTGCTTGCCCGATCGCGACTCGAGCGCGACGATCCTTCGGCCGCGGTCGAGTTGCTGGAGCCCTTGGTGGCCGTCGGCATTCTCGACGAACAAGGGTTGGCCGACCGGTATCTGCTCGCCCAGGCCTACGAGGGATCGAAGCGATACGAGGATGCCTTGGCCGTGCTGCTGCCGGTCGTCGATGCGGCGGGCGAACGGCTCCGCGGCGACGCCCTGTTGACTCAAGGCGCGCTGCTGCTGGCCATGCGTAAATACGCCGACGCCGTCGAACCGCTGGAGACTTTAGCGGCCACCGCCGTGACCGAAACGGCCAAAGTCAAGGGCGGCGGTTCGCTTGCCATCTGCTACGCCAGAACCGATCAACTCGACAGGGCGAAACGCCTCTACGACAGACTCCAAGAGGAACACGCCGGGGACGAACTGTTGCCGGTGATCGTCGAGCAACTGGCCGAGGCGGCCTATGCCGCAAACGATCTGCAGTGGGCCCGGCAGTTGTTCGACCGCATACAGGCGGAAACGCCGTGGAAAGGACTGGCCGGCCGGGGTTGGTGCCTGCTGAGGGACGGCAAGCCGGAAGAGGCAGAGTCCGTGTTCGATGAAGTGCTCAAGAGCAATCCACCGGCGGAGACGGCGGCCGAGGTGGCCCTGGCGCGAGGCCGAATCTTGGAGCAACTCGACCGGCCCGATCCTGCCCTGCTGATGTACGACCTGGTGATCGAGGAACACGCAGACGGCAGCCAACACCCCGAAGCACTGTTGGCCGCCGCCCGACTCCGCGCAAAACTCGGACAAACGCGAGAGGCGTCCTTGTTCTACGAACAATTGCTCGAGCGATATCCGGACCGCGACGGGCAGGACGCCGTCCTTTACGAATGGGCCTGGGTGTTGCACGACTCGCAAAAAGAGGGCGAGTCGCTCGCGCTATTCGAGCGGCTGCGCAAGCATCACGCGAAGAGTCGCTATGCGGCCGACGCGGCGTTTCGTCTGGCACAACGGGCCTTCGAAGCGAAAGACTACGCCCGGGTCGGCGAGTTGACCGGGGAGATTCTCTCCGGCAATGCGGACGGTCGGATCCGGGAGAGCACGATTCACCTGCGTGGGCAGTTGGCGGTGACCGAAAAAGACTGGGACCGGGTCGACAAGGAATTTGCGGCGGCGTTGAAGCAGTTCCCCGAGAGCCCCTCGCGGCTGATGGCCGAGTTCTGGGTCGCCGAAGCGGCCTATCGCCGAGGGGAGTACGACCTGGCCGGCGAGCGATTCGAGCAACTCGCCCAGAGAATCCAGGGCCGCCAGGACGCATGGCTGGCCATGGTCCCCCTGCGACGCGCCCAGGTGTTGGCGCAGGGCAAGAAGTGGAGCGAGGCCTACGCCGTGGCATCGAAGATCGAGGAGAACTACCCGAACTTTGCCCAGCAATACGAGGCCCACTATCTGATTGGCCGTTGTCTGCACGCCCGGGCCGATCTGCGGGGTGCCCGAGACGCCTTCCAGCGCGTGATCCGATCACCCAACGGGGAGAAGACCGAAACGGCGGCCATGGCCCAGTGGATGATCGGCGAGACGTTCTTTCACCAGAAGGACTACGAGTCGGCGTTGCGGGAGTATCTTCGGGTGGAGATTCTCTATGCGTTTCCCACCTGGCAGGCCGGCGCGTTGCTTCAGGCCGGCAAGTGCTACGAGAAACTTGGCCAATGGAACAAGGCCGCCGAGCTATACGCTCGATTGCTGAAAACGTACCCCAGCAGCCCGTTCGCTGAAAGTGCCAGCGAGCGACTAAACACCCCCCCGGGGAAGCGGGACGAGAATGCCCGCGCAGATTGACTCACCCTTCCGCCGCCTCGGTTACGAAAAAGGAAAGGGAGACACTGCATCCTCGACGGAACAACCGCGCGGGTACCTCCGTAGCACTAATGCTTCGATAGGTTTTGTATTGTAAACGCTGCATGGTGGGCGAACATCGCTCGCCGGGCTGAAAACGGGGAGTTATCGACAATGAGCAGACCCAGAACCATGTCGCGGACGTGGGCCGCACGGGTGATCTCGGCAGCCGCGTTGATCGGATCGTGTTTGCTATCTCCGCTAGCACTGGCCCAAGTTGGGCCCGCCGAAGAGCCGGCCGTGGCGATTCCCGACCAACAGGCGCGCCTGGGCGAGCCGACGGCCGGACAACCCGCCGCGATGGCGCAGACTGCTCCCATTCCCACCAAGGATTTGTGGAGCGTCATCCGGGACGGCGGACCGTTGATGATTCCGATCGCCTTCAGTTCGCTATTGCTGCTGGCATTCGTTTTCGAGCGGATGATCAGCCTTCGGCGAGGTCGGGTGATTCCGCGGCCCTTCGTCACCCGGTTCCTGCAGCAGTTGCGCGACGGGTCGCTGGATCGCGACCAGGCCCTGCAGTTGTGCGAGGACAGCGGCAGCCCGGTGTCTGAGGTCTTTGCCGGCGCGGTGCGCAAATGGGGCCGGCCCGCCGTCGAGGTCGAGCAGGCCATCATCGACAACGGAGAACGCGTCACCAACGGCCTGCGGAAGTACCTCCGCGTGATCAACGGCGTGGCGACCGTTACGCCGTTGTTGGGCCTGTTGGGAACGGTAGTGGGCATGATTCGCGCGTTCAACAACATCGCCACCGCCGACGCCCTGGGACGTCCCGAACTGTTGGCAAAAGGAATCGGCGAGGCCCTGTTGACCACCGCCGCTGGATTGACCGTCGCCATTCCCGCCCTGATCTGCTATCTCTGGTTCGTCAGCCGCGTGGACCGGCTGATTATCGACATCGACGCCATGGGCCAGGAAGTGGTCAACGTGATCTCGGCCGAAGAATTGGAGAACAAGAAGACCCGTACCACGAAGCCGCGACGCAACAAAACGCACGAAGCGGCGGCGTGATAAAGAGAGAATAGTCGTTGTTCGCTCCGCGAACAACGACTATTCTGAAAACCGATACCTTACCCCCGACACCCGCCATGCCACTGAAAACCAATCTCGACGAACAGCCGACGTTGAACCTGACGCCGATGATCGACATCGTGTTCCTGTTGATCATCTTCTTCATGGTGGGCACGAAGTTCACCGAGTTGGAGCGGAAGATCGGCCTGAAGGTGCCGGAAGTCGCCGATCGCGGGGCGTTGACCGCCGCGCCGCAACGACGAATCATCAACGTCTATCGCGACGGCACCGTCACGCTCGACAAGACCGCGGTTACGCTGGAGCAACTCACCGCCCAATTGGCCGCGGCCCAGGGCCAGTACAGCGACCTGGGTGTCTTGATCCGCGGCGACGCGCATGGCGAGTTTCAATTGGTTGCTTCCGTCCTCAATGCGTGCAAGCAGGCCGGCGTTCACGACCTGGGGATCTCCGTTCGATTGGTCTCGCCGGGGCAATAACCGATGGCCGCGTTTCGTCTCGATCAACTCTGGGAGTTCCTCGCCGGCATCGAACCGGTGGTGGGACTGTTGTGGCTGGGATTGGTCGCGCTGACGATCACGCTGCTCGTGTTGATGCGCACCCGTTGGGGACAGTCGCGGCCGTTGCGCAAGTGCCTGGCCCTCTCGATACTGGCCCATTTGCTGCTGGCCGGATATGCCACGACCGTGCGGATCGTTTGCGGCGCTCCCGCGTTGGAGGAGCCTGTTCTTTACGTCTCGTTTGTCGATGGCCCGCTGCAACAGGCCACCGGCGCGGAGGATCCCGTCGCCGACGAAGAGCCTTGGGAGAGGTTCCTCCACCAGAGCGTTACTCAACCTGAGCCCGTCGATCCTCGGCGCGAGCAGCCGACCGAGTTGCCCGAACCCGAACGTCAGGCCACCTCGGAAGAAACGCCGTTGCCGGGCGATCCCTCGCTGGATCATCTGGCCCTCTCGCAGTCGGGGCCCCTCGAACCGCAGCCGGTCTGCGAGGCCGGATTGCCGCGGCGCTCATCGCCGGCGACGATGGCCGAGCAGATCGAAGCGCCGGCCGCCGAGCGTCGTGACGCGACCCCGTTGAAAGTGCCTGCCCGCGAGGATACCCCGTTGCAGGCGACGGCCCGTCAACCGCGGGTCCCGCTCGATCGCGTCCCCCGCACGGGCGTGCCGACTTCGCTGCTGAGCCAGCCGGTTCCGTTGCCGCGATTGGACACTCCGGCGACAACCCTCGATCCGGCCAGTTCGCTGGCCGGGCTGACCTCGCAGTTCTCGCGGCCGGCAAGGTCGCAGCCCGCCGAGTCGGCCATCGACGAAGTGGACCGTCCTCGCTCGATGTCCGGATTTCCCGGCGCAACCGGAGAAAGGTTGACCGGCCCCAGTGCTGAAGCCCGTCAGGCCTCGTTGCCGGTCTCGGCCGTCGAGCAGCATGCCGCCGAGACGACCGACGGCGGAATGCCGCCGAGCCAGACCACGACGGTCATCTTGCCGAAGGCCGGCGAGAATCGCCGCGATCAGGGCCAGGCGGACGAGCAATCTCTGCCGAGCATCTACCGGCTTCGCGTGGCGCCCGACCGCAGCCGAATGGCCCAGCGCCAGGGAGCCACTCCCGCTACGGAGGCCGCCGTCAAGGCCGCCTTGAAATGGCTGGCGGATAACCAGCACGAAGACGGGCGATGGGACGCCGCCGATCACGGCGCCGGTCGCGAAATGCAGATATCGGGCCGAAACCGCGACGGCGCCGGTATCGAGGCCGACACGGGCGTCAGCGGCCTCGCACTGCTGGCAATGCTGGCCTCCGGACACACCCACCAGGAGGGAGCCTACCGCGAGAACGTCCGCCGGGGGCTGCAATACCTGCTGCGAATTCAGGCCCGCGACGGTAACCTCGGGGGCCGGGCAACCGCCTACGCCAAGATGTATTGCCACTCGATGGCTGCCTTCGCCATGAGCGAGGCCTACGGGATGACCGGCGACGAGCGGTTGCGGCTGCCGGTACGCCGGGCAATCGCCTACACGCTGGCCGCACAATCGCCACAGGATGGCGGCTGGCGATACCGCCCCGGCGACCCGGGCGATACGAGCCAGGCCGGATGGCAGTTGATGGCACTGAAGAGCGCCGAGTTGGCGGGCATTCCGATGCCGGTGGAAAGCAGAAACGGATTGATACTCTACTTGCGTTCCGCTTGTTCGGGCACTCACGGCGGGTTGGCTTCCTATCGACCCGGCGAACCGGTCAGCCGTCCCATGACCGCCGAGGCCCTGGCCTGTTGGCAGTTTCTGGGAATGCCGCGGGAGCATCCGGCCGGAAACGAAGCCGGCGACTACCTGCTCGGAGAGTTGCCCGGCCAAGGCAGCCCGAATCTCTATTACTGGTACTATGCCACGCTGGCAATGTATCAACTGCAAGGCATCCACTGGAAGCGATGGAACGATGCCCTGCGAACGACGCTGATCGACAGCCAGCAGACCAAAGGCACCCCGGCCGGCAGTTGGGATCCGGCCACCGTATGGGGCGGCTACGGCGGACGTGTCTACAGTACGGCACTGGCCACTCTTTGCTTGGAAGTTTACTATCGATTTCTGCCCTTGTACGTGCAGGCGGCACCGGCGGAAGAACGGGCAAAGTAGTGGATAGTGGTTAGTGGTTAGTGGATAGTGGGTAGTCTTCTGTTTGTAGGGTGCCATGCCCACGCTTGCGTGGGCATGGAGTGTGGGTTAAGCTCTGGATTATGCCGCAACCGGTTGAAATCCGGGGTTTTCTAAGATGGCCCTCCGAGGCCGTGGGCACTGGTTGGAGATCGACGGCCTCGGAGGGCCATCGTACCATTTCCGCAACTTCTGACCGGCTGTGGTATAGAAGTCTGCCTGTCGGAAGTCATCGACGCCGGCATTCCCCTTCGACTCACCAGAGAAACCCCAATGCCTCACGACTCTTGGACACTTCTAAACAGCCGATACATTGCCGAATACAAAGTCCTTCGATTGCGAGAGGACCGTTATCGCTTCGAGCCGACTCGAGCCGAGGCCGATTTTGTTGTTGCTGATTCCGCCGACTGGGCCCTGGTGATTCCAATCACCGATGATGGTGAGGTCGTGTTCATTCGCCAGTATCGTCATGGCGTGCGGCAGGTCGTTCTGGAGATCCCCGGCGGCATGCTGGACGGCGATGAAAGTCCAGAGGCAACAGCCGAGAGAGAACTCCGCGAAGAAACCGGTTACGCGGCCCAGAACGTCCGCCGGCTGGGGCAACTGTTGCCGAACCCCGCTCACAACAACGCGCACTGCCACGTGTTCGTTGCCGAGGGCTGCCGATTGGCCGGTGACCAAGAACTCGATCCGTTCGAGCAAATCGAGGTCGTGCCGCGGCCGCTCGATGCCGTCGACGAGATGATGCGTAGCGGCGAACTATGCCATGCCCAGGTGATCGCGGCGTTTGCGCTGATGAAAGTAGTCTAGCAGAGCAAGCATGGCATTGGCTTTCAGCCTTCGGCTTGGAGCTTCTCGATAACCATCTTTCGCAAGACCTTGTAGTCCGTCTTTCCGGTTCCCAGTACGGGGATGGCGTCGAGTTGATGTGTGTCGTCGAGCCGCATGACGCCGCGAAAGCCGGCTTCGGCCAGGACGGTATTGGCCTCTCGCACGGCTGTCCGGCGGACGCAGAAGAGCACGATGTGGCGCCCGTTGGGTGTCTCGATGCCCTCGACCGCCACTTGGGGGCCGTCTTCCGTCGCGGGGTAGAGCGTGGCAAACGGCTCCTCCAGCGCCGGCAAGGATACCATCTCGCCGCCGGCCTTGATGAATCGTTTCAGCCGACCTTGGAAGTGGATGTACCGGTCCTCGTCCAATTGGACCAGGTCGCCGGTGTTGTACCAACGTTTGCCGTCGAGTTCGACGAACGGCTCGGGGCCGTCGTGGTCGATATAGCCGCCGAAAACGGAAGGACCGTGGACCAACAGCCTACCGGTTTGGCCGGTCGGAAGCGGCGCGTTCGAGTCGGGGTCCAGAACGCACAGTTCGACACCGTCTAGCGGTTGTCCGACGGTTCCCTCCCGCGGGTTGTCGGGCCGATTGACGGAGACCACCGGCGAGCATTCGGTAATGCCGTATCCTTCCAGGACCTTGGCGGCCGGCGCCAGTTCGTCGCAGCGAGCAAAGACGGCTTCGGGGCATTTTTCCGCGCCCGTGGCGATGGTTCTCAGCGACTGCAGGTCGCCCGGCCCGGCAATGCCGAGCATGTAACCGAGAAAGGTCGGCGTGGTGAGCATGAACGTGGGCGCAAAGGCAACGGCCGTACGGACGAGGCCGGCCGCATCGGTCGGATCGGCATAATGTACCACGCGGACTCCCGTCAACAACGGCATCACGACGGTGCCCATGACGCCGAAGCTATGGAACGGGGGCAAGAACCCCATGATCGCATCGGCGCGGGTCGGTTTCAGGGCGGCCACGCTCGCGCGAATGTTCGAGATCAGGTTGCGATGGGAGAGCGGCACGGCCTTCGGCGCGCTCTCCGAACCGGAGGTGAACAACACCACGGCCGGATCGTCGCGTTGGGGCCGGGGGAGTTTTCGCAAGAAACTGCCGCCAAACAGATAGCTGGCCACCAGCGCCGTGAGCGCTTCGGGCTTGCCGACGTCTTGTCGCAGGTCTTCCAGGAAGGCGTAATCGGCGCCCTCGACCTCGATGCCCAGCCGGTCGACGAACTTTCTCGAAGTGACGATGTGTTTCAGATCGAGCTTCTTCACGGCGTGGGCCAGGTTGGCCGGACCGGTGGTCCAATTCATGATTACCGGTAGCTTGCCGGCGAGGTGCAGGGCGAAAAAGACGAGGTCGGCCGCGGCCGAAGCGGGTAACATGATGCCAACGGCTTCGCCTTCCAGCTTGGCCATTCGCCGGCCGAGCAGACTGGCTCCAACCAGCAGCCGGCGATAGGTCAGCGCGCCGGAAAGCCGGTCCGCGACGGCCACGTCGGCCGGGTTTTTCAAGGCTCGGCGGACGAAGGCCACGGCCAGCGTTTCAGCCAGCACTTCGGCCGGTTGGGCCGATGGGGACGACCGGCGCCACGCCGCCGGAGCGGGTTCCGCTTCGTCGGGTGCTCCGATCGAGAGCCCCGCGCCCAGCGCCCAGAGTTCGCCGATGGTCGTGGCCACCTGATCGGAGCGAAAGCCGAACCGGTCTTCGATCTCCAGTGCGACGTCCATCCGAGCGAGGCTGTCGAGCCCGATTTGATCGAGGGTCGTTTGCGGCGATTGTTCGTCGTCGGTCAGAGGGCGTCCGAGATGGTCCTCGATAATTTCGCCGACCGCGTCTCTCGTGGCCGGCTTGATCTTGTCGGCGTCGACATCGAACGCGGCCGCCGGCCTGGCGAACTCGAACGTCCGGGGACCGAAAAACCGATGGTAAGGAACGTAGACGGGCTCTTCCCATTCTTCGCCGTTGTACCAAGATTCGAGATATTCGTTCAATGCCGCGCGGTCATCGACCGGCAACTGGTTCCGGTCGGCCACTTCAACGGTCATGGTGACCTGGCGGCGCGGCGCAAAGAAGAACAGGTTTGCGACGATCCACGTCATGCCGCGGACCGCGCACTTACCCAGTTTCGGCAACCGGCCGGTTTGGGCAAAGCTGAACATGCTGCCCCATACTCCGCGAGTGCGAACGAGGACCACGTTTACGTCGGGGCAGCGCTGGAGGATGTCCGAGGCGGCTCGCGCAGCGCCGATCACTTCGTGGTCGCCACGCTGAATACGACCGGAGGGGTAGATCAGAAAGCTGCCTCCCCGTTCGATCCCCTCGACCACCGCGTCAATCACTCTGAGGGTTTGATCGCGGGCACCTCTGCTCTGCTCTCCCAGGTCGGGAACCTCGAACGCGCCGAGCGCTCGCATGATCGGGTACAGACCGGGCTTGCGATAAGTGCCGGCGAACACCAGCGGTCTGACGGTGGCCTTCAGCCGCACGTGGCTCAGAACCAGCGGTGGGTCTATATAGCCCGGGTGGTTCGGCATGATCAGCGTGGGCCCCTCCAAGTCGCGGAGTTTATCGAGTCCCGTAACGCGGACGCGATAGCGAAGGTGGAGGAGCAGTCGAATGAACGTCCAGAGCAATGCTTGGCAGAAGTGGTACATGGGGCACTTGTTCAGTCAGTCCTCAAGTCCTTGGACAAGGCTTCGCGCGAAACTGCACAATTGTCACCGAATAGCGTAGACCAAGTGCTTCGGTCGTGTCAATCGCTAAGGTGCGACGGACCATTTTGTTCATCGGGAGGCTCGAACTCAACAGTGCCAAGCTCCTCAATCTTGAGCACTTCGAAGACCGGCTCAGGCTCACTTCTGTAGCGAACCCATTTCTTCTTCTCTTCGTCGAAGTAGGCGGACTTCACTCCAACAAGGATTCGTATGTTCCGATCCCGGAGAGGAATACCGTTTTGTCGTAAATCCTTGGCAGCACGTTCGCAGACACGTCGTATGTCGTGAATACCTACCATCGAGTTGTGTTGAAAGCGCGTCATGTCTGGAGAGACCTTCATTTTGCGGCCGTCAGGTAGGACCATGGTGAACGACTCTGGCTCCGATTCCGGCGGTTCTGGCGTGGTCTCCGGCAAAGCCGTCGTCTTCGTCTTGGGAAGCGGCACAGATTCCTCTAGTTCGACGTCTTGCGACTGACTGCAACCGCATCCGACAAGCGCCGGCGACGCCACGCACAGGATCATTCCGATTCGGCGAAAGCTCTCCATGAGAGTCTCCTGTTCCAAATGCCAACACAGACCGTTGGACAGCCGAGAAGTGGTGGAGTCAAATTGAGGCGGACTGGCCGACTAGTCCCCCGGTCAGTGAAGCAGGACTATATAGCTGCCGGGTTCCTTTGCGGCGAAGACCTTTGCGTCGCCGAATCGCATCTGCTTCTCGTCCTCCATGAGCGTCTTGCCACTGAGTTCGTGGACGTGCAGGTAAAGGGTGAGACCCGCTTTGGCGGTCAAGTGCAGCTTGGCAGTTACTGTCCCACCGCCCGTTTCTCCTCGATGCGGAGCGATTGCGTGCGTATGGATCACCTTCTGGACTTGGTTCTTGTCGAAGTGCAGGATGGTGATCGGGAACTCGGCGAATCGAGAACCGCTCCCGGATAGTGCGAACAATGCCTGCTTGAAATCAGCGGCCTCGAGGCCAACAAAGGGCTCACCAAAGTCCACATTGTACTCAAACTCGAACGGCTCACCTTCGGCCGGCTGCACGACCAGAACACGATCCGTGGGGGCTGGAACCCATGGCACCCCGGCTCTCATCCTGAAGGCGGTGGCACGCCCCAACAGAACCAGAAGGGCCTCAATCTCCGCTTTGTTCCTTTCCACGGTAATGGGGCGTTCCAGATAGTGTCTCTTGCCGAGTGGATCAATTCTCAAGAATTGGATTTTGACGATTTCCTCGGGCGTCATCTTCTGCAGCGCGGTTACATTGCCCTTACGCCAGTGTTGGCTGGATAGGTCCAGATCGTCGCCTCCAGCTCGAGTAGGAACCAGGCAAGCTGACAGCACGGTTGCAGCGCTCGCGACAATGCGGGAGACTTGGAACAATCGCATGACGTCTCTCCTCGTGTGGACGTTACAGCATGAGTCTAGACGACTATAACCGCAGGTACTCAACACGTTCGGCCGCGAGACAGCCGCTTCTGCAGAAGACCGCGAAACCGGCCGTTTCCGAGTAGCGGTATTGTAATAAACACGTTCGGCTAATACAATAGCCCCGGTGCCGGTCGATGGCAAGGACTTGCCCCGCAATGCCAGTCCTATTCTTCCTTCATGCAAACGACACGACCGCCGGTCGTTGAAAGATAGAGCCTTCCGCCGGCGGCGGCCATGCCGTCGAAGACCGGTGGATGGTCGAGTTCCCAGCGCGAAAGCGTTCGGCCGTCGCCGGCCGAGACGGCCATCAGCAGCCCGCCGCGTTTGCCCGCCAAGGCCGCTTCCTGCTCGCGCAATGCTTCCGCCGAGACGACGTGATAGGGATGCACGTCTTCGGTGGCACAAGGGAACACGTCTGGTGGGCCGGCAACGAACAGCGTCTGGCCGCTGAGGACCATTCCCCGCGTCAACAGCGGCAACGATCTTTCCCAGGACGCCTTCACGGTGGTCGTCGCTTTTGTGCCGCGCCGCGCGGCCGGGGCCGATTTCTTGCGCTCGGCTGCGTCCAGCTTGGTGGCGTACAGCGAGTATCGCATCTTGCCGAGCCCCACGTGGCTGCCGTTGCGGTGGTATTGGTTGAAGCGTCCGAAGCCGAAGATGGTCGAGTCGTTCTTGACCAGCAGCCGCCCGGCGGGCACGCGGTTGCCCGTGTTGGGCCAGCCGCCCCAGTTCGAGCCCATGCTCTTGCCGAACTGCCAGTAGGTGCGATGCCACCAGGAGCCTTCGAGGAAGCCGGCGGGGCTGTAGAGGTGGGGCACGGTGACCGGCTGCTCGACGCCCTGGGTGTCGAAACATCTGTGACGCAGGAAGACCGACTGGCCGTCGCTGGCCAGCACGTCGGGCTTGGCGGCGGTGGTTATCGGCGTCCGCGAGAGTTGCTTGCCCGTGGTGGCGTCGATTCGGCAGAGGACCATTCCACCGTCCAGATACGAGGACCGCCCGGCTACCACCCGCACAACGCCGTCGAGGACGAGCACGCTGCCATGGACCGGCCAGGCCGATTCGAGTTGGCCGTAGGAGACGATGCGGCGATCGACCGGCGCGGCCTGGAATCGCCACGCCAGGCGGCCATCGGCGGCGCGAAGACAGTACACCCAACCGTCGGCCGAGCCGAAGATCACCGTACCCCGGTGGAAAGTGGGCGGCGAGTCGACGCGCCCCCCGGCCGTGTAGCTCCACAACAGTTCTCCATCTTCAGCGTCCAGGGCATGAACGGCGTGGTTGTCGACGCTTGCGACGAAGGCCATGCCGTCGGCCACCGTCGGGCTGCTCAGCCGGCGGCCGGGAAGCGCCGTCTCCCAGGCCGGCTCCAGCTTGGTCTTGACCGCCGACGAACTCTGGCCGCTGCGCGACGGGTCGTGACGATAGGTGGGCCAATCATCGCTGCCGCCGGATGTCTGCTTGCCGCCGCCCGTTTTGCCATAAGCCGGGCCGCGCTCGAGCCGGTCTTCATCGGCCGTCGGTTCCAGCGGCTCGCCGGCCGGCGCCAAGGCGTTGAAACTGCCGATCAACGACTCGACGTGGCACGCGCACGAATGGGACGGGGCGTAGATCAACCCGTTGCACGGCATGACGCCGTACTGGCAGGCGCCCCGCACCCAGGCATTGCTCGTGCCACGGCCGGTCTTGAGATCGATCAACTCGATGCCGTCGCGGCCCAGCACGAGGTACTTCTCGGTGGCCTTGTTGCGATGGCAACGGTGGTGACTCATTATGATGTTGAAAAACTCTTGATCTCTCGGGCGAGTTCGCTTGACCTCGCCGGTGTTGACGTCGCGGGCAATGGTGAATCCCGGGTCCTTCTTGCTCACCATGTCGCCCGACCAGACCAGCCCGTCGGCGACAAACACGTCGACCGGCGCGTTGTAGATTTCGCGGCACGGTGAATCCCAGAGTTTCTCGCCGTCGGCGGCCGAAAAAGCGGTTATCTGTCCAATCGGTGCCAGGCCGCCCTGTGCGTTGACGACCCATTGGCCGGCCTTCTCGGACTTCGTCACGCCGGGTGGTGGGGCATCGACGGCGCGATCACCGCAGAGCACCGTGTCGCCGTGGACCACCAGCGTCGGCGCCGACCAAGTTGGCCGGTGGCGATTGACCGGCCTCTCCGCCCGCCATTGCTCCTTGCCCGAGACGGCGTCCAGGGCGAGAATCTGCCTGTGGCTTTGAAAGAAGACGCGTCCCCCGGCAGCCGCCAAGGTGGTGGGCATCACCTCGGCCGTATCATCGTCGTCTTTATTCCAGAGCACCTCACTAGTGGCCGTCTTTATGGCGACAATGTGTTTCCGCGGCGCCTTTTCCTCGTAAATCGGCCACCATATCCACAGATTCTTCGGGCCGACCGGCACGGCGGCGCCGCCGGTGTTGTCGGGCAACCGGTCGCCGACGACGACGAAAAGCATGTCGCGGTGGTGGATGATCTCCAGGGCGTTCTTCGTTTCCTCGTAAACCTCCAGCGTCTCGCCGGTGGCCGCGTCCAGGGCGCTCACCGGCTTGCCATATCCCAAGGTGACGTAGACGCGGTCGCCGACGGCCACCAGTCGCCGGGCAAGCTCGGCGGGCCCGCAGCGGAAGCCGCGAAGGTGTCCTTCCCAGGGACCGATGGGACGCTTCCACAGCAGCACGCCGCTGAAGGCGTCTCGGGCAATCAGCGACCATTTCGGCTCGAAGGCCACAGTGGCGGTGGGTGCTTCGTCGATGATGTAGAAGATCCGCGCAGTGGCCGAGGACGCGGTGCCCGAGGACGCAGTGGCCGAAACCAGGGCGCTTACGGTAGCCAGATGGTCGTGGCTTCGGGCCCAGCGCGGCCCGGCCAGCCACTGATAACGCCGCGGCGGGCCGACCACCGTGTCGGCGGCCACGGCGTTGTTGTTCGAGTCGTGCAGGTAGTGCGTCCACTCGTCGATTTCATCGGGACGGGGCTTGACCGTCTTCTGCCATTTGTCGTCTTGCATGATGTAAGCCACGCCGCCGGGGGCCAGCACGCGCATGACCTCCTCCATGCCGAGTTGCCCGAGGTCCTCGGCGACCAGCAGGTTGACGAGGTTCTCCGCGTAGGGCAGGTTCTGTCCGTCGAACCGGTCGACCGAGACCTTACCGCAGTCGCCCGAGAGGGAGCGGATATGCGCGCGAGCCTGCTTGACTTTCTCGGCGTCGACGTCAAGGCCGTGGACTAGATAGCTGTCGTTCTTGCGAAGCATGGCGGTGAGCGTGCCATCGCCACAGCCGACATGCACGACCAGGCCGCCCTTTACGCCGGCGGCGTCGATGATCTTCGTGCCCGGATCGTCGGTCGCAAGTGATTGCGCCGCGCCGGTTGCCATTAGCAGCCAAGCGGCCAGGGTTGTCATTCGCGGGGAGTTCATTGTTCTTGCCTTTCATAAGGTCAGGGACAGGGGAACCCAAGGTGTTTGCTTTATCCGATCTGCGGCAACTCTCAATGCCCGAGTAACCCGTCCAGCCAATTCTCCTTGTCAATTGACGCGTGTTGCCGGAAGATTGTCAAGCCCCAATTGAGTTGGTAAGCAGGCTCGCTATTACGGGGTGTGTGGAGCGGTTCCGCAGTTGTCAAACCCGAAACCAGCGGCATCGCGCGGCGAATGGTAGGTTGCACACCGGACAATAAAGGACATTCGAGAGAGAAAAGGGGTCGGGAATGGGGTGTTCAGTTTGTTTGTCTCAAGGCCGTTTGTCGTGACCCGGGTTCTGTTCCGCAAGAAATCCCGCCGGGCAAGCCGGCGGGATTTGTCGGAAGCAGAACCGACCTCTTGACTCTTTTCTTCCTTTTCATCTTTTTTCTTGGCAGATACATCTACATCCATATCCCGCCCTCTAACCCATCCTGTCGGCCACACTAGAACCAATAAAATCCATTGTCATGGCCAGTGGAGCCAGGAAATTCAGAAATCCATGCCTTTGCCTGTTGACTGGGAGTACTTCGGGCAGTAATATACGGTAAATATGGCTTCTGACGCGTTGCGCCCATAAAACCCCGATGAATACCTGACGTATGGCGGCAAGAGTGTCGAAATCTGAGTTTCTGACCACCGGAGAGGCGGCCAAGTTCTGTTCGGTCACCCCGGATACGGTCCTCAAGTGGATTAAGAAGGGCCGGCTCAACGCCGTGCGTACCGCGGGGGGGCACTATCGCATCCAGCGCCGGAATATCGAGCCGCTGGTTGCACCGTCGCATCCGGCCGAAAGCCATCTCCAACAGCCGCCGGCCTCCCATGCACACTGCCCGGGGTGTTGGGAGTATCTGGGCGAATGCGGCGCGGTCAGAGACAACTGCCGGGACTGCGTCGTCTACCAGGTACGGGCGGCGAGGTGTTTCAAGATGGCCGGCATGGAAGTGGACATCGGGCACGTCCGGCAGTTCTGTCGGGGGGATTGCGAAGACTGCGTATACTACCGCCGGGTCAACGGCCTGGCGGCCAATGTGCTGGTCATCACTTCCGACGACGAATTGGTCGACCGGCTCGTTGGCGAAGAGGACAAGAGCATTAGGCTGCGTTTCGCCCGAAATCCGTACGAGGCCTCGGCGGCCATCTGTGACTTTCGGCCGGCCTTCGCGGCCATCGACATGGAGTGCGTTCAGACCGGTGGCCAGACGCTCGTGGATTCTCTTGCCGCCGACCCCCGGATACCGGGATTGAGAGTCATTCTCGTGACGCCGTCCCGTCATCGGCGTCGCTTGCCGAAAAGCGATCTGGTTCTCGGTGTCCTGGAGAAGCCGTTTGGGACCGGTCGACTGGCGGCGACGATCAACAGTCTCTCGATGGGCCCTGCGACGCGGGAGAGCAACCCGTAGTCCATTGCAGGGGAGATGCGGCCATGAGCGACAATTCGTATTGAAATATGCCCGCCACCGAGGAGTTCACGATGCCGCAACCCGTATCCCAATGCACACGGATCAACCAGACCGTCATCCGGTTGACCCGGGACGACCCCACCGATATCGAGGTCGATGCCTTTGTCTTCTACGCCGTGGAGGATCTGGCGGTGGGTGCCGGGTTCGGCACGGCCATCTCGGTCCGCGGCGGGCCGAGCATTGCCAAGGAACTCGAGGAACTGGCCCCGGTAGCCGTCGGCGAGGCCGTGGTCACGGCCGCCGGAAACATGAAGGCCCAGCACATCATCCACGCCGTGGGGCCGAAGTTTCAGGAAGAAAACACCGAGGGCAAGCTGCAAACGACGGTCGAGAACTCGCTCAAGAGGGCCGAGGAGAAGGGGGTGCAGCGGATCGCCTTTCCGGCCATGGGGGCCGGCTACTACGGAATCGCGCCGCGGCTTTCCGCCCGGGTGATGCTGCGAGTCATCAAGGGCCACCTGGAGGGCCAGACCGGCATCAAAGAACTGATCATCTGCGTGCTCGACACGCCACAATACAACGCATTTCAGGCCCAAATGAAGGCCTTGGCCAACTGAGAAGAAGAACGACATGAGCAGTCTATTGCTGTTTGCCACGGATATGCCCGCCGACGCGCTGGTCAAGAGCGATTTCCTCCATTTCTGCGAACACACGCTCCAGGAAGTGGCCCTGGTGGTCATGGCGCTGGTCTACACGGTACGGATCTTCTGGCTGCTGAGCTACAAGGCCGGCGGCGACCGCCAGGCCCCGACCGGACCGGCGGGCACGACGTCGGCGAAGGGGATACTCTATTCCTGGGCCAACATCGCCATGCCCTGGGCGATGGAGAGCACCCGCAGCGATCTGATGATGTACGGCCAGTTCGTGATCTTCCACGTCGGGGTGGCGACCGCCATCGGCCTATCGTTCATCATTCCCTACGTGCCGGGTCTGCTGGATGTGGCCGGTGTCGTGCCGGCACTGCAAGTGATCATCGGCGCGGCGTTTCTGGTCGGCGTGATCAGGATCATCCGCCGGGTCGGCAACCCGTACATCAGGGCCATCAGTTCGCCGGACGACTACTTCTCGCTGGTGCTGCTGACGGTCTGGTTCCTTTCGGCCGTATTGGCGGTGCCCAACGACGTCGAGTGGTGCCTGTTGAGCTTCTTCATCCTGACGGCCTTTTTCCTGATCTACGTGCCGTTCAGCAAGATATCCCATTACCTTTACTATCCGTTCACGCGTTACTACCTCGGCAAGACCATGGGTCACCGCGGCCTGTATCCGCCGTCGCGAGGATAGGTTGACGTACGCTGCCGGCGACGAAAAGAGAGAATCCAATGAGTGAGAAGCAACCCAGATCCCTCAAGGCACAGCAGGTCCTTGACCGCATGGGCGAGAAGCTGAACCGGCAGATGGTCGGCTCGCTGGTGGGCTGTGTGCACTGTGGCATGTGTACCAATGCGTGTCATTACGTGCTGGCCAACCCGGGCGATCCGACCTACGCCCCGGCCTATAAGGCCGATCGGATCCGCAAGCTGTTCAAACGCCACTTCGACTGGACCGGCCGCGTCTTTCCCTGGTGGGTGAAGGCCGGCAGCGTCTTCACCGACGAGGACCTGGAGGAACTCAAGGACATCGTCTTCGGCAAGTGTACCAACTGCCGCCGCTGTTCGTTGAATTGTCCCATGGGCGTCGACTACGCCACCTTCAACCGCATGGCCCGGGGGCTGCTGGTCTCGGTGGGGATCATGCCCGAGGGCGTGGCCGTGGTCAGCAAAGACCAGTGGGAGATCGGCAACCAGATGGGCGTGCTCAAGGAAGAGTACCTCGACACGCTGGAGTGGATGGCCGAGGAATTGCAGGACGAATTGAAAGACCCGGCGGTCGATATCCCGGTCGACAAGACCGACTGCAACGTGGTCTATTCGATCAATCCTCGCGAGGTGAAGTACGACCCGCGGTCGATCTCCGACGCGGCCAAGATCTTCCACATCGCCGGCGAGAGTTGGACCATGCCCAGCGAGGGCTGGGACATGACCAACTTCGGGCTGTTCTCCGGCGACGACGCCCTGGGCGGTTCGGTGGCCCAACGGCTGTACGAGAAGGTTAGCGAGCTTCACGGCAAGAAGCTGGTCATTTCGGAGTGCGGCCACGGCTATCGATCGACCCGTTGCGAAGGCCCCAACTGGGCCAAGTTCGACGTGCCCTTCGAGATGGAGAGTTCCGTCTTGACCATGCTGCGGTACATCAAGGACGGCCGGATCAAGGTCGATAAGACGAGAAACTCCGAATCGGTGACGTTCCACGACTCGTGCAACAACGCCCGAAGCTGCGGCCTCTTCGAGGAGCCTCGCGAGTTGCTCAACCTGGTCTGCACCGATTTCCGCGAGATGTACCCCAACCGGAGCGAGAACTACTGTTGCACGGGCGGCGGCGGGGCCATGTCGATGGGCGAGTATACGCCCCAACGCCTGAAGTCGGCGAAGATCAAGGCCGATCAACTCAAGGCAACCGGTGCGAAGATCGTCGTCACCTCCTGCCACAACTGCGTCGACGGACTGGCCGACCTGATCCGCCACTACAAACTAGAGATGGAGGTCACGCAACTCGTGAATCTGGTGGCCGATGCACTGGTGATACCGGAGAAGAAAGTGGAACCGATCGAGAAAGAGGCCGTGGCGGCCGAGGCCCCCAAGGCCGAGGAGCTTCCGCTGGCCGGCCGAGGAGTGGTCGTCGCCGACGACGAACCCGACCAGCGCACGTTCCTGTCGACCGTCTTCGAGGACCATGGGGCCAAGGTCGTGGAAGCCACCGACGGCGACGAGGCGCTGGAGGCCGTCCGCCGCGAGAAGCCGGAATTGCTCACACTCGACCTGGAAATGCCGGGAACGAACGTGGGCGAGGTCTTCGAGGCGATTCGCAAAGACCCCGAACTTCAAGGCGTGAAGGTCTGCATCATCACCGGCAGACCGGAGTTGCGGAAGTTGATCTACGACCGCAGTGTCAGGGTGCCGGAAGGATACCTGGACAAGCCGGTCAGCGAAGAGACGCTCTTGCTGACTGCCCGCAAGATCCTGGAAGTCGCTCACGAGGAATAGCCAGCAGGCCGCTTGCGGCTTCGCAACAGCGGACATCGCGATGGAAACCCCCTATCACTCCTATTTCGACGCGATGCCGTGCTATCTGACGGTCCAGGACCGCGACTTGCGGATCATCGACGCCAACGAGCGGTTCCGCCGTGACTTCGGCCGGATCGAGGGCCGATTCTGCTACCAGGTATACAAACACCGGTCGGAGAAGTGCGAGGTCTGTCCCGTCGAGCAGGCCTTCCGCGACGGGCGGCCCCATCGCAACGAAGAGCGGGTCAAGTGCCTCGACGGCCGAGAGGTCTCGGTGCTGGTCGAGGCCACGCCCATCCGCGACGCCGACGGCCGGATCACCGCCGTGATCGAGATGTCCACCGATGTGACCGAGATGAAGCTCCTTCAGCGACAACTCCGCCGCAGCCAGCGACGCTACCACGTGCTGTTCGACGAAGTGCCCTGCTACATCTCGATTCAGGACCCGGGCCTGCACATCATCGAGGCCAACCACGCCTTCTGGCAGGACTTTGGCGACTGCCTGGGCCGCAAGTGCTACGACGTCTACAAGCATCGTAGCGAGCCGTGCATTGCGTGCCCCGTCCAGGAGACCTTCGAGGACGGCGAACCCCGTAACCGGGAAGAAGTGGTCACGTCGCTCGACGGCACGCAAATGAACGTACTGGTGACAACCGCAGCGATCCGCAACAGGCGGGGTAGTATCACCCACGTGATGGAGATGAGCGCCGACATCACCCAGATTCGGGAACTCGAAGACCGGCTTACCAAGCTGGGGTTGTTGGTCGGGTCCGTCTCGCACGGACTCAAGGGCCTGCTCAACGGACTGGCCGGCGGGATGTATCTGGTCGACTCCGGGTTCAAAAAGGACAAGCCGGACCGGATCCAGAAAGGCTGGGATACCGTCAAACGCAACGTGGCCCGGATCCAGAGCATGGTCTCCGATATCCTCTACTATGCGAAGGATCGCGTACCGATCTGGGAGCCCCTTTCCGCGATCGGGGTTGCCGAAGAGGTCTACGGCCTGTCGGAGTCGCGGGCCAAAGAGCAGAACGTGGGATTGGAGAAGACCTTTGACCCCGCCGCCGGCGAGTTCGAGGCCGACCCCCAGGCGGTCCGCGCGCTGCTGGTGAACCTGGTCGAGAACTCCGTGGACGCCTGCCGAATGGACGGCAAAGACACCGACCATCGGGTACACATGCGGCTGAAGGGATTTCCCGACCACGTCCAGTTCGAGGTCGAAGACAACGGCATTGGGATGGACCAGGAGACCCGGGACAAGGCGTTCAGTCTGTTCTTTTCCTCGAAGGGTTCTTCGGGGACCGGGCTGGGACTGTTCATCTCCAACCGCATCGCCAAGGCCCATGGCGGCACCATCGAGTTGGAATCCGAGCCTGGCGTTGGGACGCGGTTCATCGTACAATTACCGTGGAAACGGCCCCTCAAAGAGGAGCCGGAAGCACCCGACTTACCCATTATGGAGGTCACCGATGGCTGACGACGCGAAGACCATCCTGGTCGTGGATGATGAACCCGATGCGCGCGATTTCCTCTGCACGGTGCTGCAAGACAACGGATTTGTCACCGTCACGGCCAACGACGGGAGCGAAGCGATCGCCGCGATCGAGCAGTCGCCGCCGGACCTGATCGCGCTGGACATCACCATGCCCGAGAAGTCGGGAGTGGCCGTCTACCGAAGACTGAAGGAGGACGACCAACTCAAGGGCATTCCGGTGATCGTCGTGACGGGGATCTCCGACGATTTCAAGAAGTTCATCTCCAGCCGCCGCCAGGTGCCTCCGCCCGAGGGCTACATCAGCAAGCCGGTGAACCACGAGGAGTTCCTCAAGATGGTCACGGATTTGCTCGCCTAGCGGACGGTGCCATGCTGCGCCGTTGGGGATCATTCGAGCAACGAGTGTCCGGTTTGCGTCACGTCCCCTTTTCCGCCAGCGCGTCATTTCACGCCGGAGTGGGGATGCTCGGTGACCACCTTCCACGCGACCTGGCGGAGGATCTTGTCCAGTTGGGCATCCTTCACGCCCTGTCCCGGCACCTCGGCCGGGTTCTTCTTGTAGATGCAGGCGAAGTAAATGTAACCTTCCATCTGGGCAACGGGGCCGGACGGGTGAATGCCGTCGCGGTACAGGCCGGCGCGGCCCCCCGCATTGTTCTTGGAGACGTGGATCGCGTCGATGCCCGGCAGGTTGCCGGCCTCGTGCATGCGGACCAGTTCGCGCATGCCGTTGCCGACGGGGATCACGAACACCTTGTTGCCGAATTGCTTGTTCAGCGCGTCGACTCGCTTGGCCACGAAGGCGTTGACGTAGTCCATCTTCTCCTCGTAAGACTCGAGTTGGAATTGGCCGTCTTTGACCGTGTCGGTCAGCCGTGGCCAGACGTCCTGAATATAGAAGATCATGTTGGGATTGTGCTTCAGCCCGAGCTCGATCCAGCGGCCGAAATCCTCGACCTCCGAGCCCACGATGTGCGTGCCCATGGTCATCACGTCCCACTTGCCCAGGGCCAGGGCGGGTTTCATGATCTGGCGGTCACCGGTCCGCTGCCACTGTGCGAGCGGCGCCCCGGTGGCCCCGCCGGAAATCTGCTTCACGCCGACGTGGCCGTCGTAACCCGCGTCTCGGGTGATCGCCGCGAAGGGTCCCATGGCGGGGGCGACGAGACTATGTCCGGTCGAGGCGACCCACAGGCCGGCGTCCGTCTTTTCCATCGCCTTGAACTGCGCCAGGCCGCGGTTGCCGGCGTTGGTCCATCCGCCACCTTGCTTCGCGCGTCGCGCGTCGAGATGGGCCTTCGCTTCGGTGAGTGTCAAAACGCCGTCCTTATTGGCGTCGGCAGCGGGGTACTTCTGAAGGGCGGCCTTGAGTCGCTCGTTGTTTTCCGACGTGGCTTCGGCGGCCCAGGCCAAGGCCGAAGCGCCGAAAGCAACGGCGGCGGCGCACGCGAGGATACATGCAGCTTTGAAAAAAGTCGTGGGACGTGTCATCGGAAGTCTCCTTCGTCGCTGAGCGATGGGGATACAATGTCGTTGAACTGAGCCGCAAAGGGTCGGAACGTAGCGGCTACAGTTCTTGGATACCATTGTGAATTGTATCAGAATGCGCCCGGGGCACCATGCTTGACGGTCGAACACATGAATAGGACAATGCGGTTGACGTGCCAGCCGGTTTCCCGTTTGGAGGGCCGGTTTCCGAGAAAACGGGAGCGAAGCGATGAAACAAGTGCGAATGCCTCCGAATGAAGCTATCGGCCGCATCCGGTTCGCCTCCGAGCGACAACTATTCGACGCGCTTTCTACCGACGAACCGATCGCGCGGGCCGCTGAGAGACTCCGCAAGCGCAACGAGGAGGAAGCGAATCGTCGGCGTTTGTTGGCCAGCGCGCTGCGAATTACGGACCGAATTATCCCGTCCCTGATGGAACGCGTCGCACTTGTCAAACGAATAACGCATCTGGAAGGGACGGAAGTCGAGACCTACATACATAACAGTCCGCACCATAGCGCTTCCTGTATGCACTTCGAGAATGGCGGGATCTTCTTGTTGATTAGCTCCGGCCTGTACGCGAAGCTCACGGAGCGGGAGTTGCTTTTTGTTGTCGGACACGAATTCGGCCACGTCGTCTACAACCATCACCTGCTGCCGGCTCGCGCGATCCTTGCACAGCGAGGCGCGTGCGATGCTCAGCGGGCTCTGAAGCTGATGTCGTGGGCCCGGCGGGCGGAAATATCCGCCGACCGCGTGGGAATGCTCTGCTGTCAAGACCTCGACGTGGCGGCCAAAGCCCTTATCAAGCTCTCCTGCGGTCTGAGTGACGATCTAATCGAGTTCGACTTGCCGGGATACGTCTCGCAACTGGCGGACATCGAGGCAATCTCGCGCACGGTTCGCGCCGTCGAAGACTTCTATTCCACCCATCCGTTCAATCCGATCCGCGTGGCCGCACTCAGTCGCTTCTGGGAGTCACGCACGTTGGCCGAGTTCTTGGGGCATCCTCCCGCCAAGCACTCGGACCAGGCCGTGGATACGCGGATCGATGAACTGCTTAGGTTCATGGAACCGGACGCCGCCATGATTCGTGATCGCTGTGTGGTCGAGTGTCTCGTCTGGGGAGGATTCTGGGTGGCAGCGAGTGACGGGCGGATCGATCGAGTTGAGGTTCAGGCCCTCGGGGAAACCGTGAAGTCGCCAATTGTGAACCAGGCCGCCGCAGCCATTCACAAGGCCGCCGAACCGATCGAGCTTATCCGTGAACGATTCCACGGGGCGGCCAACGGCTGCCGACATCTTCCGCCTCCGCAACGTCATGCAATCATCCAGCAGTTGATCGCCGTCGCCAAAGCGAACCTGGCCGTTGCGGCCGAAGAGAAGAGCACCTTGCAGCAGATTTGCGTTGCGTTGAAGGTGAATCCCGCTTTTCCGGAAAAGATCTTGTGGCAATATGAGGACTACATCCTCGCAGGTGCTTTTGTGAATTAATGTCGTTCGGGCGTGGCCGTATCCCATTCCATCGCCTATTGTCAATGTAGCGCTCCCGCGAGATAATGGCTCCCCGGACTGCCGTGTGAAGGAGAAACTGATGTCCCGGAAACGATACGTGATGTTCTTCCTCTTGTTCGGCGTTGGTTGTCCGGCAGCCGCGTCGGCCACGGTCTACCAACTCACGCCGGACGATGATTGGTTCGGTGTCCTTAATGGGGATCATTTGAGACCGGGTGACGAGGTGGTTTTGGCGGCCGGCGTGTACCGCGATGGGCGGCGGCTCGCGGTCGCCCATCGTGGCACCGCAGAGAAGCCCGTCGTGATCCGGGCGGCCGAAGGCGGCCGGGCCCTGCTCCACCGCCCCGATGCCGGGCAGAACACGATCAACTTCGTCGGATCCCAATACCTGATTCTGCGCGGGCTGGAGATTACGGGCGGATCGACCGGAATCCGGTTGATGAAGTCAAACACTCACGCCTGCAAGTTCGTGACCATCGAAGCGATGCACATTCATCACGTCGGCGGCCCGGCAGTTACCGCCAACAGCCCCGGCAACGCCTATGAAGGTCTGGTCTTCCGGCGCAATCACATCCATCACACTTCGGGACACGGCGAGGGATTCTATTTGGGCACGAACAACAAGCCGGACGGCTCCACGGCGGGATACATCTTCAACAGCCTGGTCGAGCGTAACTACATCCACGACCTAGGCGGTCCCAACGTCAGCCAGGGCGACGGCATCGAAATCAAGGACGGCAGCTACAACAACATTGTGCGCGATAACGTGATCCACGACACCAACTATCCCGGCGTGATCGTGTATGGAACCGACGGCAACGCGCCGAATATCGTCGAGCGGAACGTGATCTGGAACTCCGGCGACCACGGGATCCAGGCCGCCGCCGAAGCGATCATTCAAAACAACGTCACCTTCAACAACCGGGCCGACGGGATCCATAGCCACGCTCACCAGAGCGCGCTGGTCGGCAACTTGCGGATCCTCCACAACACCGTCGTATCCAAGCGGCCGGGCGGCGCGGGGATTTACATTTCCACGTCCAACCAGAATCGCCTCGCCGGTCCCGTGGTGATTGCGAACAACGCAATCTACGCCCCAGCCGATGGTTTCGCCCTGCGTTTGCCGGGCCGTGAAACCGCCGGAGCGAACCTCACCGTGGCAGGCAACGTGGGGACCGGCGCGACGGAAGGTCTGCCGGCCGGCGCCGATCGTAGCGCCTTCAGTCCCGCCGGACAACTCGCCACGGACCTGGACGACTGCTATTTCCCGCTCCGTCGATCATCTCTGATCGGCGCCGCGAATCCGCGATTCGTCGTCCCCGACGATTTTGGCACGACCTCGCGACGAACCTCTCGCGACGTCGGCGCCTATGTTTTCCGTGCCGGAGGGAACACGGGCTGGAAGATCTCACCCGGCTTCAAAATGCTGCTCAAGCCGCAGGGGGATGAGGTCGGCCGCTCGACGGATGAGAGGTAGACATGGGACGCAGCCGAAAAGGGATTCGCGCTCGCTGCAGAAAGCTGAATGATCTCTGCAATTCCCGGTTTTCTTGCTTGCACGTACTTGCCAACGCTTGCTTCTCCCGTATATCCGGTGTAAACTACAGACCTGGCGCATCCGTCAACGGTGCGGATCCGTTCAAAGCCCGCACTGCCACAACCCGGTGCGACAGTACTTGCCTACTGGACGTTTTCAGTTTTTTTGTAATCATGCCCGATTTTCGCGTGTTCTTGACCGCTAAGGGACGACCGACAAATAACTCTTTCGTTTAACCCTAAGCCGAAGGCGACGGTGTTCTGGGACGGGGCCTCGCGACACATGGCATTCGCCCACGCCTACAGCTTCGGGTTAAACGACCCGATGAAAACCGGCAAGTTATTTATCGGCCGGCCCTAAGGAGCCGAAATGCACTACAAGAACGAGACTTCAAGACGAGTTGCGTTGGTGTCGCTGCTGTGCTGCTCATTGGTGTTGCTGCTCTCTGATCTCGCCGCCGCCGAGAAGGCCACGTCGAGTGACCGGCCTGCGGAGGATCGCGCCCGGCGCGATCGCTTCGACCCGGTAGTCAAGCAGATCGAAGGCTGGACGGTACACGTGGACCCGCAGTTGCTCGAGGGCGAGCACGCCGAGCAGGGGGGCCGCGCGCTGAAGATGCTCGCCAACCACCTCCAGCGGATTGCGATCCTGGTTCCGGAAGACCGGTTGGTCAAGATGCGGACACTCGAAATCTGGATCGAGCATCAACACCCCGAACTGCACAGCATGCAGTACCATCCGAACATCGGTTGGCTCACCGGCCGGGGTTACGACCCGCGTTTGGCCAAGAAGGTGCATATTCCGCATGCCGCGACGCTCCTTTCCCGGCAACAGATGGTCAAGCATCCGGCGGTTATTCTGCACGAACTTTCCCACGCCTACCACGACCAGTGTTTGGGTTTCGGCGAACCGCGAATCAAAGCGGCCTACGACAAGGCGATGGAAGCCGGCATCTACGACAAGGTACTTCTGTATACCGGCCGCGAAGTCCGCCACTATGCGGCGAGCAATTACAAGGAGTACTTTGCCGAAGGAACCGAGGCGTACTTCTACCGCAACGATTTCTATCCGTTCGTTCGAGCGGAATTGAAGAATCACGACCCCGTACTGCACGATCTGTTGGTCGAGATTTGGGGCCCCCTGCCTTGAAACGGCTCGGCCGCTTAGAGGCGGCCGATCAATAATTGTCGTGGTTCGCTCCGCGAATCAGCGTTTTGTTCGCGGAGCGAACAACGACTATGGGACAGTTGCTGATGTTTCGGTTCTTACCGTAACGGCGCCAACGTCAATGCTCCGTGTACGACCACCTCTTCACCGAGGGCGGCCGGGACGATCTCGAATCGATCCCCAAGCGGGGGAAACACGTAGCGGTCGACTTCCTCGCGCAGCGGCGTGAAATAGAGGTGCTCGCCCGAGAGCGGAACGCCGCCGCCGATGACTACAACTTCCGGCGCCAGGAGAGTAATCATTTGCGCGACGGCCCAGCCGAGCACCTTGGCGGCGTGGCGGAAGATGTCTTGGGCAAGTTCGTTTCCCTCGGCGGCCGCCTGGGCGATCTGCCGAGTGGTCAACCGGTCGACCTGTCCCCGGCAACGATCGAGCAGATCGGCGGCGAACTCCTCGTCGGCCTCCTCCAACTCGATCAGACGCTGCCGGACCGACTCGGGCTCCCGGTCGTTGCCCTCGAACACGCGAGTCGTCAGGGGATGCGAAGTGGGATCGCTGAGGCGGTCGCGGGCCGTGGCGGCGATGGCCCAACCGCTGGCGAACGACTCGACGGTGATTTCCGGCCGGTCGGCCTGCAATCCGGGGCGAAGGTGGCCTAGCTCCGAAGCGACTCCGGCCGAACCGCCGTAGGGCTCTCCGTCGATCACCAACGCACCGCCGATCCCGCTGCCGACGGTAACGTAGAAGACCACCCGGCTTCCGCGTCCGGCACCGAAACGCGCCTCGGCCAATGCGGCCGTGTCGGCGTCGTTGGCGATTCTCGTCGGCAGATCGAACGTTGCCCGGCACCAATCGGCCAACGGGAAGTCGTCCCAACCGTCGACCTGGTGGCTCTTTACCGTCCGTCCCGACCGAGCGTCGACCGGCCCGCCAAAACCAATGCCGATGGCGGTGACCTCGTACTCATCGATCATCGACCGGCCGTTATGCTCTATCTGCCGGCGAATCCCCTCGGCGCCGTCGGACCGCTCGACTCCAAGCCGCCGCAGCGCGACGAGCGGCTTCCCGTCGCCGGGGCCAACGCCGAGTTGCAGTTTCGTGCCGCCGATTTCGATACCAAGGTACATTGTTTAGGGCTGGCCGATCGGTGAGTGTCGTGGTTCGCTCCGCGAACCGGCCTTTTGTTCGCGGAGCGAACAACGACTAAGCGTTTTGTTCGCGGAGCGAACAACGACTATCAGGGGAGTTCCTTGATTCGCAGGTTGCGGAATTCGATGCGGGCACCGTGTCCGAGGAAGCCGATGTAGCCTTTCTCGTTGTGCAAACCCGGATGTGAACGGCCGTCCATGGTCTTGTCGATCTTGCTCAGGTCGGCGTCGACGATGACCTCTCCGTTGAGCGTAACTTTGATGTGGCTCCCATCGGCCATGATTTCTTCCGCGTTCCACTCGCCGGCCGGCTTGAGAAAACCTCGCTTGGCCGGCGCCACGCCGTAGATCGATCCGTGTGCCTGGTACGGCCGGATGTTCTTGTAGCGTTCGTGCCCGTCGTCGAGGATCTGGATTTCCATGCCCGCGTAGGCCGCATCGCCCTTGCCCGGCGTGCGGATACCGACGCCGTTGTTGCCGCCGGGCGGCAGCTTGAACTCGAAGCGGAAGATGAAACTCGCGTACTCTTTGTCGGTGTATAGGTTGCCCCCGCGCCCGCAGATCAACAGGCCGTCCTCGGCCGAATATCCCTCGGTGGCCCCCTTCCAGCCGTCGAGCGTCTTGCCGTCGAAAAGACTGACGAACCCCTGTTGGGCTTCTTCAGGACAAAGCTCCGCGGCGGCGGCAACGGTGGAAAGCAAAACGAAGACACTCAACGACAAGGCGGTAACGCAACATGTGATACGCATCGGGCAGCTCCTTTTTTCTGGTAAGTTCGCTCTCGGTAGGTCTGCAAACAGCACGGGACGACGACAGTATGTTCTACCCATTCTACCGTATTTTGCCGGCACATGGGAGGCGCTTATCAACCGTCCACCTTCTCCCGCTCCATCTTTCGCAACTCCTCGGTGGTCTTCATTGAGCAGAACTTGGGGCCGCACATGCTGCAATAGGGCGACTGCTTGTCTTCCGCTTGCGGCAGGGTCTCGTCGTGCATGCGCCGGGCAGTCTCCGGATCGAGCGAGAGGCGGAACTGCTCGGCCCAATCAAACTCGAATCGGGCCTTGCTCAGCGCGTCGTCGCGGTCGCGCGCCCCGGGGCGATGCCGGGCAACGTCGGCGGCATGGGCGGCTATCTTGTAGGCGATCACTCCGCACCGCACGTCATCCAGCGTCGGCAGGCCCAGGTGCTCCTTGGGCGTAACGTAGCAGAGCATCGCCGCGCCGTACCACGCGGCCAGCGACGCCCCGATTGCACTGGTGATGTGGTCATAGCCGGGCGCCACGTCGGTAACGATGGGGCCCAGCACGTAGAACGGCGCCTCGCCGCACGTCTCCATCTGCCTGCGGACGTTCATTTCGATCTGGTCCATCGGCACGTGGCCCGGCCCTTCCACCATCACCTGGCACTGGCGGTCCCGCGCTCGGAAGACGAGGTCGCCCATCACGCTCAGTTCGGCGAATTGTGCGTCGTCGCAGGCGTCGGCCAGGCTACCGGGACGCAGTCCGTCGCCCAGGCTCCAGGTGACGTCGTACTCGTGCATGATATCGCACAGATCGTCGAAGCGCGTGAACAGGGGGTTCTGCTGGCCGTGGGCCGACATCCACTTGCCGATCAGTGCCCCGCCGCGGCTGACGATGCCCGTCACGCGCTTTGCGGTCAACGGCAAATGCTCGCGCAACAGGGCACAGTGAACGGTCATGTAGTCTACGCCTTGCCGGGCTTGCGCCTCGACGACATCGAGAAAATCTTGCGGCCGCATGTCGCGGACGTCGTTCAACTGTTGGACGACCTGGTAGATCGGCACGGTGCCGACCGGCACGTCGGCGGCGTCGATGATTCGCGCCCGAACGGCGTCGATATCCTTTCCGGTCGAGAGGTCCATCACCGTGTCGGACCCGTACTTGACGGCCAGGTTGAGTTTCTCCACCTCACAGGCGGTATCACTCGAGAGAGCCGATTTGCCGATGTTGGCGTTGATCTTCGTCCGTGCGGCGATGCCGATGCCGACCGGTTCGAGGCCCTTTTCTATATGAACCTTGTTGGCCGGGATAACCATCCGCCCGCGCGCGACCTCGCTACGGACCAGTTCCGGATCGAGCCCTTCACTTCGGGCAACGGCCTCCATCTCGGGGGTAACGGCACCAGATCGGGCCTGTTCGATTTGCGTCATGGGCTATTCTGTATCCTGGTACGGATAGATTCTCGACTTCAACGGGATCGCAACACACTATCCTACATCCTACCGGGCGGGTGAGGATTGTCAACTGCGCCCCATGAGCGACCGACAAATGGCTTCCCCGTTACCCTAAGCCGTAGGCGACGGCTGTCGTTTAACCCTAAACCGTAGGCGACGGCTGTCCTGAAAAGGAAGAGCTGCGCGACTAACGCCCCGCGCCTTCGGCTTCGGGTTAAACGACCTACTGCAACTGAAACGACCTACTGCAACTGATGTACCACGATCATGTTGTGCGCAGTGACGGAAAGCCCCGTGCCGGCAATCAGCACGATCCGGTCGCCCGAGTCGAGTTGACCGGAAGATCGTCCCACCTGGGTGATGTGTTCCAGCAGGGCGCTGCTGTCGGCGGTCGGGACGCCGGCCAGGGGGATAACGCCCCAATAGAGGCACATCCGCCGCAAGGTCTCCGGCGAGTCGCTCACGCCCAGCGTGGGAACGTAGTTGCGGTTCTTGGCCAGTGACAGGGCGGTCGACCCGCTGGCAGAGGCGACCACCACGATTTCCGCCTCGAGCTTTTCGGCCATCCGCCCGGCCGAGTAAACGGTGGCTTCGGTGATCGGATTGACTCCTTCGGCCGCCAGGTCGGGCAACGGTTGCGGCGGGAGTTCTCGGCACAGTGGTTCGGTTGCCAGCGCAATGCGGTGCATCATCTCGACCGACTGTCGCGGATACTTCCCGATGGCCGTCTCGCCGGAAAGCATGCAAGCGTCGGCGCCGTCGAGAATGGCGTTGCTCACGTCGGCGACTTCCGCTCGGGTCGGGATCCGCGCTTGCTGCATGCTGTCGAGCATCTGCGTGGCGATGATCACCGGCTTGCGCCAACGATTACAGGCGGCGATGATCTGCTTCTGGGCCACCGCCACGCGGGCGATGTCGATCTCGACGCCCAGGTCACCCCGAGCGACCATCACGCCGTCGGTTGCCTCGACGATCTCTGGCAGATTCTCCAGTGCCTCGGGCTTCTCGATCTTGGCGATCACCTGGGCCCGCGAACCGTGCGACCGGAGCAACTCCTGCAACTGGCGAATTTCATCGGCCGTGCGGACGAAACTCAGCCCGACAAAGTCGATGCCGGCTCGGGCGGCCCAAACGGCGTTCTCCCGGTCGACCGGACCCAACGCCGGCGCGCTGAGCGCCACACCCGGCAGGTTCACGCCTTGCCGGCTGCGGACCAGGCCCGGCTGTACTACCTTGCACTCGGCGAAATCGGGCCCCTTCTGCTCAACCACAAGGGTAACCGTGCCGTCGGCCAACATCACGCGGTCGCCGACGTCCAACTCATCGACCAACGGTTCGTAGGTGCTGGTCAACTGTCTCGGTTCGTCGACGGCCGGCTCGCCGACACCCGGGCCGCGGACAAAGCGAACCCGGTCGCCGACGTCACAGGCGAGCTTCCCGCCGGGCAGTTCGCCGAGGCGGATCTTCGGCCCGGCCAGATCGGTCAGCACGGCCACCGGACGGTCCAAATCGGCCGAAACTCGACGTATCAACGCCAGCGTGGCTTCATGTCGCGAAAGGTCGCCATGGGCCATGTTCAGCCGAAAGACGTCGACGCCGCCGGCGATCAACTCGGCGATCAGGTCTTCCGCCCAACTGGCCGGGCCCAACGTGGCGACGATTTTGGTGTGTGAGGGCCGCATCGGGCGGGATCGCTTGGTCTCTGGCACAGTCTACCCCCTTTGGGATGAAGCCCGTTTGACGCCGTGGTTCAGTGGGTGCGCTGAAAAACGCGCTGAATCAACTGTAGGGTGGGTGCTCTACTTCTGCCGGAAAGACTGTTTTACAGGATGGGCCGAAAATGTCGAGACGGGGTGCTCCATATTAGCCTTGACAGCAGAGCTTCTCCTCCCTATTCTCTCCTGACAATCAGTTCCTTCCGGAAGCGGCCCTTCAGCGGTTGCCTTTCGCTCCACCTCTTCTCGAAAACGGATAGCAAGCATGAACGGTTTCACATTTGTCCAACGGCTGGCGGTGTCGTTGGCGGCAGCAGGACTGTGCGTTCCTCAGATGGCCCTGGCCGCAACGCCCCTGAACCATCAACCGCCGGTGATCGCCGATGTGCGCCTCAATGAAGGAGGAGTCCTGATCGGGCAAGTCGTGACGCCCCACGGGGTTGCCGTGCCTGATACGGACGTGCTGCTGGGCAGCGGCGACCAGGCGGTCAACACGGTCAAGAGCGACCAGAACGGGCATTTCACGTTTGCCGGGCTGAGCAACGGCGTTTACCAGGTATCCACTGCCGGAGGGCAGCAGGTGTATCGACTGTGGACTGCTGAGACCGCCCCACCGGCAGCTCAGCCACACGCCATACTCGTGGCCGACACCGTGCGAGGGCAACAAGGAATGCGGTGCTTCAGAGACTTGATGGCCAATCCCTGGGTCGTTGCGGCCATTATCGCCACGGCAGTCGCAATCCCCGTCGCCATCCACAACGCCAAGGAACCGTCAAGTCCGTAGTAGCCATCTCGCTCTCATAGTAGCATCTCGCTCCGCGAGATGAGGCCTCGTCTCGCGGAGCGAGACGGCCACAATAATGCAAAACGGCTCGCCCCATCGGGGTGCGAGCCGTCTTGCGGTTGACTTATTCCGCCAGACAGGAATCGCTCCTGTCCGGCCGCTAGATCAGGGCGAGGAAGGATCCTGCGAGGCGGTTATGGCGACCGGAACTGCTACGGCCGTGGCCACTAAGCCCACAAGTACCCAGGGGTTGGTAAAGAAAGCACGAAAACCTCCCAAATTGCCACGGACGGTGTCTTCACCCGAAACGATCAGCGCGCCTTGCTGCGCCGATGGCGGGGCAATTTCCGCCGCCCACACCCGGAATGTTCCCTGTCCTTCCGCCGCTACAACCTGGTAGACGCCGGACTTCAGCCCGCGTACGGCGAAGTACCCCTGCTGATCGGTTTCGGTGTTAGCGATCACGTTGGCCTGGTCTCGCAGGGCAACGGGCACTTTCGTCAACGCGGTCCCGCGTTGATCGACTACTTGGCCGAGCAGCACGCCACCGGGTCCCAAGGCCACGTCTGTGACGGCCGGTTCCGGGGCGGGGTTCACGGCTGCCGCCAGCACCGGCTGTGGCAAACAGAATCCCAACACTGCCAACGACACCAACACGCCCTTGATAACTCTCACGTTTTTCATTTTGATTACCCCAAAAGTGGGAAATGGTGGAGGCCTACGCTCCAGGCCCCACTTTCCACTTCTATGTGTAAGAAGGCCTGATGGAAACACTGGACCTACCGGGAATCTACACCAGGTGGGCCGCGATTGGGGTCTTATCGGCCGCTGGATAACCACAACTGGAGGAAAAACGGCGGGTAAAGTCGCCCGATCCCTCCCCAGAAACCACCGGCAGCCTAATTTTCCGAACTTCCCTATCCGATGCTATCGACGCTTGCGGAGGTTGCCACCGTACTCCCGGGACAATATCATGTAGTGGTAGTTGTTGGCCTGTCTCGTCCAAGTGCCGGGGTGCCAGCCGGCCGTCAAACGGAGAACCGCAAGTGAAGATTGCGCAAGTGAAGATTGATCGTCGCGAATTCCTGGAAAACGCCGTTGCCGGCACGGCCGGGGCCTTGGTTGCCGGCAATTTGGCCGATGCCGCCGTGGCCGGGGCCGATCCGACCGCGATTGTCACGTTGGGTAAACATCTCAAAGCCACTCGCATCGCCTGCGGCACCGGCATGAGCGGCTGGATGCGACAGACCAACCAAACACGGCTCGGCCGCGAGAAACTCGAAAACCTGCTGGCCTATTGCTACGACCAAAACGTCCGGCTGTTCGATCTGGCCGATCTCTACGGCACCATGCCTTATGCCGGCCGCGTGTTGAAGGACAAACCGCGGGACTCCTTCTCGTTGGTGTCGAAGATCTGGCCGCACCCGCGAGGGCTTCCCGAAACGGAACGCCCCGATGCCGACGTCTGCATCAAGCGATTTCTGAAGGAACTCCAGACAGACTACATCGATCTGGTGCAGATCCACTGTTTGTCGAAGCCCGACTGGCCCAAGACCTTCCGCCGCCAGATGGACATCATGGCCAAGTGCAAGGAGGAAGGCCTGATTCGCGCGCACGGCGTTTCCTGCCATTCAATCGGGGCCCTGGAAGCGGCGGCCGATGAGCCCTGGTGCGACGTAGTACACGCCCGGGTAAACCCCTTCGGCCATCGCACCGACGGGCCGATGGAGCAGGTCGTGCCGATACTGAAGAAGATCCATGCCGCCGGCAAAGGCATCATCGCAATGAAACTGATCGGCGAGGGGAAGTTCGACCCCAAGCAGCGAGAGGAGTCGATAAAGTTCGTCGTGGGGCTCGGCTGCATCGACGTGCTGGTCGTCGGTTTCGAAAAGACGGCCGAAGTAGACGAGTTCAAGACCCGCGTCGGCCGACAACTGGCTGCACGGATCGGATAGCCGCACTCTTGCCGATGTCGCTCAATTGTTGAGTCCTTCAGAATTCTACGACCTGGTAAGCGGCCGCCGCCGCGGCGTTTGGCCGGCCGTGTTGCGCTGTGGTCTGCGGCTGGCGGAAGTGCCGTACTGCTGGGTGGTTCGGTGGCGCAACCGGCGATACGACGCGGGCCGCGCGGAGATCCATCACCCCGACGTGCCGGTGGTGAGCGTCGGAAACCTCACGCTCGGCGGCACCGGCAAGACGCCGATGGTCGAATGGCTCACCCGCTGGTTTCGTGGGCGCGATGTTCGCGTCGTGGTGATCAGCCGCGGCTATGGAGCGGAGGCCGGATCGCGGAACGACGAGGCGTTGGAGTTGGAGCAGAAGCTGCCCGGCGTACCGCACTTGCAGAACCCCGACCGCGTGGCCGCCGCCGCGAAGGCCGTCGAGGAGTTGCAGTGCCAGCTTATCGTGCTCGACGACGCCTTCCAACACCGCCGCATCGGTCGCAACCTGGACATCGTCATGCTCGACGCCCTGGAGCCGTTTGGCTTTGGACACATCTTTCCGCGGGGTACGCTTCGCGAGCCGCCGCGCGGCCTTGCCCGGGCCGATGTCGTCGCGCTCTCCCGTGCCGACATGCTTGGGACGGAAGGCCGCGAGCGGGTTCGCCGCCGCGTGCGGGACTATTCGCCCGAGTGCGTCTGGATTGAAGTTGCCCACGCCGCCCGGTCGTTGATTTCCGCCGGTGGAGCCGAACGACCGATCGAGTCGCTTCGAACCGAGCCGGTGGCCGCCTTCTGTGGATTGGGAAACCCGGCCGGTTTTCGGCACACGCTGGAAACGTGCGGCTATCGGGTGGCCGGTTTTCGCGAGTTTCCCGACCATCATCGCTACGACCGCTCGGACATCGAATCGCTCTCGGAGTGGGTTGATCTACTCGACGTGGCCGCCGTGGTCTGCACGCACAAGGACCTCGTCAAGCTGGGAATCGGCCAACTCGGCGGTCGACCGCTTTGGGCGCTGAGCATCGGCCTGGAGATCCTCGGCGGCCGTGAGGCGCTGGAAGCGAAACTTTCGGCATTGCCGTCGAGGTGATAGCAGCCGTCCTACGCCAAGAACGCTTCGATCCGCTCAAACGCCGCTTCGAGATTCTCCATGCTGGTAGCGAAGGAGATGCGCATGTACCCCTCGGTGCCGAAGGCGGAACCCATCACCGTGGCCACGCTTTGCTTGTCGAGCAGTTCCAGGCACCACTGGCTGGAATTGTCGATTTGCGTGCCGTTATAGCTTCGCCCCAGGTGTTCGCGGATGTTGATGAACGCGTAGAACGCCCCGCCCATCTCGGCGCAACTGATGCCGGGGATCTCGGCGATCCGCCGAACGACGAACTCCCGTCGCCTGGCGAACTCGCGGAACATCACGTCGACGCACTGCTGCGGGCCTTTAATGGCGGCAAGGGCCGCGTATTGGCTGACGCTCGACGGGCAGGAGGTCTCCTGGCTCTGGAGGCTGTTCATCGCCTTGGCCAGGTTCAACGGCGAGAGGGTCCATCCGATCCGCCAGCCGGTCATCGCGTAGGTCTTGCTTACGCCGTTAACCAGGATCGTTCGGTCTTGCAAACCGGGCCGAACCGTGGCGAAACTGGCGAACGTGTGGCCCTCGTAGACCAATCGCTCGTAGATCTCGTCGGCCACCACCAGCAGATCGCGCTCGATGGCCACGTCGGCCAGTTGGCCCAATTCTGCGGGCGAATACATGCTGCCGGTCGGATTGCTGGGGCTGCACAGCAGCAGGATCTTGGTCCGGTCGGTCACCGCTTCCTGGAACTGTTCGACGGTCAGCTTGAAGTCGTCCTCCTGCCGGGTTTGCACAATCACCGGCACGGCCCCGGTCAACTTGACCAACTCCGCGTAGCTGACCCAATACGGCGCGGGGATGATTACTTCGTCGCCCGGGTTCAAAATCACGGTAAACACGTTGTGCAACGAATGCTTGGCCCCGTTGGATACCACCACCTGTGCGGGGGCGTATTCCAGCCCGTGGGCGGAATTGTACTGCTCGGCGACCGCCGCTTTCAAATCGAGGATCCCCCCGGCTGCCGTGTAATGGGTGTGCCCCGCCTCCATCGCCTCAATCGCTGCCTGGCAAATGTGTTGCGGAGTGGTGAAGTCGGGCTCGCCCAGGCTCAGGTCGAAGACCGTGCGGCCTTCTGCTTTCAGATCCTTGGCCTTCGTGGCCATAGCAATCGTTGCCGAGGGTTCCAGGGCTTGGACAATTCGAGAAATAGTGGGGAGCATGGCATTATTCCATTGATAGTGGGCGGTTAGCGTACCGTCGCGCGCAGCCAGTAATAATAGTGATTTCTCGGCCTACTTCAAGATACCTAGGAAGTTATTTATCGGCCGCGTCCAAGGGTGGTTGACGAGCCGACGCGCACGCCCGACAATCAAGGTAGTCTGCAGGCCCGCCCTAGACGCTCCCACCTTCTGAAACCACTTGATTTCTGGAAACCATGTCAAAAGCTCGTATCGGTATTTGGTTGATCGGGGCAAGGGGAGGGGTTGCTACAACCACCATTGTGGGGCTGATTGCCCTGAAGAAGGAATTCATCGGTACCTCCGGCCTGGTGAGCAGCCTGCCGCAGTTCGGGCGTCTTGATCTTCCCGAGTGGTCGGATTTTGTCGTGGGGGGGCACGAGATTCGCGCGGTTTCTCTGGCCGACGAGGCGATGCGGCTGGTCACCGAGAGCCGAATCGCCACGCCCGAGTTGATTGCCCGATGCAAGACCGAGTTGAACAACATCGACCAGCGGATCCTGCCCGGCACGATCCATAGGGTGGGCAAGACGATTGCCCAACTTGCCGACGATGCGGTTCCTCAGCGCGAGTCGCCGCGAGAAGCGGTCGACCGGCTCAAACGCGATCTGACCGAGTTCGCGGCGGCCAACAATCTGCATCACGTGATTGTGGTCAACGTTGCGTCGACCGAGCCGCCGGTGGCGACCGGGGAGATACCCAAGACGTGGGCACAGTTGGAGCCGCTGCTGGAAAGGCCGCGAAAGTGTCCCTTGCCGGCGAGTTCGCTGTATGCGATCGCGGCGTTGGACTCGGGCTGTTCGTACGTGAACTTTACGCCGTCGCTCGGTTCGTCGCCGGCTGCCGTTGGCGAGTTGGCCCGGCTCCGCGGCGGGCGGCACACCGGTTGTGATGGAAAGACGGGCGAAACGTTGGTCAAGAGCGTTCTGGCGCCGATGTTCGCCCGGCGAAACCTGTCCGTCATGAGTTGGGTCGGCCACAATATATTCGGCAATCTTGACGGCAAGGTGCTCGAAGATCCGGTCAACAAGGCAACCAAGGTCGGCAGCAAGGACCGCTTGCTCGGCGAGATCCTCGGCACGCGGACGCAGACTCACGTTTCGATAGAATACATCGAGAGTCTGGGCGACTGGAAGACCGCGTGGGACCACGTCCACTTTCGTGGCTTTCTCGATGTACCGATGGCACTGCAGTTCACTTGGCAGGGCTGCGATTCCGCTTTGGCCGCCCCGCTGGTGCTCGATCTCGTCCGGTTCACCGAGTGTGCTCGCCGTCGCGGTCAAAACGGACTACTGACGTTTCTGGCGAGCTTCTTCAAGAGCCCGTTGGGGGTGAACGAACACCGCTTCGATCGTCAGTTTCAGATACTAGAAGCCTGGGCGGAAGGCGATTGACGAATGAATCTGATCAAACAACAAGATCCCGAAATCTGGGCGGTAATTGCCGGCGAGATCGACCGACAACGCAACACCCTGGTGATGATCGCCAGCGAGAACTACACCAGTTCCGCCGTCAAGCTTGCCGGTTCAAGCGTGTTGGCGAACAAGTACGCGGAAGGCTACCCGGGCAAGCGTTACTACGGCGGATGCGCGTTCGTGGACGAGGCCGAGGAGTTGGCCCGCAATCGGGCCAAAGAGCTTTTCGGCTCCGATCACGTCAACGTTCAGCCTCACAGCGGCAGCCAGGCCAACGCGGCCGTGTACCTGACGGTGCTCGAGGCGGGCGACGTGGCGTTGGGGTTGAATTTGACCCACGGCGGGCACCTCACGCACGGGATGAAACTCAACAGTTCCGGCCGATTCTACAACTTCGTCAGCTACGGTGTGCGGGCGGATACGCAGCGAATCGATTTCGACCAGGTTGCCGCCTTGGCCCGGGAGCACAAGCCGAAGTTGATCGTGGCCGGGGCCAGTTCCTATCCGCGGGAGATACCGCACGCCAAGTTCGCCCAAATTGCGGAAGATTGTGGAGCGAGGCTGCTGGTCGACATGGCACACTACGCGGGCCTGGTAGCCGGCGGAGTGCACGATGATCCGGTGCGGGTCGCCGACTACGTTTCCACTACCACGCACAAGACGCTCCGCGGACCGCGCGGCGGAATGATCTTCTGCAAGGCCGAGTACGCCAAGGACATCGACCGGGCCGTTTTCCCCGGCATCCAGGGCGGGCCGCTGATGCAGGTTATCGCCGGAAAAGCCATCTGTTTCGGCGAGGCGCTGAAGCCCGAGTTCAAGAAGTACGCCCAACAAATCGTCGATAACGCCGCCACCTTGGCCGAGGTGCTCATGGGCGACGGGGTTACCCTGATTACCGGCGGCACCGACAACCACCTGGTCCTGGCCGACGTCACTTCGTTGGGACTTACCGGCCGGATTGCCGAAGAGGCCCTGGATCGCTGCGGAATCACGGCCAACAAGAATGTGATCCCCTTCGATCGTCGCAAGCCGGTCGACCCGTCGGGTATACGTATCGGCACGCCGGCGTTGACCAGTCGGGGAATGGGAACCGATGAAATAAGATCAATCGGCGGTTGGATCCTCGACGTGTTGAAGTCGCCCGACGACCGACGCCTCAGCGAGCGGATCCGCGATGAAGTGCGGCAACTGTGCCAACAGTTCCCGGTGCCGGAAGATACGGATGAGTAGTTGGGAGGCGACCGACAAATAACTTTCTCGTTTAACCCCAAGCCGAAGGCGACGGCCTCGTTTAACCCTAAGCCGAAGGCGACGGTTATTCTGCGAGGGAGCCGCGCAACCAACGGCCTTCGCCTACGGCTTCGGGTTAAACGACCTGATACAAACCCCCAACCCCTAACCCCCAGCCCCTAACCCCCAGCCGCCAGCCATGCCCAAGAACAAGATCCTCATTGCCGACGACAATCTGCCCAACGTCGAGTTGCTGGAGGCGTTTTTGGGCGATATGGAGTGCGAGATCGCCGTCGCCGCCGACGGCCGCGAAACGCTTGACAAGGTGGCCGAGTTTCATCCCCACCTGATCTTGCTCGACATCATGATGCCCAAGCTCAGTGGGTTCGAGGTCTGCAAGCAACTCAAGCAGGATCCGGCCACCAACCAGATCATGATCCTGATGGTCACGGCGTTGAACGAATTGGGCGACATAGAGCGTGCGGTTGCCTCCGGCTGCGACGACTTCCTCAGCAAACCGGTCAACAAGCTGGAACTGGTCAAACGCGTCGAGAACATGCTCCGGCTCCGCGAGGTCACCGACGAATTGGAGCGTCTGCGCCGCTACATCGACGGCGTGGAAGACGCCTCGGGGCCACGAGCCGGCCGCTCGTAGTGCCTCATTCCCCGTACAACAGCCAATAAGCCACCGGGATCACCAGCAGCGTGAAGACGGTCGAGGCGAGGATGCCGAAGATGATCGCCCAGGCCAGCCCGGAGAAGATGGGATCGAGCGTGATGATCCAATTGCCCAACAGCGTCGTGCCCGCCGTCAATAGGATCGGCCGCGTGCGGACGGCGACGCTGCGGATCACCGCTTCGCGCGGCGGCAGGCCCTCGGCCTGGCCATGGTGAATGAAATCGATCAGGACGACCGAGTTGCGTACCACGATGCCCGATAGCGCGATCATGCCGATCATCGCCGTGGCCGTGAAGAAGACCGGGTCCGGATAGCCGCCGACCTTCCCGCTGGCGATCAGGTTCAGTAGCCAGAACCCCGGCATGATGCCGATCAGGGTCAGCGGGATCGCCAGCATGATTACCAGCGGCAATAGCCGCGAGCCGGTCTGGAACATCAGCAAGACGAAGATCCCGATCTGCGCCGCGGCAAACGCCAGCCCCAGATCGCGAAACACGTCGAGCGTGATCTTCCACTCGCCCTCGCCGGCCCAGTCGACCGTGTAGCCGTGGGGCATCGCCCACGGGTCGCCACCCCCGGGTGAAAGCCACGTCCGCGCCGCCGCCGGCCGGAACTTTGTCGCCGGCGCCGGCGTGGTTCCGTCCGCCTGACGGTCAAGTTGCATGTCGATGATTGCGTCGGCCGGAGGGCGACCCGCCACCTCGCCATACACGTAAACGACCCGCCGCAGGTTCTTGTGGTAGATCGTCTTCCCCTCGACCCGCTCGGTGAACTTGCCGATCGCGCCGATCTGCACGACTTGGCCCTGTCGGCCACGGACGTAGAGTTCTTCGAGATCGTCAGTCGCCGAGCGGAGCGATCGATTGATGCGGAGATCCACCCAGAGCGGGTCGACCTCGCTCGGTTGGTGTAGCACCGTGGCCGGCAGTCCGTCGAGCGCAAGCTGCATGGTTTGGGCGATGTTTTCGGTCGACACACCCGAGAGGGCCGCTTTCTGCTTGTCGGTTTCGAAGACCCACCGCCGCTGTTCGTCCTCGTCGCTCGTATCGACGTCGCGGATCCGCTCGCGCTGCATGCGTGCTTCGACGCGCCGCGCGGCGGCGGCTATCTCGGCGTACGTCGCCTGCGGCGGCCCGTAGACCTCGGCAGTAATCGTGGCGATGACCGGCGGGCCCGGCGGGACTTCGACCAGCTTGAGCTTCGCGTCTCCCTGCTCGCCCAGTTTCGTCAAGTCGTCGCGGATGCGCAGCAGCATCGAGTGGGATTGTTGTGCCCGGCGCTCTTTCGGCGCCAGGTTGACGCGAATATCGGCCACGTTCGAGCCGCGACGCAGGAAATAGTGCCGGACCATGCCGTTGAAGTCCATCGGCGAGGCCAGGCCGACGTAGAGTTGGTAGTCCCGCACTTCGGGCAGACCGCCGAGGTAACGGCCCAGACGCCGCGTGACCGCCTCGGTCTCTTCCAACGTGGCGCCTTCCGGCAAATCGACGATCACTTGGAACTCGTTCTTGTTGTCGTACGGGAGCATCTTCAACGGCACGACGCGAAAGGCGGGCAACAGCACGGCCCCGCCAAGCAACAACGCCACGGTCCCCAGCGAAACCCATGCCAGCCAGCGGCGATCGAGGATGCCTCCCAGAACGGTTCGGCTGATCCGGTACAGCGGCCGCGTCGTCAGGTCGAACGCCGGTTGGTCCGTCGCGTTCTCGTTGAGCTTTCGCAGAGCGACCATCGCCAGCCAGGGTGTAATCAGGAACGCCACGATCGTCGACATCGTCACGGTCAGCGGGACGTTCAGGGCCATCGGCGCCATGTAGGGACCCATCATGCCCGTGATGAACAGCAGCGGCAGAAAGCTGGCGATGATCGCCAGGGTCGACATAATCAGCGCCGGGCGGACCTCCTGAATCGCCCGGAGCACGGCGTCGCGCGAACGCAGCACCCGCATCGAAAAGTATCGCGCAATGTTCTCCACGTCGGTGATCGGATCGTCGACCAACAACCCCAGCGAGAGGATCAGGGCGAAGAGCGTTACGCGGTTGATCGTGTAGCCGAGCATCAGGTTGACGAAGAGCGTCAGGCTGTAGCAGACGGGAATGGCCAGCGCGACGACCAGCGCCGGGCGCCAGCCGATGATCAGTCCGATCAGGCCGACCACCGTGATGACGGCGATCACCAGGCCCTCGACCAGTTCGTCTACCTTCGCGTCGGCCGTCTCGCCGTAATCGCGCGTGATGCGGTAGAAGACCCCGTCGGGCAGGTGGGTCTCGGCCAGTGCGTCCATGCGACGCTCGACCTCGTCGGCGACCCAAACCGCATTGCTTCCCTTCTTCTTGGGCACGGCGATGTGCACGGCCGGGTACAACCGGTTGCCGACCTCCGGCGGATCGACCGAGGCCGGCTCGTCCCTGGCGGCCTTGGGGTCCTCGGCGGCCGGGCCAAACCCGATCCAGGTGTAGCTTTCGACCTCGGCGGGGCCGTCGAGCACCTCGGCCACGTCTTTCAGGTAGATGGGCCGGTTGTCCGACAGGCCGACCACCAGTTCTTCCAACTCGATTGCGTCGCGCACGAAGACGCCCGAGTCGACGACGGCCTCTTCGTCCTGCTGTTCGAAGCGTCCGGCGCGGACCTGCACGTTACTTGCCCTGAGGGCATCGGCCACCTGCAACGCGGAGATCCGACGCGAAGCGAGCCGGGCCGGATCGAGTTCGACTCGGATACGGCGCGGCCGCCCGCCGATCACCCGTACCTGGTTCGTATTCGGGATGGCCTGCAGTTCGTTCTGGAGTTGCTCGGCCATCCTTCGCAGTTCGTGGTCGCCGACCAACTGAGGGCGTGCCGACCAGAGCGTGACGTTGACGATCGGCACGTCGTCCACCTCGATCGGCTTAACGACCCAGGCCGTCACGTCAGAGGGCACCTGGTCCAGGTTCGAGTGGATCTTGTTGTAGAGTTTCACGATCGAGTTCTCGCGATGCTCGCCCACGTAGAACCGGACCGTTACGATGCTTCTTCCCGGCTGCGACATTGAATAGACGTATTCGACGCCGTCGATCTGGTAGAGGAGCTTCTCGAGTCGGGTGGTGACTTTTTGCTCAACATCTTCGGCCGACAGTCCCGGCGCGGAGACGAGCACGTCGGCCATGGGCACGACGATTTGCGGCTCTTCCTCGCGAGGCGTCAGTTTCAGGGCAACCACTCCGAGCACCAACGAAACGATCACCAGCAGGACGGCCACGTCGCCGCGAAGAAAGACGTTGACCAGGCGGGTCATCAGGGGCATTTTTTCAGGGTCATCGGCCATGGTTCGCCTTTCCTTCGCGAGAAGACTTCATCAAGACGCGCTGGCCCGCCCTCAATCCGCTGAGCACCTCGCGGTGATCGGCATTGCCGAAGCGGCCCGTCTTGATGAACCGTCGCTGGAGCGTGCCATCGTCTTCAACCACGTCGACGAATTGCAACTGGCCGATCGTCTCGATCGCGCCGGTGTGAAGGCAGAGGTGGCGTCGCGTGTCGACCGGTATGATCAGCCGTCCGAACATCCCCTCGAAGAGGTCCTCGGATCGCGGCAGCCGGACCTTCACCAACAGCGACCTGCTGGACGCCTCGGCCTGCGGAACGATTTCGTCGATGACGGCCCGGATCCGCCGGTCGTTCAGCGCGTCGATCTGGATGGTCATCTCCTCGCCCCGCCGGAGTTTCACCGCCAGGTTCTCCATGACGGGCACCTCCAGGCGGAGCGACGTCGGGTCGTAGAGAATCAGCAGCGGCTCGCCCGGCCGCGCCATGTCGCCTTCCTCGGCCAGGCGGTCGACGACCATGCCGCCCTTGGGTGCCTTGATCGTCGTGTACGAGAGCAACACGGCGACTTCACCAGCGGCCTGTTTGGCATGTTCGAGGTTCGCGCGCGATACTTGTACGTTGGCCGTACTCCGGTCCATGTCGGTCTGGCTGATCACCTTGCTCCGTATGAGGTTAGCGTCGCGCCGGTAGTCGTTCTCGGCCTGGCGGACAGCCGCGTCAGCCGCCGCCAGCGACGCCTTGGCCTGGCTCAACTGCGTTTCGAGTGCGCGGCGATCCAACTCGACCAGCACGTCACCCGCGGCGACCGTCTGGCCGGCGCCGGCACGGATCTTGTTGATCGGGGCCATCACGCGCGCAGACACCTCGGTCCGACTGGCCGCCTTGAGCGTGCCGACCGCTTCGGCCGTGTAGTCTTTGAAGACCTCCTGCACGACGTACGTGTCGGCGCGTCGGTCGGGATCGATCCGCCGGACGTCCGCGCGGCTCTCCCCCGGCCTGATCTTCTCGGTCATCACGCCGGCCAACCAGGCAATCACCGCGATCAGGACGGCCAGTCCGGCCAGCACCGGCACGACCCTCTTCAGAAGAACTCCCAGGACGGGCTTCCATTTCGTCATGACGATTCCTCCAGCGTTCTTGCTCTTACCGTGCCTGTAGAGCAGTGTAGCGGGAATCGTGTCGACTGCAAAGGCGGAAACCGCTGGGCCCCTACCGGTTTTCGGCCAGCAGTTTGAAACGTGCCCGGGCATGCGCGCACGCCGGACTACTCGCCGTTGATCATGGCTGCGATATCATCTTCAACAGTGCCAATGGGCTTGATATCGAATTTCTCCACCAGCACCTTGGCCACATTGGGGGACAGAAACGCCGGCAACGTGGGGCCCAACCGAATCCCCTTGACGCCGAGGAACAGCAGGGCCAGGAGCACGGCTACTGCCTTCTGTTCGTACCAGGCTATGTCGTAGGAGATCGGCAACTCGTTGATGTCTTCCAGGTCGAACACCTCTTTGAGCTTCAGGGCGATCACGGCCAGGGAATATGAGTCGTTGCACTGGCCGGCGTCCAGCACACGGGGAATGCCGCCGATATCGCCCAGTGCCAGCTTGTTGTAGCGGTACTTGGCGCACCCGGCGGTGAGAATCACCGTGTCCTTGGGCAGGTTTTCGGCCACTTCGGTATAGTAGCTCCGAGATCTCTGGCGGCCGTCGCAGCCGGCCATGACCACGAAGCGCTTGATGGCCCCGGATTTTACGGCCTCCACCACCTTATCGGCCAGGGCCAAAACCTGGTTGTGGGCAAACCCGCCCACGATGGTTCCGGTTTCGATCTCGGTAGGCGGCTGACAGGTCTTGGCTTTGGAAATCAGCCGAGAGAAGTCCTTTGTGCCGCCGGCCGACCGGTCGGCAATATGCACGGCACCATCATAGCCGGCAACGCCCGTGGTGAAGAGCCGGTCAAGATAAGTATTGCTCTTTTTCAGGGGCACCAAGCAGTTGGTCGTTAGCAGGATCGGCCCGTTGAAGGACTCGAACTCCTTGTTCTGGAGCCACCAGGAACCACCGTAATTGCCCACGAAATGGTCGTACTTCTTGAAGGCCGGATAGCAATTGGCCGGCAGCATTTCACCGTGAGTGTAGACGTCGACGCCCGTGCCCTCGGTCTGCTTGAGCAGTTCTTCCATGTCTTTGAGGTCGTGGCCGGAGATCAGAATCCCGGGATTCTTGCCCACGCCGATGTTCACTTCGGTGATTTCCGGGTTACCGTAGGCCGTGGTGTTGGCCTGGTCCAGAAGGGCCATGGTGGACACCGCCGTCTCTCCGGCCTTCATTACCAGGGCGACCATCTCGTCCACCGAGAGGGTTTTGGTGGTGGAGGCCAGGCCTTCCATTATGAAATCGTTAATCTCGTCTTTTTGGAATCCGAGGACGGCGGCGTGGTCGGCATAGGCGGCAACCCCTTTCAGGCCGATGGTCAACAACTCGCGCAGGGAGCGCACATCCTCATCTTCGGTGGCCAACACGCCCACGGTCTTGGCCTTTTCGGCGAAGACAGAAGAGTCTCCGGCGGTCCAGGTGGCAGCCTCGGGCAGCGGTCCGTCGAAATCGCGGCCGTTTTTTTCCTTGTAAGCAGCCAGAAACTTGGACTTGATCTGCTCCCGCCGCTCGAGGCCTTCCTGGATCATCGCCGTGAAGCGGGTGTCGTCCCAGTTGGCATTGGTAATGGTGGCGAACAGCCCCTGGACGATAAATTCGTCGTTGCCGCGATCCGCGGCGCCCAGTTCCTTGAGCTTTTCACCGTAGACCGCAATCCCTTTGAGTACAAAGATCAACAGGTCTTGAAGGTTGGCGGTTTCCTCCGGCTTGCCACATACGCCCTTGACGGTACAGCCTGCGTTCCTGGCGGTTTCCTGACATTGAAAACAATACATGCGAAAACTCCCTTCGATTTTGTGTTAAGCCATATTCGCCGACGACCTTCTCGACTGCCGGCACGAGCTTCTCTAGTGCGGCGTCGAGGATCCGACCAGAGTTGACATAGTCGAGCTGCTTTGTCCTGTGAGTGTTGAGTTACCTACCTTCTCATGGTCTGACGCCAGAGAGATATGCAATCGATGTGCCAAGAGCGGGATTGTGGACGGAGAATTGTCGGAAGTGGTCTGTATCACCCAGGTTACGAGTGCAGCATAACGACCCGAGTAGCGGGAGACACTCGGCCTGAACTCCTAAATATCGGAGACCGTTCTACGATATATCGGAGTCAGTGCCCCTTCGATTCAACCCGAACTCAGCCATCCTCGACTCAAGTGTTGTCGGCTTCAGGCCCTGGCGGGCTGCACCATCGGCACGCGCGGCGTGCTGAGTGGCGTTCGAGCCCGGTTCGATCACGCTGCTGTCCCTCTACTCGGTGGTCCACGTCAATGCCGTCATGGAGTATGGCCGCAGCGACAGCTTATGCCCGCTTTTGAAGCTCGGAATGGAGACATCGCGAACCGCGACGTTCGGCGACGTCTCCTCGAACTCGTTGCTGTCGGTAATCTCCTCGGCGGCGAGCAGCCAGACGCGTGCCCGGTCGCCCTTCACTTGGCCGTCGAACTCGATGGAGACACGCCGGAGTTGCGATGTGTCGAGATTGATGAGGATCAGCCCTTGCCGGTCGCCGTCCTGAAAGGCGTAGCTCCAGATCACCGGTATGTCTTCGATCGTCTCGACGCCTTGCGAGGAAAACACACCTTGCGACGAAAACGTCGGGTTTGCTCCTTCATGTTGCGTGGCGACCAGATCGCCTCCGATTACGCGATTTGCCGTGGCACAGGCCAGGAACGTCGGCCGGTAACGCTCGTGCCCTTTCCGCATACACAATGCTGTACCCCACAGTCGGACCTCGCCGACGTTGTGGGCGTTGTAGCCATGCTGTACCAAGGAGAAAAGGCATTGCGTGCGCACGTGATGATCTTTCAGCATCAGCAGCATGTTGTTGGCGACGTTCAGTCCTCCGCCGATCGAGGTGACCAGTTCATTTCGCGGCTCCAGCGGCCCGTCGCCATGGGTGAGGTGATGATTCACCTCGTAAATCGAAAGCTCCATGCCTGCCGTATTGGCCAACTCCGCGTTCTGGTACATGGCGCCTTCCGGCGTCGTCGATCGGCGGATGGCCCACGCAAAGGCCCAGCGGAACAGCTTATCCGGCGTGTTGTAGTAACGGGCTACCTCATCCTTCGAGAAGCGTTGAATGATGTACGGCGCAACGGAAAAGCAATCCGCGTTCGGGCAATCGCGCATGATCCCCTCATTTCGGCCAGCGTAGGAAGCTTGCCCCGCCGCATGAAAAATGATGCCCGGCGCGTAGTAGGGAGAGTCCTTACCCGTCGCCATCAGGTCGCGCCAGTAGTCGGGCCCGTTGTAGCCGCCGCACTGGTACGGCCCCGCGTTGTTCCAGGCCTCGTTTCCGAATTCGACGTGAATGCGGTCAAACACCTCCGTCCACGGTTGTGGGTGGCCCAAGCCGGCCCTTAGTTTCCCAAGGCCTGAATCGGCAGGCGCTCCGAGGTAATCCATGAAGGCCTTCATCTCGTCCGGAGTGATCGTGCCCGGCAAGCAATACCACGGATCGCATCCGAGGTACTCGCACAGCAGGTACATTTCGTGGAGCCCATAGGGGTCGGTGTTGTGCGACTGGTAGGGGCCGGTGCGGCTGCCCGGCTGGCTGGCGTAGGCAAACGAATCGAGCGGCGGGCGGATCGTGTTTTCGATCGTACTTCCACCCATTTGCAGCTTCCGCAGCACGCCCGGCTGGTAGCGTTTCAGCATGGCGACGACGTCGTCGCGAAAGGCAGTCGGATTTTCGTCGCCCTCCATCCAGATCTCCACATCGTCGATCAACACATCGCCGTCAGTCGCCTCAAACACAAACGTCAGATGCGGATTGTCTTTTGCTCCCGTCGGTTCGGGAACGGAGGTGACTTCGATGACCTCCTCATACGTCCTCCACTCACCGGACGGCCGCAGTGTCGCCGGTTCGCCCCAGTTGCGATCCGGGCGGATTACAAGCTCCGCAGCGCCGTCGACTGCCTTTGCCTTAAACCGAACTTGCCACGTGCCGTTCGTCTGACCGTAGCGTTGGTAATGCGTGGCGAAACGGTAATGGGCCTTTTCACTCGATCCGACCAGTTTCAACGCCGCGCAACCGAAGGAACCTTCGGCGACGTCGCCGATCGCAATCTCGTTCTGCTTCGCACACCAGTAGCCATCCAGCGCGCGGAGTTGTCCCTCGCGAGTACGATCGCGATCGATCATGATGCCGATCCGTGGATTCTCTTCGGACACCGTAAGCGGACGATCGACCAGAAAGTGATCAAACGACTTCATCTGCCCCTGATGCCGATAGTCGCGCGTCCCGATGTCGCGAACCGTTCCCCGAGACCACTTCGACGGACCGGAGAGGATTGTGTATGTGCCGCCGATGATCAGTTCGCGCCACGGATCGCGGGGCGTGAACCATGTCGAGACGCCCTCGGTATCCGATCCGGGACCAAAGTGACACGTGCGATACATCGTGCCTTCGAAATTGGCCCGGGCCCGCTTCTTAACGAGCGCTGCGCCGGAATAGTAGGCGTCGCCGCCCAGGTTGATGCCCAGCCGCATCGTATCCTCGACAAGTACTTCATCCGTCAATCGGATGGTAGTTACCGAGTCGTCGGCCCAGATCACGGCCGCGAATAGTGAGAAAAGCAAGGGCACACAAAGAACACATTTTGGGTAGCAGTGGATGCGGAGCATAGCAATTCCTTTCCGGGCCTACTGAACTGACCCAGCGACTTTCGGCAAGTTTCTCGCGCGGGCATCGGACCGCCGCGTCACGCGGGCAACACTCCTCGCGAAGCCGCACGGTTGCCACCCAAGTAGCGTAAGCCAGGTGGGCCGGTGGTGTCAATCGCTCGCGGAGCGCGTACGCAAGGTTCTGCTGAGGGCGTCATTGGGCATGCCCAGCTTGCCATGTACCGTATACCCAATGCATACACTGTATGTCCAACTGATACGACTCTTCCCGTAGCTGCGGTTCTTTTTCCTAGCGATTAAGATGCTTCGGGCATGGGTTTGGCTCGGTTTTGCCTTGCCTTCCCGGGCATACAATCGCCGCTTTGGCACGAATGTTGCCTATGCTTAGCGAGACAACACAATTGTTTCCCGTAAACGGGTCCCAGCCGGAGCCTGCCCTATGTTATTGAAGATCCTGGGCAAGGAACAGTTCCGATCTTCGGTCGAGATCATCTTGCAGTCCAACGAGATCATCGCCTCGAAGCGAATGGGGGCAAAGACCAGCGGTGAGTCCATCCACCAGTTCCTTCCGGTCCGTTCTTTCGAGGAGATGGATCTCAACCATCAGACCACGGAGTACTCGGCAAAGACGTATTTCCATTTCGCGCCAACGACGCGCGACAAGAAAGCGAGATGCTCCAACCCTTGCTGCTGGAGTTGAGATCGCAACTAGAACGCGCGATCGACGATCTCAGTGCGACCGTTGAGTTGTTCTCGACGTTGTAGATTCCCGATTTCGCGTGCGAAACCGAGTTCGTCTCGCTCAACCACCCAACAAGAGAGCCGAATAATGTTCGACGATCCGAGTCTGCTGGTCGTGGACGATGAGGGGGCCATCTGCGACGGTTGCCGACGAATTTTCTCGCGTCAGGGTTTCCATGTGGATGAGAGTACCGATGCCCGGGAGGGCCTGCGGTTGGCCGCGAAAAAGGACTACTTGGCCGTTTTGCTTGACATCAAGATGCCGGAAATGGATGGCTTTCAGTTCCTTGAGGCGTTACACGCAAGAAAGCCAGATCTCCCGGTGATTTTCATCACGGGCTATCCGAGCATATCGAGTGCCGCATCGGCGGTCCGTTTGGGGGCCTCGGATTATGTTGTCAAGCCCTTCACGCCGGAGGAGATCACACAGTCTGTTCAAACAGTGCTGACCCACCATCCCGCCAAGACCATAGTCGAAACCAGTTCCGTGTCGCTGAAAGCCGAGCCGCGGCTCCCCCGGGCCGGAGAGTTCCGCTTTTTGGATGAATCCTGGTTTCAATTGGGAGAGGGATCCGTGCGTGCCGGTGCCATACATCAGCAGATGCCAGATGTTCCGATGTCGATTGAAGGGTCCATGCGCGTCGGCGCCTTCCTGGCGCCCCCGGAAGGCGCGACCGTTGAGGCGGTGCATCTTCCGGAAGTCGGTGAAGTGATCTACCAGGGACTACCGTTGGCGGGGCTGAGCATCTCAGGGGAGTCGCAACGCATTGTG
>Ga0180429_10000193_pt1 | contig 54770 bp, 40 predicted proteins | sample SS_ome_FD_132428 | JGI IMG/M metagenome (GOLD analysis project Ga0180429, IMG submission 132428) | Hypersaline lake sediment archaeal communities from the Salton Sea, California, USA - SS_1_S_1 metaG | ecosystem: Environmental > Aquatic > Non-marine Saline and Alkaline > Hypersaline > Sediment ... | reverse complement strand
TTGGACTGTTGGGAGAAACTGACTTGCTCCTAAAGAAGATCATGCCTGAGAGCGCTTACGCGAGAGTATCAAGACTCTACAAGAAGGGGAAGAGCTATTGTTACTATGGCAACAAGCGAGAATGCACGGTCTGCGGCGGGCGCTTCAGGCTCTTCTTGCCTGCTGGAGCCTCAAACCGGCCGAACGCAAAATGCCCCCGCTGCTATTCTCTTGAAAGACACCGCCTGATGTTCGCCTATTTCTTGAATTGTACGGACGTATTCAAAGAGAACAAGCGCATCCTCCACTTTGCCCCCGAATACTGCTTCCAAGAGATATTCACTCGAGCGGAGAATCTCGACTACCATACGGCGGACATTGCTGCAACCAATGCGATGTATCACATCAATATAGAAGAAATACCTTTTGAAGATGGTTCCTTCGACATTGTTGTTGCCAATCATGTTCTCGAACACGTAGACAATGACATCAAAGCCATGAAAGAAGTCTTCAGAGTGTTGAAACCAGACGGCTGGGCACTGCTACAGGTCCCCTTGGATGTTAATAGAGCAACAACATTCGAAGATGAGACCATCGTCAGTCATGAAGAAAGAACAAGAGCCTTTGGCCAGTTTGACCATGTCAGACTGTATGGCAGAGACTACGGAGAAAGACTCAAAGCGGCTGGGTTCAAGGTTGAAGTAGTTGTCCAAGAGGATTTCTTGTCACCGGACATGATCGTGAAGTACGGACTCTTCAACTCTGAAGATATGTACGTATGTAGAAAGTGCTGACCACAATCTCTCCTGTGCTCTGTCTGGAATCTATCTGCGATGCTCAGGTCATCGATCCTGGAGGGCATTCGGTGGATGATAGCGTAGAGCTTCCCTGAAATTCCTTAAAGGGGTCAGAATCTCCCGAGGTTGCTGCTTTCGGCACACAATATCTCTGACAGTAAACAGGAGTTCATACAACACATTCAGGCTCAATACCGCATCAATCGCGAGAGTATAGAGCCTGCCTCTATGTTTGTAACAGTAGGCCCTCAGTCCGTATATGTACTCCTTGTTGAAGGTCAGAGCAGGAAGTTGTTCAATCGCGGACCCGCCATAGTGGCATACCTGAACGTGGGGAATGATGTAGGCCCTGTATCCGGCCTGAAAACACCGGAAAGCTAGATCACCGTCGTTGAAGAAGACAGGGAACCGCTCGTCAAAGAATCCCAACTCCTCTATCAGTCTGCGCGGCATCAGGGTACAACAGAAGGCGGCACCGCCATCGTTGAACGCGACAGGTTCCTTGAACTCCCCGTATTTCTCATATCTTTCACGCTTCCTGATTCGATTTCCAAGGAGGCGGGAGTCAAGCAACAGACCAATGTGGGTATAGATGAAAAAGACGGCTGACAGGGTATGGATACGGCCATAGTACTTTGTTTGGGGAGTACGGTCAGGATTGAGCAGTTTTGGACTTATCATCCCGGCGTCAGGATGGGCCGCCCCAAAGGCCACCAGCCCTTCAAGGGTTCCCTCCAAGAGAGTGATATCCGGATTCATGACCAGGACATATGACCCGGAGGATCTGGAGTACGCAAGGTTGTTGCCTCGGGCAAAGCCGAGATTCTCCTTTGACGCGCAGAGGTTTACCTCCGGGAACTCCTGCTCGACCATAGCGGCGCTGCCATCATGGGAGGCATTATCAACCACGATTATTTCATACGGAATCTTACCTGCGTTTTCCTTGATCGACCGGAGACATTGCCGCAGATAGTCACGGGTATTCCAGTTTACAATCAATATCGAAATATCCATATAACGGCTTCCCCGAAAATAGGAACTTTCTTTCTCCTGGAGCAGTATAGGAGAGAGAACAGTTGGGTGTAAAGAGGCGCCCCAATATCTTCGTCAGAAACAGGAAAACCTGTGGCATTTCATGTCATGACATGCCAAAGCACTGTTTCCCCCTCTGTAAGAACAAATCCTCGTCTTCACAGACAGGCCCTGCAAACCTTCCGGTCAATCTTTCGGGTGGGGGAAGCCATTCGCGTCGAACCGCCAATCGTGGAAGGCAAACATGTAGGGGTCTTCGGGGGTATAGGGGTCTTCGGGGGTATAGGGGTGTTCGAGGTCCTTGAGGTGCCACTGGTTTCGGTGGTTGAAGCCGAGGAACCGGTGCATGGAGGCGAAATCGAGCATCCAACCCTGCTCGCCTCGCTGGAGAAAGAAAGGGGCGGCTCGTCGCTCTTCAACGGGGAACCGAATAACGGCACGCCCGCCCTGGGTCAGTACGCGAGGCTCGGGCGCCCGGAGAAGGGCTCGAAACTCGTTGTCCTGCTGGGCGTCCGTGACCAGCCACTTTCCAAAAAACACCCGAGACTCGGGCGTGTACATCCCGAGGTCCGGGTCCTTGATTCGAAGGCGAAGAACTTCCTTGTATGCTTCCAGGGTCTCGAGCGGGGTTGTCTGAGCCTCGAATGCAATGTCCGCCGAGGCTTTTTCCTTGTCGGGCTGCCCGGAACCGATGGCTACGTCGACGCGAGCCCCGGCTCCGCCTGAAAGATGGTCTCCGGCAGGGTCCCGCGAGGCTTGCGGGTCGTATGCGTGTTCGTCCACGCTCTCGAGGGCCTTGCCCACGAGCAGTTCCACGGTCGCCTCGATTCCCGGGCCCACCCGGTTCGCCTGGAAGAAGGGGGCCATCTGGTTCCGTTCGATGTGGCCCACGAAGGCATCGGGAAAGACGCCTTCCAGGCCGTAACCCACCTCCATCCGGACCTGCCGGCCTGCCGGATCGACCAGGATGAGCACCCCCCTGGCGTCCCCGGTCTTCCTGCCCACGCCCTGGTCGGCGAACATCTCCGCCGCGAGGGCATCCAGGTCGCCGGGACTCGCATCGAGCACGACCAGTTTCAGGTGTATGTCCAGTTCTCTCAGCAGTATTCTGTGAAACCGGACGAGACGATCCCGTTCGGCCGGGGAGAGGACGCCCTGCCGGTCTTCCACGAAATCCGGCTTCTCGCGGCAGCCAAGGAGAGAAAGGACAAGGATCGATAGGAAGGCGGTTTTTTTCAACATTGTATGGATACAATCGGCCGGAATTGATTTATTCCTGGGTCCTGTGCGAATTTATTTGCCAGAGACGATCCAAAGTCGAACCAAAGGGGGGGACTTCTATGGACCCGGAACGCATTCCCGTCATCGTAGGCGCGGGCCAGACCGTCAACAGGCCGAAGACCATGGAAGAGATCCGAGAGCCCGCGGCACTGATCGAAGCGTCCGCCCGAAGGGCCGCGGAGGACGCAGGGGCGGAAGGGGCACTCGCCGATGTCGATATGCTGGGCATGGTCAACATCCTGTCTTGGTCGTATGCGGATCCTCCGGCCACGGTGGCGGAGAGGATCGGCGCGCACCCGGGCATCCGGTGGTACACCAGCGTGGGGGCCTGTTCACCGCAGTGGTTGCTAGGGGAAGCGGCAGACAAGATCGCCGCAGGAGAGGTAAAGATCGCCCTGATCTGCGGCGCCGAATCGTATGCATCGAGATCTGTGGCCCGTAAGTGCGGAGAACGCCCTCCCTGGAAGCGCGAACCGGTAGACCTGAACCTGGCCGGCGACACGCGGCACCCCACCACACCCATCGAGGAACAACACGGCCTGTTCGTCCCCTCCGATATCTACGCCCTCTTCGAGAACGCCCGCCGCTATGAAAAGGGGCAGACCCTGGAGGAACACAGGCGGGAGATCGCCGATCTCTGTGCCGAAACGAGCCGCGTGGCCGCGCGGAACCCGTATGCGTGGTTCCGCCAGGAGAGGAGCGCCGAAGAGTTTTGTACGATGTCGGACAGAAACCGGATGGTCGCCGTCCCCTACACCAAGCTGATGTGCTCGATGATCTATACGGACCAGTCTTCGGCAGTCCTGATGATGAGCCTGGCCGAGGCCGGGCGCAGGAAGATCCCGGAAGAGAAATACGTGTATCTCATCGGTTTCGGTGAGGCCTATGACCTCTGGTACGTGACCCACCGCAGAAACCTGTATGACTCCCCTTGCGCAAAGGCCGCCGTGGACATGGCCCTGGCCCAGGCCGGCACCCCGCTCAACGAGGTGGAGTTCCTCGACCTGTACAGCTGTTTCCCGTGCGTGCCGCGAATCGTACGGGATGCCCTGGCGATCGAGCCCACCGACCCGAGGCCCCTTACCGTGACCGGCGGCATGTCCAACTTCGGCGGGCCGGGAAACAACTACAGCCTGCACGCCGTCTGCCGGATGGCGGAAATCTTGCGGGAGCAGCCGGGCAAGACAGGGCTCGTCCAGTCCGTGAGCTGGTTCCTGAGCAAACATGCGGTGGGCGTCTACCGCTGCGGGCCCTCCCCGGAGGCGTGGAAGCGGGTGGACAAGGCGCCCTTCTTCCGGGAACTCGAGGCCCTCGAGGCGCCGGAGATCGTCGAGGCCCCGGAAGGCGAGGCCACGGTGGAGACCTACACGGCGGGTTACCAGGGAGGAGAGCCGGGCTACGGTTTGGTCGTCGGCCGGACGCCGCGGGGGGCAAGGTTTCTCGCCCGCGTCGAAGACGATCCGGACACCCTGGCAATCATGGCGACCGAGGAGGTGATCGGAAGGAAGGGAACGGTCCGGCAATCCCCGGCCGGAACGAACCTGTTTGCACTGTGAAGAGATGAGGAGGCACGGCGAGCTCACACACCGGGTGGCAGAGGCCAGTTGTGCCCCTGGATCCCCGCTTTCGCGGGCATGACGGCTTCTTTTTGCCTTCCTGGCAAGATCCCTTTATAATAGGATGTTTACGTATTTGTATCTTTGTCGAAACTCGTACGGACAATCTTTCAGACAAAGGGACCTGGCGGAATGTACGTCCCCCGAATGATGTTCCTGACCAAAGGGGTCGGCCGACACAAGGAGAAGCTCGCTAGCCTGGAGCTGGCCTTCCGGACGGCAGGCATTGCCCCATTCAATCTCATCAAGGTGTCGAGCATCTACCCCCCTTCGTGCAAGATCGTTTCCCGCGCCAAGGCCTTGAAGATCCTGCAACCCGGACAAGTCGTGCACACGGTCATGAGTGAGGCATACACAAAAGAACCGCACCGGCTGATCTCGGCCTCGATCGGAGTCGCCATCCCCAAGGATCCGGACCAATACGGCTACCTGTCCGAGCATCATGCCTTCGGCCAGACCGGAGAGGTGGCGGGCGAATACGCAGAGGACCTTGCCGCGTGGATGTTGGCGACCATCCTGGGCGCGGAGGATTTCGATCCGGATCTGGATTACGACGAAAAGGCGGACTTCTGGCGCATCAGCGACAAGATCATCCGAACACGCAACATCACGCAGTCGGCAATCGGGCACAAGTCCGGGCTCTGGACGACCTGTGTGGCCGCTGCTGTCCTGATCCCCTGAACCCGTCCTTCCGTGCGCGATCGATCTGCACTCCGCCTATCCCTTGATGCGAGTGAGCCTGTCGCGGCATCCTTCGGATGCCGGCACTCATCTGAACAAGAGGAAACTGTCCCGTCGACTGACAAGGGATCTGAGCAATCGACGCCCGTGACGAAACGAGGCCACAATGAAGCCGGTTAGTGCCATCGAACTCTACAAGGCAACACCCAAGACGAACTGCAAGGAGTGCGGGTTTCAGACCTGTCTCGCCTTTGCTACCTGTGTGATCGTAGAGAAGAAGCCCCTGGAAACTTGCCCCTACCTGACGGAGAATGTCCTGGAGGAGCTGGGGAACAGGATCCACGAGCAGCAGAGCGAGGGCGTGTACGTAAAGCGCGACCTGTACAAGATCACATCGGACCACATCCGGGAGCAGATCGAGTCGCACGATTTCTCGACCATTGCCGAGGGGCTGGGCGCCAGCTATGTCGAGAAGGGGGACCAACCTCATCTGCACCTTTCCTACCTGAACCGTGACTGCCTGATTTCCAAGCAGGAGATCCGGATCGAGGGAAGCCCGGCAGACGATCACTGGGACAACATCCTGCTCTACAACTATGTCCATTTCTCCGGCAGCGAGCCGGTTCGGGGCGAATGGATACCCATCGACAACATACCGGGCAACATACCGAAGAAGCCCGAGCTCGAACACGGGTGCGAAAAGAAGATTGCGGCCCACTTTGAGGGGAAAGCGGGCCGCCTCGAACGAGCCGCGGGTGCCCTCGGGGCGAAACAGGCAGAGAGCGAGTCCAATGCGGACGTGGCCCTTTCCTTTCTCCCCCTGCCCAGGATCCCTTTCTTCCTGGTCTTCTGGGATGCCGTGCCCGGGGAGGGATTCGAGGCCAGGGCGAAGGTGCTCTTCGACCGGTCGGTCACGAACTACCTGGACATCGAATCACTGGTCTTTCTTGCCGAGAGATTCGCCGACGCACTGATCCGGGAAGATGAGACGGGGGATGGGTCCAAGGAATGATGTCGGCAAAGGGGTCGTTGACGGCCCGGCGGTTTTCTGCTAGCTGTATTGACTTTGCCCCTGACCCTGAATGCGGATCGCTGCCGGCTCGAGAATGGCGATTTTCCACGCTTTTTGCAGTTCTGCACCGTTCGGAACGAACCTCTAACACGAGAGTGACACCATGAAATCGACGACCACAAAGCTGCTGTCCGGCAACGAGGCGATCGCCTGGGGCGCCCACGACTATGGCGTGAAGGTGGCTGCGGCCTATCCGGGCACGCCCAGTACGGAAATCCTCGAGAACATCGCCCGCTTCGATGATGTCTACGCGGAGTGGGCCCCCAACGAGAAGGTGGCCTTGGAAGTGGCCATCGGGGCTTGTCTGGGAGGCGTTCGAACCCTTGCGAGCATGAAGCACGTGGGGCTGAACGTGGCCGCAGATCCTTTCTTCACGGCCTCCTACATCGGCGTCAACGGCGGTCTCGTGATCATCAGCGCCGACGACCCGGGCATGCACAGCTCCCAGAACGAGCAGGACAACCGCCACTACGCGCTCGCCGCCAAGGTACCGATGCTGGAGCCCGGGGATTCCCAGGAAGCCTACGAATTCATCGGCCAGGCGCTCGAGATGAGCGAACAATATGACACCCCGGTGCTCTTCAGGGTCACGACGAGGGTGTCCCACTCCAAGGGCTTGGTCGAGAGAAAGGCGAAGAGGATAAAGCATCTGAGAGAGCCCGGCTTCGTGAAGAACCCGCCCAAGTACGTGATGGTGCCCAATTTCGCCCGCCAGCGACACGAGTACGTAGAGCAGCGGATGGCTCGCCTCCACGAGCTTTCGGAAACGACCCCCATCAACCGAATCGAATGGGGCCGGCGCGAGGTCGGGATCGTCACGAGCGGAGTGGCCTACCAGTATGCCCGGGACGCACGACCCAGGGCCTCCTTCTTGAAGCTCGGGCTGACGCATCCCCTGCCCGAGAACCTGATACAGGAGTTCGCAGAGGGAGTAAAGAAGCTCTTCGTGGTGGAGGAACTGGATCCGTATCTCGAAGATCAGATCAAGGCCCTCGGCATCCCGGTCCTCGGGAAAGAGCGTTTCCCGATCTGCGGTGAGCTCTCACCTGAAATCGTGAAGCAGGGCCTGAGTGGGAAGAAACGAAAAAAGACCGACTCCCCAACGAACGTCCCGCCGAGGCCTCCTGCGCTTTGCCCCGGGTGTCCCCATTCGGCCTCCTTCTACACAATGAAGAAGCTCAAGCTCAACGTTATGGGCGACATCGGTTGCTACACCTTGAGCGTAGCCCCTCCCCTGGAGACCATGGACTCCACCCTCTGCATGGGGGCCAGCATCGGAATGGCCCACGGGCTGGACAAGGCCCTGGGTGAGGATCCCGAATCACGCAGCGTGGCCGTTCTGGGGGACAGCACCTTCCTGCACAGCGGCATCACTTCGCTCATGAACATCGCTTACAACCGAGGGAATTCGACCACGGTCATCCTGGACAACCGGACCACGGCCATGACCGGCTTCCAGGAGCACGCCGCCACCGGACGGACCCTGCAGGGAGTGGAGACGCCTGAGGTTGACTTCGAGGCCCTGGGCAAGGCCCTCGGGATCGATTCGGTCCGAACGGTCGATCCCTACAAGTTGAAGGACCTGGAGAAGGCCCTGAAAGAGGAAGTGGAGGCACCCCATTCTTCCCTGATCATCGCCAGGAGGGACTGCTTGCTGTTGAAGCGCGGCGAGCGAAAGACGCCCAAGACCGTGGATCCGGAAAAGTGCGTCGGCTGCAACCTGTGCCTCCTCACGGGCTGCCCGGCCCTCAGCCAGACATCGGACGGCAAGGCACAGATCGACAGTGTCATCTGCAACGGATGCCCGATCTGCGAACAGATATGCAAACTCGACGCAATCATCGACCTCTCGTAGGACTAGGAGACCCCAAGCATTGAAAGCGCAAGACATCTTTCTCGCCGGCGTAGGCGGACAAGGCATCCTGCTGGCAGGGGAAATCCTCTGCATCGTGTTCATGGAAGCAGGCCTCGACGTGAAGAAGAGCGAGGTCCACGGAATGGCCCAAAGGGGGGGATCGGTAACGAGTCACGTCCGCTGCGGACGCAAGGTCTTCTCCCCTCTCATCCCGGAAGGGCAGGCGGACGTCCTGATGGGCTTCGAGGCCCTCGAGGCCCTGCGGTGGGTCGATTTTCTGAAAGAGGACGGAGTGCTCCTGGTCAACAGGCAGAAGATCAACCCCACGACGGTCACGTCAGGCAGGATGGAATACCCGAGCCGCATCTATGATGTCCTCAAGAAGAGGCACCCCAAGACCCGGATCGTCGACGGCCTGAAGCTCGCCCGCAAGGCCGGTGATGCCCGAACGGTCAACAGCGTGCTCGTGGGGGCCATTTCCCGGGAAGTCAACATACCTGAGGAGATGTGGAAGAGGGCGATCTCCAAGAGAATCCCGGAGAAGTTCGTGGATGTGAACTTGCACGCCTTCGAACTCGGCAGGGGTCGATAGAGCGGGGGGTAGATCACGTTGTACTGGAACGAAGCATCCGAGTGCTGCAGCCGGGAAGACCGGGAGAAGTTGCAGTTGGAGAGGCTGCAAGGGCTGGTCGAGAGGGTCTACCGCCAGGTGCCCTTCTACCGGAACAGGCTCGAAGGGGCCGGAATAGGGCCTGAAGACATCCGCAATCTCGACGATCTCCAGAAGATCCCCTTCACCACCAAGGCCGACCTTCGCGACAACTATCCTTTCGGCCTCTTCGCCGTTCCGATGGATGAGATCATCCGGATTCACGCATCGACCGGCACCACGGGAAAGCCGACCGTGGTCGGATACACACGGAGCGATATCGCGACCTGGGCAGAGGTGATGGCCCGCACCCTGGTCTCGGCAGGCGCGCACAAGGGGGACATCATCCAGATCGCCTACGGTTACGGCCTCTTCACCGGAGGCCTGGGGGCCCACTACGGGGCCGAGAAGATCGGCGCGGCGGTCGTGCCGGTCTCGACGGGGAACACGAAGCGCCAGATCACCCTCCTGCAGGATTTCGGCACCACCGTGCTGTGCTCGACCCCCTCCTATGCCCTCTACCTGGCAGAGGCGGCGGAAGAGAGGGGGGTGTCGACCAACGACCTTCCCCTGAGGGTGGGCGTGTTCGGCGCCGAGCCCTGGACCGACAACCTGAGAAAGGAAATCGAGAGGAAGCTCCATGTGTCCGCCATCGATATCTACGGGCTGAGCGAGATCATCGGCCCCGGCGTGGCGTCCGAGTGCGAGGCAAAGGACGGGCTCCACATCATGGAGGACCATTTCCTGCCCGAGATCATCGACCCGGTCACGGGAGAGACCCTGGGTGAGGGCCGGACCGGAGAGCTCGTGGTCACGACCCTGACCAAAGAGGGCATCCCGTTGCTCCGGTACCGCGTTCGGGACATCACCCGGCTGACCCGGGATCCATGCCCGTGTGGCAGGACCACGGCCCGTATGGAACGCGTGACCGGGCGCTCGGACGACATGCTGATCATCCGGGGGGTCAACGTCTTCCCGTCCCAGATCGAGAGCGTTCTGCTCGAGATTCCCGAGGCGGCGCCACACTACTTGATCTACGTGGACCGGGAGAGGAACCTGGACAACCTGGAGGTCCACGTGGAAGTATCGGAGAAGATGTTCTCGGACGAGGTCAAGGAGCTGGCGAAGATCGAGAAGCGTATCAAGGCGGAGGTGGAGAGCCTTCTGGGCATCGCAGTGAAGATCAAGCTCGTGGAGCCTCGATCGATCACCCGGAGCGAGGGCAAAGCGGTCAGGGTGATCGACAGAAGAGAGAAGTAGTGTTCAGGGATCGGGGGTCAGGGGTCAGGCCCGACCTCAAAACCCCGACGTTCAGCACATACGCTGTCCTGCCTGCGAAAGCGGGAATCCCTTGGCACCGGGCGCTTTGGGGGAGACACGATGATAGTCAAACAAGTCTCTGTGTTCCTGGAGAATCGAGCGGGACGGCTTGCCGAGGTCACTTCTATTCTCGCCGACCAGAAGATCAACATCCGGGCCCTTTCCCTGGCCGACTCGGCGGACTTCGGCATCCTGCGGCTGATCGTTGACAACGTCGAGAGGGCCAAGTCCATCCTGAAACAGGAAGGGCTGACCGTTGGGGAGACCGATGTGGTTGCCGTCGAGGTCCCGGACAGGCCCGGGGGGCTTGCTCATCTTCTGCAGGTCTTCAAGGATGAGAACGTCAACGTGGAGTACATGTACGCCTTCGTAAAGGCCCCCTCCCAGAGCGCCGTCATGATCTTCCGGTTCGACGACCCCCACAGGGCGCTGCAGGCACTCCAAGGCAAGAACATTCGAACCATCCCGGGCGCCGAGCTCTACAGCATGTAGTAGGGATCAGGGGTCAGGGATCGGGGCTCAGGCCCCCGCGCCAGCTCCCGAACGCAAAGAGGCCGTCTCACTCCCGCCCCCTTCTCGCCTGATAGGCCTGCTTCAGCTTCTCGGCTGCCTGGGAGAGGATCTCGTCGGTCTTGCAGAAGCAGAAGCGAACAAGGGTGCGTGCCAACTCCTTGTGCGACTCGGAATAGAAGGCGCTCGGCGGTATGGCGCCCACGCCCACCTCTGTTGTGAGATATCTGCAGAAGTCTGCATCGTTCGCAAAGCCCCAAGATCTGCAATCCGCGAGGATGAAGTAGGTCCCTTCGGGTACATAGGCCTGAAAACCGCTCTCTTCCAGGGCCCGCACGAGGAAGTCCCGCTTTGTCTGGTACATCTGTTGAAGCTCAGCGTAGTAGTCTCGCGGACCCGCCTCCTCAAGCGCAGAGGCCACGGCCTCCTGAAGCGGCGTGGCGACCGCGTAGGGCACCCACTGGTGCACCTTACGAAGGGCATCGGAAAGGGCCGGCGGCGCGACGGCCCAACCGATCTTCCAGCCCGTGACCGAAAAGGTCTTGCCCGCGCTGCCCAGGGTGACCGTCCGTTCCCACATGCCCGGCAGGGACGCCATGCGAAGATGTTCCAGCCCGTCGAAGACCATCCTGTCGTAGACCTCATCGCTCACAACGATCGTGTCGTGACGAATGCTCAAGTCGGCGATCTGTTCGAGCTCCGGGCGTGAGAAGACCTTGCCCGTCGGGTTCTGGGGGGAGTTCAAGAAGACGAGCTTCGTCTTCTCTGTAAAGGCCCCTTCCATCTCGGCTCCATCGAAGACCCACTTGCCCCGCTCGTCCGGCCTGAGCGGCACGTGGACACAGCTTGCCCCGCAAAGAGCGCTGTCTGCCGGATAGGCGTCATAGAAGGGCTCGATCAGGACAACCTCGTCGCCCGGCTCCAGGAAGGCCTGTGCGGAAATGAAGAGGCCTTCGGTGGCGCCTGTGGTCACGGTGATCTCGGCGAGCGGGTCCAAGTCCCTGCCGAACTCGCCGGACAGCTCGTTTGCCAGGACCGTAACCAGGTGTGGGGTCCCGGCGCTCCGGGCGTACTGGTTCTGGTCCTCATAGAGGGCCTTTCGGGCCGCCTCCTTCAAGAAATCCGGGCACGGGAAGTTCGGGAAGCCCTGGCCCAGGTTGACCGCCCCATGGGCAACGGCGAGTTCGGTCATCTCGGCAAAGATCGTGGTCCCGAACCCCCGGATGCGACCGGCCCAATGCCTCCTGGCGTCTTCTGATGCCATATCTTCGGCTCTCTTCCATTCTTGTTGTCGGGAAAGAAGAATCCTAGCAGACTCCCGGCTTGGGGAAAAGGTTATAGCACCCTTTTCCGGGGTCGAGGGTCAAGCGAACGAGGGGAAGAACGAGGGGTCAAACCTACACATTTGACAAACTCGAAGTGCTCAGACCCCTTTGTCAAATGTGTAGGTTTGACCCCTTGGGGCCTCTAGGCGAAGCGCTGACCCCCGGTCCCTGGCCCCTCAATTTGCGTCTCTGGACACAAAAGAGGCCATTAGGTTAAGCTAATTGTCTCTTTTTAACGATAATAATCATTGAGGGGAAGGGAGAAGGCAAGAATGAGCGCAAGCAAGGATTTCCGAGGTCTCATCGAGTTTGCCATTTGCGAAGAGCAGAAGGCGCAGCGCCTATACAAGGACATGGCGGCAAAGGCCGGCGACGCCTACGCCAAGGCGATCCTGGAGGGCCTCCACGAACAGGAGGTCCATCACGAAGAGAAGCTCCAGTCCCTGCTTGCCTCCATCGAACCGACCAAGGCCTGACGGAATCGACGGCCGGCTTCCGGGCCGACCTCGTCGGGCACGAGATGAGCTTTCATTCAGGGAAATCGAATACAGTCATGCCGAATGCGGAAGACCACCACGGCCTGTATCGTCAGCTGAGGACAGAGATAGACTCTGTCGGCAACGACCTGGGTCAATCGATGCAGGAGGTCCTCGAGGCGCTGGAAAGACGGAATGGGGCGTCGGCAGAGAGAATCCTGGGCCGGATCGACGACCTCCGGAAAAAGGAGGAGGCCCTGAAGGAGATGTGCCTTCAGATCCTCGGGGACGAGAAGGGGAGCACCCCCGAGCTTCGATGGACCGGCTGCACGCACAAGATTCTGTCCTTGATTTCCCGTGTCTCTACCGAAATCGCCGCAATGGCCCGGCAGATAGGCAAGATCGACGAAGGGCCCGATCTCCCGATCGCCGAAGACCTGCCGGAAATGGGACGGATGGCCTCCCGGATGCTCGAACGGAGCATCCAGATCGCCCTGCATCCCGACGCGGACGGGGCGCGAAAGATCATGGAGGAAGACTCCTCCCTGGACAGGCACAGGGACTCCTTCGCCGAGAAGGCGATTTCCCTCGTGAACGACCACCCGCAGAACTCCCAACCCGTGGTTCCCTACGTTCTCGTCTCTCGTCACCTCGAGAGGATCGGGGATCATGCCAGCCACATCGCCGAAGAAGTCGCCTACTACCTCCAAGAACAAGCCGCCTGAGGAGGCTGCCGGGAAACGGCCATCTGCGGCGGTGCACTCATCCTGCGTCGCTGCGCTGGAGCCTGATTCTTACATATTACGCGAGGATTGCCTGGAGGGCGTCGACCGCCAGGGAGACGGAGATGCCGATCATGAGCATGCCGGAGAGCAGATCAGAGTATTGCCGGTAACGGCGGACAAACCCGGAGGCGCCCGTACCGACAAGGAAGAGGCCGGGCACGGTGCCGAGGCCGAAACAGAGCAGCAGAAGGCCCCCCTCCAACAACCCCCCGGACGCCAGCGCCCTGGCAAAAGCGGCGTAAGAAAGCCCGCAGGGCAGGAACCCCATCATCAGGCCGAAGAGGAAGATCGCTGTTCGACTCTCCCCTCCCATGACACCACCCCGCACCCGCTGGAAGCCGGGGATCTTGACCGGAGACGCAACGGCCATCCAGTCCGGCTCCGTCAGGATGCCCAATCGAAACAGCCCGAGAAAGAAGAGAAAGGCCGAGGCGACCAGGGAAAATGCAACCTGAATTCGCGCAATCCAGGCAAGAGGGTCCCCTCCCGCCGCCCCGGCCAGGACGGACAGACCGACGCCTATGCCCCCCATGAACGCGCCCACGCACGCGTACGTGGCGATCCGGCCCAAGTTGTAGAAGATATGGGCCGAGATCCTCCCCGTCTGCGTCGGAATCGCCAGAACGAGGGGGCCGCACATCCCGATACAGTGGCCCGTGCCCAGGAATCCGAGGAGAAACAGGGAATAGAGGTCCAGATCGCTCATAGGCCGCCAGCATACCCGTGAAGGGCCTGTTTCCACAAGCAACCGGCTGCGGTATGATGTGCAATCCTTTCTCGAAGAAGTGGGCAATTCATGATTCGGCATCCGCTTCTGCTGTCAGTGATCTCCATCGACGTGATCAGCCTGCTGCTCGTTGCAGCCGCGACGGTGCCGGCCCTTCGAATCCTGGCCGGGAGGTCTCCCGAACCGCCCACCGACGGGCGGATCGCTCTCGGCGGCAAGGCGGGAACGGCTTCCGTCCAGGGGCGTGCAGGACTCGCACTGCTCGCGCTCTCCACCGGTCTTCTCATCTTCGGGATCGCCGGAGTCCTTCCGATGATCATCCCGGGAGCCATGTGCGGTGAAGGGGTGCTCCAGGCGACGAACGGGGCGATGGGGCGGGCCCTCACCCTGCGCGGACTCGCCTTGAGTTTGCTCGCCGTCTGGCACCTTCTGGGCCGGCTGAACCGCGATCAGCCGGAATCGCCACTGGCCACGGCTGCAGCCCGAAGCCTCTTGCTGGCTGCCCCGGTGGCGGTCCTCGCCGTCTACGAAACGTTCCAGGCAATCCTCCGGCTCGACCTAGACAGGCCGGTGGACTGCTGCACCGCGGTCTACGGCCGGGTCCGGCCCTTGAGCCCGTCGGGGGGAGAGCCGAGTATGCCGGACGCGTTCTGGATCTTCGGCCTCACCCTGGGTGGCATCGCGATCATCCTGGCCGGCATTCACCTTTGGCGCTCGTACCGTCCGATGGGAACAAGCGCAACCGGGCTCTTCTCCGTCGCGACGGTCCTCTGGGTGCCGGTGGCGGTAACGGCTCTCCTGCGCTCCTTTGCCGCATATCACTACCGATTCCCCAGAGAGCCCTGCTCGTGGTGCCTCTTCCTGCCGGAGAACAAGCTCGTCGGTTACCCGCTCTTCGGCGCCTTGATCGTGGTTGCTGTGGAGGCTTGTGCGGCCTTCATCTGCTCGACGGTCGCGGCCAAATCGCCTGCCCTGGAACCAACAGCCATGAAAAGATCCCGCACGGCCGGACTGCGGGTTGCCTTCGCCGCACTCCTCTTCCTGGCTCTCGTCGGAATCCCGGCAATCGTGTGGCGCCTTCAGCTCGGCTTCTGGATCAAGTGATAGGCGCACAACAACGGGGTCAGACCTACGCGGACTGTGAGCTTGACCCCCTTACTGGCCACCTCCGGCGAGGGGGGGTGTGGTCATCTCGGCCAACCGTCGCTTCAGGTCATCCGGCACCGCGGAGTTGGCTCGGATCAGACTTACCTTCGGGATGCCCCCGGAGATCTCAAATGCCCGCCTCAGGACACGATCGTCCCAGATCGTCTCAAGATCATGTCTCGCGAGCCGCTCCGCCCCTGCAGCCTTGGTTATGCCGCCCAAGAGCCTCACCACCCACCGATTGCCCATGTTGACAATGAGCTGGCTGGTGTAGGGGTCCCGACGACCCTTCTTCTCTTCGCCAGGAACCTCATGTCTGCATTCCAGAAGCCATGCCAGGGAGACCATATCGTGGGCCACCAGGGCTTCGGAGGCCAGCACGAGACCGGTAGGGGGTGCGACCACGAAGCCCTTGTCCGGGCCGAAGGTGGCCTGCACCCGGTCGGCTACGGTCACGGTGAGGCGCTGCTTGTCTCGCAGGCTGGCCACGGTGTTTGCCTCGGCGGTCTTCTCGTGAAGGGTGGCTGCATCGTGATGGTACTCCAGCCGGGTGTCCGTCCTCCAGTATCCGACCGCCGCCTTCATCCCGAGGGTGGAACCGGCCAGCACATGCCTGCTGCAGCGGGCTAGAAGAACGATATGGTCCACGCTGTTGAGGATCCTGGGCATCATGAGCCCGGACTTCCAGTGGGACCCGGAGGCGGGACCGTCCTCGAAGAAGGCTTCCCACCCTTCCTCTTCGGGAAGATACAGCTCGGCGCCCGCTTCCTCAGCCGCCCGGGCCAATCCGCAGGACTCCATCAGTTCCCGCGTGCTGCCTCGCATCTTGTCGGGCGAGAGCTTGACGTGTTCCACACCCGACATGTCGCTGACGAGTACACGCTGGGCCCCTTTTTCCTTGAGAAGGGAAATCAAGGCCTTGAGACCCGCCGGGTGGCTCGTCGCTGGATAGGGATTGCCGGAGTTCACCACAGGCTTGATCAGGACGGTGTCCCCCCGGGAAAGCCATGAAAAATCCGATGCAGCTTCAGCAGCCTCCCGAGCGGCTACCAGCAGGTCGCCCTCGCTTGACCCCCGGGCGACACCCGCCAGGCTCACCTTTACATCGGGAGAGGGCCGAAGAAGCGTCTCGACCGCCCGGCAGAGACCGGATGGAACAAGGGCTGCTGCCGAAGCCACAGCCATCCATTCGAGGAACTCACGCCGGTTCATTTCGCTCCCCTTTCGATCCTCCAGCAGCCGGGATCGGCTGCCATGAGGTCTCCCGTGTATGCATAAGCCCTTCGTCTGCATCCTCCGCAGACATACCTGTATTCGCACTTCCCGCATTTGCCCTTGAGGTTCTCCCGATTTCTCAGGGTCTGGAAAACCTCTGCATTTCTCCATATGTCCTTCATCCTCTCCGTTCTGAGATCCCCCACTTCCAGGGTCATGATGTCCCCGGCCACCACCTTTCCCGTGGCCAGGATGCAGTAGCTATAGAGGCCGCTGATACACCCGACGCAGAAATCGTAGAAGTTCGCCGCCCGGTTCGGATCCATGCAGACGCTCTTGCAGTGCTCATCGTCCCCCACGATGTAGCGGTTCTCGAAGGCCACCCGCTCCCACCCGTGGCGCTTCTGCGCATCGAAAAGGTACCGTTGCGCCTTCTCCAACTGCTCCTTTGAGAGTGTCCACTCCTTCTTTTCCGCGGCCTTTCCAAGGGGTAGAAACTCCACCATGGTGAAATCCACTCCCAAGCCCATGGAGAGGTCGACCACTTCTTCCAGGTCGTCATAATTCAAGCACGAGAGGGTGAGGATCAGCACCACTTTCGGCACTCCGGCCTTCTTGAAGTTCTTTGCAGCGTCGACCACTCTCTGAAACGAGCCCTCCCCCCGGTTCCAGTCGTGGTCCTTTTCCATGCCGTCGATACTGACCTTTACCTGGGCCAGTCCCGCTTTGGCCAGGGCTCTGCAATAACTCTCGTCGCAGGCATAGCCGTTTGTGTTCATGGCGGCGCTCATCCGCGTGGAGGTGTACCTCACGATGTCGACCAGGTCTTCTCTCAGGGTCGGCTCCCCGCCGGCAAACATCACGATCTCGGTATCGGCCTGGTAGACGTTGTCGATGATGTTGCACACATCTTTCGTGTCCAGCGGATCGTGGATCGGCTCCTTCGACCCCGGCGGATGGTACGCAGCATCCACGAAGCAGTATTTGCAGTCGAGGTTGCAGGCATCGGTGAGGCTGAACCAGGCAAACAGGGGCTTCGCCTTCTTCACAGCCCTGTAGTACTTCTCCCGGGTGATCTCTAGGAAGTCTTTCACCATAAGGACTCCAACACTTCGTCTCACTCAAGGAGACGAACAAAGCGAGGGTGTCTGCCCTCATCGCGTTGTCGGGACCGTGAGGTACGCTTCACATCAAGTATGTAGGGAATGTTCTCTCAGTTCAACTTTGAGAGATTCTGCCCGGAAAAAGCTCGGGGCGGAAGCCCTGACTTCAAGACCCCCTGCCTGGATTCCCGCGTACGTGGGAATGACTGGTTCACTCCTTTCGGGATCGGGCGCGGGTCCTGATCCCTTTCTCTATTTCGCGTCTTCAGGGGTGGCGATCCGGAAGAAGACCGAATAGAGGACCGGAACGAAGATCAGGGTTAGCAGGGTGGCAAACCCGAGGCCGAACATGATGGCCACTGCCATGGACACGAAGAAGCCGTCCGTCAGGAGCGGAATCATGCCCATGATGGTGGTCAACGCCGCCAGCCCGACCGGGCGCATACGGCTGACACCCGAATCCACGATGGCGTAGAAGGGGTCTTTCCCTTCCCTGATTTCCGCATCGATCTGGTCTATGAGGACGATGGAGTTCTTGATCAACATGCCCGATAGGCTCATCAAACCCAGAAGGGCCATGAAGCCGAAGGGCTGGTCAAAGATCAGCAGCCCCAGGGTGAGCCCGATGAGGGAAAGGGGCACGGTGAGCCAGATGATCAGGGGCTGCCGGAAAGCATTGAACAGGAAGATGACCACCAGGACCATCAAGCCGAAGAAGATCGGAATCGACTCCCCCAACTGTTTTTGTGCGTCTGCGGAGTCTTCGGCCTCACCGCTCCAGGAGAGGAAATACCCGGGCATGTCCTTCAGGGGAAGCCGATCATCATACCTGATCGGCATCGTCGATCCGGTGAACCCGGCATAGGGGCCCTCGTCCGTTCCGAACTTCTTCCCCAGGTAAGCGCTCACATCCACCCCGAGCTCCTGCTCGATCCTGGGCTTGATCCGGCTCATGACCTCGGATGGATACCCTCTTCGTGCGTCGCAGTGGAGCTTGATCATGGTCGTCCGGTTCCACCGGGACACCCGGGCATCCTCGTTCTCGGTCTCGAGCCCGTCTACGATCTGAAGTATCGGAATGTACCGGCCCGCTGTCGGGCTGTAGACCTGCAGGTCGCGCATGTTGTCCATGGTGAAGCGTTCCTGCTCCGGGGCCCTCGCCACGATCGGAATGATCTCGATGTCTTCGCGATAGACCCCGGTCTGTGTCCCGGAGAAATTCGCCTGGAGGAGCGTACAGACCAGGGGCCGATCGATACCGAGACGCCGGGTCCGGTCTTCCGCCATTTGCGGGCGGATCACCTTGACCCTTGCTCCCCACTCGTCCCGAACGGCCTTGGTGTCCGGGTCGGCAGCCATGATGGCCTTCGCCTTTTCCGCGAGCTCCCGCAGGACCTTCGGGTCCGGGCCGTTGATGCGCAGCTGCACCTTGCCGCCGTTCCCGGGCCCGAGGTTGAATTTCTTCACGTTCACGGTTGCATCCGGGAACATCCCCTCCACGTCGTCCTGAACCTTGTGATACACCTGATCGATGACCTCGTAGTCCTCCACGGATACCAGGACGTTGGTGTACTGCGTCGCCGCATCCACGGGCACGTCATAGGTGAGGAGGAAGCGGGGGTGCCCCCCGCCAATGGCCGCAATGATGTCGGTGACCCCTTCGATCCCCTCCAGATACTCCTCGATCTGTACAACATTCTTCTCCGTTTCCCGGATGTGGATCCCCTCCCGGAACTGGATCTCCACCATGAACTGGGGCCGCGTAGAGGGAGGGAAGAAGAGCTCCCTCAAGTAACCAAACCCGATCATGGATGCCACGAACATACCGGCCACGACCGCGATCGTGATCCAGCGGAAGCGGATGGCCGTTACCAGGCCGCTTCGGTAGAGCCGGAAGACCCCACCCCCAAAGGGGTCCTTTTCATCACCCGCGGCTTCCTCTTTCGGCTTTCCCTTCAGAAAGGTCTTGGCCATGAGCGGCGTGGTGGTGACGGCGGTCAGCCAGCTCATGGACAGGGAGATCAGGATGACGTAGTACAGGGCCCGGCAGTACTCCCCGGTCTGGTTCTTCATGCCTCCGATCGAGGCAAAGGCGAGCACGGCGACGGCGGTGGCGCCGAGCAACGGGATGGCGTTCTGACCCACCACTTCCTTCGCCGCCTCCAGGCCGTCCATCCCCCCCTCCATCCGGACCTTCATTCCGTCCACCACGACGATGGCGTTGTCCACGAGCATGCCCAGGGCAATGATCAGGGCACCCAGCGAAATGCGCTCGAGGGTGATGTCGTAGTATCCCATCACCAGGAAGGTGCCGGCTATCGTGAGCACCAGAATGAAGCCGATGATCAGCCCGCTGCGCAGTCCCATGGCGAACAGCAGCACCACGACAACGATGGCAACCGCCTCGATGAGGTTGACCACGAACCCGTTAATGGCCTCGACCACGGTCTTTGACTGGTGGGAAACCACCTCCAGGTCCATGCCCGCCGGCACCTGCTCCAGCAGCTCGCCGAGTCTCTCCTCGACCGCCTCGCCCATGGTCACCACGTTTCCGCCCATGACCGTGGAGATGGCGATTCCGATGGCCGGCAGTCCGTTGCTGCGAAGGATCGCCCGGGGAGGATCCTCGTAGCCCCTCTTGACGGTGGCCACGTCCTTCAAGTAGATGAGCTTGCCCTCCTTGCTCGCGAGCAGGAGATCCCCGAACTCCTGCTCGCTCTTGTATTCTCCGGTCGGATGGATCGTGATGTGCTCGGTTCCGATCTTGATCTTGCCCGCATCGGCGGGCAGGTTCTTGGCCTGGAGCGCGTCAAAGATTTCCAGCCGGGTGATGCCCAGGCTGGCCATCTTCTGCCTGGAGATCTCCACGTAGATCGTCTCCCTTTGCTCTCCGAAGAAGCTGACCTTCTTGACGTCTTGAACCGTAAGGAGATTCCTCTTGAGCAGCTCGGCGACCTTCTTCAGCTCCGCGTAGCTGAACCCCTCCCCGACCAGCGCGTAGTAGACGCCGTAGACGTCCCCGAAGTCGTCCTGCACCGTAATGGGGCCTGCGCCGGGCGGCAGCTCCGGCTCCACGTCAATTACCTTCCTGCGCAGCTCGTCCCAAACATCCGGCAACATGTCCTTGTCGTACTTGTCTTGAATCACCACCTTCACGGTGGACAGTCCCCGCGAGGAGTAGGATTCCACGCGCTTGAGCTGGCCCAGGTTCTGGGCCGCCTTCTCGATCTTCTCCGAGACCTCCTTCTCCACCTCCCGGGCGGAAGCCCCGGGGTAGGGGGTGAGGACCACCGCCTCCTTGATGGCGAACTCCGGGTCTTCCAGGCGGGGCAGGTCCTGGTAGGCGTAATACCCGACCACCAGGAGCACCGCTGTGAGCGTCCAGGTGATCACGTTCTTTCGGATCGCGAATTCGGCTATGTTCATGGGTCATCTTCCCTGTTTGGGGTTGCGTCAGCCTGCAGATTCGAGGCTACTTCTCTTCCCAGAATCTGACCTTCATCCCTTCCTGCAGCTTGAGCATCCCCGCAGTGACGACCTTCTCCCCCGCCTCGAGCCCCTTTCGGATGTGGATGTCCTGGGACCCGACCATCTCGCCCGCCTTCACCTCTTTCCTGTGGACGGTCATATCCGTTTCGTCCACGACCCAGACGTAGCTCTTCCCGGTTTCATCCCCTACAACTGCGATAGCAGGGATGGTGATGTCCTGCAGCGTCTTTCCGGTCTCATCCGCCTCGGAGACCCAAACCTCCACCTGGGCGGTCATGCCGGGCAGGAGCGTCACCGTCTCGGGTTGGGGCATCACGAGCGTCGCCTTGAAGGTCTGGGTGGCCGGGTCGGCCCGGTTGCTCACCTCTTTCACCTCCAAGGGAAACTTTTCGTCCGGCACTGATTCGAACACGGCATAGGGCGCGACATTCATGCCCGCATCCACGCCCTTGACGATGCTCTCCGGAACATCGATCTTGATCTCCACCTTGGTGACGTCGTTCAGGTCCACGATTACTTCGTTGGCCTGCACATCCATGAAGTTCTCCACGTACCGGTTCCCGATCTTTCCGGCAAAGGGCGCCCGCAGGTAGGTGTAGCTCAGATTCTTCTTCGCCTCGTCCAGCTGGGCCTTCTTCACGTCTCTCTGGGAGCGGCGGAAATCAAAGTCCGCAACCGGCACCGCGTCCTTTTCGTACAGTGTCTGATAGCGCCTGTAGTCCGCTTCGGCCTTCTGGTACTCGGCCTGGGCCGCGTCCACGGAAATCTGGTAGTCCTTCGGATCCAACCTCCCGATCAGCGCACCCTTGTCCACATCCTGCCCCTCCTTGATCGGCAGATCGATCAGGCGACCGGGCACCCGGAAGCTCATGGCCGCCTTTTCACCCGCTTCAACGGTACCCGGAAAGGTGAGCTTGCCCGACTCCACGCCTCCCACCGAATAGACCTTCACGGGCCTGACCGGGGGAGCCGGCTCCTCTACCTCTTTCTTCCCGCAGCCGCCGACAATCAGCGCAGCAGAAACGAAGATCCAGACAGCTCCCTCATGAAACCGATTTCTCGCAACCTTCATCAGATCGTCTCCTTTCAGATCCAAGTATTCCTTTATGTATTATTGAGTACTCCTTGAATCGGCCCCTTTCGTCACGGCGTGCCCATCTTCTGGCGGAACTCGCCGGCAAGAGCGTCGATTTCCTCGGGTGTCTTCGCATCCTCGAAAAATGAAATCGCCCTCTGGAAGGCAACGAGATCGATCATGAACCGGTAGACGGCCGATGTAGCGGCCTGCTCGGCGGAGAAGCTCGCGTTCTGGGCTTCCAGCAGGTCCGTAATGTTCACGATGCCCTGAGAGTACTTCTCCCGGACGATCTCCAGGTTCTTCCGTGCATTCTCATCCGCCGTCCTGGTAATCCCGATGTTCGGGAAGGAGCTTTCCATCCGCCGCAGAGAGGTGCGGGTCTGTCTCTCCACCAGCTCTCTTGCCAGCGCCCGCCTCCGGCTGAGCTCGTTCAGGACCGACTGCTCCCGCTTCAGGTCGTAGACCCTCCGTGTACCTTCGAAGATCGGCAGTGTGGCCGTCACGTCCACGAGAAACGCCCTGTCTCCAACGTCCGGGTCATCGGGTGACTGCCAGAAATTCCGGTCGTAGGAAAGGTTGGCGTTCACGCTCGGGAGGAAGAAGCTGCGCTTGCGCTGCCCCACCTGGATCTGCTGGGCATCGACGGTCTCGTTCAGCAACTTGATCTCCGGCGCTCTCTCCTCTGCTATGCTCACGGCCGCTTTCCGGAAATCTTCGTACACGGCCGGCGAATCCACGGCAAAGCCCAACCTCCCCTGGAGAAAATGGAAGACGCCCGGATCCACCTCGATCGGCTGCGGTCTCCAAGAGGCACCCTGGTCCCCGCCGAGCACCTGGTTCAGGGCAATCCGCGTCGCCTCCACCTCGGATTCTCTTTCCAGGACCAGGGCCCTCTGCTGGGCCGCCTGGGCCTGCCACCGGTAGACCTCGTCTTTCCCGGAGATTCCGGCGTCAACGCGCATCCGGGCGATGTCGAGGTTTCCCAGCGTGAGCCTCAGGTTGGAGAGTTGAACCAGGTAGAGGAGCCGGGCCTGAACGTGCAGGAGGTAGGCCTGCTCCGCCTCGGAGAAGATGTCGTACAGGTCGGTCTCGCGGCGATACTGGGCCGCATCGTAGCTCCGGCCCGAGGAACGGTAGTCGCTGATCCGCCTGTCGTCAAAGACCATCTGCTGGAGCGACACTCCCGCAGTTCCCAGGTTCTCGGGCAAGAAGTTCACTTCGCTGTCCAAGTCGTAGTGATTGTAACTTCCACTGGCGAGCACCTGAGGCAGCAGAGGGCTGCGGGAGACCTCTCTGTCCCGCTTGGCCGTCTCCACCCGTGCATCACTGATCGTGAGGAACGTGTTTCCCTCTTCCGCGATCCGAAGCACCTGACGCAGATCCAGGGGCTGGGCATCCCTCTGAAAGGCCTCCTCGTTGATGAATGTGGCGTAGATCCTGGTCTCGTAGTCCGGCCCGTAGCCGATTTCGACCGCGGTCTCGGCGTTGATCAGAAGCTTGGAGTCGACCAACAGAAAAACGGGCAGTGTCTTGGCAGATTCCCCCCGAATCAGGCTGGAAAGGTTCAGGGCCACCCGGCGGACGGTCTGTCGCCGGAAATCCGGCTTCAGGGTCGCCAGTGCACCCATCTCGACGTCCTGTGGACCCGCGTTGCTGAAGGTCGGGATCTTCCGGGCATTCAGGCCTTCGATCAGGGTCTGTCTCGCCTGACGGTTCACGCGGCCCAGGGGAAGCAGATAGAAGGCCTCCACGTCGGCAGGCAGCCTGGCGAGGGTTTCCTCCGGGTCAGGTGTGACGGGAAAGGACACGATCTCCACGCCCAATCGTTTTGAATACGCCTCCACGGTGGGCTTCAGGTCGGAAAGGTTCAGAACCTCGGCCTCGTCCAGTCCTACATGCAGGCGCTTGAACCGGATCATCTTCTGAAACCTCTGCATGTCATTGACCGCTCTCTGGGGAATGATCACCACGCTCAAGTTCTTCTTGAGCGTATGGTCTTCCTCCGAGTAGGGGAGCTTGGGTACGTCCCCGTTCAGGACCGTGGCGCTGACAAAGGGTTTCCGCAAGTTGAAGTCCGGCCTCGCCGCCTCCTGGGTCACCAGGGCCCCGATCCCGAGCACGAGGTCGACTTTCCTGTCTCGCATGGCATTCTCGATCACCTTTCGGAATCGCCCGGCCTCCCAACCCGCATCAAAAGCGGGCACCCTCTTGAAGGCGACGTCTGCCGTCGTGCCCACGAGGTGCTTCAGCTCAGGCTCGATCAACCCGAGGATCTCGGTCTCCTCGGAGGGCCCGTCCTGGACCACGGCGATCGTCACCTGCCTGGCCAGCCCACTCCTGGGGACGACCACGAGCACGAGAAGACCGACTGCTGCGAGTAGCATTCTTGCTGACTGCTTCATCTGGAATTCTCCCCTAAGTATGTCTTGCGGATTTCTCTATCTACCTGAAACACGTCTCCCTATCCATGATTTCATCCGGGATTCGGGATCCTGAAGAAGATGGTGTAGAGCACCGGGACAAACAGCAGTGTGAGAATGGTCGCAAAGAGCAATCCGAACATGATCGTGACCGCCATGGAGATGAAGAAGGCGTCCTGGAGCAGCGGCGTCATGCCCAGGATCGTGGTCAGGGCGGCCATCATCACCGGATTCAGGCGGCTCACGCCCGAATCCACCACGGACTGGAAGGGGTCTTTTCCGCTGGCGATCTCGGTGTCGATCTGGTCGATGAGAACGATCGCATTCTTGATGAGCATGCCGGAGAGACTCAAGAGCCCGAGCAGGGCCATGAACCCGAAGGGCTGTTTGAAGAGCAACAACCCGACCGTTACACCGACGATCGCAAGGGGGACCGTCAGCCAGATGATCAGGGGCTGTCTGACCGCATTGAAGAGAAAGACCACGATCAGCACCATCATACCAAGGAAGATCGGCAACGAGACCGCAAGGCCACCCATTGCCCTTGCGGAATCCTCCGCCTCTCCACCCCAGGCCATGAAATACCCCGGCTTCTTGAGCGGAATCTGGTCCTGATCCTTGACCGGGATCGTCGCAGCATTGTACTTCTCGTATGGGTCCTTGTCCCCGAAGCTTCTTCCGTAATACTGTTCCAGATCGACCCCCAATGCCTTTTCGATCTCCGGCTTGATCCCGGCGAAAAGCTCGCTTGGAAGGCCGACGATCGGGTCGCAGTGTATCTTGATCATGGTCGTTCGGTTCCGTCGCTGAATATTCGCATCCTCGAACTCGGTCGGGTAGCCTTCGACGACCTGGCGCATGGGAATCATCTGCTGTGCCACCGGGCTCCAGATCCTCAGCTTGCCAGTCCCTATGATTTCACGCTCTTCTTCCGGTGCTCGCGCGATGATCGGCAGAAGCTCTTCACCCTCCCGGTAGACACTCGTCTGCTTGCCCTCGAAGACAGAGAGCAGCGTATCGCACACTCCGGGTCGCGTGATACCAAGCTTTCGGGCCGGAGCTTCCCGCAGTTGCGGCCTGGCCACCTTCACTTTTTCTTTCCACTCATCACGGATCGCTTTCGCGTTGCCGCTCGCCCTCATGATGTCCTTGACCTTGCTTGCCATCTCTCTCAGCTCGGTGCGATCCGGACCGCTCAATCGAAGTTGAATCTTACCCCCTTCCCCCGGGCCGACCAGGAACTTCCGAACGTTGAAGGTGGCGTCCGGCACGAGGGCCTCTATGTTCGTCTGGACCTCGGGTACGAGCCCGTCGATGGCCCGCCAGTCATCCACGTCCACGAACACTGTGGCGTAGCTGTAAGAACCGGCTCCCGGCACATAGGTGAGCAGGATCCTCGGCTCACCTCCTCCTATGGCACTCGCCACATGCGTGACCCCGTCGAGCCCGGCAAGATACCCCTCTGCCCTGTCTATATGCTTCTCCACTTCGCGTATGTGTGTGCCCTCGGGGAAATAGCACTCGACGAAGAACTGCGGGCGTGTGGAGTTGGGGAAGAACATCTGTTTCACAAAGCCGAAACCGTAAACGGATGCGACAAAGATCCCGGCCACCGCGACCACGGTAATCCAGCGCACGCGAATCAGCAGGGTGAGCAAGCCCTTGTAGACCTGGTAGATCTTACCGCCGTAAGGATCCTTCTGTTCTCCCTTCTCTCCCCCGGACGGACCCTTCAGGAACATCTTGGCCGCGAGCGGGGTGGTCGTGACGGCCGTCACCCAGCTCAGGGAGAGCGAAATGAGAATCACGGTGAACAGGGAGCGGCAGAACTCGCCCGTGGCGTCCTCCGAGGTGCCGATGGATGCAAAGGCAAGGATGGCCACGACCGTGGCGCCCAACAGGGGCATCGCGGTTTGCCCCACCACCTCACGGGCGGCCTGGATCCGGTCCATGCCCTGTTCGATGCGCACCCGCATACCGTCCACCACAACGATCGCGTTGTCCACGAGCATGCCGAGGGCAATGATGAGCGCCCCGAGGGAAATCCTTTCCAGGACGATCTCCTGGGTCGCCATGAAGATAAAGGTGCCGCAGATCGTCATCAGGAGAATGCCGCCGATGATCAAGCCGCTTCGAAGCCCCATGGCGAAGAGCAGGACAACGATCACGATCAATATGGCCTGGACCAGGCTCACCATGAACCCGTTGATGGAGGCGGTCACGGCTTCCGGTTGCATGGCGATGGCGTGCAACTCCATACCTACCGGCGTAGACGCCTCCAGTTGTTTCATTTTCTCCTTGATGGCATCGCCCATGGCGACGACATTCCCGCCCGGGATGGTGGAAATGGCGAGCCCGATGGCCGGCTTTCTGTCATAGCGAAGGAGGTTCTTGGGCGGGTCCTTATAGCCTCGCCTCACGGTGGCAATGTCGCGTAGATAGATCAGTTCCTTGGCTCCCCGCGCACTGACGAGCAAGTCTCCGAACTCCTTTTCCGACTTGAACTCGCCCGTCGGGTTGACCGGAATGAACTCCTTGCCGAAGGCCACCCGGCCTGCGTTGGCGGGCAGGTTCTTGGCACCCAGGGCCTTGTAGATGTCCTCCTGGGAAATCCCGAGGGCTGCCATCTTGATCTGGGACATCTCGACCCAGATGACCTCGGGCTGATCGGCGTACAGGATGATTCGTTTGACGTCCTGCATCAGCAGGAGCTCTCGCCGGAGAAGTTTTGCGTACTCATACAACTCCCTGTACGTGTATCCCTCTCCGGTCAACGCCACGAACACACCGTACACATCACCGTAGTCGTCGTTCACGACCGAAGGGCCTGCACCGGGCGGGAGCTGGACCTGGTAGTCGCTGACCTTGCGGCGCAGCTCATCGAGCACCTGCGGCAACCTTGTCTTGTCGTACTTGTCCTTGAAGCGAACCTTGACCGAGGAGAGGTTCCGCTGGGATTTGGACTCCACCCACCAGACCTGCGCCAGCTCCTGGGCGGCCAGCTCCATGAGGTTCGTCACCTCCTCCTCCACCTCTGCAGCGGAAGCCCCCGGATAGGGCGTAACGATGATCGCTTCCTTGATCGTGAACTCCGGGTCCTCCAGCCGGGAAAGGCTGTTGAAGGCGAGGATGCCCCCGAAGAGGAGCACGAGGCTCAACGAAATGGTGATCACGTTCTTCTGAATGGAGAATTCGGCAATGTTCATGGTTTGTCACCCTTCGAGGATTCGTTTGCAGGAAGGATCGATTTTTTGCGAGTATCCTAGTCCGGCAGTATGAGAAACGCAACGAACTGCCACAGGGACCCCAGGAACAACAGCACTGTCAACAGGTCAGGTACAAGGCCGTGGCCAGGATCTTGCAGGTTGGGAAAATGCTCCCTTTCGAGCCTGTCGCCCTTCCTACTGCAGTGGCTCCCCCATCTTGGCTACGGTCCCGAGTTTCTGCACGACGATGTTGCCGCCCTCTCCGATGTAGTTCCAGATCTCTCCGGTCCGGGTGTCGAAGAAGTAGGCGCCCCGCATGTTGACGGCGAATTCCATGTTGCCAAACTTGTCGTCGTACGCCGCGAAGCCGGGATCCGGAGCCAGGAGAGGCTTGAGCACGATCATGCCCAGGAAGAGGCAGATCAGGGTCAGAACGATTCGAGTATAGAGATCGATCTTCATTGGGGTCCTCCTTCTCGTTTCTGGGTTGTGCTAACGGCGGCCGCCTCCGCCCCGTGCGCCCCTCCTCGACTGCCACGGGTCAATTGCGGTCAATGTACCACGACTCCACGTCGTTCAGGTATTCTCCTTCGACGAGGAGTGGGAGATTTCCAGGCCCACGAGGCGGGCGACGAGGACGACGAGATAGATCTGGCCGATAATCGCCTCCAGGACGGACAGGTTCTTCGCGACCGCGGTCCCCCCCGCGAGGTCGCCGTACCCGAGGGTGGTCAGGGTGGTGAAACTGAAGTAGATGGCCTGCCCCATGCCGGCCCCGTAGAACGCCCTGGGGTCCCCCTGAGCGATAACCTCGCCGCCCGCGAGGAATGTGCCCGGATCGAGAAATTCCAGCAGGGAATAAAGGAGCGCGAAGATCATCCCCAGTATGAGATAGGAGCAGAGGGCGGCGCAGATCTTGTCGAAGGTCACCCGCTCCGTCTTGAGCGTGTGGACCAGGATCGTACCTCCGATGTACGCGAAGAACAGGATCACAAGGACATGTCGAGGCAAGGCATAGGAGGTGGATGGGTCGAAATGGTCCAGCCAGAGCAGGACTACCGCAGGCACGAAGATTGCCAGGGCGATAATGAGAGACGACTTCTTGCCGCTCGCTGAGTAAGCACCCAGAATCAGGACCCCGGTAAACAGACCGTCATAGAGCGAGAGGCCCTCTTCTTCCTCCGAGATGAAGGGTCCCAGAAAGACGAAGACCAGAAGACAGACCAGCAGGAAGAGGAATCGCCTTTCCCTCGAGAATACCCACTTCCGCACGATCGATCCAAGAGGCATTTCTTTCTCCTGTGAGAATATCTTCAGCCACCGGATTCCCGCACGTGCGGGAATGAGACCCGTAGTAAAGAACTGTTAACGAAACGGCCAAGAAATCGCAAGTACTTTCTGAATCGTTGAGCTGTTTGACCGCAAACGCCCCGGTTTCTATACTCGTCCCATAGCGGAACAAAGCAGAAGAGGAGGGCTGATCCATGGGATTCGAAAGGGTGTCGCTGGGACGGACCGGGCTGTCGGTGAGCCCCATCGGGATCGCCTCGAGCTACGGCACGAACGAGGCCATGGTCGAAGAGGCCGTGGACCGGGGCGTGAACTACCTGTACTGGGGGGCACTTCGAACCAGGAAGATGGGCAGGGGCATCCGGAGCGTGGCGCGCAGAAAACGGGACGACCTCGTCATCGTTGCACACACCACGACTCGCAACCCAAACACATTGTCCAAGGAGGTGCAGAAGAACCTCGGGCAGCTGGGTGTAGATTCCATCGACGTGCTCCTGCTCGGGTGGCACAACAAGAAGCCGGAGGCCCGATTGCTGGACCAGGTCGCCAAGCTCAAGGAAGATGGGCTCGTTCGTTTTTCCGCTCTGTCCGGCCACGCCCGCAGTCTCTTTCCCGAACTCGAAAAGGACAAGATCGTCGACATCTTCCACATCCGCTACAATGCCGCCCACCGAGGGGCCGAAAAAGAGATCCTGGATCACCTTCCGGAACAGGAAGGCCCCGGTGTGGTCTCATTTACCAACACCCGCTGGGGTTCTTTGCTAAGACCGGCCAACATGCCCGCCGGCGAGTCCACACCCTCAGCAGCGGACTGTTACCGGTTTGTGCTGGCCCATCCGAAGGTGCACGTGGCCGTGTGCGGGCCAAACAGCATGGGCCAGCTCAAGGAAAACCTGGGGGCGTTGGAGCTGGGACCGATGAGCGAAGAGGAACTGGATCGCATGCGGCGCATCGGGGACCACGTCTACAAGAACGTCAACCCCGTGAAGGCTCAGCTCCGAGGATTGATGACGATTCGCCTGTGGTCGTAGAGCTAAATGAAACCTGCTGAAGGCAATCAACGAATCGGGATACCCGCCTATTTCACGTCCCACGCGTGGGTGGAGGCCCGTTTCGATTACGCACACCTGTTCGAGACGAAACAGGGCCGAATCATGTTCAAGGCCCTGGAGCCCCTGCTACTCCTCCTCGGTTTTCTGGGCCCTGCGGTGCGCCGGCACAACGAGTATCTCTTTGTTCGTCATTTTGCACACGAGGCGAGGCTACGGCAGATCAACCCGAGCTGCATCGTGGAGATCGGAGCCGGGCTCTCTCCCCGGGGGATCGCCTTTGCCTCTGCCGATCCGGACCTCCGGTACATCGAGGTGGATCTGCCGAACATGGTAGCGGCCAAGAGGAGAGCACTGGGCGACTTCAAGACGCCCCCGAATTACTTCCTCGGAACGACGGATCTGCTCTGCGAGGATTTCTTCGAGTCCCTGCCTGAGAAGCCGAGGTCCGGGGATCGCGTAGCGGTTGTCACGGAGGGGGTTGCGGACTACTTCAACATGGCAGAGAAGCGCACGGCCTTTGCGAACATCTGCTCCCTGATCCGGGCCCACGGCGGCGGGCATTATCTACTCGATATCTACGCCCGCGAGAACTTCCCGAACATTCCCTTCCTGACGGGCGCCTTTGTGAGAACTCTGGGCCAAATGGTCGGCCGTTCCTTTGACGATCAGCTCTTCGAGCGGGTAGAGGATGCCTGTGGATTCCTCAGGAGTTGCGGGTTTGACAGAGCTACGGAACTCGACCTGGCCGAGCTCAACACATCGGCCTTTCAGCCGCCCTTGGAGCGCTGCACGTTCCGGATCGTCGAAGCGGCGGTCGGAACGGAAGGGGAAGCGTTGCGGGGCCTGACCCCTGATCCCTGATCCCTGGTCCCTCTTACTTATACACCCTACACAGAAATCCCTTCCAGGGTTCGGAGCCCCAGATGGCATCCGCAGGGCGTGGATCGAGGAGCAGGCTTGCGCTCGATTCCTTCCAGCCGTATTCCGGTGGTTCCTTCTCCGGGAACCACCAGGCGTGCTGTAGGGACACGACACGAGGACCAACGCCGGTGGTCAGCTTCGCGCGTTGACGAATCTTTCCTCGGGGAGATTCGATCCAGACCCAGTCACCCTCCTCGATGGAGAGTCCGCTTGCCGTGTCGGGATGGAGTTCGACCAGCGGATCGGGATTCTTCTCTCTCAAGGAGGCCACCTGTCGAAGCTCCGTGTGGAAGAAGGGCTCGATCTTGGCTCCGGTGATGGCGATCAGCGGGTACTCCCCGGCCAGTTCCGGCGAGCTGTAGGGGCTCTCAGGAGGCTCTACATAGTCCGGGATCGGGTCAAACCCCATCGACTCGAGGGCCGAGCAGGCGATCTCGAACTTGCCGGACGCGGTCGGAAATCCCTGGGTCTCGTGTTTCTTGTATCGCATCTCACCCTTGAGCAGGCCGACTTCTTTGAATGCCTCGAAGTCGAGCCCCGTGTCCTCGAGCACATGGTCACACCACTCGCGGACGTCTTTCCAGGGAAAGGCATCCTCGAGGCCCAGTCTCTTGGCCAGCTCGATGAGGATCTTCTTGTCGTCCCAGCACTCCCCGATCTCCGCCGCCTTCTGCCGGGCCGCAACGCACCAGATGAAATGCAGGTCGGCCACGTCATCCTGCTCGAGCCAGCTCGCTGCAGGGAGCACGATGTCGGTCAATTGTGTGGTGGGTGTCATGAACAGATCGATGGCCACCGAAAAGTCCAAGGCCTTCAGGGCCTCTTCCCCCTTCAACGGGTCGCTGCTCGTGAGCAGGGGATTCGTGCCCATGATGAGCAGGGCCTTGACCGGATAAGGCTCTTGCTCGAGCACGGCGTCCCAGAAGACGGGGTGACGCACTCCCGGGTTCAGGGGAATCGACTCCCCGTAGCCCAGCTTCTTCATGGCCGCCTCGGGAGAGACCCTGTCGAGGAGGGTGTTCTCCGGCGCCACGAAGGGGGAGGTCTGAAAGACCTTCTCGGGAGGGACCCAGAAGACATCTCCTCCGGGAACATCGATGTTCCCGGTTACCGCGCGGAGGATCATGAGCGCACGGGCGGTCTGGAAGCAGTTCGGGCTCTGGTCGAGGCCGTTTCCCCACAGCATGCAGGCCGGTTTGGTCGTGGCATACAGCCGCGCCATCTCCCTGATCGTCGATTCCGGGACCCAGGTAATCTCTTCTGCCCTGGAGGGGGGATATTGCCTGACTCGTTCCACCAGACGATCAAACCCGACCGTGTACTTGTCCACGAATTCCTCGTCGTGGAGCTTCTCCTCGATAATCACGTGGAGCATGGCCAGGGCGAGGGCCACGTCGGTCCCCGGGCGAACCTGTGCCCACAGGTCCGCCTTGGCGGCGCGCGGAGTCTTCCTCGGATCGACGACGATGGACTTCGCTCCCTTGCGAATCACGCGCGTAGCCATGGGCCCGCACATCCCGTCCGCAGAGCCTGTCTCCGGGATGTTGCAGCCCCAGACGAGAACGCACGCCGGCTCGACACCTCCGAACCCGTAGAAGTCGCAGACCGGAATCGGCATCCCGCAGGTCACGAAGGAAGCCATCACCCTTGGCAGGTAGCAGGCGTGTGCATAGCTGATCACGTTGGGCGTGCCGAAGGCGTTGGCAAACCGCAGGCTCATGAACATGTAGGGGCGGCCCGTTCCAAGGGCAAGGGCCACCGACTCGGGACCGTGCTCGTTCTTGAAGCGCATGAGCCGCTCGGCCGTCGTATCCAGGGCCTCGTCCCAGCTTATGCGCGTCCACTTGTTCTCGCCCTTGGCCCCGGCCCGCTTGAGCGGGTGCTGCAGACGTTCCGGGTGGTAAAGGAACTCCGGGGATGCCCTTCCCTTCGAACAGATGTAACCTCGGCTCATCGGGTGGTCCGGGTCCCCGGTCACCTTCGTGACCCTTCCCCCTTCCAGGTGCACGTTCACGCCGCACACGCCGTGACACATCCGGCAAATCGATTTCACAACCCGTTCGGTCACACCATCATCCCTTCGACTTGGCGACGGCCGTGTTCATGATCACGGCAATCAAGCAATCCTCCATGCCGCGGTCGATCACCTCTATACGGGTCAGGGCTGTGTTGTCGGTCGTGCGAATGACCCGGACCCTTGTCCGGAAGGGCCCCTTCTTCCCCTGGGAGAGGTACTGGATCGCCAGATCCTTGCTCGCCACAGGCTTTCCGACAGCCGAGCCCGCGGCCATCTCCCCGGCCGCGTCTGCCAGCAGGGCAATCATCCCCCCTTGAAGCACCCCGACGCTGTTGCGCACGTACTCCTGCAGATCGAGTTCCACAGCGCCCGCCCCCTCGTCCAGAGCCCGGACCCCGGCTGCGTCACGAAACGACTCCTTCAGGCCTGAGCCCTCGATCCCGAAGTCGACCGTCTCGGAGGCCTCCAGGTCCGGCTCGAAGGCCGGGAGGCTTTCCTTTCTGGAGCGTCGGGAGAAAGTGACCAGGCCGGTCCCGATCGAGTTCCTCGGCCCGCCTGGGTCCCCTCCCTCCTCCCCGATATCCACATCGGTGATCGCCATGGTGCGCCCCGCCCGTATCACCTTGCCCGTTGCGGCGATCGTGTCGCATGTGGGCCGTCCTGCCAGGTGGACCGAAAGACTGACCGTGGCCATCCAGTCGGGATAAACCGCCCGGGCGGTGAGTGCCCCGGCAAGCACGTCGATCATGGCGGCCACGGCACCAACCTGCAGCGACCCGTCCGGGGTAAGGATTTCAGGCACCACCGGGGCGCGCATGACGGCCTGCCCCCGGCCCAGAAAGGTCAAGCACAGACGCAGATCCCGGAAAAAGTGGTGTTGGGGGGGGTATTCCATGCTTTACCCGTCGCAGAAGTCTCCGTCTGAGAGGTAATCCGGTTTCGTGTCGCAACCTTCGCAGATCACATGGGGGAGTCCGGTCAGGCCGGTCTCGACCATCTGGCTCAGCCATTCGGCCACGGTGTACCCGTTGGTCACCTCGGTGTAGAACATCGGGTTGCCCAGGATCGTGTGGTTGCACCCCGGGCTCACGTAGTACCTCATATTGTCTTCCGTGTTATCGGCGATCGCCTCATCCATGTTGGCGTACATCTTCGGGTTCCACTGCGCGGCAATGCTGTTCACGCTTCCCCAATAGTCCACTCCTTGCAGCAGCAGGGAAATGTAGTCCATGTTCAGCATGGCCCAGTAGAAGAAGATCTGGTTGTGGTCCCAGGCCGCCGTATAGGGGGCGATGATGCTGTCCGGGTAGTGGTTTGCGACTGCCGCGTACATCTCCCCCGTCGAGAAGTCCGTGAAGTCGTTTGTCCCTTCGATGAACTCTTCCACCTGCCAGGGAAGCTGAAGATTCCACTGCCTCTGCGCGGGTTCCTTGAAGAGCGCATCATTGTCCGGCATGATTCCGTTGCCCGCGTCCGGGAAGCAGTAGGCGGTCGACGTGGGGTAGGCATCCCGTATGTCCGGGAAGTTCAAGAACGCCCCGTATGCCCCTGCGCTGCTGCCCGCCACAAAGATCTTGTCCGGCGAGGCCGTGAAGGTGTCCCGGATCCATTGCAGCACGACCCGGAAATTCACTTTTCCCCGGTGCCGTATCGTCCAATGGTTGAAATCAGGGATCAGGTGAAAGCCCAGTTCATCCGGATAGTCGTAGTCGTTCGCGCCCGCATGGATGTCGCCGGTACAATAGGGGATGTAGATGAAGTTCCACTCCCGGAACGGATTGGCCGGGTTGTCCACATCACCAATGCCCTCGTTCTCCCCGAGGGTGTCTACCCTTGCGTTCACGCGGGTGTTGGTTGTGGAGTAGTAGATGCAGTTGATCGTGTCCCAGCATGCACCGCCCCCCTCGAAGTAGACCACCAGGTTGTTGACGCTGCCGCCCCTCGCAAAGAAGTAGAACTGGGACTCGCAATCGTCCATGGGGCAGTGTGTGCAGCTCGGGGAAAGGCCCTTGTACGTGAAGTCAGGGTAGTGGTCCCGCCAGTCCACCTTGCTCCATCCTTCCGGAATCGGGCTCGTAAAGGGCTCTGCGCTCGGGTTGCTCGACCCACCCGGCGTGCCGACAGGATTGCCCGGGTCATCATCACTGCATGCGATCAGCCCAACGGAGACGAAGAGCACGGCGGCGAGAACGTATCCTTTTCTTGCTTTCATCCGGATTCCTCCTCTGTTGTTCCTCCTTATGACTCTGCCACGGAACAAGGCAACAATCATTCTTGTGTATCACAGACGACACGGTTATGGCAAAAATCATCCGCTAAGCAGCGAACGACCTCTTGGCCGGCTGGTGAGCACAGTGAATCTTTTGACACGGCCCCTCCATCTGTCTATATATCGAATGAATCCTGCACTTCATCGAGGACAGAGAAATGGCACGATCACGAAGACAGGCCTTCCGGTCAAACCTCTTTCCCCCGGCAAGGCTTCGGTCCTTGTTTGCCTTCGTCCTGATCTGGGTGTGTGTTCCGCTATTCACGGCATGCGGCGGCGGTGACGACGACCCGACATTGGCCGACGGGACGGCATCGGGACGCCTGATCGTCCCACCCAACCAGGTCCTGGAGGAGGAACCCAACCAGACCATCGGCCAGGCGCAAAGGGTGGAGGCCTCCTGGTTGGTCACGGGAAGTGCCTCGACAAACGATCCCGGCTTTTCCCTGCCGGGGTTCCCGGATGTGGAGGTGGAGGACCTGTATCGGGTGACTGCCTCCGAGAGGATACAGGTAGGCCTCACCATCGCAGAGGACAGCCTGTTCGCAAACGACCTGGATCTGTTCCTGATGGATCTCACCGGGAGCCCGATGAACGGGTCGGAAGGGACCGCCTCGATCGAGGTTATCGACACTCCCGGACCGGGCGAGTTCCTCGTCGGGGTACGCGCCTTCCGGGGCTCGAGTGCGTATTCCCTTTCCTTCACCCCCCTGGGGGCCCTGCCTTCGCATCGCCCGGGGATCGTCCCGCCCGGTGCCGATTTCGTGCCGGACGAAATCCTGGTACGGTTTCGGCCGGAGACGAGGGCAGCAGACACAAAGGTCCAGGCAGTTGTGTCCCGCTTCGGCCTTCTTCGAAAACGGTCTCTGTCCACGGGGGTCGAGGTCCTGAGCGTGTCCCGGCCGAATCAGGGTTTTCCGGCCGACGCCCGGGGCAATAAGGTCTTTCCGAAGAAGGACGGCTCGGCGGAACTCAAGGCACTCACCCTGGACCGCATCCGCAGCCTGCGGAAAGATCCGGAGGTCGAGTATGCGGAACCCAACTTCATCCGCAAGCCTTGCGTCTCCCCGAACGACCCGGGCTTCGAGCTTCAATGGCACTACCAGTTGATCAATCTCCCGGAAGCCTGGGACATCACCACAGGGTCGGACGAGATCACCGTGGCCGTGCTCGACAGTGGGATCTTGTCCGGCCACCCGGACCTGTCGGCAAGGCTTACGGACGGGTACGACTTCGTCAGCCAGATCGAAAATGCCAATGACGGGGACGGAAGGGATCCGGACCCGGAAGACCCGGGCGATGACCCGGAAGGCGAAAGCAGCTCGTTTCACGGCACCCATGTGGCAGGAACGGTTGGAGCTGCGACGAACAACAACGACGGCGTGGCCGGGGTCACCTGGGACACGAGAATCATGCCCCTTCGTGTTCTGGGCCTGGAGGGGGGAACGGATGCCGACGTTGCGCAGGCAATCCGTTATGCCGTCGGCCTGAACAACAGCTCGGGGACGGTGCCGGAGAGGACGGCAGACATCATAAACATGAGCTTTGGCGGTCCCGCGTTCAGCCAGACCGTGCAGGACGCCGTACTGGACGCGAGGGCCGAGGGAGCGATCCTGGTGGCCGCGGCCGGGAATGAGAGCACGAGGCTGGCATCCTATCCGGCATCGTTGGACGGCGTGATTTCGGTTTCTGCGGTAAACCTCAACCTTCAGAAGGCCACCTATTCCAACTTCGGCTCCTTTGTCGACGTTGCGGCGCCCGGGGGCGACACGAGCGCAGACCTGAACGGGGATGACTTCGGAGACGGGGTTCTGAGCACCCTGGGGAATGAACAGGGAGAGTTCTTCTACCGCTTCTACCAGGGAACCTCCATGGCGGCCCCGCATGTGGCAGGGCTCCTTGCCCTCATGCTTTCCGTCAACCCGGACCTGACGCCCACGGACATCGATCAACTGCTGGCCGGGACCCACCCCGACACAACGGCCCGAATCACGCAGGATCTCGGAGCCGCCGGACGGGACGATATCTACGGACACGGCCTGATCGATGCCGCACAAGCGGTTGTTGCCGCCCGCGCCATACCGGGCGGGGGAGGGACGCCTCCTTCCGGTTCGATTCTCGCCGTTTCCACGAGCCTGCTCAACTTCGAGAACTTCCTCGACAAACTCTCGTTCAAGATCACGAACGCGGGTATCGAAACGCTGCATGTGACCGGCATCACGGATGATGCCCCGTGGCTCACCCTCTCTCCTACATCCGGCACCGCGCCGCTCACCGTCGAGGTCACCGTGGACCGCACGGGTCTAACAGATGGGGACCGCACGGCAACGATCCAGGTGGCGTCGGATGCGACCCAGGGAACGCAGACCGCTACCCTCCTCGTCGAGATACGGGTGGGCGGGAAGACCATGGGCGATGTGGGCGAGGTATTCGTTCTCCTGCTCAAGGACACATCATCGGACACCGTGGCCCAGACGGAAACCGACGCGACGCAAGGGTATACCTTTGCAACGCCCCGGGTTGCACCGGGCAAGTATCAGATCGTGGCCGGAACGGACCTGGACAACGACGGGTTCATCTGTGACATAGAAGACGCATGTGGATTCAGCCCGGGCCTGTTCACCGTCCGCTCAGGACAGGACACCCCGAACATCGACTTCGTCCTGGGCACGATCGTGTCGCCACAAGGGGTTTCATCCAGCCCCTCAGGGCTCGGTTCAAAACGGTACGGCAGGATCCGATGATGCTCTGTATATCTTGGGGTCAATGTAGAATGACGACCTGACCCCAAGATCCGCAATCCATTTGTTCCGGGAGGGAAAAACGATGAGAACCCTGGCAAGCGTGTTGGTTTCGTTGCTGATCGTCCTTTTCTGCACCGGCCTCGTCCAAGGGCAGGAGCAAGACGCGTCCGAGAAGAAGGTTGTCGTCGGCACCAAACACTCTCCACCCTTTGCCATCAAGAACGAAGACGGGTCCTGGAGCGGGATCAGCATCGACCTCTGGGGCAAGATCGCAAGGGAGCATGATGTTGACTACGAACTCAAAGAGTTCGACCTGGAAGGATTGCTGCAGGCCGTCGCCTCCGGTTCCGTGGATGTGGCCGTGGGCGCGCTCACGATGACCCCGGAGAGAGAGAGGGTCTTCAACTTCACGCACCCTTTCTACACAACCGGCCTGAGCATTGCCGTCTCTTCACAAGGGAAGAAGAACTGGCAAAAGGCGGTGGAGAGGCTCTTCTCCCCCCAGTTCCTGCGGGTCATCGCGGGCCTGGCCCTGCTTCTGCTGGTCATCGGCTTCGCAGTCTGGCTGCTCGAGCGAAAGCGAAACCCGGAGCAATTCGGCGGTAGCGCCCTGAACGGCATTGGTGCCGGGTTCTGGTGGTCCGCGGTCACCATGACAACGGTAGGCTACGGGGACAAGGCCCCGGCCACCTTCCTGGGCCGCCTCCTGGGAATGGTCTGGATGTTCGCAGGGATCATCATGATCTCCAGCTTCACGGCGGCCATGACCTCGGCCCTTACGCTCACGCAACTCGAATCAAAGGTGAGCGGCCCGAAAGATCTCCCTCAGGTATCCGTGGGCTGCGTTCCCGGCTCCACGAGCGCTTCCTATCTCACCGGATCCGGCATATCCTTCAGAGACTACGAGACCCCGGCAGACGGCTTGAGCGCCATCGCAAGGGGCGACCTCGATGCCGTTGTCTACGACGCCCCGATCCTTCGCTATCTCGCGACCAAGGAGTTCAGCGGATCGGTGCAGGTTCTGGAGAACACCTTCACCCGTCAGGACTACGCCTTCGCATTGCCGCCGGACAGCCCTCATCGCGAAACCTTGAACCAGGCAATGCTCGAGGTCATCAGCTCAGAAGCATGGAAAGACCTTCTCCGCGCCTACCTGGGGGAGTGACGAGTGGCAAGTGGTTATCGTGCCCGTGCGCGTGCCCAATCCAGGCGAAAGGGTCAAGGGGCGGTTGACGTCTTGAAGAAGTATTACTACAGAGGCTGGCCAGCTAATGGCGAGACTCACCGTGATTCTCTCTTCAACACTTGAGCGTGCCTATAGGGGTCAGACCTAAACGGGCTGTTGCCCAAAGCCCACGAGCTGGCAGAGTTTGGGGACAGCCACCGATCTCTGCTGCTTGCGGCGATCTCTCGAGGGAGATCGGTGGCTGTCCCCAAACTCAGAACCGCATTTTCGACGGGAGCCCTTTTGGGCAACAGCCCGTTTAGGTCTGACCCCCTTTTTGTCCCTCTCGAGCCAAACTCGGGCTCGGGGGCGGGGCCTTTCGCCTTTGTCCTTTCACCTTTCACCTTCTGTAGCCTGACCCCCGTCCCTATTGACCTTGCGCCAATCGTGCTTACCTTTTCAAGGACCGCAAATCCAAGAAAGGGTACGCGACAGAGATGAGAAACACCGACTACTATAAGGTTTTGGGCGTGTCGAAGAGCGCTACCCAGGCTGAAATCAAGAAGGCCTACAAGCGCCTCGCCAAGCAATACCATCCCGATCGCAATCAAGGGGACAAGGCGGCAGAGAACCGATTCAAGGAAGTCTCCGAGGCGTACCAGTCCCTGTCCGACCCGGAGAAGCGAAAGCAGTACGACATGTTCGGGGAGGCGGGCTTTCAGGGCGACCCGGGCTTTTGGGGCCGGTCGCAAGACGGTGGAACAAGCGGGTATTCGACATGGGCTTCCAGCTCGGGAGACAAGGGTTTCGACTTGAAGGACCTCTTCGGCCAGATCTTCGGCGGTGGGGGCGGAAGGGTGAGGACACGGGCAGACGAGTTTGCCGGGGGAAACTCCTTTGGCGCGGGCACCGGCGCCTCCGATTTTGGCTTCGGGTTCGATGTCGGGCCGGAGCCCGGCCGTGACGTAGAGGCGGATGTGACGATTCGCTTCGAAGATGCGATCAGCGGCGGAACACACCGGATCTCCCTGCAGAGGAACGGAACCTGCTCTGCCTGCGGGGGCTCGGGAAAGAATCGAAGCGGACATTCGAGTACATGTACATCCTGTGCCGGCAAGGGCAGGAAGCAGGTGGCCAACGGGGGAACCAACTTCACGGTCGTGTGCAACACGTGCAGCGGCCAGGGACGTATTTACACGGAACCCTGCAGCGGCTGCGCCGGCACAGGCAGGTCGACCGGCGTGGAAAACCTGAGCGTGAAGATCCCGCCGGGAGTCGACAACGGCGGCAGATTGCGCATCCCGGGAAAGGGAGAGACCGGGCCGGACGGAAGGGCCGGGGACCTCTTCCTTCGCATCCACGTCACGCCACACAGATATTTCCGTCGGGAAGGGAAAAACCTGCATGTGGATCTTCCGGTGAACATAAGTGAGGCCGCGTTGGGCGACAAGGTCGAGGTGCCCACCCTGGACGGCAAGGCCACGCTCACGATCCCGGCAGGGACCCAAAGCGGAACAACGCTTCGCATGAAGGGAAAAGGCGTACCGGACCCGAAAGGGGGAACGCCGGGCGACATGTACGTGCACACACAGATCGTCGTGCCGAAAACACCGGATGCAAAGGCGAGGAAGATCTTCGAGGAGTTGAAGGGAATCGAGATCGACCCTCGGGCGGGGAAGTTCTAAGGCTATCCGGGAAGGAGACGCGAAATGAGAATACCGATAACGATAGGCGGCCCGGAAGATCCGCGGAGAAGAGACGCGCGCTATTCGCTGCGTGACGATCCCCGCTCTCTGAATGAATACGGCTACCGACGAGAAAGAGCGGGCAGGGGGTTTCCCGGACCTTCCATGCGGGAACGGACGAACCTCGCGGTCGATCGGGAGACGGACCGGGAAGACGAAGAAGCCGTTCATGCCGACGAAGAACCCTTCCGTGAGGAGCGGGTCCCTGTCCGGAAAATGGATGCACCTTGTACTGAAACACCGCAAGAGGACTGGAAGGAACGTTACCTCCGGCTACGGGCCGATTTCGACAATCACAAGAGACATGCCGAAGCCCAGCGAGAGCAGCTCTCGGGAATGGGCAAGGCAAAGGTTCTCGAAGACATCTTCCCCCTGGTCGAGCACATGGAGAGGGCCATCCGTGCAGCGAGGGACGCCGGCGACAGGACAGGCATCCTCGAAGGAATCGAAATGGTGTACCAGGAGTTGTTGAGGGTACTCGAAAAGAACGGTGTCGAGAGAATCGATACGGTGGGTGAGCCCTTTGACCCGGAGATCCACGAGGCGGTCGCCGTGTCTCCCCATCCCGACTACCCGGCGGACACGGTCGTCGAAGAGGTCAGAGCCGGGTTCGTCAAGGGCGGCAAGCTCCTGAGGCCCGCATCCGTCATCGTGGCCCAGTAGCCTGCCACCCAGGCTCCGAATCCGGTGTTCTCCCTATTTGTACCTCTTCAAGAGCTCTTTCTTGGACTTCTTGTACTCTTTCTCGGTGATGATGCCCTTTTCGTAGGCGGCCTGAAGGTCTGTCAGTTCCTGGCCCAGAGATACATTGGACTGCTGGACTTGGGCGCCTCCACCACCGCACCCCACGAACAGGCCTCCCATGACGATCGTAAAGATAACAACGGCTATAACGGTCCATTTCGTGAAACGCATTCTCCTCTCCTCCTTCTTGTCTTGAGTTTCTCACGTGCCGGCATCGTGCCGCGAGCCGGCATTGTTCCATTTTCGGCCGAAACTGTAAAGGTGGAATACCCGGTTGGGACTCTTCCGATAACAGATGCGGAAATGGATACATTCGATTCAGCAAGCGTAGCCTGTCAAGGCTCCTCGCCGCCCTCGGTCTCGTCCTTCTCTGCTTCTTCGGAGTCCCGGCTATCCTCTTCAGGCGATACACCGACCGCCTCCACCTTCTTTGCTGCATCCTCCATCTTGGCCAACGCCTCGGCTTGACGTCGCGCGGCCCTGTCGGCAAGCTCCATCACGTCCAGGGCCGCCGCATCGATGTCGGACCGGACCTCCTCGTCCACGCCGACCGAGGCTGCTCCCTCGAGCTCCTTCAGCGTCTTCGCCGCATACTCGTGGGCCTCGGTTGCCTCCTGTTCCGCCTTTTCCAGCCTCTTCTTGGCGCGGGAAAAGGCATCGAGCGCCGCCGCAATCTCGGCGGACTTCCCCTCCTCCGGCTCCGCATCGAGAGAGATGTCCTCGGAAGCCAGACCGAGTGCCGTCACGGGCAGGGGAGCAAGCAGATCCTCTATGCGCCCGCCAAAGGGGCCCACCAGTTGGTTTCCTCTCAGGCGGAAGGGCAGAAAGACGAGGGCCGCGTTGCCCGAATGTTCCGCCACGGCCTCCACACTCGTGTCGGCCACGACCTCCGGCTCGGCCGAAATCCTGAACTCCTCGAGCGTCTTGCGCAGGTCCTCCACGGTCGCTTCATAGTCTGCTCCCGCCTCGGTGTCTTCCTCTGTCTCTCGTCCGGCTGCCAGGACCCGGATCCTCGCACCGCTCCATTCATCACTTCGGGTCATGAGATAGGCGAGCAGGAGCATCAACCTGCATGTCCGATCCCTCCACCACCAGACATCTATCCGACGCTTCTCCGGGGGCAACTCGTTCAGTGCTGTCCATGCGCTTTCCTTTGCATCCAGCACGATGACGTTGCAGCCCAACCGGAAGGCGCCCCGCAGGTTGCGCCCGTAGCGCTGCGTGCTCTGTGGCTTTTCGTCGCCCGGAAGCTCCTCCAGCCAGTTGAGAAGGATCGTGTTCGCACGGACCGGTCCGATCCCGTATGCTTGCACCAGCGTATTCACGCCCACGCCCAGGTTCGGGGCGGCCACGGCCAGAGGGAAGGCTTCGGGATGCAGTCGAGCCAGGTCCTTGCGAAGCTCCGCCTCCACATCGTCCCGCCGTTTGGTCATCTTCACCCCTTCCCCTTCCAGGATCTTGACCACGGTCGTCATCCCGCTCGGGCCTTCGAGCCAGGAGGCAAAACGAAGCAGGGGGTCCCGTCTTTCCGGGTCATCAGAGAACACGAGCAGCGCCGGGCGCCAGTCCCTGGGATGCTCCGGCTCCCGGGCCGCACCGAGCAGGTGCTCCCGGACCCGTTGAAGGTGATAGGACCGGCGGCTGTCCGCCCATCGTGCCGGGCCCGCGGTCCGCTTGAGATACTGGTAGATCGAGAAGAGGACGGCAATGGCAACCAGCCCTGCCGCCACGTCAATGGCAAGCATGACGCCGAGACAGGCGACCCCACCCAGGAGGCTCAGCCTGGCGTCGAACCAGCGGAACCGGGGACGGAAGGAGGGGCTTGCCGCCCTTGCCTCGAAAAAGGTCGCGCAGTTGAGAAGACCGTAGGAGATCAGGAAGAACATGGAGACCACGGGTGCGATCAGGTTCAGGTTCCCGAGGGCAACCGTGACAAAGGCGATCCCGCAGGAGAGGAGCACCCCCCGCCGCGGGTTCCCTGTCGCTCCGGCGCCCTTGGCAAAGGGCGTGAGGAACGGAAAGATCCGATCCTGCGCAAGGGACTGCAGGATCCGGGGCGCGCCGAGGAAGGAGGCCATGGCGGACGACAAGGTCGCTGCGATCACACCCGCATCGATGATGAATCCGATGCTGGCCAAACGCTTCATGGAAGCATAGTCCTGGCTGAGCACCTCCCGGGACAGTCCTCCGGCGAGCAGGAAAGCGACCGTCACATAGACCAGGGCCGACAGCCCGACGGCCACGAAGGTGCCGAGCGGCAGGCTCTTGCCCGGGTCCTTCAGGTCCCCGGACATGCTGACTCCCTGAGTGAATCCGGTGACGGCGGGAAAGAAGATGGCAAAGAGCACCCAGAAGGAAGGGCCGGATGCGGGAGCGGCCCAGTTGCTCGCCACGAGGCCGCTGTCCCATCGGGTCACGCCGCCGACAAAGAACGAGACGAGCGCAGTCGCCAGGATCGCCATCACAACGTACTGGAAGCGCGTGGCCCAGTCCGCCCCCAGCCAGGCCAAGACAAAGAGAAGGGAGACGGCCACCGCTGCGATGGCCTGGGGGACGAACTTGCCTGAAAGGGGAAGGATGTGTGCAACGACCTCGCCGAAACCGATGCAGTAGAAGGCGATGGACACCGATTGCGCAAGGAAGAGGACGATGCCGATGGCGCCCCCGAACTCGAGCCCCAGGGTTCGGGAGATGAGGTAGTAGTCCCCGCCCCCCTTGACCTTCAGGTTCGTGGCAATGGCGGACAGGGAAACGGTCGTGAGGATCGAGATCGTATTGGCCAGGGCAATCATGAGCAGCGCCCGGCCCAGGCCCGCGCTTCCCACAACGTATCCGAGCCGAAGGAACAGGATGATGCCGAGGATCGTCAGGATACTCGGCGTGAACACCCCGGCAAAGGTTCCCAGCTTGCCCTCCAGGGACCCGGAGTCTCCCTTGCGATTCACGGCTTCCGCCATTCCTCTTTCCTCTGGTTCCCTGCTAGAGGTAGAACCTCACCTCGATAAAGAACGTGAAGGGGTAGGTCCCGTACTCGCTGTTCAAGTGGGCATCCGACAAAGCGAACCCTCCCGGCGACAGCACGAACGTAGGCGCTTCCCCAAGGGGAAGGGTGCACCCCACCGTGGCAGCTGCATTGTCCGCTATGGAATACTCGAGGACCGGGTTCAGGATAGCAGAGGGGTCCGTGAGATTCACCAGGACGTTGAACATCCCCACCAGGATCGGCAGGAGTTCGTAGCTGGCTCCAAGGCCCAGGTTGTGGCGGCCGAGCAACAGCGTTCCCCGCGAAAGAATCCTGTTGTCGCTCAGAACCTGGTTCAGGCCTTCCGCATTGGTGGCCCCGGCTCCGTAGTAGTAGTACTCTCCGAAGAGATAGGGCCCCTTTCCTGGAAACCGATAGTCCATCCCCACGAGGAAGTCGAGATAGTCGGAGCTGTCCTTCACGTGGTTGAACAGGACCTCACCGTGAATCTGGATCCCGGAGCCGCCCAGGTCTCCGGCAAAGTCCCCGCCCCCCACGATGTCGGTCTGCACCCAGCCTCCCAGGACCGAAATATCGAAGTCCTTGAACAGGGCCTTGAATTTCCCCACACCGGCGGACCGATCGGGGTCCGCGTCCCTGCCGAAGGCCCAGACGAATTCCGCCTGCGTGAAATCGCCCAGGGCGAGAATGAGCCGGGCCGCGTCGTTTCCTGCCTTGAACTCCCTGTCCACCTGAAGAGGGCCAAAGGGGCTGAACAAGTCCGTGGGCTGCCAGAAGCGGCCGGTCCCCCACGTGATCGCCTGCCTGCCGAAGATGAAGTCAAGGTTCCACACGGAAAAGGTGGCGGCAAGCCGGTCGAACTCGTGAACCCACAGGAAATCGTCCGTTTCTTCTATGTCCCAGCCCAGGCGGGTGTACCGGTAGAGGCTCACCGTGTCCCCCACGGCAAGGGCCCCGGTCAGGGCCAGCGGATTCTCCGGTGGGTTGATGAAGGCCCAGTGCTGATAGTGAACCTCGAGCGCAAGCATCTCGTAGGTCCCCAGATCGAGCATCACCCGGCCCCGCATGAAATCCGAGACTTTCGTCCGGTCCTCCACGAAAGGGATCTCGTAGTACCGGTTCCCCGTAAACAGGTTCTTGAACGTTGCGCCCAGGTCCACATACGTGGAGCCGGATTCATAGAGTTGCCTTGCATGGGATTGTGAAGCGCAGAGGAAGACGACGCCGGCGAGGAGGGTGACGAGCAAGAGACGACACTGCCTGGATCGGGGGATTCCCCTCACGGTCACTCCCCCTTCTTTTCGCCGGCAGCCTCCACGGATGTGGCGCCGGCCGTGTCGTCCAGAATCTCTCCATCCCGGAGCCTTACCGTCCGGGTGGCGCGCTCCATGACCAGGGGATCGTGGGTAGAGAAAAGAAACGTGGTCCCTTCCTGACGGTTGAGCTCCCGCATGAGATCGAGCAGGGAAGCTGCCGTCCTGGAGTCCAGGTTTGCCGTCGGCTCGTCGGCCAGGACGATCCTCGGCCCTGCCGCGATGGCCCGCGCCACGGCCACACGCTGCTGCTGCCCCCCGCTCAGCTCAAAGGGGCGCCGGTGTTCCATCCCCTCGAGACCCACTGCTTTCAGGAGCGAGAAACAGCGCTCCTTTCTTTCCTTCTCGGCCACTTTCTGCAGGAGAAGGATGAACTCCGTGTTCTCATAGGCCGAGAGGACAGGGATCAGATTGTAGGCCTGAAAGACAAATCCGATGTGGTGGAGCCGGAAGCGACTCAGCTCTCCCGGACCCAGTCTGCTCACCTCGGTCCCGTCGAGCCAGATGCTGCCCCGGTCCGGGCTGTCGAGCCCTCCCAGCAGGTTCAGGAGTGTCGTCTTCCCCGACCCGGACGGGCCCACCAGGGCGGTGAACTCGCCCTGCTCGATCACAAGAGACACCCCTTTCAGGGCCTCTACCTCGAGTGCGCCCTGTTGGTAGATCCTCCAGACCCCTTCGGTACGAATAATGGCTCCCATGAGGGCTCCCCTACTCAGCTCGTTTCCCGTAAGGCTATTGAAACTTTGTAATCGCACGCACCGGATCCACCCTGGAGGCGCGAACCGCCGGGTAGATCCCCACGACCAGGGTCACGCAGAACACGATTCCCACCAGCAACAGAACACGGGCAGGGGCCAGTTCGGAGTAGAGAACCGAATCGAAGACCGCGCCGGCCGCGGTCAACTGTTCCTGGCTCGCAAAGCCCATGTCAAAGCCGTACGTGGAAAGGTAGAGATGCGCGCCGAACCCCAGGACGGCCCCTAGACCGAGCGCAACGACGGACAGGAACGTCGTCTCCAGGACGACGAGAACGAGCAGGCGGCGAGGGTCCATGCCCAGGGCGACCATCAAACCGAACTCCCGAGTCCTCTCGAGCACGCTCATCAGAACCGTGTTCAGAATTCCGAGCGCCACCACGACCATGATGATGCCTATGAAGATGTAGCCGCCCGCGTTGTCCATCTGCACGAAGAGGACCAGGTCGGGCATCACGTCCTGCCAGTCAAACACGGCCGCCTTCGGCGCCGAGACCAGGGGCTCGACCTGCTTCTTGATCCGGGCCTGATGCTTCTCGTTCTCCAGGAAGACGGCCAGCTGGGTGGCCCCCTCCGAAACGCCCAGCAGCGCCCTGGCCAGAGGCAGACTCACCTGAGCGAGGTAGCCGTCCATCTCGCTGAACCCGGTCCGGAAGATCCCTCGAACCCTGACGAGCTGGCTCGAGATCTGTCCCGAGGCATCCTGTGCCGTCACGACGGCCTTGCCTCCCACCGAGGTCTTGAGCCTCCGGGCCAGGTCCGCCCCGATGAGCACTCCCCTCTTCTCGTTGTCCTTCAGGTATCGGCCCTCGACAATCTCCGGCTCCAGCGTCTCACGGGTCATGTCGGATGCGGGGTCCACGCCCACGATGGCCACGCCGGCCGAGTTGTCCGCCGTGTAGATCAACCCCATCACGATGATCCGTTCCGACACATTCCGGATTCCGGGAATCCCCAGGATCCCCTCCCGCAGGACGGATGCCTCGGCAACGAGCTTGTCGTTCGAAGGCTCGTCCGGATAATCCTCGTGCTCCACCGTGAGGTTGCCCGAGCCGAGTCGCACGGCGTTGCGGATCATCTGGTTGTGGAAGCCGTCCGCGATGCCGAGGGAGATCAGGGCCAGGGCGAAGCCGACCGAGATCATCGTCATCGTGATGAGCGTGCGCCTTCGGTTCTTCCAGAGGTTGCGCCATGCGAGCTTGAGAAGGATTGCGAGCCTCCTATGGCCTCATGACCTCGACCGGTTTCAGTCGCGCGGCCTTTACGGATGGATAGAGCCCTGCCAGGCCGGAGATGAGGAGCATGATGCCCATACACCGGAGCATCCCCTCGGGCCAGAAGGCAGCGCGGAGCACGTTCTCGAAGGCGAATCCGGTGTATTCGAATCCCTCGCCGAACAACCCGGTGAGATCCCACCCCTTGACCTTCAACCGCCAGCTCCACAGGAGCCCCACGCCAAGGCCAAGGACTTCGCTGATTGCCGCGAGCATCAGGGTCTCGGCCAGGATCAGCCGGACCAGTCTCGCCGGCTTCAGGCCCACGGCCAGCATCAGCCCGAGCTCGTACATTCTCTCGAACACGGCCATGAGCATGGTGTTCAGAATGCCCAGGGACGCAATCGAAAAGACGATCAGGAGCATGATCGTGGTCCATGCCTCGTTCAGGGCCAGGGCGTCCTTGAGCGCGGGGGCGATCTCCTTCCACGTGCGCACCTCGCAGTTCTCTCCTGCCAGCAACGAAACGACCCGGGGCTTGTAGAGGTCGACTTCGATCGCGTTGGGCGTGCGAATCGCCACCTCGTGGATCCGCCCGGGAAGGACGAGCAGTTCCGCAAAATCGGTCAGGGGCATGATCACGGTCGTGCGGTCGGTCGCATCGTCCAGGGTCTTGAGCACGCCCACGACCTGATAGAGATCGTTCCCCAGGCTTCCGTCCGCAGCCTGTGTGATCAAGGCAATCTCGCTTCCGGGGCGGGCGTTCAGGGTCTTGGCGATCTTCCTGCCCAGAATGACGGCCTTCGCCTCTCCGGGGAGCAGGTAGCGCCCCTGGAGCAGGTGTTTCCAGAGCTCCGTGACCTCCCGCTCCTGTTGCGGATCGATCCCCTGGATCCGTACGCCCGCAGACTTCTCTCCCAGGCTTGCCAGGCCGAAGGTGTAGGCCCGTGGCGCGGCACGGAACTCGCCCTCTCCGAATCGCTCCAGGATGGCCAAGGGAAGGGTATCGTGCAGGCCCTTGTCCTCGTAGTATCCCTCGGCGTGGGCCTGCATGTGCCCGAGCGAGCGGTCGGCCGCGTACCCGACCATCTGACGGTTCATCCCCTCGATGAGGTTGGTGGCAACGATCATCAGGGTAAGGCTGAAGGTCATGGCGGAGAGGGTGATCAGGGACCTGCGGGGGTTCCTCCAGATATTGCGCCACGCCATCCGCATCAACATGCTCGAACCTTTCGCCGGCGGCTCTGCCGCCTTACCTCGTCTTCTGCAGGGACCGAAGGCTGAAGAGGTCCGGTTTCAGGTCCACGTCAAAGGTGATTTCCAGATAGGTCACGCGTGTGTACTCTTCGGGCTTGTCCAGGGGCCTCATCATGAGGACGGTCGGTAGGGTTCGTCCGCCCATCTCCTTGATCTCGCCGAAGGACATGACACGCACCTGTTCCCCGTCCTCGTCGAAATAGATCATCTTCACCGGGATGTAGTCCTCGGCCCGGATGATCGACACGATCTTGCCCCAGACCACAGGGGCCTCCGGCTTCGGGTAGAGCGTCAGCTCCAGGATGCCCTGCCCGCCCCGCTCCCCCTCGAAGGTGATCTTCGTATCATAGTCCCTCACGTACTGGCTGTCCTTGACCACGTCATCGTTCGTGAAATGGCTTCCCATCCAGGAGCCGAGCATCATCGACGCCGGGACCTTGGTCACCCGCTTGATCTTCGGCAGATAGTTCCAGATGTTGTTGTCCACCTTGAGGGTGGCCACGCCTTCCTCCTTGGCCGGATAGGTGATCCGCACCAGGGAGCGTTCCATTCCCTCTGTGTAGACCTTCATGCGGAGGGTGCGGCTCCAGTGGGCGGTCACCACCTCCATCTCCATCTGTCCCACGGAGGTCGAGCCACGCCACAGCCGGTCGACCTTGTTCAGGATCTCCTTGACGCGCGCCGCCTCCGATTCCGCCTCGGGCGAAGCGGCTTCGCCTGCCGGGGCGGGCGCCAGACCCACCGTCGTCAGGAGGAGGAAAGCGACCAGGACAACGCTTCTGCAACCGGGTCTTCGTCCTTGAACCTTCATGGTCTTCTCCGTTTCGGCCCTCATTTCTCGGATCCAAAGCAGCTTGAAGCAATAGAAGTTATCAGTCTATAATGAAATAGACAACCTTTTTATTGAGGAGGAAGTCCATGAGAAGACACCTTGTGATCGTTGTTCTCTGTTTCGGGCTGGCCGCATTTTCCGTGAGCAAGGTGAGGGCCGTCACTGTCGACGAGTACGGAAGCCTCTTCGACGCGGTCCTGAACAACATGCTGGACAACTATGCCTGGGAGCTCGACGATCAGGGCGACCCGATCGTGGGGAACTGGGATATGGACGAGATGTACGACTCGACCCTCTTCGCCCCGGACATCCTCTACCGGCTCGCGAGAGATCCCGACTATGGGGACGACGCAGCCAGAGCAAGGGTCCGGCTCCTGGCAGACCAGACGATCGACTTCGAGATGGACAAGCTCGGCCAGTATCTTCTTGGGGACGACTCGGTCATGCTCGAGGCCTTCGCGGGCGCTCCCTGTATCATCGACGCCTTCCGGGAGAAGAGAAGGCCCACGCACAACGTGGTCCTGACTGCGGCGCTCACGATCGTGCAGGGCATCATCGCGGAGGAGCCGAACTTCCTCGGCGACTACATGGGCTATGTGTGCGCCAACGGGCTCGTGGGGTTCTACGCCCTCTATTTCGCAGACGTGGAGGGGTTGTTAGCGGGCTACATCGCTCAGGGCATCGGGCTCCAGGCCCTGGAAGATGCGATCTCGAGATACTGGGACCCTGTAGAGGAGCGCTTCTGGCCGATCCACAACCTGTACGAGGACGGCTGGATGCTCATGGGGCTGGCCTACGCCTACGGCACCACCGGGGATGTGAAGTACAAGTACATGGCCGACGCGGTGATGGCCGAGATCGACACGAATCTCTGGGACGACGTGTCAGGCAATGGCGGATACTGGGAGTACACCGACTTCATGTACAAGCCCGAGCTGGGCCCCTGGAAGAAGCTCTCCACCCACGAACGCATCGCCAGGGCCATGCTCCACTGGTTCGAGTTCACCGGAGACCCGGACTACCTGGACCAGGCGAGGAAGATGCTCGACTATGTGGAGGCCCACCTTTGCACCGAAGACTGTTACCAGCCGGGAGAGACGGTCTGCTACCACCACTGGACCACTGTCTCCGGGCTGCCGCACCTGATCTCCGATCCGGATGATCCCGGCTATGACCCATACTACGAGTATCCCTTCTGCACGGGATGCAACTTCAATCTTCTGATCGATATCTATCTGCTGAACAAGTTTGTCCAGCAGTCCGGAAGCTACCCCCGCACGGCAGGCCCGTGCGGCACGATGGTCACGGGCACGGCCCCGACGCCTGCCAAGGCCCTGGCCGGAATGTTGTTGCTGTCCCTGCCCGGCCTGTTCGTTCCAATACTCAGGCGATCCATGAAATGAACCTGAACCGCACCACGGCTGCGCTCATCGAGGATCTTCGGCCCCTGCGCTTCGCGCCGCCCGTCACCCATGTGTACAACCCTCTCGAATATGCCGGAAAGCCCTACAGACGGTACTTGAAGCTCTACGGAAATCGGCCCAAGGAGGTCATCCTGGTGGGCATGAACCCTGGCCCGTGGGGTATGGCGCAGACCGGCATTCCTTTCGGCGAGGTGAATTCCGTTCGGGACTGGATGGGAATCGTGGCACCGGTCGGCACCCCGCCTGTGATCCATCCGAAGCGGCCGGTCCAGGGCTTTGCCTGCACACGAAGCGAGGTCAGCGGCAAACGCCTCTGGGGTTGGGCCTCCAACGCATTCGACACACCCGAGAGATTCTTCGCCAGGTTCTTCGTGGCCAATTACTGCCCGTTGATCTTCTATGAAGAAAGCGGAAAGAACCGCACGCCCGACAGCCTCCGTGTGGCCGAAAAGAGGCCCCTGCTCGCCGCCTGCGACCTGGCGCTGCGCCGGACCGTAGAGTGGCTGAAGCCGGTTCATGTCGTGGGAATCGGCAATTTTGCCGAGGCAAGGGCCCGCGAGGCCCTGGCAGGCCTCGACGTGACGATCGGCAGGATCGCCCATCCAAGCCCGGCAAACCCCAGGGCCAACCGGGGCTGGGAGCCCCTGATCGCCAAGGAGCTCGCCTCCATGGGGATCCGCATCTAGCCCGCATACTGCATTCAAACGAGCCCTTTTCACGGAAAGGCGGGAACGATGGAAACCCCGGCGGGTACCACCGAGTATTTCATTGTTCACGTATGTAGCATACCGCGCGATCGCTGCGAGGATCGGCTACCACTTCGGCGAAGCTTCCGCCCATCACCCCTGGCACATCGATGACCTTGAGGTAGGGAAGGAACTCTTCGGCCTCCGGCAGCAGGCTCACGAGCATGTTGGGGGCTTGCTCGAAGAAGGCACGGTTGAAACCGGCTTCCGGATCGGACGGGTAGACCGGAAGGTAGATGATGTTGGATTCCACCAGGTCTTGAAAGAAATGTGTCCCGTAGGAGAGGTCCGGCAAATGCCCGGCTTCCTCACGGGCCATCTCGACAAGGACCGCGGCGTTGTTGATGTCAGCGTAAGTCGTGTTGATTCCCAGGTGCAGGTTGGAACTTCCCCATCTTCCGGGCCCCATCATCGTCATCGGGTGGCCGGCCAGCTTAGGATGCCGATTGATGCGTCCGACCATTCGGCCCAGCGACCTCCTGATTTCCAGGGGAGCCTCTTCGGCGTAGGCTTCCGGGGGGATGTAGACGATATATCTGATCCCGGAGACCACGCCGCCGAAGATCATGCGACCCGCCTTGAACAGGAGGTGGCGGGAAGGGATGTTCTCGGGCACCACCACCTCGGTGGGTGCCCCTGGAAACCTCATCGGCCGGCACTGCAGCAGGTTGATCTTCATTGCTCCGTCCGGCCCTACGAAGGCGGTGAACTCGGTGTCGATCGGGTATCCGTAGGCATTCTCCAGCCGGGCCAGCATGGCCCTCATGATCTTTACGAAATCGGTGTCATCAATCAGCCTGTTGAAGGTGAGCACGGGGTGATCAAGGCCCAGCATCAGGGGGCTCACCGGATCCTTCACGTATCCATTCTCGACCCCGGAGACATAAAGGTACAGGTTGGGATAGCCGCAGTCGGAGATCACTTCTGCGACCGGGACGCTGGCGAAGCGGTTGTTCCCCAGGTCCATGAGGTCCACGGTGCGTTGGGAATAGGCGGCTATCTTGCTTCCAACCTCGGGCCGCAGGCTGGGCTGACTCCCGGCGATCATTCTCGGGTAGTCTCCGCCGACCCGATTGACGGCGCGCGTGCCCAGCCCGAACACCAGGCGGATCATTCCCTGCTCGGGGTCGATCCTCTCGGACCATCGGTACAGGTTGTGGGAAAAGGCCACACCAGCCAGAGGGGGAAAAAAGTACTTCTTGAAGGGCGTCCCGGACACTCGCTGGACCAGAATGGCCATCTGCTCATCGGATTCGCCCAGGCCGCGACGGTTCCGATAGGACAGGGCATCCGGGTTCACGGCGCTGGCGTAAACCAGTTTGACGGCGCGAAGGAAGACCTCCATCCTCTCTTCCGGACTGCCCTGGTTGGCGCAGAACTCGCTTCGGTACTTGCCGGCAAAGGAATTGCCGAAGCTGTCTTCCAACAGGCTGCTCGATCGCACGATGATCGGGGCCTGGCCGAAGTATTCCAGCAGATCACGGAACTGTTCCATGATCTCGGGCGGAAACCTTCCCGCCAGAAAGCGCCGTTCGACCTCCTCGAACTCCTCCATCGAGAATTGCGAGTTGCGGGTCAACCGCAGGCGCAGCCGAAAGAGGTCATTGTTCACGAGGAACGTGAAAAAGACGTCCGAGCCGATGTAGAACGAGTCATGCTCCTCAAGGATACGGGAAAAGTCGACGCCTGCGTCGTCCCGGAGCAAAATGCGGCGGGCCAGGAGCATTCCGGCCGCCTTGCCGCCAATACGGCCGGAACCGATAAGACGATAGCGGATGCCGAAGAGATCCTGCAGAGTCACATAGGTGTCGGCCAGCCGGTTGAATTCGGGGTGAGATCCAATGACAATCCGGGAGAGTTCCTGCTTGAGGGCCACGATTTCCGGGGCGTTGGCCAGGCTCTTGAGCTCGGTGTCGTCGTATTGCAGGAGCTTGCGGTAAACGCTGTCCCAGGGGGCTATGGAGTCGGCCTGGTCCTGGAACGGCTTCTCTCTCGACCTGAGTGAGACCTCGGTAGCCTCGCCGCTGCGGAAGAGCGGACACAGGGTGTTGTCCGAGAAGAGGTGAGGCAGAAACATCTGAGGGGAATAGCGGTCGAACACCTTGAGAGGATGTATGTAAAGTCGGTCCTCGACATTGTAAAGATCAATCAGCACCTGCGTGGTGTCCCGGATCCGGGCAACCACTCCGTGGGCGTGTTGGCCTCGGGTGAGCGCGAAGTAGGCCACGGTGTCGAGCTCGCGTAGGAACGGACAGCTGACCTGAAAGAAGTTGGCCAGAAGCTCATCCGTGGCCCAGTCCGAGACCAGGGAGGAAAGGTTATCAAAAACGTAGAACACCTCCCGGCCCTGATCTTCGATCGTCCTGTGGACCTGGCCACTGAAGTAATCGAAACCGGGGGCAGGATCGACCTCGATCGTCAGCACGTCGCCGGACGATCGTATCACTTCCGGATGAGGTGCAAACCGGAGGTAGACCAGCTTGCGGCCCTTCTGGAGAGACGACTCGGCAAAGGACCTGGCCACGGTCAGGTAGTTC
>Ga0180429_10000192_pt1 | contig 55335 bp, 42 predicted proteins | sample SS_ome_FD_132428 | JGI IMG/M metagenome (GOLD analysis project Ga0180429, IMG submission 132428) | Hypersaline lake sediment archaeal communities from the Salton Sea, California, USA - SS_1_S_1 metaG | ecosystem: Environmental > Aquatic > Non-marine Saline and Alkaline > Hypersaline > Sediment ... | reverse complement strand
CCGATCAGATCCGCTGTTTCGAGGGGGCCCATTGCATGGCCAAAGCAGGATTTGAAGAGAAGATCGACATCTTCCGCCCCGGCAACCTTGTCCTGAACGACCAGGATCGCCTCATTGATGGTGAGCATGAGTACCCGGTTGGAAACGAATCCAGGAGAATCGTTGACCAGGATGACTTTCTTCTTCATTCTCTCCAGCAACGCTCTGGTCCGTTCGATGGTTTCCAACGATGTGTGCTGTCCGCGGATCACTTCGGCGGTGTTCTTCAGGGGAACGGGATTCATGAAATGAATGCCGATGACTTGCGGCGCCCGGTTCGTTAGGGAGGCGATGCGCGTAATCGAAATGGCCGAGGTGTTGCTCGCGAAAACGCAGTCTCTTGGGCAAAGACTGTCGATCCGGGTGTATACCTGCTCCTTTACCTCCCACTTCTCCACAACGTTCTCGATAACGAAATCCACCTCTCTGAGCAGGGCGTATTCCGTTGTAAACCTGATCCGCCCCAGGACGGCATCCGCATCCATCTCTTCCTCGTGTTTCTTCAGCATTCGTTGCAGGCGGACATTGTGTCTGATCTTGGTCTCCGCGCAACGCAGAATCTCCTCCGTCAAGTCCACGACAACGACTTGATGGCCTGTCTGGGCAAGGTTCTGCGCAACGCCACCTCCTATGACGCCCGCGCCGATTACGCCGACGATCTCCGTGTTCACGGCTTCTCCCCCCGAAACAGGGACTTCCTGCGTCGCTTCCCGGCGAGGAGACGGCCTCCCACCACGGATTTCACCCAGTCCTTCATCCGCATGGTGACCAGGTACAGGTAAGGCTTGATGCCGTCCCCCGTTACCAGAAGGGTGGTCGTCGGCCGCGCCGTTGTGGTGAACTTCCCCTTGAAAGGCTCGTCACCTCGGAGAAACTCGAAGTAACGACAGCCTTCCGTGATTGCGTCACCGATGGCCCGGCCGAAGAGCACCAGGTTCGGGCTCAACCGCGCCCCCGGAGAGGCCGGATCCCAACCACTCTGGTAGTACAGGGTCGCCTCGCCCCACCGAAAAAGAAGGATCGCCGCCATGGGCACATCCTCCGCGCACATCATGTAGAGGTCTGTCTCGGTTTGCGGGTGAGCTTCTGCAATGAAGGCCTGCAGGAACTCGCAGAATCCGGGGTGGGCGAAGACGCCTTTCTGACCCAAGCTCCGCCAACGCGCCTCGTGCAGCCGAAAGAGGTGAGGCAGCTGCGGCAACACCTCCTCAGGGCCCCGCAACCGTTCCAGGGTGTATCCCTGCTCCTCCAGGAGTTGCCGTTCTCTTCTTCTCAGGTTGCTCCTCATGTTCCGAGAGAGGGTGCGCCTGTATTCTTCAAAAGAGGAGGGCAATTCGATGTAGGGGGCGGCGCGCTCTTCCTGCCACCTGGCGCGCAGCTTCTTCGCACCCACCCATTCACTCAGCCTCTGCGCCGTGTCGGATCCTTGCAGGCACTCCCCTATGACGATCGACTCGTTCCGGTGCAGCGCTTGCTCGAGATATTCGAATACACAGGACAGGACCCGGGCTTTGTATCCGGGCGCGGCAAGAATGTCCAGAAAATCTCCGCACGTAACCTCTCGCCCGGCAAACCCGAGCGAAGGGAAGCGAAAAACGGAATCCTTGTATGTTCTCCGACACAGCGGGACGATTCCTACCACTTCACCGGAGGCACACGTGATTTCGAGCACGTGTGGCGTCACTCGCGGCTCCATATGCTTGAGCCACAGAACGTTCCAGTCATATCCGCGAAACATCCCATCGCGCCTGTCGACTGCGGCCAAGCGGTCCCAATCGGACTTGTGTCGTGCAAGTTCCTCCAAGCTGCTCAGAACGGAAAGACCCATCTGATCCGGAGGTCGTGCGGGATAATCCTGAGCATCCATTCTGGACCTTCCGTCAGGACAAACCGAGCGCGTTGCATCTCCGCAATTCGGACTTGCCACAAGGATGATGAAGTAGTATCACGGGCGACACCAACCGAAACGGTGACTGTTATGGTGGCTACAAGCAGGAACCATTTTCGTATGCCCATGCGGAAGTGTCAAGGAAATCTCCTCTTGCCTGCAGGATGTCACGGCCTCGAAGCTTCCGTCCTGCAGAGAACGTCATGTGGATCCGGTCTGAAGATGAATGGGGGGGAGACTTACAAAGGAAAAGACAAACCCCTCGACAATCCGACAGCCGACCGCGAAGGGGAAACCGATGGGATGATGATCTCCGGCACCCTTGCGAAGGGTGCCTGCAAAATCCTTTGTCTCTTCGCGCCAGGACAACTCTGCATCCTTGTAGCCCAGGTAGATCTGTTCGATCGGGAAGAAGGCCTTGAAGCCCGCCTCCTTGGCTGAGAAGATCATCTTCAGCCTCTTGTCCTTCTCGTCCGGGGCCTCGGCAAGCCAAGCCTGTTCCTGGTCTGTGCACACCTTTGTGGATATACTAAAACGTACGGGTGGATGAAGGGATTCCAGGTCCACCCCGACGCCGCAGGCCTTGTCGCTCCCTGCGACGACGGCACAGGCCGTATCTGCTTTGTGGGTGATCGCTCCGATGATACCGTCCTGCCAGAGTGGCTCGCGGCTCTTGGCCTTGAGAACAGGCTGCGGGGTGACTCCCAATGCCTGAAGAGCTCGGGATGCTGCAAGGCGGCCGAGGAAGAATTCGGTTCTCCGCTTTTCGGTCGCTCTGGAGCTCAGGCACTCCATTTCTTCCGGGTGGGGTTCGTAGTCCCCCAGGTCTTCGGTGGAGACGCAGGCGAAACCGAATTGGGTTGGGAAAGGCGAATAAATTCTCACGACTGTTTCGCTCCTGATTGTCGTCCCCGTTACTGTGAGAGCCTGCGGCTGAGGTCGTTTCCCTGCCCCTCCCCACTCCCGGATTCCCTCTTTCGAGGGAATGATAGCTGCTTTGGAGGGGCCGGGGAGGCACTCTGACCTTTCGCCTCGGGATCCCTGATCCCAGCCGTCAGTCCTTCTTTCCGCCTTCGATGACGCGGAACTGGGGGCGGCCCTTCCTGTGGCTCTTTGCCGGTCCTTCGGGCGCGAGAGCCGTTTCTTCCCGGACAGATAACTTCGTGCTCTGGGAAGGGACCGGGGTCTTCACACGGGCCTCCTTCTCTTCTGTTCCTGATTCATCGCCCAGGAGGTTGCGCAGGCTTACAGGGGTCTCGCCCGGCCAGAGATACCCTTCCCCGGTCTGAGGGTTATAGACGGCCCACAGGCTTTCGTAAGGAATCCAGCAAAGGAAGGGCACACCACCGAAGAGCAGCTCCGCCTGAACCCCTTCAGGGAACGTGCTTATGCTGTGCCTGAAGTTCAAGTTCAGGACGAGCCGGAGGTCTTCCTTGCCCTTGTGGTCGTCCGGAACCTGCACTCCGGGATATCGGCTGTCCAGGCAGATCATGGTGTCGCCCTTGGAAAGCATTTCTTCCACGGCCTGCTGTTTGTTTCTCGGTTCCAATGTATGCCTCTCGACGTGTGGGCTCGGGTCGGTTCCCCGCCCCCGGCCCCTGTACTCATGCTTTCGCCTTTGCCCTTTTTCCTCTGACCTTCTGTTTTACAAAGACCTTACCACGGTCGGGAGGGGGTGCAAAGACCTGGCCCTCCAGGGTTCGCCGCAGGTAGGTTATCGTATGGGACTTGACGGAGCGGTCTCGAAGCAGATCCAGGGGCGTACCCATAGCCATCACACGGCCGCCCTTGTCGCCTCCTTCGGGCCCGAGATCGATGATGTGATCGGCCTGAAAGATCATCTCCGGGTTGTGCTCGATGATGATTACCGTGTTGCCATGGTCCACCAGGTCGTGGATCACCCCCATGAGGGCCTGGATGTCCGAGAGGTGGAGCCCTGTGGTGGGCTCGTCCAGGATGTAGAGGGTTTCGTGGTTCGACCCGCGACAGAGTTCCTCGGCCAGCTTGAGCCTCTGGGTCTCTCCACCCGACAGGGTGTTCGTGGGCTGCCCGAGCGTCAGGTAGCCCAGCCCGATGTCTTTCATGATTTTCAAAGAACGGACGAGCCGGGGATGTTCGGCGAAGAAATCGTGCGCCTCGGTGACGGTCATGTTCAGCACTTCTGCGATGTTCATGCCCCGGTAGGCGACCGCCAGGGTCTCGTCGTTGTACCTCGACCCGTTGCACTGATCGCATCGAACGAACACATCGGGCAGGAAGCTCATCTCCATCCGGATTTGACCCTGCCCTTCGCATCGCTCGCAGCGACCGCCTTTCAGGTTGAAAGAGAACCGGCCCTGGGAATAGCCGCGGACCCGCGCCTCGGGCAGCATCGCAAAGAGCTTGCGTATCCCATCGAAGATGCCAACGTAAGTCGAGGGCACCGATCGTGGCGTCTTTCCGATTGGCGAGGAATCCACCTCCAGGACGCGCCGGATCGTCTTCCAGCCTGTCAGTCGCTTGTGTTTGCCCGGCCTGCAGCGGGCCCGCTGGACCTTTCGTCGGAGGGCCTTGTAGAGCACCTGTCGAACGAGGGTGCTCTTTCCTGACCCGGACACGCCCGTGACGACCGTAAGACGACCCAACGGTACGCGCACATCGATGTTCTTCAGGTTGTTCTCGCCGGCCCCGTAGACACGACCGTAGCTCACGCCGTTCAGGGGGCGCCTCAATTCGAGCCCTTGATGGGCGCTTCCACGCCGAAGGTACTCGGCCGTCAGGGACCTTTCGCAGGAGAGAACCGACTCGAGCGGCCCCACGGCCACCACTTCTCCCCCCTCGCTGCCCGCTCCGGGGCCCAGGTCAACAACAAAGTCCGCGCTCCGGATCGTCTCTTCATCGTGCTCGACGATCACGATGGAATTCCCGCGGTCTCTGAGCATCTGCAAGATGCCGAGGAGGCGCTCGTTGTCCCTCGGGTGCAGCCCGATGGTGGGCTCGTCCAGGATGTAGCAGAGTCCGCGCATGTGGGCGGTCAACTGGGCCACCAGCCTCACCCTCCGGGACTCCCCCTGGCTCAGGGTCTCTGCGGCCCGCCCCAGGCCGAGATACCCGAGCCCGATCTTCTCCATCAGTTCGAGCCGTTCCTCGAGTTCCTTGAAGATCGGCTGGGCAATCTTCTTCTCGCGCTTCCCCAGTTCGAGGGCGTCGAGGAACTTCTTCAACTTGCCGGGGGACAGGGCAACGCAATCAGCGATGTTCTTGCCGTCTATCTTGACCGAAAGGGCTCGCTTCCGGAGGCGGGTCCCGTCGCATTCAGGGCAGATCTCCCAATCCTGTCCCTCGGTCCCGTTCTTCCCGTTTCCGTTGCCGGGCCCGTCGTTGGCCGGGATGACGCCCAGGCCGTCGCATTCGCTGCAGGCGCCGTAGCGGCTGTTGAAGGAGAAGAACCTTGGGTCCGGCTCCGGAAAACCGATCCCACACTCCCCGCAGAAGAGCCGCCGGCTGTAGTACCGCTCCTGCCCCCCCTTGTGCGGAACCACACACAGATCGCCCTTCCCGACACGGAGAGTTTCTTCGATCTTCTGCTGGAGGTACTTGTCCGAGACATGACCGAGATCGATCTCTGCAACGACCACATCGACATCATGCTCTTTGTAGCGGTCCACGGCAAAGATGTTCCTTATTGCCACCACCTCGCCGTCCAGGCGCACGTTGGCGTATCCCATCTGCCCGAGTCTTCGTAAGAGTTCACGGTGGTGCCCCTTCTTGCCCTTCAAGACGGGCGCAAGCAGGCTGACCGCCTTTTTCCGGAAGTGGGCGCTGATATCCTGGTACATTCCCTCCGTGGTCTGGTAGGCGAGCCTTTGCCCGCAACGCGTGCAGTGGGCGGCGCCGATCTTGGCGAACAGGAGCCGGAGATAGTGGTAGATCTCTGTGAGGGTCGCCACGGTAGAGCGTCTCCCGCCCCGGGAGAGCTTCTGCTCCACGGCAACGGTGGGCGGAACGCCCTGGATTCGGTCCACGTCCGGCTTGGCCATGGGCTGGATGTACTGGCGGGCATAGGCGGACAGGCTCTCCAGAAACCTTCGCTGCCCTTCGGCGAAGAGGATGTCAAAAGCAAGGGTGGACTTGCCCGACCCGCTGGGCCCGGTGACGACGACGATCTGGTCTCTGGGGATGGAAAGGGAGATTTCCTTCAGGTTGTGTTCTCTGGCCCTTTCTATCGAGATGTGGCCCCCCTTCCAGTCTGCCGCAGTGGTCCTGGCCTTCTTCCCACCCCACTTTCGGATTTCTTTGATCATCGCGCTCGGGGACGTGGAGAGATACTGCTTCAGGGCCTTGCCGGTGTGGGATCTCGTCTTCTTCACGATCTCTTCCGGCGTGCCCGCAGCAACCAGCTTGCCGCCGGCATCGCCTCCCTCGGGCCCGAGGTCCAGGATGTGGTCTGCGTACTTCAGGATTTCCAGGTTGTGCTCCACCACGACGATGGAGTGTCCCTTCTGGAGGAGCTTCTCGAAGGTCTTGAGCAGAAACCGGATGTCGTAGAGGTGCAGGCCCGTGGTGGGCTCGTCGAAGAGCAACAGGGTGTGCGGCTTCCGGGAACGGATGATATGGGCGGAGAGCTTCAGCCGCTGGGCCTCGCCACCGGAAAGGGTGTTCAGGGGCTGGCCGAGACGCAGGTACCCGAGGCCGATGTCCGAAAGGACCCGGAGGGGCCCTCCCACGGCCGGGACCTTCTCGAAGAACTGCTTCCCCTCTTCTACAGTCATCTCCAGAACTTGCTGGATGGTCTTGCCGCTGTAAGTGACCTCGAGGATTTCCTTCCGGTAGCGGGCGCCGCCGCATTCCGGGCAGAGGACGAAGACGTCGGCAAGGAACTGCATCTCCACCTTTTCGAAGCCCTCTCCCTGACATGCATCGCAACGGCCTTTCCCGGAATTGAACGAGAAGGTTCCGGGCGTATACTCCCGCAGGCGTGCGAGAGGCGTCTGGGCGAAGAGGGCCCGGATTCCGTCGAAGGCCTTGATATAGGTGACCGGGTTCGCCCTCGGTGTATTGCCCAGGGGGGAAGGATCAACCATGATCACGTCTTCGATCCCTTCGTGTCCCTCGATCGCCTTGTGCTTGCCCGGCTTCTCCGTACCCTTTCCGAGGGCCTTGCAAACCCCCTTGTAGATCACCTCCCGGATCAACGTCGATTTGCCCGACCCGCTCACACCGGAGATGCAGACCAGTCTCTGGAGCGGAATCTCCGCCGAGATTCCCTTCAGGTTGTTCTCGGCCGCACCGCGCACGACCAGGGCTTCGGCTCTGACATTCGAGCCCGTTGGCAGCGCCCTCCCCTCCACGCCCTTCCCGTCGAACACACATTTCGCGGTCAGGGACTTCGCACAGTCGGCGATTCCTTCGGGAGGCCCCTGGTAGACCGTATTGCCACCCTGCTCTCCAGCCGAAGGGCCCATATCGATGAGGTGGTCTGCGGCGAGGATGATCTCCGGATCGTGCTCCACCACGAGGACCGTGTTCTCTCGATCCCTGATTTCCCGGAGAATTTCGACGAGCCTCCGCGAGTCTCTCGCATGAAGGCCGATACTCGGCTCATCGAGAATATAGAGCGTGTTGACCAGGGAGGACCCAAGTGCCGTCGTGAGATGAGCTCGCTCCACCTCCCCTCCGGAAAGGGTTCTGGACTGGCGGTCCAGGGTCAGGTAGCCGAGGCCGATTTGCTCGAGACAGGAGAGGCGGGATCGAATCTCGCGGAGAAGCGGCTCGGCCACTTCCCGCTGGAACCGGGAAAACCTGAGGCCGTCGAAGAAACGGGATGCCTCCCGGATGCTCATCCCGTAGACCTCTGCGATGTCCTTTTCTGCAATGCGGTACTGGAGCACTTCCTGCCGAAAACGGCTGCCTCCGCAGGCTTTGCACTTGTCGAAGCTCCTGTAGCGGGACAGGAGGACCCGGATGTGCATCTTGTAGGTCCTCGTTTCCAGCCATTCAAAGAATCCCCTCACGCCGTAGAAGCCGGGACATCCTTCGACAATCTTCCTACGTTGGGCCGGTTTGAGGTCTTCGAAGGGCGCCTCAACCGGGACCCCTTCCCGCGAGCAAAAGACAAGGGCCTCGTGATAGGCCTCTCGATAGGCATCCGTATTCCACGGTTTGATCGCCCCTTGCCGAAGGGAGAGCCGCTTGTCCGGGATGACCAGGTCCATGTCGACACCGATGGTCCTGCCGAACCCGTGGCAGGTATCACAGGCCCCGAGGGGCGTGTTGAAGGAGAAGAGGTTGGGCATGGGGTCCCGGTACGAGATATCGCACCAGGGACAGTGAACCTCCGAGCTACAGGGAAGCCGCTCTTCCCCGGACGTACCGGGGTCGAGGATCACAGTGATCTTGCCCCTTCCCATCCGAAATGCCGCCTCCAGGGAATCCACGATTCGACGGATCTCCCCTTTCTCCAGGACGAGCCGATCCCCGACCAGGTCGAGCGTGCCCGGAAGGAGCTCCCGGATGAGGTCCTCGGAAACCTCTTGGGTCTGGCCTTCGTGGTAGAGGCGGAAGTAGCCGGAACGCCTCAGCCCGGTTTCAACTTCGGCGGCCGGGAGGGAGCCGTCGTGGGGGACCGGAAAGGTGATCAAGGCACGGGAGCCGGGATGGGTTTCCACCAGCTCTTCGGCGATCTGCTGGGGGGAGTCTTTCCGTACCTCACGACCACACTCGCCACAGTACAAGGTGGCAACCTTTGCGAAGAGGAGCTTCACATACTCGGCCACCTCGGTAAGCGTCGCCACCGTGGAGCGAGCCGTCTTGATCGGGTTGACCTGGCGGATGGCGATAGCGGGTGGGATCCCTTCGACCCTTTCGATCTGGGGCCGGTCCAGCCGCTCCAGAAACTGGCGCGCATAGGCGGAGAAGCTCTCCACGTAGCGGCGCTGCCCCTCGGAGTAGAGGGTGTCAAAGGCGAGGCTTGATTTGCCCGACCCGCTGATCCCGGTCACCACGGTCAGCTGGTAGAGGGGGATCTCGATGTCCAGGTCTTTCAGATTGTTCTGACGGGCACCCCATACACGTATGACAGGCTTATCCACGTTGTCGGTCCTCGAGCATCTGGGACGGCGTCGGGGAGAAAACAGTAAAACGCCCTCCGCGGAAAACTTCTATGTTATCATCCTCCCCGGGAAAATGCTATCGTGCCGGAATGCAATCCCCCTCTTCACAAGAGACGCTGATTCTCGTAGACAGTGAGGACAGGCCCATCGGCTCTGCGGCCAAGGTCGATTGCCATCGCCTCCCGCTGCTCCTTCACAGGGCCTTTTCTGTCTTCTTGTTCGACCAAAGCGGCCGCATGCTGATAACGAACCGGAGCGCGAAGAAGGACACCTGGCCTGGCTTATGGAGCAACGCCTGCTGCTCGCACCCGCGTGAAGGGGAATCCACAGAGGGCGCCGCCCGGCGCAGGCTCAGGGAAGAGTTGGGCATTTCCGCGCAGCTTCGTTTCCTCTTCAGCTTCGAATACCGGGCCGACTACGATGGCACGTGGGGGGAACACGAGCTGGATCACGTGTTCGTGGGCCAGCACAACGGACCGCTGTCCCCCGACAGGGATGAGGTGGAAGATATCGAGTTCGTGGAGGTGAAGGATCTAGAGCGGGATGTTCGGGACCGGCCCGAGCTCTATACACCCTGGTTCAAGATCAGCCTGGGGCGGGTGTTGGATTCCCGCTGTGCTGAGGGATTCCCGCCTCCGCGGGCATGACAACGTCCCTACTTTCCCTCCATGATCCCCCGCATGGTGGTGGCCAGGATCTCGGGAGGCGTAAGGATCAGCTCGTTGCGGAGCAGCTTCTGAAGGAAGTAGTCATCCGTGCGGTAGTTCTCGTACACGTTCTGCCGGGAGATAATCCGGATGTAGCACCGGAGAGAGTCGTCCTGCTCTCCCAGGGGGCCGGAGTAGACCGCAAAGTTGAACGTGGAGACCCCCATCGAATCGTAGCCTTTCAGGACACAAGACAGGCCGCGGGCCAGGCCCTCGAGGTCTGCATCATCCATCTCCAGGAAGTCCCTCCGTTGCGGGAGGATCCCGAGGATCTCGTTCGTGCCCTGCGGGGAAAACGAGGCGATCCAGCAGGCCGGCCCTGTCTCCCCGATGTACCGTTCACCCAGTTCCTTCTCGTGCCTCACGATGTCCGACCAATAGCAGCTTCCCTCCTCCCGGAGGTAACGCCTGCTGTGGTCGAACAGGCCCTCCATGTAAGTGAACGGCAGATCCGCCCCCGCAATCTGGAAGTGAGGATGGGGAATGCTGGCCCCGGCGGGATGGAGGTAGTTGCCGTTGATCGTGATGTAGCGAACTTCGGGCTCGCCCTTGGAAAGGGCATTCACGAATTCCGAAGAAGCCTGAAAGGCCTCCAGGATCATGCCCGGATCGAAATCCCCGAGCCGAACGTAGTGCTTGTCGCCCACGCGGATCACTGCGTGAACATGGGCCACGGGAAAGAGGTTGGGAAAGAGAACGGCCTCGCCCACCTGGATGCGGCCGTCGGGGACGAGTTCCTTCGGATAGGTCGGCGTCGCGAGTTTCCAGTTGTCGCCACAGAGGAAGCACCGTTCCTGGCTCTCCTGGGCCAACCGATCGATCAGGGCCTGGTCGGTGGGGCCGAAGAAGACGGCCACCTTGTCTTCCAGGGATGGGTTGAACACGCTCTGGTACCCGGTCAAAGGGTCCCTTCGGATCGTGATCTCCTGGGTGTCCAGCTCGTTTCCGAGCATCGGGTTGTGGAACGTGGACTTCTGAACATGTTTTTCGAAACGGATTCCTTTCTTCATCGGACCGGCTCCTTCCGTTTGCCCGTGGCACACTTGCCATATTCAACGCGTTCATGAAGAATCAAGTCAGAAGTCTAACAAAATCTCCCGAAAAAACCATACAACAGCATACGAAAGGGGTCAGGGATCAGGGATCAGGGGTCAGGGGCCAGGTCCCCCCATCGTGGGATTCCACTGTTGCTGGTTTTCCTTGCGATCCTCGCCGGCGCGTCCTTCCTGTTCGCTGCGGAGTGGCAAACGAGCCGGTTCGGTGCCTTCGTGTTTCACTACCGTTCGGATAACGAGAAGTTGGTGAGCTATCTGGGCGGGTTCTCCCAGGAGATCGAGGCCCGGGTGTCGGAAGACCTGGGCCTCGAGAGACTCGGCGAGATCCAGGTTACCATTGCGTCCACGCACGATGACTTCCGCTCGTTACAGCCTCCCGGCGGGAAGGCACAGAGCTGGGCAGCCGCCCTAGCCTACCCCTCTCGGGACAGGATCTTGATGAAATCGCCCAGGCTCCTCCTCGGCGGCCAGCCGCACTACGAGCAGATCTTCCTCCACGAGGTGGCCCATATCGCCCTGGATCAGTCAGCGAGGGGTGGGGGGGCGCCCCAGGGAGAGAGCAACCGGAACGTCATGCGCACAGGGCCGCAGGCACCCGGGATTCCGAGGTGGCTTCACGAGGGATACGCGATCCACGTGGCCCGGGAATGGTCGCCGAACCGGGAGGTTCTCCTGACCCGTGCCGTCGTGGGAGGAAGACTCATTCCACTCGGCCGTCTCGTAAGCGACTTCCCTGAAGACAAGCTTCGGGCGCAGCTGGCTTATGCCCAGAGCGCGGACCTGGTACATTTCCTTATCCGCTCCTACGGCAGCGAAGCCTTCCGGGATTTTGTCATCGCCCTGGGAAAGGGGTACCGATTCGGGTATGCATCCCGGACGATCCTCGGGGATGACTTCCACGCCCTGGAGGAAAACTGGCACAAACACCTGAGGACGAGGTACACCTGGATTCCCCTGCTGACAAGCACGGGGAGCCTCTGGTTCCTGGCCAGCCTGGTCTTCCTGGCCGCCTATGTCCGCAAGAAGTTTGCTGCACGGGCCAAGGTGGAAGAGTGGTCAAGAGAAGAAATCGATCCCTACAACTAGAGACGGGGATCAAAGTTCCCCGATTCCGGCCCCCCGCACTCGGGGGTGTAGCAGGTCACGTCCGTGAACGTGCAGGTCTCTTTGCAGGAGGGACAGGTCTCCGGGGTCCCCTTGTCTACGTCCTCTTGGAACCGGTATCCACAGCTGTTGCATTTCCACCAGATCTTCTTCAGCATGATCTCCTCCAGCAGGTCTGTCGTTCCTGTTTCACTTTGATTTTCAATGGTATTGATTCCCCAAAACCTCCTTTCGATTCAGATTCGTTTGCCAAAGACGGGGAATACTGCTAATTTATCGGGCAGATCGACCAACGAAGATCTTGAGCCTGGAGAGATGACCGAGAGGCTGAAGGTGCTCGCCTGCTAAGCGAGTGTGGGGGTTATTCCTCACCGAGGGTTCGAATCCCTCTCTCTCCGCCATGACAATCGTATGAACCCGGCCCTGGCGCCGGGTTTTTTTGTGGAACAATGGGGCTGAACTCCCTCTTTCCCGGGTTGCCCGGGTCGAACAGAAGTGGTAGCTTTTCTCGAGGTAATGAATTGGAAGAGAGACACGAAGGAGCGGGTTCATGGAACTGAACGATGGGATCCAACGGGCGGCGGAGGTCTTCAAGACATCCCGGAAGCTGGTGACCTTCTCCGGGGCAGGCATGTCGGCCGAGAGCGGGATTCCCACCTTTCGGGACCCGGGAGGTGTCTGGGACCAGTTCGACCCGGAGGAGGTCGGCACCGGGCCCGGTCTCTTGAACACCTTGTCGCGGATGCCTGAGAAGATCCGCGCCTTCCTCGAAGAGACGATCCGCGTTTTTATGCAGGCGGAGCCCAATCCGGGGCACCTGGCCCTGGGAACCCTGGAACAGATAGGGATCCTCAGGTCCGTCGTCACCCAGAACGTGGACAACCTGCACCAGGAGGCCGGGAACAAGAACGTGATCGAGGTGCACGGCAATTTGTTCCGGCAGCGCTGTCTCGCCTGCGAAGCCAAGAAGCCCTTCGGACGGGAGGAATACCTCGGAAGGGTGAAGACGGCGATGGCGGAAATGACGACATTCGATCTGCCTTCGATCATCGAGATGCTGCCCAAATGCGATTGCGGCAGCCCGATGCGGCCGGACGTGGTGATGTTCGGAGAGGCGGTTCAGGGGCTCTACGAGTCGTTTCAGGAGGCGGATGACTGCGATGCCATGCTCGTCCTGGGCACCTCCGGGGTGGTCTACCCCGCGGCCGCTCTCCCACAGAAGGCCAAGGAAGCCGGCGCCACGGTCATCGAGATCAACCCCGGGGACAGTGCGTACTTCGGGGTGGCCGACATACGTCTGCAAGGCAAGACCGGAGAAATCCTGCCCCGAATCGTCGAAAGAATCCAGAACGCCTGATGGATGGACACCCGACTGTCAGCTCCCCAGACACATGAAGCTGCGGGCTCGCTACAGGCGAAAGGGAAAAGGGTCAAGGGCCAAGGGGTGGTTGAAGTCTTGAAGAAGGCATTCCTACAGGCCAAAGGCACCCGGCCAAAGCACCTTTGACCGGGTGCTGACGGCAAAACTCCCCTCGATTCGATCTTCAATCCCTGATCCATCCCTTTCGCCTTTCGCCTTTGCCCTTTCGCCTGGGGCGATGAGTGCAACGCCACAGATGGGCGTTCTTCAACGGCCCGCCAGCGACAAAATATTGGCGTCACCCGCCCCTTCTCTGTCTCTTTTTGCCCCTCAACCCGGTCGCTTCCTCGACCACACCCCATCTTCTTCAACCCACTCTGCATCAATATAACTAACTGAAACAAATCAACATTTTTTCTCTTTCCTCGTCGGATCTTCCACAATATCCCGGAAAGAGACCCGCTGGCACCCATTTTGCCTTTCCCTTGAGCCGAAGGACCTAACGACTGCCGTCAGAGAAACGAAGGACAGAATAGGATGGAGGATCTTCGAATGTCGCAAGCGCCTTCCGAGAGAGGGTCGACCTCAACAATTCTGGGGCATCTGGAAGCCTACGAAAAGACGAACGAGCAGTGCCAGCGGTACGCATCCCTGAAAGCGAACGTGGAAAAGGAGCGCCAGAGCGTCCAGCTGCACATCTACGAGAGAGTCAGGGCGGAATACGACCAGAAACTGCTGGCTGTCGAACAGGACCTGAAGAAACAAAGAGAAGACCTCGAGGGGACAATCCGGGAACTGCTGGACAGACAATCCGAACTGGACGGGCTCTGCCGAAAGAACGCAGAGCGTCTGGAGGAAATCGACTTCCGGACCCGGGTCGGGGAATTCACGGAGGAGGAGTGCAAAGAAGAGCGGAGTGAAATCGAGCAAAGGACGCAGGACCAGTCGAGAGAGCTGGCCCAATTGGATGAGATCATGGGCCGGTGCACAAAATCAGGACTCCTCGCCGAACCGGAGCCGTCCCCACCGGCTGACGCGACCGTGGCCTTGGAAGAGACACTGGAGGAACCCGAGCCGGAACAGGATGGATCGGAACGGATTGTTCAAGAGGCTCCTCAATCCGAGGTAACGGCAGCAGAACCGGAGCCCCCCGTAACGGCCGAAGCCGAGGAAACCGAAGCAGACTTCGAAATTCTGGAAGAGGACCCATCTGTTGACGAGAAGCAGGCACCGGTCGTGCACTGCCCGCCCAGCGTGTCCTCCGGAAGCCCCCAACCCCAGGCAGGCCGGGCTTCGGACGTAGTCGTGGACCGACTCGGTCTAAAACCGGAGGTCAACGAGTACGTCACCGGTTATCTCGTCGCGCTGGAGGGCAGCCGGCAGGGAGAACGGTTCCCAATGATCAGTTCGAACATCACGCTGGGCAGCTCGCCGGGCATCGACATCCGCCTGAGCGATGCCGGCATCGCGAACTTCCACGCGCGCATCATCTACAAAGAGCGAAAGCACTTCCTGGAGAACCTGGACGGGATGGGCCGCAGCTATGTCAATGGCGTCCAGGCCTCGGCCGTCGTCGAACTCAGAGACGGGGATGTGGTACGGCTCGGGGATATCAAGATGCAGGTCGAGTATGCCTCGGCACAGAAGAAGTCCGTGAACTGAAGAAAGACAGCATGCTCCTTCCCTGCCCACACTGCAAGAGGCGCTTCAAGCTCTCGCCCGATCGAATCCCGGCCGGAGCGGCCAAGCTCAGATGTCCTGCCTGCAAAGGACATTTCGTGGTCGACACCTCACCCCTGCGGAGGGTTCCCGACCCGGTCACTGAGCCTGTTTCGCGACAGCCCTCACCCGACAGCACCCCCAAGGAGACGCATCCATCCGCCCCTGGCGTCAACGAGAAGCCGCCACGTGGAGGATCTTCACGCAGCAGCAGGCCCTGGGCTGCCCTGTGGCTTCTGCTCCCTGTATCGGGCCTTCTCGTGGCACTCATCGGGTTTCTCGCGCCCTTCAACGGAGAGACACCGACCGCATCCGTCCATCAGACCGCCCCGGGAGGGCCGTCCGCGTCCTGTGCGCTCCCTTCCCCTATGTTCGACCAGGCGAACGAGGATGCGCCCGAGGTGGAGTCCGTACGGCACGCCGGACAAGACGAGCCCGACCCTGCTCAAGACCGGCAACCCCCAACGTATCGATCCATGTGGCCCTTCTCCCCGGTGGGAAAGCAGGAGAGCTGCAAGTACCTCGCACAACTCGGGGACGAGGCGCGTTCGAATCCGGCCGACGACCCCGGCAGCCTCTATGCCCCCTGGATCGCTTACTTGAGCCTGGAGACCTCGTCGAACCCCGCCTGTGACCTGGAAAGGGCCTTTGGAATTGCCACCGATGCGATCTCGAAGGGCAAGCTCTGCGGTCGGGGGTACGCGTTCCTTTCCGCCTATTACTCCTACAAGAGGGTCCTGGACCGATCCCGCAGCTTTCTCGAAGAGGCGCTCCAGGCCTCTCCAAAGGATCCCTGGGTAAGACTCGTCGAGGGTGTGGTCCATGAACGAGACCTTCGCGACAACGAACAGGCGGTTCGGATCCTGAACGATCTACTTCGAAAGGAGCCCTCCTTTGCCCTCGCCCAGTATCATCTGGCCAAGATCTACCTGAAGGTGGACGAGTACGGGAAGGCAAAGGATCTTTTCTCTCGCCTCGAAAAGGCGTTCCCTCAGCAGGAGGGATTCATGAGGATTCGGCAGTCCCTCGCCGACATAGAACACGTTCCCTACTACAGTGTCGAGAGGGCCAAAGGGCTTCTCAAGGCCAGCAGAGCCCTTTCCGGCCTCATGGACTATCCCCTAGCCGGGCGGCTGTGCCGCACGGTTCTGGAGGACATGCCGGGCACCCTTCCCAAGTCGGAGAAGAAGTCCGCGTTCTACGATCTGGGTAGAATTTCGGAGATCACGGGAGACAAAGAGACGGCCTTTGCCTGCTACCAGAACGCTCTCCGAATCGACCCCTTCTACCGGGATGCCCGTGAACGAATCGGGTCCATCCTGAAGGGCGACGCCCAGGCTTCCTGAGGTAGGGCCCGCGTCACATGAAGTGGGCCAGTTTTCCCAACAACTCCGCCAGCACGTCTATCTCTTCCTCGGCATTGTAGAGATAAAAAGATGCTCTTGCTCTTGGACCGACCCCAAGCATGTCGCGCAGGGGCTGTGCACAATGGAACCCGGACCGTATCATCACGTTGCCTCTCAAGTTGAGAACCTTGGCAATCCCGTGACATCCCATGTCCTTCACGTTGAAGGTAATCACCGATAATCGATCCCGCGCATCCGGACTGCCGTATATCTCCACATTGTCCATCTTTTTCATCTCTTCGAGACATCGCGATACGAGCGCCTTGTCATGGGCATAGACGTTCTGCATCCCAACCTCTTCCTCGACCGGGTCCAGGGAAGAAGATTGGAGTGGTGTTCGATCGGAGTCGTAACGATCTTTCCATCCCCCCTGGGGCAACTGCTGACAAGATTGATTGCCTCAGAAAGGGAAAATCCTGGCGGATCCATGGCATGGCCCTGTTCGTCAGATCGGTGATGTAGAGCTTCCCGAGCTCCCCGGGCTCCACGAGTTTCCCGTTGCGGCAGACCTCCACGTGATAGAGGTCCATGAAGACATGAAGTCCTCCGTGTCCCTCGCAATCGCATGCGATGAAACCCATTTCGCTACAACCATAGGTGTCGAAGACAGGGCAGACGAAACCCTTGCCAATGACCTCTTTCATGGTTGTCGTCATGGAGCCGCCAAAGGGCTTGATGACGCCCACCTTGGGTGCAGGCAGATTGTTCTTGATTATGTGTTTCGCGAGTGTGTACATGTACAGGGGCAGCCCCTCCAGAAGATACGGCTCATAGTCGCTTATGGCGCGTATGTAGGCCGCGAGGCCCTCCTCAGACAAATGGGTCCCCTCCGAACCGAAGGAGGGGAGCGTGACCCTCCTGCAAATCTCCTGTCGCCGGCCATGGAAATAGTCGTACGTGTGCTGCCCCAAACCTTGCCAATCTATTTTGAGAAGCAGGGAGAATCCCTTCCTCGAAAAGAGACTCTCCTTTTCCCCACCGTCGTTGATCCCGCAGATGTTCGTGCACATGTGGGGAGGGATCTCCATCCATTTCTTGCCCACATCGTGATTCCCCGCAAGCTTGTGAGCCCTCAGGCCGGTCGCCCAGTTCACCACGGTCTTCGCCGGGTCGTGTATCCCCATGACCTGAATGTCATCGGGGCCCAACCCCATTTCGTCGAATCGTTCCTTGTAGAAGGGGACTCTATCGTAGGCGTGGCTTATGATTTCCCGCAGCCTTGCCGCCTGATAGTCTCGGAGTTCATCAAGCCCAAGTTCTTCCAGACCCATCCCCTTCTTGTATTCATCCCAAATCTTGAAGTTCGAAAGACGGGCAACGGCCGGCAGTATGAATCGCCGCATTGTCGCTGGATAGAGTTCCAGGTTTCTCGTAGGCTTCTCTTTTTTTCCCAAAAGGCTGTCATTCAATAGGTTGAGTCATCTCAGGGTCTTCGTGCAATCCGTATAACCAAGAGATACAAAATAAAAGAGAAACGATTCCTGGACACACGACAAGTTCCATGGGTTTCGTTGCGATCCGTCCGGGGGCGGTCACCAAGTCACCCGCCTGGCCAATTGTCCTGCCCGCGGATACAATGAACCTTCCGGGAGGAGAGATGTTCAACGAGAACCGTCAGAAAGGAAAGGAAAGTGTTCAACAAAAGCGCTTACGTAGAGCCGGTCCTCATGTTGGAGGGCATCGAGCGCCGGACCCTCACATACGGGGACAACATGCTGTTGGTCGAGTTCACCGTTCGGGCCGGGTCCGTGTTCCCGGAACACGCGCACAGCTATGAACAGATCGGATACCTCTGCAGGGGCTCTGGAAGGCTCTGGATCGGGGAGGAATGCCGGGAGATCGCCCCCGGCTCGAGCTGGTGTATCCCGGGCAATGTGACCCACAAGGCGGAGTTCTCAGAGGATTCGGTGGCGCTGGATATATTCCATCCCGTCCGCGAAGACTACTTGCCGTAGGCTGCTAAGAGTAGGAGAAGAGCTTTCTCCAGAAGCTTCGTCTTCGTCTCGGCCTGTCCGGATCGGTCAGGGGCTCCGGGGCCTCCACGTGGGCGCCTTCCAGGATTCTCGTGGGGCGCTCCAGGAAGATCCGCTCTGCCTCTTCTCTGCCCAGTACTTCTTCCACGGCCCGCCTCGCCTCCGAGAGCCTGGGACACCGTCGGCCCGTGTTGTGGGCGTCCGTAGAGACAAGATGGACCGTCCCGGACCTGAGCAGCCGGAGGGTGCATCTTTGAACACGGGTTCCGAAAGTTCCGGTCAAGCTGCCGGCGGTGATCTGTGTCAGGCAGCCGGCACGGACCAGGTCGTTCAGAATGGCCGGGTTCTGTTGAATGGCGATGTTCCTCTCCGGATGGGTAATGATCGGGGTAACCCCTTTCAGTTGGACCTGAAAGAGGAGTTCCCCGGTCCCTTCCGGCACGATGTCCTGGGGCAGCTCGAGCAGGAGGTGACGACCGAGGTCGGCCACGGTGATCAACTCGCCTTGTTCCAGACAGCCGGGAACGGACCGGTCCAGATGCACATCCGCACCGGGGAGGATTTGCAGGGGGATCGATGCGTCACTCAGGGCCCGGGACATGCCCTCTACTCCCTCGATGACGTCTTCGCGATCCACCGGGAACATCCCGTTCAGCATGTGGGGAGTGGCCACGACGGTCCGGATCCCGTCCTCCACCGCAATCCGGCACATGGCGAGCGCCTCTTCTACAGAGGAAGGCCCGTCGTCCAGGCCGGGCAGTATATGGCAGTGAAGGTCGATCACGGCACGCCGCTGCGGGTCAAACGGGTAAGTCGGGGCGATCGTTCGGAGTCTTTTCTTCCATGCAAATCTCGGACTTCTTCCTGACCCATGGCCTCCAGGCCTTCTTGGTGGGTCTCGCGGCCGAGGCCTTCGCATCCTCCGCCGTGACCCGGGCCGACCGCTTCTTGCCTCGCTTCTTCAGGTCCTCTTCGCTGTCCCCGTAGTAGTAATACTGGCTCGAGTAGTAATAATAGCCCTCGTAGCCGTAGGCGCCTTTCGGGGTATCCGCGTTGTTGAGGATGACGCCCATCATTCGGCCCTGGGTTCCCTGCAGAAGCTCGGAGGCCCTCTGGGCAAGATCCCTCTGGGTCGTGAAACCCCGGACCACGACGAGCCCGCCACCCACGAAGTGCATCAGGATCGTGGCATCCGTGACGTTGACCACGGGAGGGGTGTCGAAGATGACCCGGTCGAACATGTCCTCCATCTCCCCCAGCAGCCCCCGCATTCGTTCGGTGGCCAGCAACTCAGCAGGGTTGGGGGGCCTGGGACCGGAAGGCAGCACATAGAGGTTCTCGATTTCGGTCCTCTGCACGGTCTCTCCGAGCCTCACCGCGTCTTCCGACGTCAGCAGGTTGCTCAAGCCCACCGTGGGCGAGAGGCCAAAGGTCTTGTGGATCCTGGGCTTCCGAAGATCGCTGTCCACCAGGAGTACCCGTTTCCCTGCCTGGGCAAAGGTGATGGCCAGGTTGATGCTCACGAGGGACTTTCCCTCCAGAGGCGAGGGGCTGGTCACCAGAATGCTTCGAACCCCCTGGGTACCCATGGAGAAACTCAGGCCTGTCCGCAGGGAGCGAAAGGCCTCAGCCAATGCTGAGCGGGGCCTGTCGATGGCCAGCTTGTCGTAGCCCGACCGTTCCCTGGAGAGCGCATCTCCGTTCATCTCTTCACGAAGGGCAGGCACGTAGCCGAGAACGGGCAGCCCCATCGACTGTTCGGCATCATCCCGGGTCTTGATAGTGGTATCCAGGTATTGGAGGAAGAAAGCCAGTCCCATACCGAGCATGGGGCCGAGGATCAAGGCCAGCCCGATCGCCTGCAGGCGCTTCGGTTTTGCCTTCTTCACCGGCGTCTTTGCAGGGGCGATGACAAAGATATTGTCCTCTTCCGTGCCGGCCGCACTTGAAATTTCGATCTCGTCGATCCGTTGGATGATGGCCCGGTAGGTCTTGTGGACCGTGTCGTGGGCATCCTTCAGCTCCTGGTACGCCGCGCGGAGTTCATCCAGGTTCATGACCTCGACCTGCTGCCTTTGCAGGGCTTCCAGGATCTCCTGCTCCTGGCTCTTGGAGCGCTGGTATTCCAGGTGGGTCGAGCTCAGGATGCTCCGGACGTCCATTTCGATCTTGTTACGAACGGCCTGCAGCTTGGCACGAGCGGAGAGCAACTGGGGGTGGTTGGGACCGAACCGCTTGCTCAGCTCGCTGATCTCCTGCTGGGTTCGGATCCATTCCATCTTCAGATCCCGCATGGTGGGACTATCCACGACCTCGGGGAGGTCCTCCAGGGCCGTCCTGCTCTCCAGCGCATGTCCGATCGACTGAATGCGGCTCTGCAACTCGATCCGCTTGTTCTGCACCTCGGTCAGTTCCCGGTTCAGGTCCTTCAAGCGTTCCACGACGATGTTCTGCGACTGTTCCAACGACACCGTGCCGTGTTCGATCCGGAACGCCTGCAACGCCTCCGCCCTCTCGGCAACCTTCGGGCGGAGTTCCTCCGCCTTCCTCTTCAGGGCAGAAAGTCCGCCTCCGGTCACACCGAGCCGCCGCTCGCGGTACTCTTGAATGTAGGCTTCCACCAGATGGTTCACGACCTCTGCGGCAAGCTTCGGGTCGGTCCACTCGAAGGAAACCTCCACCAGGCGCGTCCTTCGGACCGGGCTTATGTGGAACCTCTTTGTAAACGAAGGGATCGGGTCCTTGGCGTCCCGGTACGCCTCGGTCTCACCGAAGTTGAACCGGGCAAAAACCTTCTCCATCAGGGGCCGGCACGTGAGGAGATTGAACTGGGTTTCCATGAACTCCCGGCGTGCGAGCTCACTGCCGGCAAACTGGGACAGGGTCGGATCATAGACATCCTGAAAGTCTGTGATCTTGATCTTGGTGGGTTCGATCAGAAGCAGGGAGTTGGCCCGATAGACCGGGGTCAGTATAAAAACGGTCAGGGCGGTGACGAAGATCACCAGCAGAGAAACGCCGACGACCACCCACCTCCGCATGAACAGCACACGGAGGTAGTCCTTCAGGTGGGGCTCCTCCACCCCGCCGGCCAGCCGCCCTCTGAACCTTCGGTCAGGCCTGGTTTCTTCCTGTTCCTCTCCGGAATGCAGATCCATTCAGGTCAACCTAGAGAATACTGGCTCAGGGACTTACAGGAGGCGTCTCCTGGTAATAGGTTTCCGAATCGTGGTCCGCGATCTTCCAGGCCGCAAAACCGATCAGGAGCACGCCTCCCGCGATGGCCACGATCAGCGGTGCGCTCAAGCCATTCCCCGACCCGGCACTGTAAGGCTCTGTCGTCGTAGAAACCATGGCGTTCACCACGGTGTTGTTGCTGGACGACTTGACGACGAGGGAAACCTTCTGCATGTCAGCCACGACCATGGTATATGTACCTGCGGCAAGGTTGTCAATCGCGTACGTTCCATCCTTGCCCGTGGTGGTCGTGTGTTTCGTCTTACCCATGGCGTCCAAGATCTTCACGGTCTTTCCTTCCACGGGCTTCTCGTCCAGGTCCATGATCTTGCCGGTGAGGACCCCTGGCTTCACCTCAACCACGCCGGCCTTCGGCGCCGCATAGCTCGCGCTCAGTCCAAAGACAGAGTACGTGGCAAAGGCCACCGCGGTCATCAGAGAAAGCAGTGCTCGTCCTCTCATGGTTCTTCCCTCCCCTTTCCGGTTTCAAAAAATCTTACAGCGGTTCCTTGTTCCTCAACCCAACATCCCGACCGATTCAACCGATCCATATGACCCGCAAGGATCACAGTATCCTTGGATCGGCATTTTCGCCGTTTAACTTGATCTCCTGGAGATTCCTTCGCCCTAGAGATCCGGTGAAACATCTACGGCGCGCTTCTTGCGCTGCATGTCCTCTGCCTGCCGCCTGCGAGCCCTCTGCCTTGCCTCCTCCTCTTCCTTGGCAAACCTCTCCTCCCTCTCTCGAGATACCTCCTCCTCACGAAGCAGTTCATCGGCCCGCCTCTCAAGTCGAATCTTCCTTTCCTCGTAGCCGATCTTCTGATCGCTGATGCGGGAATCCACGATCTGATCCTCCCGGCCCTCCACACGCGAATCCACACGCATGGTGTCCTGCTCGCCCTGTCCCAGGCCGCCGACCGAAGTGACGTCTTGTCCCAGACTGACCGTCGGGCACATCACGCAGTAGCCGCATACCCCAAAGAAGACGGCCAGGACCACAAACGGTCGGCGTGGGTCCCATTTCAGCAGAGTCACTCCCATCTCGGATCCACTCTTTCCCCGGGTATCCGGTCCCTACGAGTCGAAATCCTACCTGGATTGATGGTTTCCATTACGATATTGAAACCAAGGGCCGACCCTTGATATCTAAAGAGATTAATGAAGAATGTCAAGATAAAAAGCAGATTTTATTGAAAAATACCGTCAAAAACTCTTGTACATCCCGGAACAGGCCCTCGCTCCTTTCCCCCTATTTTGCATGATCGGGGCCAACGTCTCCCTCGCAGCACTGCACAAAGGCGGCTATTTTCTGCTCGATCAGTGCTTCAGCCTCTCCCAACTTTTCAGCCGACGTGAATTCCGAGGCCAGGCTCAGGAAGATCGCGTCGTAACGGGACTTCCTGCAACCGATATCTTCGTAGGGGATACGTGCCTCCCGGTATTCATCCTCGGCCAGGCAGTATTTCCCGAAACGGCCCTCATCGTCTGTCCGGTACGGCCAGGAGACCTTGAGGGACAGAAAATCCTTCACAGCCCTCCGAACAGCCGGTCTGGAAATCACGGACAAGGACGGCTCAGCGCCGATCCGTTCGGCCGCCAGGGAGAAGAAACTCTTGCACAGATCGATGTCCGTGATGCAGATTCCATAGAGGTACCAGTCCTCCAGGCTGAGGATCACAGCCCATTTCTCTTCCCGTGTAAGCTTCTGGTAGCTCAAGCAGAGGTGACCGTCGCAGAGTTCCGCACCATAGAAGGAGCAACCTCGAAGGTCTTTCCCGTCGTGCTGGCAGGGATGCAGCAGGCAACCGACCTTCCGGCATTCCGAATCCAGGAACCCGAGAAACTCGCAATTGTAGATGGTCTCCAGCAGCTTTTCCTGGGGTTCCGTGCTGCGCACCCAATCGGAGAACTCCCTGAGGGCTTGCGGCGTGTACCGCCCAAGTCTGAGAAAGGCCTCGGTCCTGCGTTTCAGCCGAGCCTCCAGGCTCGACCGGCTCGATCCTCGGTAGTTGTACAGGCCGCAGCATGCGCCGCAAGACTTCCCTGAATCAGGCTGACAGAGATGAGGAGATTCCATAGACGGTAAGGTAGGGCGGGGCGAGCGCTTCCTGCTCTCGTTACAGCAGTTCGTTCAGGATACTCTCCTGAAGAAGACGATCCGCTATCAACTTGCTGTCAAATTTGAGGCTACCTGCCTCGAGTCCCTTCTTGATCTCTTCCACCCGATCCCTGCGAACGTCCGGGGCCTTTTCGATCAACTCGAGAGCCTTCTGCGCGGCGTCGATCAGAGAAGGGTCTTCAATCCGGTCCTTTGGGGAGGGCCTCTTCTCCTCTCTCTCACCTGCCCGGTCAGACTCTTCGATCCGCTCTCTTCGCTGTCGAAAAGCCTCATGCAGGAGATCCATTTCAAGCATCTTGCTTCCCCCGGTCCTTTGCTCCTGGGTATCTGAAGGGAGGGTCGACTTGCTTACATCTACAACTTTCTGCCTCAGAATTCAAGCCAAATTCCTCCTTCACACATGTTTCATGCCCCTGCCCGTACTCGAAAAGATCAAAAGGGGTGGTTCTGGGCGTTTTTTGTGGGGTTCCCTTAATAAGTGGATCGACCCCTTCCCAAAAAAACCTAAGAATTGTATTGACAAATCACTGTAGAAATGATTAGAAAGGGGCTAATTTTCCTACCATAAGGTTCTAATAGCGCTTGGAAAAGGTAGCTATCGATCTAGAAGTCCAACTTCAATTCCAGGAGATTAAGAAAAGAAAAGGAGAGGGGAAGATGAGCAAAAAGCTGTTCGGTTTGTCATTGATCGCTGTGTTTCTTCTGACGTGCATGCCCCTGAGTGCACTGGCCGAAGAAGAAGCCGTGCCGGTAACCCTGCGAGAGGGCGGCTTCTACGCGACAATACCCATGGTAGGAGGAATCTTCTTTCTCAAGAACAGTCAAGTCGACCTGGATAGCCACGCAATTTACGGCGGGCGACTCGGTTATGTCCTCACAGAGAAATGGATGTTGGAGGCTTCTTTCGACTATAACTTCACCAAATTCAACGGGGTTCCCGAGGGAACCCAAGGGGTGAACGAACCTTACGAAGGGATGAACGCGAACAACTTCTTCATGACGCTGAATGCTCTGCGCAACTTCGGGCCGGTCCTCAAGAACAAGCGCCTCACGCCGTACGTACTCGCCGGCGCCGGCATGAATGTCCTCAGCACGGGCCTGATCGATGACCCCACCGGGTTCCTGATGCAACTGGGTGGCGGCGCTCATTACGCCTTCAGCGACAATCTCTTCCTGCGAGGAGAGGTTCGCGGCATGTACACCACCGATCCGGCGATGACCAACATGGTCGTGCAGATAGGACCCACGTTCCACTTCGGAGGCGCAAAGCCTGTTCCGCCGCCCCCGCCGCCGCCCGTGTGGAAGGATTTCGACGAGGATGGCGTGCCGGACCATCTGGACAAATGCCCGACCACGCCCAAGGGCTGTGTTGTGGACAAGGACGGCTGCCCGCTCGACGCGGACGTAGACGGCGTGTGCGACGGCCTGGACGAATGCCCGGACACTCCGCTCGGCACGATGGTCGATGAGAAGGGATGCCCCGTCCGGCCCGACACGGTAGCCCTGAGCTGGGCAGAGGGACTCACCTTCGCGCTCGGCAGCTCCAAGCTGACGAAGCAGGCCGAGGGTGTCCTCGACGGGCTGGTAGAGCTTGCGAACAAGCATGGGGACGCCGTGATCGAGATCGGTGGCTACACGGACTCCACAGGGTCGGCGGTATTCAACCAGCGACTCTCCGAGAAGCGCGCCTATTCGGTCCGGAACTACATGGTGCTCAAGGGCATCACCCCGGACAGGCTGAGAGCGATCGGCTACGGGGAGACGAACTTCGTGGCTACGAACGATACGCCCGAGGGCAGGCAGCAGAACCGCAGGGTGGAGTTCAAGTTCCTCGGCCAGGATGCGGTCGGGCTGCCCGTGCTCCACTTCAAGCTCGGCAAGAGCGAGCTGACCGACGCTTCCATGAACGATCTGAACGCGATCGCCGAGAAGCTGAAGGCCCGCCCGAACGTGCGGGTCACGATCGCCGCCTACACCGATTCCTCCGGCTCTGCAGAGCTGAACAAGAAACTCTCCCTGAAGAGGGCGGGAATGGTGAAGGATATGCTCGTTGCCAAGGGCGTTGCCCCGGAGAACCTCAAGCCGGTCGGCCGAGGCGCAACGAACTTCCTGACCTCGAACGCGACGAAAGAAGGCAGGAATATGAACCGGCGCGTTGAGCTCACGATCTTCTGGGCCAGCGGCTGGTAGGAGGGTGCTTCCGGAATAGAAAGGCACCAGAAGGCAGACAGAAAAAACCCCGGTGACGACAAGAAGTCGACACCGGGGTTTTTCTTTGCCTCCACATCGTCCTGGGCTGTCAGCTTTTGGCTGTTGGCTCCCAACCGATTCCCCCAGCGGGACGCACGAAGATTTGGGGGTGGGGTGGGCTGACAGCTGAAAGCTAATAGCTGATTAGCTAAGTTCTGACCAGCGTGGGCCTGGCGCGGGAAGGCTCTTCCGGCTCTCCCACCCCCCACTCCGAAACGTCCGAGGAGAAGAGCCTCTTCCAGAAAAACTGAAGGGAGCCGACCGGGTAGTCGTCGGGGATCGAACCGAGCACCCGGGAGGCAAGCTCGCTGAAGGACCGGCTCGAGGCCGCTTCCGGATACAACTCCACCACCGGCTTCTGGGAACGGACCGCCTCCCGGATGCGCCTGTCATAGGGAATATTGCCGAAGTGCCTCACAGAGACGCCCAGGAACCTCTGGCAGGCCTCGGTGATTCGATCCAGGACGAGGGCGGACTCGCTCTCCTCTTTCACGGAATTCATCAAGACCTTGAACGTCTTCCGCTGATACTGTAAGGCCAGGATCTTCATCAGCACATAGGCATCGGACATGGAAGCCGGCTCGGGGCAAACGACCACGATGTTGTCGTGGGAGACGATGTTGAAGAAGAGCACGTTCGGGGAGATCCCCGCCCCGGTATCGATCAGGACCACATCGAAGTCTTCCTCGAGTTCCTCTGTCTCGCACAGCAGCCTCAACTGCTGCTCTTCCGTCAGCACGGCCATTTCCTGCACTCCAAAGCCTGCAGGAAGCACCGTAACGCCCTCGGGCCCCGGGAAGAGCACCTCCTTCATCCGCATCTCTCCGAAGAGCACATGAGAGATGTTGTACTCCGGAACCAACCCCAGGAGGATCGGAACGTTTGAAAGGCCCAGGTCCGCGTCGAAGACCAGGACGCGCAAGCCCCTGCGCTGAATCTCTATGGCCAGGTTGATCACTACGTTCGTCTTTCCGACTCCGCCCTTTCCGCTCGATATGGCCAACACATACGGGCTGGTCCGGGCCAGAGGCTCGGAAGGGGAAGCGAAGGGCCGCGCGGCGTTTCCTTGGGATACGGTTTGCACATTCTCTCCTTCGTGAGATGCGGTTCGTCTCGGGTCTGCCCGCCACGAATCTGCAAGACCTATGCCGCGGAACAGCCGCCTCCAACCCATCCGGAAGAGACAAAAAAAATGCATGGATTTCGAAGTGTTACATGTCCTATCGGCAGGAGGCGGGCAGGGACGGTGGCCTTGTGAGGGGCAGAGGGATCGAGGCGGTCAGCAAAGATGTCTATCTCGCCGTCAACGCTTTGACTCCCCTGGGCTTCTGAGGTCCGGTCATTTCCGAAGCCCGCTCCACACGTGAGGTGTCGCTGCTCACTGGCTCCTGAGATAGAACTGTGCAGGCCGTTCAGAAGCGTCCATATGCAAACCGTACGCCGCAGTGACGAAGGATGAGTGCAACGCAGCAGATGGGCGCTTATGGACGGCCTGCTACTCCTCGGATTCGAGGCGTCGCCTCTTGATCTTCTCGACCAGGGTTGTTCGATTCAGACGCAGAAGGTCGGCCGCCTTGTTCTTGTTCCCGTGGGTCCGCTGAAGGGCCTGGGAGATCAACTCGTTCTCGAATCGTGACACTGCGGTGCGGAAGCAGATCCCCTCCGAGGGCAGGGAGAGGGTCGGAGAGGACACATCGGGGCCCGGGTCCATGTAGCGTTCCTGGATGTCATCGAGTCCGATCGTGCCCTCCCCCTTGAGGATGACGAGCCGCTCGATCAGGTTCTCGAGCTCACGCACGTTTCCGGGCCAGGAATACCCCTTCAGGTAGCTCATTGCATCGTCATCGAAGCCGAGAATGTTTCCTCGCAGACGCTGGTTGAAGGTCTTCAGGAAATGGTCGCAAAGGCGGGGAATATCCTCGTCCCGGTCCCGCAGAGGGGGCAGCTGGATTTGGATGACATTCAAGCGATAGTACAAATCCATCCGAAACTTCTTCTCCTCGATCAGCTTGCGCAGGTCCTGATGGGTGGCTGCGATCACCCGCACATCCACCTGAAGCGTCTTCGTGCTTCCTACGGGCTCGAAGGACTGCTCCTGAATGACGCGAAGAAGCTTGGTCTGCAAGTGTGGGCTCATGTCCCCGATCTCATCGAGGAAGATCGTCCCCTTGTCGGCCAACGAGAAGCGGCCGGGCCGGGAGTAGAGCGCACCGGTAAACGCCCCTTTCACGTGGCCGAACAGCTCGCTCTCGAGGAGGTTCTCCGGAATGGAGCCACAATTCACCGGCACCATAGGCTTCGATGCCCGCGGGCTGCCGTCGTGCATGGCCCGGGCCACCAGCTCCTTGCCCGTACCACTCTCTCCCGTGATCAGCACGGTGGAATCTGTCGGGGCCACCCGCTCGATCAGTCCATAGATTGTCTGCATGGCGGGCGAGTCTCCCACGATCGCCGAGACCTTGCGCTTCTGGGAGCTCTGACTCGTATATGCCTCCCGGGACTGACTCACGGCAGAGGTCGCCAGCTCCAAGACCTCTTCATTGTCAAAGGGCTTGGTCATGAAATGGAAAGCCCCCTGCTTCATCGCCTCCACCGCTGTCGTGATCTCCCCATAAGCGGTGATCATGACGATGCTCATGCCCGGCTTCTTCCCCTTCAGCCGCCGGATCAACTCCATTCCATCCATCTCGGGCATCTTCAGGTCGACAAAGCCAACGCAGAAGTCCTCGTCCTTGCATGCCCTCAAGGCCTCGACCCCGGACCCGCAGGTGGTCACGAGAAATCCCCTTGTCTCCAACAGGCGCCGCAGGGCCTTCTGCACAACCACATCGTCGTCAACGACCAGAATTCTGCCACCTTCCCTCTTCATCCTTTTCCTCTCCTTGCAGTCTGCAATGAAGCGTCGCTCCACGTTTCTCGCAATGCATCTACCGTCACTGTTTGCGTCTTGTCTCGTCCTCGAGCATGTTCCGCGTGGCTTCTTCTTCCCTGCTGTGTGTCAGGACGGATGATACCAGAAAAAGGCTCCTCTTTTCCAAGAACGTCCCCGAGAGGGTTTGTCACGCCTGGGTCAGGGGAAACTTCAACAAGAAAGTCGTGCCCTTTGCCGTGCTGGAAGAGACCTCGATCGACCCCCCGAAGGATTCCATCAACCTGCGGCAGATGCTCAGCCCCAGACCGGTACCTTCCCCGGGCCCCTTGGTCGTGAAGAAGGGCTCAAAGATCTTCTTCATGTTCCGCTGCGGAATGCCGGGGCCCGTGTCCCGGACCGACAGGAGGACGTACTTTCGGCCTTTCTCCTTCGCCTGGCGGGCCTTCAGCTTCAGGACTCCGTCCTCTTCGAGTGCGTCCTGGGCGTTGGAAATCAGGTTCACCAGAATCTGATGCAACGGGTCCGGATGAATCGGAAGCTTGGGCAGGGAAGAAGGCAGCTCCACGTCCACCCGGGTGGCCTTGGCCTCCAGCTTCGGACGCAGGAGGCTCAGGGTCTGGTCAATGACCTCACCGAGGCCTACCGGCTCATGGGGCCCGGTCTCCGGCTTGCGGGCAAAGGCAAGCAGGTCCTCAACGATCTTCTTGCATCGGAGAGCCGCATGCTCAATGTTCTTCAGATCCTCCACATAGGGCAGATCGGGATTCATCTCCTTCAAGAGGATCTGGCTGAAGGAGAGAACGCCGCTTAAGGGGTTGTTCAACTCGTGGGCCACCGCGGCGGCCAACTGTCCCAGGACCCCCATCTTTTCCGCGTGCACGAGTTTCTGCTGCATCCACTTGTATTCCGTAATGTCCTTCTCGTACACCGCCACCGACTCGAGGTTCCCGGATGGGTCCAGGATGGGATAGCTCCAGACCTGAAAGACCGATTCCCCGTCCTCCCTGAACACCTCTGCGGAGGCTTCCTCGCCGGTCTCCAGGGTCGAGACCGCCGGGCAAGACGTACAGATCTCTTGTTGGGAAGCCAGGAGGGCATGGCACTTCTTCCCCTGTAGGCCCTTCACGGCCACATGGCCCAATTCCGCCAATTGCCGGTTCCCCCTCCGCACGATCCACTCCGGATCGATGATCATCACCACGTCCCGGATCGCGTCGGCGGTTCGTTCCCATTCCTTCTTGGCGTGCAACACGTTCTCAAACAGCCGTGCCCGGTCCAGGCTCGCTGAGAGCATGTCCGTACAGACGGAAACCGCGTTCAAGTCCTCATCGCCCCACGCGCCATTCTCCTTCTCCCCTGCAAGGACGACCCAGCCTTCCGGGCCCGAACCACTGGACAGGGGAACAGCAGCCTGAAGAATCAGTGGGAGCGCCCCTGAGCCCCTTCCGGCCGTCTTCCCCCCGGACCCCTTCTTCTTCACGCCACTCTTCCTTCTTCGCTTCCCCTTTGCAGCAACCCCTTCGAGCAGGTCCCTCTCGTCCGGGGTCAGCGCCTGCCACCCCAGGGTGGTCAGGCCCTCGGGCTTTCGATCGCACAGAAAGACCCGTTTCGGCCGATCCGCCCCCTCCTCGAGGAAGAGGAAGTACACCTTTTCCGACCACGGACAGATCGTCCTGAGGGCCCCGGAGTAGGCATAGATCTGTTCCTGGGGATGGGCCAGGGTGCTCAGTTGCTTGCCCAGGGCAACGACAACGGAAAGGTAGTCTTTGGCAGGCGTTTCGCAAGAACGTTCTGTTCCCATGGGTATGAGCCTTTCAGGTCGAACCATCTCGACTGTGCAAAAGCAGGTCGTCCACCGCCTGGGAGAACCCGAAAGGCCCGACCCCCTGCATGAACCGGATGTTCCCGTCCCTCGGGATATCCGGATCGTGGCTATTGTCGTCCCCTTTCACAAGGTAGGCCCTGTCCACGGCCCGGAACATGGGCAGGTCGTTCGCCGCATCCCCCACGGCTGCCGCACGCACGTCTCCGACGGCCTCTTCGTAGCGTTGTCGAACGTACTGAACCGCCCTTCCCTTGTCGGACGCGCCGTGGACGTGAAAACATCGCCCCCCACGGGTCAATCGCATGCCGGCTTGTTCGATCGCCTCCCCGAGTGCGGCGAGCGTCTCCCGGTCTTCGTTCCCGTCGATCCAGAAGGGCTCATCAAAATCCCGCCGTCCTGCCAACCTTGCCTCTTCGAGGGAGAGGCGGGTCCTCCTGGAGATCTCCTCCGGCGACATTCCAGAAAAGGCCCGGACGCTCGCTCCCGCGCTTCCTGCCGCTTCAACGAGCACCCTGAGCACCTCTTCATGGCGAGCCCCCAGGGTGACCTTCCAGAACCGCTCCTTCTGTTCCCCTCCGGGCGGCCTGGACCAGAAATCCAACGGGAAAAAGACGCCACCCCCGTTTTCCGCAATAAAGGGGGATCCCGGGTGGGAAGCATATCGCTCATGATAGAGCCGGATCTCCGCCCCTGTCTTGCTGGAACAGAAGACGACGGGCAGATCCGCGTCCCGGCACCTTTCCAGCGCCCTCAGGGACGGCCCGGGCTCGTAGGTCTCCTTGTCCAGCAGAGTCCCGTCCAAGTCTGTAAAGAGAATCCATCGGTTGCCGTCCAATGCTGAACCACCTCCTAATGCGGCTTGCGCCGCAAGGGTTCAGGGGTCGGGGGTCAGGGGTCAGTCCCCGCCTCCAGCCTACCAACATGAGCTCCCCTCAACATCTACGCAAAAAACGTGAATGTTGCAATGAGAGACTCTAATACCATATTTTATTGTTGATAGGAAAGAACACGGCGGTTGGCCGTCGGCTGTTAGCTCCGGACCCTTCCGCCCGGTTCGTTCGTGCACGGGCACGCACTCGGGCACGGACACGAAAACAGAATCTATGGGGGTAGCGGCACAAGCCTCGTTAGGAGGAAAAGGATGAAATCGGTAGCTGTACTATTGGCACCCGGCTTCGAGGAGATCGAGGCGATCACGGTCGTCGACGTTCTTCGCCGTGCCGACATCCAGGTAACCGTGGCAGGGCTTCGCCAGGGAGAGCTCACGGGGTCTCACGAGATCACGGTACGTCCCGACAAGACCCTGGACGAGATTCAACCGGAAGGCTTCGACATGGTCGTCCTGCCGGGGGGCCTCCCGGGCACGGACCATTTGAGGGAGGACCCCCGGGTCTTGGCCTTTGTGCAGGAAATGGCAAGGTCCGGGAAACACACGTGCGCCATTTGTGCGGCCCCCACCGTCCTCAAGGCGGCGGGCGTTGCCGAAGGGAAGGCCGTAACCAGCCACCCGATCGTACAGGAAGACATGAAAGGGCTCGACTATCGAGAGGACAGGGTCGTGGTCGACGGCGCGGTCGTGACGAGCCGTGGCGCCGGAACGGCCATGGAGTTCGCACTCGAACTCGTGCGCATCCTGGCCGGAAAGGAAAAAGCGGATCTGTTGGCTCAGATGATGATCGTATAGTGGGATCGTCGGAGATTCGTGCCCGTGTGCGTGCCCGTGCCCGGCCCCTAAGAATCGAACGTTGCGAGCGAAGCAAAGCAATCTCCCGGCTCTATGGGGCGTCTTTGGCTAAGGTCGCTTCCCCTACCCACTTGCCCTCCTGGATCCCCGCGTCCGCGATGATGAAGGCTCTTTACCGGTTGTGTGGGGTCGGGCCTGAACCCTGCTCCCTGAACCCTGACCCCTTTTCCCTTTCACCTTTCACCATTTCCCTGTCTTCTCCACCTTTCGTAGCGGTACAGCGCGCCGAGGGCGCCGGCGGCGGCCTGGGGCGTAGAGACGATGGGCACGCGCGGGAACACGGACCGACCGCACACCTCCCTCCAGTCCGGATGCCCGGGTACGGAGACGATCACCGGCTTTTCGGAAGCCGCCTTCTCCAGTACGGCACGATCCACGAACATGGATTCAACAGCAGCAGGGTTCTCCCGGAGCAGTGAAGACACCACCGCCCACGGGATGACCGGAAACGCCAGCACCGCGTCCACCTCCGGGGCCTTGAGCGCGAGGTTCATGGCCTCGCCAAAGAGCCCGGAAGGCCCCACATCGAGCGGATTCCGCAAGTTCATCCATGGCGGCGTCATCTCCTGGAGACGCGACAGTTTCGAAGAAGAAAGCTCGGCAAAGTCGAGGCCCTCTTCCGTGAGGCGATCGGCAGCCATCACGCCCAGAGAGCCCGACGCCGTCACGGTCAGCACCTTCTTTCCCAGGGGCAAGGGACACAGAGAGAAGACCTTGGCGGTTTCGAGAAGCTCCGCCGGATCCTCGGCAATCCAGACGCCTGCCTGCCGCAGGACATCCCTGTCCATCCTCCGAAAACCGGCCATCGACCCTGTATGGCTGCTGGTGGCCTTTCGCCCCGCCTCGGTTTGCCCCCCGAGGTAGGCCAGCACCGGCTTCTTCCGCGACACCCGCCGGACCGTCTCCAGGAAATCCCTTCCCCGCTTGATGCTCTCCATGTAGAGCACGATCACCCCTGTGTCCGGGTCTTCGCCGTAGTAGGAGAGGAAATCCGTCTCGTCCAGGTCCGCCCGGTTGCCTATGGTCGCCGCCTTTGCGATACCGATTCCCAGCGCCGGCGCTTCGTCCAGCAGAATATTCCCAAAGACCCCACTCTGAGCAACCATGGAGATGTTTCCGGGTTGAATGTCCTTGAGAAGAATCTCCGTGGTGCCAAACCCGTTGGGCACATCCACGACCCCGATACAGTTCGGCCCAATCATCCGTATGCCGGCGGCCCGTGCAATCGCAGAGAGCGAGTCCTGCCGTTTCTTCCCCTCGGGCCCTGTTTCGGCGAACCCCGCACTCATGACGATGACCGCCTTCACGCCCTTGGCAACACACTCCTCGAGGACCCCTTCCACGAACTGGGCCGGCACCAGGATACAGGCAAGATCGATGTCTACCGGCACGTCACACACAGAGGAATAGGCGCGCATGCCCGCAATTTCCTTGACGCTCGGGTTCACGGGATAGATGCGGTCTCCCCATCCCTGGTCAATAAGGAACCGCGGCAATCCGTGACCAAAGCCGAAGCTGCTGCTCACTCCGATCAAGGCCACTGTCTCGGGACGGTAGAACCGGTCAATCGAGCGTCTCGCGTCTTCGTGCATACAGGGAGTCCTTTCCGTGCCCGTGTGCGTGCCCGTGCCCGATCAATTGGTACCGCTAGCCATCTTTGTTTTCGAACAGTACTAAGCGTTCTTTTGCTGCTCTTCGGCGCCGGGTGGTGCGGAGGGCGATTCGGAGGGAGCCTGCTTCCGTGTGAGGGCCCCGACCGGACAGATGTCAACGCAGCGCATGCAGCCGTCGCAGGCGGACTGGGCCAGCGGCTCCAGACGGAAGGGAGCCACCCGGGTTCGAAGGCCCCGGAAGACAAAATCGAGGACGCCGGACTCCCCTGCCTGGTTGCATACCCAGACGCATTTGCCACACAGGATGCATCGGTTGGGGTTCAGGACGATGGAAGGGTGGCTGTCGTCGACGGGCGCCTCGGTCGGCAGCTTGCGCAATCGCTTGGGCCGAAGAGAGACCTTGAGGGTCTTGGCCAAATCCTGGAGTGCGCAAGACCGGTTTCGAGCGCAGTTCTTGCAGTCCAGATCGTGGTGGCTCATGAGGAGTTCAAAGGCCGTCTTCCGCAGCCGATCGACCCTTTCCGACCGTGTTTGAACACGTATACCGGCCACGACGGGCTCGCTGCAGGAAAGAACCGGGAGGTCTCTTCCCTCCACCTCAACGAAACAGAGCCTGCAAGCCGCGAAGGGCTCTTTCCGTTCCCGCTCCGCACAAAGGTGTGGAATATCAATTCCATTGTCCAGCGCTGCCCAGAGGATCTTTTCCCCTGCCCGGGCCTGCACCGGCTTGTCGTCGATGAAGAAGCTCAGTGTTTCGCTCATTGTAGTTCCGTGGATTTAGTCTTTCGCTATTGGCTGTTAGGTATTAGGTATTAGCTCCCAGCGCATGCCACCACCAGGACTCTCGATCGTCCTCGTCCTGAACGGAGGGGTTGGGGGTGGGCTAATACCTAACTGCTAATACCTAATACCTGATACATGCGCCTATTTCTCTCCATTCGGCTGCTTGCTCTCCTCCGGCTGCTCTCCCAGGTCCGGCAGATCTGCGAGAGGAGAGATCTTCACAACGGCCTTGTACTGAGGCGGACAGGCATCCAGACAAGCACCGCACTGGATGCACAGTGCCTGGTCGATCACCTTGATCCTTTTCGCGTTCACCCAGATCGCCTCGGTCGGACAACTCCCTACACAGGCATCGCAACTTCGCTCACACTTGTCCGGGAGGATGTAGTAGGACATCAGCGCGGTGCACACCTTGGCCGGACACTTCTTCTCCAGGATGTGGGCTTCGTATTCGTCCCGGAAATGCCGGATCGTCGTCAGGATCGGGTTTGGAGCGGTCTTCCCCAGGTTGCAGAGCGACCCCAGGCGGATGTCCTCTGCAAGCGATGCGAGCAGATCCAACTGTTCCATGGAGCCCTCACCTCGACAGATGTCCTCCAGAATGACGAGCATCTGCTGTGTTCCGAGCCGGCAAAAGGTGCACTTGCCGCAGGATTCCTTCTGGGTGAAATCGAGGAAGAACCGGGCCGTCTCGACCATGCAGTTGTCCTCATCCAGGACCACCATGCCCCCCGAGCCCATCATCGCACCCGCTTCCCTCAGGGCCTTGAACCCGATGGGCGTGTCCAACAGGCTCTCCGGAAGGCATCCTCCGGACGGACCGCCGATCTGAACCGCCTTGAAGAGCTTTCCCTCGGGGATGCCGCCACCGATCTCGAAGACGAGCTGCCGAAGGGGAGTGCCCATCGGCACCTCTACGAGGCCCGTGTTCTGCACCTTGCCGGCCAGGGCAAAAACCGTCGTACCCCGGGTGGACCCGGACCCGAGGCGGGCAAAGGCCTCCCAACCTTGTCCCAGGATGCGCTGCACGCTGGCAAAGGTCTTGACGTTGTTGATGACCGTGGGTTTTCCGTGGAGGCCCCGGTCCGCAGGAAACGGCGGCCTTATCCTCGGCATGCCCCGCCGTCCCTCGATGGAGGCCATCAGGGCGGTCTCTTCTCCGCAGACAAAGGCGCCTGCCGCCTGAAAGACCTCGAGATGAAAATCGAACCCGCTTGCCAGGATGTTCTCGCCCAGAAGGCCCGCTTCTTCCGCCCTGGCGATCGCCTCGCGCGCCTTTTCGACGGCAAGCGGGTACTCGGCCCTGACGTAGACCGTACCGCGTGAGGCGCCAACAGCCCATGCACAAATCGTCATCCCCTCCAGCACGCTGTGAGGGTCCCCCTCGAGCAGCGAACGATCCATAAAGGCACCGGGGTCCCCCTCGTCCGCATTGCAGATGACGATCCTCTCCGGCTCGGACGACTGTCTGCAGGCCTGCCACTTCCTCCAGGTTTCGTAACCTGCACCGCCAAGGCCCTTGAGCTCCGAGCGGCGTATTTCTTCGATCACCTCCTCGGGGTCCATGCGAAGGGCCCTTGCCAGGCCGCCGTATGCGCCCACGCGAATGGCACTGTCGAGATCATCCGGGTCGATCACCCCGCAATGCTTCAGCAGGGAACGATGCTCGTGGGCACTCCGAGGGAAATCTTCGAGGGCAGGAACGAGCTCATGGGGCTCCAGGCCGCCCAGGAGATACTCGAAACACGGGTCGTCCTCACCGAGGAATCGCTGGACGAGAACCTTGGCCACCCCGGGCTTCACCGACCCGTACAGGATCGGAGGCCATCCTTCCTTGTGGATCGTCACGAGGGGCTCGGCATAGCAGTGCCCGTTGCAGCCGACCTCCAAGACCCGGCCGGGCATGTCCCTCGCCTCGATTTCTTCCCGGATCGCCTTCAGGGTCTCGAGCGCCCCTGCCGCGCGCCCGCAAGTGGCTGTCCCGACCTTGATGACCGGGAGATCGTCTTTCGAGTCTGACTTGTATCGCGCGAGTGAAACTTCCCTCAGGAGGGAATAGGCTTTTTCCACCCTCGCGTCTCTATCTGATGTAGTCACGTTCGTTGACTCTCTTCACTTCGTCACGGTAGCCGCTTGCTTCCCACCTGCGCGGGAAGGATCGACCTCTTTCACTCCTGTGCCGCCTCTTCCCGGTTCTCTGGGCCCTGCTCCTCCTGCTCACGGTCCCTCTTCTCAGCGAGCTCGACAGCGAGCATGATCCCGTCCACCGTCGTAGGCATCATATTGCCGTAGACTTCCTCCCCCACAACCGCCACAGGCGCCATGGCGCAACACCCCACACAGGCCACCCGATCCAGGCTGTACAACCGGTCCTCGGTCACCTCCCCCTCTCCAATGCCCAGCTTTGTCTCCCACACCTTCAGGATCGCATTCCCGCCCTTGATGTGGCAGGCCGTGCCCATACACATCTTCACCGGATGTTTGCCCGGCGGTATCATACGGAACTGATTGTAGAAGGAGGCCACACCGAACACAGCCGCCGGGGACTCTCCTTTTGCCCGCGCCACTTCGATCATCGCCTCCCGGGGAAGGTATCCAAAGTGGCTCTGCACCGCCTGCAACAGGGTAACCAGGCTGGTACCGTCAGAATTCGTGGATTCCAGAATCCCCTTCATTTCCTCCAGGATATCCAGCTCGTCTTCCGCCTTGTCTGACATGACTTCCCCACTGGCATGATCGATAGGAAAACAGATCGAATCCTATATTGTACCACTATCCGGCACATTTTTCCTCCCCTCGTTCGTTCGGGCGCGGGCACGGGCACGGGGCCTGATCCCTGATCCCCGACCCCCGACCCCTTTCTTCCCTCTCTCCTTGACACAACCGGCGAATCTCCCTAGCTTATTAGGCTGTTCACGGGCCCCATGAAGACGGGCTGTCTCACATGACTCCCGGTGAATTCAGAAGGGATGTACATGCGCATTGCGATCGTGGGCACGGGCGCCATGGGCCTCCTGTTCACCTATCTCCTGTCCAGGGAACAGGGCACGGACATCTGGCTGCTGGACATCCGTCCGGAGAGGGAGGAGACGATCCGGAAGGAGGGCCTCTTCGTCGAAGGCGTCAGCGGAGACCACCACGTCCGGCCCCAGATCACCGTGAAGCCTCGGGACATCGGGGAGGCGGACCTTGTCATCGTTTGCGTGAAGTCCCCGGATACGTACGAGGCGGTCCTGAACGCAACCCCTCTCGTCGGCACCGACACAGGCGTCCTGACCCTGCAGAACGGCCTCGGGAACATCGAGTCCATCGAACAGGCCGTAGGCCCGGGCCGGGCGTTTGGAGGCACCACGTCCATGGGGGCAACGGTACTCGCCCCGAACCGCGTCCGGCATGCCGGTTGGGGAGAGACGATCATAGGAGAACCGACCGGGCAAAAGACGGAGCGTGCAGAGGCGGTTTTGGAAATCTTCCGTCTTGCGGGCCTCGACGCCTCCTTTACCGACAATCTCCCGGGCCTGCTCTGGAGCAAGCTCCTCATCAACGTGGGCATCAACGCGCTGACCGCCCTGACCCGAATCCACAACGGCCGACTGATCGATCATGAAGGCACACGGACCGTCATGAGGATGGCCGTGGAGGAAGCGGCGCAGGTCGCTCAGGCGTTGGGGATTCGCTTGCTCTACGACCATCCCGTCGAGAAGGTGGCAGGGGTCTGCGAGGCAACGGCGGGAAACATCGCGTCCATGCTGCAGGACGTCCTGAAAGAGAAGAGGACGGAGATCGAGCAGATCAACGGTGCGGTGGTCCGGGAAGCCGCCGGGCTCGGGATCCGCACACCTGTAAATGAAACGCTGCTGGGGCTGGTCAAGACGTTGGAAGAGAGCTACGCGGAGCGTATCAAGGGCTGAGCCAGACCGAAGGGACGACAACTCATGGGCACACGGATCGAAGTCGCAATCAAACCCGAACTCCCCGATCCGCGGGGCAACCGCTTCATCAAACGTATCCGGGATGACTACGGAATCCATGTCTCCTCCGCCCGGATCCTCGACGTGTACCACGTGGACAAGGCCCTGGACAAGGACCAGCAGGAAAGGTGCCGGAGGGAGTTGTTCACCGACCCCCTCACGCAACAGTCCTCCTTGGGGCCCTTGCCCGGCAAGGCCTTCGACTGGATGATCGAGATCGGCTTTCTGCCGGGCGTTACGGACAATGTGGGCAACACCTCCCGGGAAGCGATCGAAGACCTGTTGAGCATCACCTTCGAGCCGGGGGAGTCGGTCTATTCGGCCGAGCAGATCCTGCTCACGGGGCCTCTCACCGAGGAGCAGGTGCAGCAAATCGCGTCGATCCGGTACAACCCGCTGATTCAGAGGGCCTGGATCCAGAGCCGGGCAGACTGGGAGCAGGACCCGTTGGACAGCCGGGTGTACGTGCCCAGAGTCCAACTCGCACCGAGCAGGCAAATCGACACGGTCAGCCTGAACGTGGACGACGAAGAGCTCACCCGCCTCGGCAGAGAGGGGATCCTCGAGATGGGAGAGGACGGCCGGAAGGTCGGTCGGGGGCCGCTGGCCCTGGATGTGCCCACCTTGAAAATCATCCGAGACCATTTCAACCGTCTCGGCAGGGACCCCACGGATCTCGAGTTGGAGTCGATCGCTCAGACCTGGTCGGAACACTGCAAGCACAATATCTTCGCCGCCCGCATCGACGAAGTCGACAGCCTTTACAAGACCTACATCCAAGGGGCAACCAAGGCGATTCGCGAAGGGCTGGGCGGTGACGACTGGTGCCTGTCCGTCTTCCGGGACAACTCCGGCGTCATACGCCTGAACGAAGACTGGAGCATCTGCTACAAGGTGGAGACCCACAACAGTCCCTCTGCACTGGACCCTTACGGGGGGGCGATCACCGGGATCGTAGGCGTGAACCGTGATCCCCTCGGGACCGGCATGGGCGCCCGGCTCATCGTGAACAACTACGGGTTCTGCTTCGGGGATCCTTATTACAAGGGAAGCCCTTATTACCGTCTGCCGGGGCGTGAAGAGGCCACCCTCCACCCGAAGGTGATCTTCGAAGGGGTTCGGGAAGGGGTGGAGCACGGCGGGAACAAGAGCGGGATCCCAACGGCCTGGGGTTTCCTCACCTTCGACCCCCGTTACATGGGCAAGCCCCTCGTGTTTGTCGGCACGGTGGGGCTCTTGCCGGCAACCCTTCATGGGAGGCCCTCCCACGAAAAAATGGCGCAACCCGGAGACCGGATCATCATGGCGGGAGGCCGGGTGGGCAAGGACGGCATCCACGGGGCGACCTTTTCGTCCGAGGCCATGCACGCGGGCAGCCCGGCAACAGCGGTCCAGATCGGTGACCCGATCACCCAGAAAAAGCTGGCCGATGCACAGATCGAAATCCGGGATCTGGGGCTATACAACTCCGTGACGGACAACGGGGCAGGAGGGCTGTCCTGCTCGGTGGCGGAAATGGCGCGGGAGTGCGGCGGTTGCCGGGTCGTACTCGATCAGGTGCCGATCAAGTACGAGGGCCTGCTACCGTACGAGACCTGGATCAGCGAGTCCCAGGAACGGATGACCTATGCCGTTCCCCCGGAGAACGTGGACGCCCTCTGCGACCTGATGCGGCGCAGGGGCGTGGAGGCCACCGTGATCGGCGAGTTCACGGACGACGGTCTTTGCGTCGTCGAATTCGAGGGGCGCCGCATCATGGACCTGGACATGGAGTTCCTCCACGAGGGGAACCCGCAGAAGATCCTCGAGACGACCTACACCGAGCCGGACCACCCGGAGCCTGAATTCCCGGAGCCCGAAGATCCGGCCGAAATCCTTAGGCGGATGCTGGGCAGGCTGAACCTGTGCAGCAAGGAGTATGTTGTCCGACAGTACGATCACGAGGTTCAGGCGGGTTCGGTGATCAAGCCGCTCGTGGGGAAGTATCAGGACGTGGCGAGCGATGCGGCGGTCACCCGCCCCCTGCTCGACCATCCGGAGGGCATCGGGCTGTCCCACAGCCTGTATCCGACCTACGGGGATATCGATCCGTATTGGATGGCCGCCTGCGCGATCGACACGGCGATCCGCAACCTGGTGGTCGTCGGCGCCGCACCGCAAAGGATCGCCCTTCTGGACAACTTCTGCTGGTGCAGCTCGGACGATCCGGAGAGGCTGGGCCAACTGAAACGAGCGGCCCGCGCCTGCTATGATTTCGCCGTCGCCTACGGTACGCCCTTCATATCGGGCAAGGACAGCATGTACAACGATTTCAAAGGATTCGACCAAGACGACCGGCCCGTGAAGATCTCCGTACCCCCTACCCTGTTGATCAGCTCCCTCGGCATCCTGGAAGACGTGACCCACAGCGTTACCCTGGACGCCAAGATGCCGGGAGACCGGCTCTACCTGCTGGGCACGACCCGGGACGAGCTGGGGGCATCGGAATACTATGCCCTCATGGGCGAGGCCCAGCAGGGGGAACGGTTCATTGGAAAACGTGTTCCCACCGTGGAGGCGGGACCGCATCTAAGTATCTATACGGCCCTTCATCAGGCGATCCTCGAAGGGCAGGTCTCTGCCGCGGCAAGCCTGGGATTGGGAGGCCTGGCCACGGCCGCATCCAAGATGGCCCTGGCAGGCGATCTCGGGATGGAAATCGACCTCTCCGCCGTGATCACAGAACCAGGGGGCCTTCGCGCGGACCGGATCCTGTATTCCGAGTCCCAGGGCAGGATCCTGGTCTCCGTGAGCCCGGGAAAGGAAGAGGCCTTCCTCGCCCTTTTCGAAGGCCTTCCCTGCCGGCTGGTGGGCCGCATGCATGAGGATGCCTTTTTCAAGGTTCGAGGAAAGGACGGCAGCCCCTACATTGAGGAAGGCTTGCCGAAATTACGAGAGGCGTACAAGAAGACGTTGTGGTGGTGATACAAACGGGTATTAGGTGTTAGGTATTAGGTATTAGCTCCCATCCGCCGCCACCCAACTGGATGCGCGTCGAGGGGGATGGGGGTGGGCTAATACCTAAAACCTAATACCTAACTGCAAGGATTCAAGGATTGCATACCATGGCCAAACCAAGAGCGCTGGTGCTGACAGGGTACGGGATCAACTGCGACGGGGAAACCGCCTTTGCCTTCGAGAAGGCGGGCGCAGAGGCCCGGAGGGTGCACGTCAACGACCTGATCGACGGACATGACAGCCTAAATCGATACCAGATCCTTTCCTTTCCGGGCGGATTTTCCTACGGGGACGACATTTCCTCCGGCAAGGTCCTGGCCAATCGGGTGAAGACCCATCTGGCCGAAGGGATCAAGCGGTTCATCGAGAAGGGAGGCCTCGTCATCGGAATCTGCAATGGATTCCAGGTGGTCGTCAAGTACGGGCTGCTCGGGTCACCGGAAGGGCCCATCGAAGAACAGAAATCCACGCTGACCAACAATGACTCGAGCCGGTACGAAGACCGATGGGTCCACCTTCGTCCCGAAGACGACCGTTGCGTGTTCACCCGCGGGATCGACAGGCTCTACCTCCCCGTTGCCCACGGAGAAGGGAAATTCTTCACCGACCCGCAAACGCTGGAAGGCCTCGAGGCGGCCGGCTGTGTGGTGCTGCGCTATGCGGATGAACAAGGGCAAGCCGCAGGAGGGCGATTCCCCTGGAATCCGAACGGCTCGTTGAACGACATCGCCGGTATCTGCGACCCGTCGGGGCGCGTCTTCGGGCTCATGCCCCACCCGGAGCGCCATCTGCACTTCACACAACACCCTCTGTGGACCCGGATCGCAGAGGAATACCGGAGGGAAGGCAGGCCCCTGCCCGAGGAAGGCGACGGCATGGCCCTCTTCCGCAACGCGGTCACCTTTTTCACGGACTAGGAGTCCCTTTACAGAAGGGGAAAGGGCAGAGGCAAAAGGTGAAAGGGGTCAGGGATCAGGGATCGGGGATCAGGCCCAGCCCCACGCGACCGGGAAGGAGGCTGTCGTCCCCGCCCCGGTGGAGGTCCGGTCAGTGGCCTCGTGTCATCCCGACCCAACTGCTGTCATCCCCGAGCACGCGGGGATCCAGGACGGGAGCGGGGAGGGGACGCGACCTCGGCCTCGGATACCTTCTGGCATTCGCGTGCTTCATGGGCACAGCTCTTGTCTTGTTCACGCTGACAGGCTGTACGAACAACCCGTACCGCCCTTCCGAAAAGAGCAAGAACTATCTGTACACAACCTTTGGCGAGTCACCCAAGCATCTTGACCCTGCGGTTTCGTATTCCTCGGACGAGTACGACCTCATCCTGCAGATCTACGAGCCCCCACTGCAATACCACTACCTCAAGCGCCCCTACGAGTTGACTCCCCTCACGGCCGAAGAAGTGCCTGTGCCGGTTTACCATGACCGGCATGGAAACGTACTCGAAGGGGATCCCCCATCCGACCAGGTCGGAAAAGCGGTTTACACCATTCGCATCCGGCAGGGGGTTCTCTACCAGGACCATCCGTGCTTCGCAACGGATACAGACGGCCGGCACCTCTACCACGACCTGACGGAAAACCGGCTCAGGGAAATCGAGGAGATCGACGAATTCCCGAAGAACGGCACCCGCGAGCTGACCGCCGCAGACTACGTGTACCAGATCAAGAGACTCGCTCACCCGAAGCTCGAATGCCCCCTGTTCAGCACCATGGCAAAGTACATTCTCGGCCTCGACGAGCTGGCACAGGGGCTTCAGGGAGAACTCAACCGGATCCGGACCGAGAGGAGGAAGGAGAAGGGGGCCCTGTACAACCAGGAGAGAGACGAGCGGGAGGACCCGATCCTGCTCGACCTCGACGCCTTCCCCTTGGAGGGTGCACGCGTCGTGGACCGTTACACGTACCAGATCACCCTGAAACGGAAATACCCGCAGTTCGTCTACTGGCTGGCCATGCCCTTCTTTGCACCCATGCCCCGTGAGGCGGATCGCTTCTACGAACAGGCGCCCCTCATCGCGCGCAACCTGAAGCTGGACAACCGTCCGGTCGGAACCGGCCCCTATACACTGAAGACGTACCTGCCGAACAAGGAGATCACGCTTTCTCGAAACGAGAACTTCCACGAGGAAACCTATCCGGAAGAAGGCGAGCCCGAAGACCGGGGCCGGGGACTCCTCGACGATGCGGGAAAGAGACTCCCCTTCATCGAAAAGGTGATCCACAAGCAGGAGAAGGAAGCGATCCCCCGGTGGAACAAGTTTCTCCAGGGTTACTACGACACCTCCGGCATCATCAACGAAGTGTTCGACCAGGCCGTTCAGATGAGCACCGAAGGAGACATCGCCCTTTCAGACACGATGCAGGACAGGGGCATCCGGCTCCTGAAGACCGTTACGACGGTGACCTACTATTTTGCCTTCAACATGCTCGACGACGTGGTCGGCGGGTACACCCCGGAGAAACAGAAACTCCGCAGGGCAATCTCCATCGCCGTGGACATGGAGGAATGGATTCAGATCTTCGACAACGGCCGCGGGATTCCGGCACAGGACATCTTGCCGCCCGGGATCTTCGGTCAGCGGCCCGGCAGGGAGGGCTTGAACGAATACGTATACGAGTGGGACGAAGAGAGGGGAAGGCCGCAGAGGAGATCGATCGAACAGGCAAGAGAGCTCCTGGCAGAGGCCGGATATCCCGGTGGAAAGGACGAGCAGGGCAACCCCCTGGTGGTTCACTTCGACACCGCCTGGACCGGGGCCTGGGCCAAGCCGAGAATCGACTGGCTCAGAAAGCAGTTCAGAAAGATCGACGTGGATCTCCAGATTCGTCAGACCGACTACAACCGGTTCCGGGACAAGGCCAAGAAGGGGAACTTCCAGATCCTCTTCTGGGGGTGGCACGCGGACTACCCGGACCCGGAAAACTTCCTGTTCCTCCTGTACGGGCCCAACGGCAAGGCAAGGCATGGAGGGGAGAATGCCGCGAACTACGCGAACCCGGCCTTTGACGTCCTTTTTCGACAGATGGAATCCATGCAGAACGGTCCGGAGCGTCTGGGGATCATCGGCGAAATAACCCGGATCGCCGGGCGGGACGCACCCATGATCTGGGGATATCACCCGGTGGCCTTTGGCCTGTACCACGACTGGTACGGAAACGCCAAGCCCATGACGATCGGCGGCAACACGCTCAAGTACAAGCGGGTCGACCCGGAACTGCGGGAAAGGCAGCGTGAGGCATGGAACAGGCCGATCCTTTGGCCTGTGGTCGCTTTCTTCGCCGTCCTCGTGGCGGCCGCTCTGCCGGCGGTCTATGCGGCGTGGGCACGTCAAAGAAGGAGGCACGTGCCATGACCGCATACGTCATTCGCAGGATCCTGTATGCGCTCCCCATCGTGATCGGCGTCAACCTGATCACCTTTGCCCTCTTCTTCTTCGTCAATACACCGGACGACATGGCCAGGGCACACCTGGGCGCGAAACGAGTCACAGAAGAACAGATCTCACGATGGAAGCGGGAGCGAGGATATCAATTCCCCTACTTCTACAACGATGGCTGGTCCGAGACCGAGGTCCGTCAGGTCAGCGGAGGCGATGTGTCGTTGCGAATGCCTACGCAGCGTGCAGGAGAGTACAGGCTGCGTATCGAAGTCCCAAGCCCCGACAAGGGGACCCTGGACGTAGAGATCGCTGCCGGCGAGACCGCCCGCCTGCTCCTTCCGGACGGGCCCGGGCGGGGCAGAGTCCGCATCGACCTGGCAGACCCGGATCGGAAAGCGATTCTCTTCCGCCTCGAGTCGACAGAGGGGGAGTACCATGCGCTCGAGCTGTCGTTCCGTCCTTCGGAGGCAGCCCCCCTGGCGGTCGTCCGGCTGTACCTCAAGGAGGACCTCTCCTTCACGGAGCGCTTCACAGAGACCATCTTCTGGAAGAAATCGGTCCGGCTCCTCTTCTTCCGGTTCGGCACCTCGGACGACGGACGGAACATCGGCGAGGAGATCCGCAAGAGGATCAAACCGAGCCTTGCAGTGACCCTCCCGATCTTCCTGATCGGCCTCGCCGTGAACATCACCGTGGCGGGCATTCTGGCCTTCTACCGGGGGACCTACCTCGACTTCTGGGGCGTCGTGACCTGCGTCGTGATGATGTCCGTATCGATCCTGTTCTACGTAATCGGCGGCCAGTGGCTCCTCGGAAAAATCTTGCGGCTCGTGCCCGTCTCGGGCTACGACACAGGCCTCTACGCGGCCAAGTTCGTGCTTCTGCCCGTGGTGATCGGCATCATCGGCGGGATCGGAAACGGCGTGCGGTGGTATCGGACCATCTACCTGGAAGAAATGGGAAAGGACTACGTCCGTACCGCGCGGGCCAAGGGGCTTCCCGAGTCGGTGGTCCTGTACAAGCACACGCTCAAGAACGCCATGATCCCGATCCTGACAGGCGTGGTCGTGACGATCCCGTTCCTGTTCATCGGCAGTCTGGTGCTCGAATCCTTCTTCGCCATCCCGGGCATGGGCAGCTTCACCCTGGAGGCGATCCAACGTCAGGACTTCGCGATCGTGCAGGCCATGGTCTTCCTTGGATCGGTCCTGTACATCGCTGGCTTGATCATGACCGACATATCCTACACCCTCGTGGACCCGAGAATCCGGCTGGAGTAGAAAGAACGCATGATCCGATTGACCCTTGACAGCTTCCGCCTCGTCCTCCTGCCGACGGATCTCCTCCTGTTTCTCCTCCTGTTCGCAACGATCGGCTTCCTCCTGTATGCCCGAAGGAGGGAGTACTACCGGGTCGCGTGGCGCCAGATCGTTGCCAGGCCCCTTGCCATGATTTGCATGGGCATCTGCCTGCTCTACGCCTCGGTCGCTCTCCTGGACTCGGTGCGATTCCAGCAAAGGGCAACCGCACTCGACGGAACGCAACAGACCACCGACAAGGGAAACGCGGTCTACAGGCCCGAGGTCCTCACGTTGCTCGACGTCCTCTGCTCCGGCCTGCGCGAACGCACCGAGACGACCTTCTCGGCCCCCTTCGCCTCCCATCAGTTCACGAAAGAGACAATGGAACGGGCCGACGGCAGGACGATCCGGGGCTACCCAAAGCTCAAGTACGGCGGGGCCCCGCTCGCGAACGCGGAAGAGAAATGGAGGCAGGTCGGGCGAATTGCTCTCAGGGGGCTCATGCACGGGATCGCTGTGGGCGGGATGCTGATCGTCCTGGCAATCGGCTTCTTCGTTGCACGACGCCGCGTTTCACAAAACGCGAAACCGGAAGAGCCCGTAGGTTCAGGGCTCAGGGTGGGGGGCTTTCTGGCCGCGCTCGCCGTCCTTGCGGGGGTCCTGGTCAGCCTCTCCGCCGAGTACCACGTTCTCGGCACGGATCAAGTCGGCCAGGACGTGCTCTACCGTTCACTCAAGGGGTGTCGAGTCGGCTTGGTGGTCGGGACGCTGACGACCCTGATCGCAACCCCATTGGCCATTCTGTTCGGAATCATGGCCGGATACTTCGGCGGCAGGATCGATGACATCATTCAATACCTGTACACCACCCTCGACTCGATCCCGAGCATCCTGCTCATCGCAGCAGCCATGCTGATCGTCACCACCCGGGTGGAGGTCCAGCAGGCGGCCGTAGCCTCGGATACCCGGCTCCTCTGGCTCTGCGTGGTCCTGGGAATCGGAAGCTGGACAGGCCTGTGCCGCCTCCTCAGGGGAGAGACCCTCAAGGTCCGGGAAAACGAATACGTCGAGGCCGCCGAGGCCTTTGGAGTGAGCCGCGTCGAAATCATGTTCCGCCACCTTCTTCCGAACGTCATGCACATCGTGCTGATCTCGATCATCCTCAGGTTCAGCGGGCTCGTGCTGGCCGAGGCGGTGCTCGCTTACGTGGGCATCGGGGTGGACCCCTCCATGGAAAGCTGGGGAAACATGATCAACGCGGCGCGGCTGGATATCTCGCGCGATCCGATCGTGTGGTGGAACCTGTTGGCCGCCTTTGTGTTCATGTTCGGACTGGTCCTGCCGGCCAACATCTTTGGAGACGCGGTGAGGGACGCACTCGATCCGCGGCTGAAGACGGAGTAGCACAGGGGCAAAAGGCGAAAGGGTCAAGGGCAAAGGTGAAAGGGGTGGTTGACGTTTTGAAGAAGGCATTCCCACCGGCAAATGGCCGGGTGGGAAAATCTACTTGATCCGCTCTTCAATACTTGATCCATCCCTTTCGCCTTTCGCCTTTGTCCTTTCGCCTGAGAGAAACAAGAAGGGGGCAAGTCTGTATATGGGTGAGTCGGAAAGGGATTCGGAGCGGATGGCAAATGGCTAACAGCCAAGGGACAAAGGAGCAACTCATCCTGGAGGTGCGGGACCTGAAGACCTACTTCCGCACCTCGGAAGGAATCGCTCGTGCCGTGGACGGGGTGTCGTTCCAGGTCCGGGCGGGCGAGTCTTTTGCACTGGTCGGTGAGTCCGGGTGCGGAAAGAGCGTAACCGCCCTTTCGATCATTCAACTCGTCCAGGGCCCCGCCGGGTACATAGCGGGAGGGGAGATCGCGTACCAAGGGAAGGACGTCGTTCACATCCCGGAGACGGAAAAGCGGGCGCTGCGCGGCAACGAGATTTCCATGATCTTCCAGGAGCCCATGACCAGCCTGAATCCCGTCTTCACCGTTGAGCAGCAACTCACCGAGGTGATGCGGCGGCACCGGGGCCTCAGCCGAAAGGAGGCACATGACGAGGCGCTCCGGATGCTGGAACGGGTGAAGATGCCGGAAGCCGGCCTGCGGCTGCGAGAGTACCCCCATCAGCTCTCAGGGGGGATGAAACAGCGCGTGATGATCGCCATGGCCCTGGCCTGTCATCCCGGGCTTCTGATTGCCGACGAACCGACGACAGCACTCGACGTAACGATCCAGGAACAGATCCTCTCCCTGATGCGGGAGCTTCGCAAAGAGTTCGGCACCGCTGTGTTGCTGATCACCCACGACCTCGGCGTTGTCGCCGAGAACGCAGACCGCGTGGGCGTGATGTACGCGGGAAGGATCGTGGAGGAAGGCAGCCTGGAGCAGATCCTCCGCAGCCCGGCGCATCCATACACGGTGAAGCTGCTCGATTCGCTCCCGTCCGCCGGAAAGCGGAAGGAGGCCTTGCAGACCATCGAAGGGAGGGTCCCGCCGGCCACGGACTTCCCTGCCGGCTGCCGGTTCGAGCCCCGTTGCCACAAGGCGATGGAGATCTGTCGGAAGATCGATCCGGCGCTGATTCCTGTCGAGAATGGGCAGCGGGCCGCCTGTGTCCTCTACGATGAAGATCGAATCGGTCGCCGACTCTCTCCGGGTGAGGTGCGGGATCAGGCGCCTCCGATACCGCGAGAAAAGGACTTGGTGGATCCCTCTCCCCTGGTCACTGTGCGGGATCTCGAGCTCTGGTTCCCCATAAGGCGTGGTCTGTTCAAGAAGACGGTGGGCCACGTCCGTGCAGTGGACGGAGTGGACCTGGCAATGTCCAGGGGCAGGACATCGGCGCTCGTCGGCGAATCCGGATGCGGCAAGACAACCCTTGGAAAGGCGGTCCTCCAGCTCCTTCGCCCAACTGGAGGATCGGTCGTGTTCGATGGAGCCGAACTCACCACGGTCGCGAGAGCCGAGCTCAAGCCTTTTCGCCGCAGGCTCCAGATCATCTTCCAGGACCCATTCAGCTCGCTCGATCCCCGGATGATGGTAGGGGAGATCCTGATGGAAGGCATGGCAGCACACCGGCTGGGAAGGTCGCGGTCGGAGCGCTTGGCAAGGGCAGAAGACCTCATGGACAGGGTGGGACTCGACCCGCAGATGGTCCACCGGTATCCACACGAGTTTTCGGGAGGGCAGCGTCAACGGATCGCTATCGCTCGCTGTCTGGCCGTGGACCCGGAACTTATCGTGTGCGACGAGGCGACGAGCGCCCTGGATGTTTCGGTCCAGGCCCAGATCATCAACCTGTTGAAAAAGCTTCAGTCCGAGTTGGGCCTGACGTATCTCTTCATCACCCACGATCTTTCGGTGGTGGAGTACCTGGCAGACGAGGTTTGTGTAATGTATCTCGGGCGGATCGTGGAACGGGGCCGGACCGAGGAAATCTTCCTGAACCCGATGCATCCTTACACGCGGGCGCTCCTCTCTGCGGTCCCGCAGATCGACCCCTCAACAGGGGTGAAGAAGATCCGGCTCTCGGGCGATACGCCTTCGCCGGTCCATCCCCCTTCAGGCTGTCACTTTCATCCCCGCTGCCCGGAGGCGATGGAGAGATGCTCGAGCGAGTATCCGTGTGAGTCTGAGTTTTCCGAAACCCATTCCGCGTGTTGTTGGTTGTATGAGGGAAAGGGAGAAGGCTAAAGGTGAAAGGGCACAGGGACCCGTAGCTGTCATTCCTGCGCAGGCAGGAATCCCTCAGCTTAATGCCGGACATTGCCACGCTTGGCTCACAATATCTGCGTCTTGACCGGGCACGGGCACGCACACGCACACGGCACGAACCCGTGGCAGCGGCTGGGAGCTAATGGCCGATAGCGATGAGGAGCTAAGGATGCACACTGTACTCATCACCGGGGCCAGCGGGTTCGTGGGAGAGAACCTTGCCCACCGCTTCGCGCGGGAAGCCGAAGTTGTTCTGGCTTACGCAACCCAGAGACCGCGGGCTGTGACGGAGAAGGCCTATTCCGTGGATCTCGCCGTGCGCGACAACTTCACGGAGGCCCTTGGAGATCTCACCGTAGAGGCGGTCATTCATGCAGCGGCCATGGTCAGCCCGGACCTTTGTGAGAAAGACCCGCGTACGGCGCAGGCCGTCAACGTGGAGGGCACCCGGGAGGTCGCCCATTGGGCAGAGGCAAGGAACGCCACGATGGTCTATTTCTCAACAGACCTCGTCTTCGACGGGAAAAGGGGCAACTACAACGAGGAGGATTCCCCGGCCCCGCTGAATGTATACGGCAGGTCCAAGCTCGCGGGCGAAGAAGAGGTTCTTCGGATCTGTACCCGTGCAGTGGTCGTAAGGCTGGCCTTGAGCTACGGCACGACCCGGGGAGCCAGGGGGGACTGGACTTTGTCCATGCGCAGGGCCCTCGATGCAGGCGAGACACTCCACCTGTACACAGACCAGTTCCGCACCCCTGCGTATGTGGGCGACACGGCAGAGGCGGTCTTCCGGCTGGCCCGGTCCGGCAGGAGCGGAATCTATCACATGGGCGGCGGAGAAAGAGTCAGCCGATACGGTTTCGGCCAGACATTCTGCCGCATCTTTGGCCTCGATGAAAGGAGGTTCCTACCGGCCCGCATGGAGGAGAACCGGATGGACGCACCCCGGGCAACAGACTGCTCCCTTGACACGGAGAAGATCTCCCGGGAAATCGGCCTGGTCCCGTGCGGAGTCGAACAGGGCCTGCGTTTGCAGAAATTGGAGGAAGAAGCCCTTGCAGAAGCAGACCGGTCCCCTCCTGGAGATTGAGGGGCTTCGGACCGGATTCCGGACCCGCACGGGCCCGGCCTGGGCCGTGGACGGAATCGACCTGACCGTCCGCCGGGGAACGACGGTCTGTCTCGTCGGGGAATCCGGCAGCGGCAAGACCGTTACCGCCCTGTCGATCCTTCGGCTGGTGCCGGACCCGCCCGGCCGGATCGCGGCGGGGAGCATCCGGTTCGAGGGAGAGGACCTGCTCGAGATGGCGGAAAAGGAGATGCGCCGCATACGAGGGAATCGCATCTCCATGATCTTCCAGGAACCGATGACCTCTCTGAATCCCGTGTTCACAATCGGCGACCAGGTGGCTGAGGCGATTCGTCTTCACCAGCGGATCTCTCGCAAAGAGGCAGAAGACAGGGCTGTCTCCATGCTGGCCCAGGTCGGGCTTCCGTCCCCCGAGAAGGCAATGAAGGACTACCCGAACAAGCTGAGCGGTGGAATGCGGCAGCGCGCAATGATCGCCATGGCGTTGAGCTGCCGCCCGGACCTCCTGATCGCGGACGAGCCGACCACGGCCCTGGATGTGACGATCCAGGCACAAATTCTCGACCTGATGAGAGCGTTGCAGGAACAGATGGGCATGTCGATCCTGTTCATCTCCCACGACCTGGGCATCGTTGCCCAGACAGCCGACGAGGTCGCCATCATGTACGCGGGCCGCGTTGTTGAGTATGCACCGGTCGCTGCCTTGTTCGCGGCCCCCCGTCATCCCTACACGGTCGGCCTCCTGCGTTCTCTTCCACGAAAACGAACCGATTTCAGCAATCGCCGCCCCCTGGAAGCGATCGCGGGGAGGGTCCCGGATCTCACCCGCCTTCCCCGGGGTTGCCGCTACCAGGACCGTTGTGAATGGGCCGTGGACAAATGCCGAAAGGAGGAGCCGCGGCTCCTCTGGTTTGATGAAGCAGAGAGCCTTCGCCGGGGCTCTGCATGCTGGAGGCACCCCGAGATTTGCGTGAAGACGAAACCCTGCTAGAGGCCAAGGGCCTGAAGAAGACCTTTCCCGTAAGGTCCGGCGTCCTCGGACGGGCCACCGGAGATCTGCGGGCCGTGGACGGGATCGATCTCACGATCCGTAAGGGCGAGACCCTGGGCCTGGTGGGGGAGAGCGGTTGCGGCAAGACCACCCTGGGGCGGACACTGCTGCGCCTCGTCGAGCCCTCCGCAGGCTCGATCTTCTTCGACGGCAGGGAAATCACGCATCTGCCGCAGGAACCCATGCGAAGGCTCAGGCGCGAGATGCAGATGATCTTTCAGGACCCCTATTCCTCCCTGAACCCGAAAATGCGCGTGGGCCCGATGATCGAAGAGGGGATGCTCGTCCACGGCCTGGGCAACCGTAAGAAAAGAAAGGAGAGGGTGGCCGAACTCCTGGAGGTCGTGGGCCTCAGGCCCGACGCCGCAGGCAGGTACCCTCATGAATTCAGCGGGGGCCAGCGGCAACGCATCGGCATCGCTCGGGCATTGGCACTCCTGCCCAAGCTGGTCATTGCCGACGAGCCGGTCTCCGCGCTGGACGTCTCGATCCAGGCCCAGATATTGAACCTGATGATGGATCTGCAGGGATCCTACGGGCTCACCTACTTGCTGATCTCTCACGACCTTCGTGTCGTAGAGCATATGTGTGATCGCGTGTGTGTCATGTATCTCGGAAGGATCGTGGAGATCGCGCCAAGCGCCTCGCTGTACATGAGCCCCTGTCATCCCTACACGCAGGCCCTGCTCGCGGCCGTGCCTGTGGCCGACCCGAACCGGAAGCCCTCTTCCGAAGCCCTTCGGGGCGACGTGCCGTCTCCGCTGGCCCCACCTCCGGGTTGCCGCTTTCACCCCCGATGCCCGAACCGCGTGGAGAACTGCACCCGGGCGGTGCCCAGCCTCGGGGAAGTTCGTCCGGAGCACTTCGTCGCCTGCCATCTTTATGCGGGATCGAACGATTAGGGAACAGGGATCAGGGGTCGGGGTTCAGGCCCTACCCAGCCCCCCTGCGTGAACATCACGGAATTCGCAGCAGCGCTATTGATCCTCTCCTTGTCCAACGCTTCCGGGGGCGGGAAGCGGGGCCTGGCCCCTGCGCCCGATCCCTGGCCCCTCACTTCTCTTCCCTTCGCCTTTGCCCTTTCACCTGCTTTCTCTACACCGTGTCCTTCTGTTCACGAAACACCAGGGTCGTGAACAACCCACAACAACCATCCTCTCGGCCCGGTTCACGCCGGAGGCTCCGCAAACCCTCTGCCGGAGCCGTCCTCCACGGTGTCCGCTTTCTTCTCGAAACACCTGAACCCTGTCGGAACAGATCTTGCTCGTTCCGGACCCGGTAACCTCCCCGTCTCTTCACTACAATGCAAAGGAAGAGCCATGAAAGCCTCGGGCAAAGCCAGAAACAGATTCAGGTTCCACGGACCTGAATCGAATACGGAAGCATTGGATTCCGCTCCGACCCTTGACAAGAAAATGCAGGAGAGCCGATTCGTCATCACTGGGTCCTATTTCGTGCTGGGCGGCCTTGCCTATGCAATCGGCGCGGTGGACGGAAACATCCTGAAGGTACTGTGCGCCATCGGCATCATGCCACTGTCGAGCCTTGTCTCGATCAGGTGGATGCACGGGATGCCGGACCTTCAGGCCAGGATCACTGCTTTCAACCTGGTCCTGGACATGCTCTTGACGTCCTGGGTCGTCTTCTGGACCGGCGGCGCCCTCAGCCCCTGCCTCCCCTTCTATCTCACCACCGTAATGGCCGCCTCCTTTCGGTTCGGCCCGCGAGGCAGCCTGCTCTGCACCCTGGTGGCCGTCACCTGCTATTGCACAGTGGGCACCCTGGATCCGGACATTCCCAACACCCTTCACGGCATGGCCGGCACGGCCCTGCGGATCGCCTTCCTGTTCGCCGCTGCGGGTTTCGGAATTCGGGCCCTTCACCAGAAGCTCGAACGCTACCGAAAGGAGAAGACCCTGAATAGAGAGCTGGAACGGGCCAACCGGGAACTCACAGCCGCCTACCAGGACCTCCAGGCGACGCAGGATCAGCTCCACCACGCAGAAAGACTCGCGTCCATCGGGCGGCTCGTGGCCGGTGTGGCTCACGAAATCAACAACCCCATAAGTTTTATCTATGGAAACCTGATCCATCTTCAGACATACGTGCAACGGCTCAAGTCCCTTCTCCGCTTCGACGACAATCTCCCCCTCCCGTCCCCCTTCCGCGAGGAGCGAGAGGAAGCCAAGAAAGCGATCGATTACGAATACCTGCTCGAAGATCTCGAAGGTGCCTTGGGATCGTCCCGCAACGGGGCGGAAAGGATTCAAAGGATCGTAGAGGCGCTGCTCGATCTCTCTCGCGTCCGCAAGGCCACATTCCGGGATGTGGATCTCCGAGAGCCTCTGGAAAACGCCCTGTGCATCCTGGCGAGCAAGCTCAAGGGGGACATCGAGGTCAGGCGCGAATACGCCGAAACGAGCACCGTTCGTGGAGACCCGAACGAACTCGGCCAGCTCTTCTTGAACCTCCTGACAAATGCCCTCGATGCGGTCGAAGGAGGTGGAACGATACGGGTGAGGACCCTTGGCCGGCAAGACGGGAAGAACATCGGCAGGGTCTTCGTAGAGGTCGAGGACAACGGCCCGGGGATTGACCCTGAGGATCGGGACCGGATCTTCGAGCCCTTCTTCACGACCAAGGACGTGGGCAAGGGCACGGGGCTCGGCTTGTCGATCGCCTACAGTATCGCCAAGCGACACAAAGGCGAATTGTCAGCGCTGGCCGCTTTTCCCAAGGGCACGCTCTTCCGGGTCTCGTTACCCGCACCCTAATGCAGCTTCCGTCCCAAGGCGAAAGGACAGAGCGTCGTCTTGCGAAAAAAAGAGTTGCACGATGCATTTAGAATATGCATATTTGTACATATTAATCATGCATATTCTTGCGTAAGGATCCCGCCATGCGAACCACGCTGAATATCGACGACGAGTTGATCGAACAGGCAAGCAGGCTCACGGGCATCAAGGAGAAGACAGCCCTGGTGAAACTTGGTCTTCAAGCATTGATTGCCCGCGAAAGCAGCGCGCGACTCGCCAGGCTCGG